>OMCM01000564.1_pt1 | contig 24901 bp, 23 predicted proteins | sample 1645021 | NCBI WGS metagenome assembly OMCM01 (sample SAMEA103958142, study PRJEB25191) | human gut metagenome | biome: human-associated habitat [ENVO:00009003]; feature: intestine environment [ENVO:2100002]; material: feces | place: Germany | collected 2013/2015
GCGGAGGATGCTTATGAAACGTCTCCCGGACCGCTCAATTCGTTATATACGGCAGCGAGTCGTTTAACGATCGAGGTCCAGTTATACGGAGTTAATTCATATACGCGCCGCTGGGGATGCTGAAGCCTGCTATTCATTTTTTCGGCCAACTCTTTGTCATCGCCTTTGCCGAAATAGTCGTCCGCAGGCAGATCAACCAGATGGGTTGCCGGGATATCGCTGACCAATACATCGAGACCGTAACTCATGGCTTCCAACAATACCAGCGGGAATCCTTCATTGTATGAAGGCAATACGTATAATCCGGCGTATGTATACAGTTGGTTGAGTTTTTCTCCGTATACATAACCTGTGAAGACGATTTTTTTCTGCGGCAATACGGATTTCAGATCATTCAGATAGGCGGACTCCGTTTCGACGCCGCCTGCAATGACGAGTTTATAATCCGTATTCAGCCGTGCAAACGCTCTCGTCAGGCAATCGAATCCCTTTTCCGGGGTAATACGGCCAACGCTCAATACGTATTTTCCCGGAGTCAGACCCAATTCTTGGATATAATCCTGTCGTGTCGCGGGAAGACTGTCGGGGATTCCGTTCGGAATGTAATGTGATTTACGTTTGATTCGGGCATCGTATTTTTCCATTTGGAATTTATTGACGAAGATGATCGCATCGGACATTCGCAAAGCTATCTTTTCACTCCATTTCAATAGTGTCCGAGCAGCCCGGCCCCATTTTTTATGTTCGTAATTCGGACTGTGGTAAGTAAGTACGATTTTTAAGCCGCATAACCGCAAGACCGGAGAGAACAGGGCGGGGCCTATATTATGGATATGTACGATGTCGGGTCGGCAGAGAATTGTACGGCAGGTTGCCAGAAATGAATGATATACAGCCTCGAACCCCTTTATTCTCGTAGACGGAAGGTCTGTGAATGTAATGTTCGGGTACGACGGAGTATCGCGGACATAGGGTTTTCTTCTGAAAACGACGAACCGATATTCTGCGGGGAATCTCGGATATAAAGATTCGCAGTGTTTTTCTACGCCGCCCTGAATCATAGGGAATCCTCTGGTCCCAAATACGCAGATTTTCATATTTTTACCAGCAAATACCCTTGCCTTTTGCTATGCGTAGCTTATTTTTCAGTATCCACATAATCGGTTTCCACGGTCTGCGTACCATGTCGTGTCGTTCGGTAACGATGAAGGCGCAGTTGCTGCTGCATGTCCTGACTTTTTCCGCCACCTCTTTGGCCTTGTCCGATTTCATGATATTTTCGAACGAATCGTCTTTGATATTGCCGATAATCCACTCTTCCGAAGACCCGTTGCAGGGTGAAACGTTACCCCACGGATCGATGAAGAAAAAGTCGTTCAGTGCCCCGCAACCGGCGGTGAATGCTGCGGTTGAAATAGGCGCGGCCGTAATCTTTCAGTTTGTTTTTGATTCCCCGGCGTTTGGATGTCAGCAGGGCTTTGACGAATTTCTCATGTTCCAGCAGGGCTTCGCTGCTTGTCAGTTTGTTGTCGTCCTTATGGAAATACCATGAGTTGTGGACCACGGAGTTGCCCAATTCGACATCCAGAGCGACACATAAGTCGTACAGATAAATCAGATCTTTGTAATTGTCGGGGGAAATGACCACTGAGAATCCGATATTTTTGCATTTCGTCTTTTTCAGTTCGAGCATCGTTCGCAATGCGTGGTCGAATCCGTTGACGGTTCCACGTTTGGAGTCATTGAGTTTGGGCAGGCCTTCGAGACTGACGCGAATCAGTATGTTCGGATATTTATTGGCCAGTGCGACGATCGTTTCGGTGTTGTATCCGTTCGTGCTCAATTCCAGTAGGGATGCCTTGGGATATAATACCCGGAATATGTCGTCGATATCTTTGCGGATAGTCGATTCGCCTCCGGTAATGTTGATTCGGAGTCCGGCCGGGAGTTTTTCATAATAGTGGTAATCTATTTCCTCTTCCGGCTTGGTTTGGTGTTGCCAAATATTGCACATATTGCATTTGGCATTACAACGGAATGTCGTAATAAGACTACCTTGTACTACAGTTTTCATTATAAAATGTTTTAAATAGTATTGTTTTTATTGTATCGTTACTGATTTTGTATTGCTGATTTCAATCCGGATAGAAAGCGAAGAATCCGGACTGTTAACGACTAAAATGAAATATATTGCTTTGGCAATGTCTAAGGAAACTGAACGATTCTTGTCGGTTCCATTGCGAAGTCTGTGCGTGCGGCTGCTTTCTTTTAGAGGGATGTATAGATCTCCGTGAGCTTTTCGTAATATCTCTCCGATGAATATCTTTCCCGCGCTTCGAGTGCTATCTGTTCGTAATCGAAAAAGGAGCTGAACATCTCTTCGATTTTGCATCTCAGGGACTCCGCATCTTTCGGGATGAATAACTTTCCCGTCTTGCCTTCGTCGATCAATTCTGGAATGCCGCCTATGCGGCTTCCGAGTACGGGCGTACCCAAACATTGGGCCTCTATTATGGACAGCGGGTTGTTTTCGTACCACTCCGAAGGAACGACGCAAAAACGTGCCTTACCGGCTATTTCTTTGATTTCGGGCCAGCGTTTGTAGCCCAGAAGTTCAATGCCGCTTCCGGCCACGGCGTCTCGCAGCGTCTCTTCGAGCGGACCACTGCCGATTATTTTTAATTTATAGGGGAGTTGCTTTGCCGCATGGATCAGGGTTTGAATGCCTTTTTCATATCCCAGACGGCCGACATAACAGTAATAATCCTCCTTGTCGTAATTCTCTTTTCGGGTCCTGTCCGTATCGGTGAAATTGCAGAGCCTGTTGATTTTGGTTCTGTCGAAACCGCCCTGAATCATTTTATCCGCCATAAACCGGCTGGGGCAGATAAATGCGTCGGTAACTGTTTCAAGACGAGTGCGGGACCATTTTTTTGCTTCTCTATATGCCAGAAAACTTGCCAGAGCGGAGTTTTTCATGCATTTGTGATCCCGGACCTTTTGTTTGTCTGTGAAGCACTCTTCGCAGATTTGTTGTCCGTTGCGCAAGCAGTCATAGCGCGGACAAAGCAGTTTGTAATCATGCAGGGTCCATACCACCTTGACGCCTTGCTTATGAGCGATTTCGGCAATAACGGGGGAGAGTTGGGTGTGAATGTTGTTGAGGTGAAGAATATCCGGCCGGAAATCCTTTAGCAGCCGAATAAATTTCGTTTTGACTTCTTTGGTGCCGAACGGACGCAGCAGGGCTTCGAACATACCCGGACCGGGTGTAAATCTGACTTCACTTGGGAAATATTTATTCCACGGCGTTTCTAAATTTTCCGGATGCTGCATGGAAAAGATGGCTACATCGTGCCCTTTCTGTTTCAAGAGTTCCTCCAGATTGATCGTACAGACACAATCTCCGCCCCGGGGATAATAGAATTTATTGGACAGTATGATTTTCATTATTTCATAGGTTATTTTGCAGGAGCATTTCCGGTCTTTATGGAAGGCGTTGTGATAAAGAATCTAGAACAATCGGAGAGCTTGTTTTATGTTATACGGATTATCGGACAATGTTTGCAAACAAAGGCTTGTCAGTATCCGCAAGGCATAAGCGGCAATACAGATTATTGAAAATATTACGATTGTGTTCAGTGGAAATACAGCGTTGAATTTATCGGTTATGAGATCGAACTGTACGATATATATTTCCAGTGTCAGGGACGAAAGATATAAAACGGAATTATGAATTATTTTCAATGAATTTTTTTGGGGGATGCTGATGTGTGACACCGCTTTGAATAGATAGTAGAGAAATCCAATCAGAGGAAGCAGTCCGGCAATCTGCATGTAATAGTATTTCCCGCCATATCCTTTTCCGAGAAATAATAGGATGAAATAGAGTCCGAATGATACTGTCGCCAACACCCAATCTGTTTTCAAACTGCGGCATTTTACTGCGGACGCTCTATCTTTTATTATCGCGCCAAAGACGAAAATGGCGAAATTATATACATAATGGAAGTGTGTGTGAAAAACACTTTCCCCCCCCCTCGGCGTTTGGAAGAAAAAATAGACTGAGGAAATGACAAGAGAAAGTATAAATAGCTGATTCAAATTGATATTTCGTTTGACTGCCGGATAAATAATCGCATAATATATCAGGATACATTGGACAAACCAATAATCATCTGCGAGAATTAATGCTTTCCATGTTATGGCTTTTCCGAAAATGATCGATGCGCATATGCACCAGACAAATACGGTCGGTAAAATTCGTTTTATTTTATGTTTATACCAATTCCATCGCGAATACTTTCGATGGATAGATACCCCGATACGAAGAAAAACAATGCGTTCCCATGTACGCCTAATGTTGCCAAAGATGGCAGAATGTCCTGATAAAGGGGCCTGAAGTGGGAGTTCGTTATGAAAATGATGGCAATGCCCTTGAGTAAATCGATTGCGTAATTTCGGGATGACATAGGTATCATGCTTTTTGACTGATTTGTCCGTATATCCGGTTAAAACACGCTATGCGGTTGCTCCACATGAATTTTTCGGAGCATTTCAGGACGCCTTCCGACAGAATTGCAATGCGTTCGGGATTCATTATACAGGATTCTATTTCTGCGGCTATGGCCATTGTAACCTGTTCGTAAGTGTGTATCGGAATCTTTATTCCGCATTTTTCGCATATGACTCCGCTCATGCCGCAATGGTCCAGCGATAAGGTGGGAACTCCATTGGCCATAGCCTCCCATAATACCGTCGTGGTAGCTTCGCCCAGCGATGTGATGATATGCAGATGCGAATGAGCGAAAATCTCCTGAACTTGCGTCCGGGGTATTTTTCCATGCCATACGATTCGAGAAGCGATGCCGTAATTTTGGGCGGTCTCTTCCATTTTGGAGCGCAGGCGGCCTGCGCCTGCGACATGCAATTCCCAATTTGTCCGGCGGATTGTTTTCAAGGCATCCAATAAGATAATCAGCGCTTTCCGTTCGCAGAGTTCTCCGGCCCAGATTAGTCTTAGTGGTTCGGAATTTGATTTGCTAACCGGGGTTCGGGCGAGCATCGAAGTAATACCGTTTTCAGGCAGATATATGCTTTCGGTTTGATAATATTTTTGCAGATTTCTTTTTGTATTCGGCGTCGCGGCAAAAATGAAATCGCTTTGGCTGACCGCACGTCTTACGCGCGGCGAGAAAACGAACATTGCATTATGGATAACAAGGCGTACGATTGCATTTATCTTTCCTTTCGGGGACAGCGCTTTAAATAATGCTGCCGGGCGGTTTTCTACGCCCTGCATGGGGCCCCATACATAAGGACGCGGCAGTTTCCACAAAAAGCCGGGTTCCTTAAAACCGATCGGATTTAGGAAATGGATTATATCTACATTTTCCTGTGCAAGAAGCTTGGCGGCAGCAGTGGCAGCCCGCTTATGCCATTTGCGGTAATTCAGGTTGTATTTTATATCGTCTATAAACCCGTGGCCGGTTATTTCCGTGTAGGCAATGTTTTGAAACCGTACATGAGGCATCGTATTGGTGCGGAGGTAGAGTTCTATTTCATCCTTCCCTTTGCCATAGAGTACTATCAGCCGGTTTGTGTGTTGCATATTCGCCACATAGTTCCAACTGACCGAAGCTTCCGAACCCCGGTACGGCGAGATGTCGTATGTCACCAACAGAATCGTTCTCATTTGTTTCGGTATATTTCCAGAAAAGTACGGGCGATGTGTGTATTGGTTAAATTATCCCGATATGCGATGCAATTTTGCACGAAGACCGGATTTTCATCGATGATTTTCTTCAAATCGTATTCATTCCAATGATCTTTTACGATGCCCAGCCTATTGGCTCGGATATATCCGGCTGAGGCCGGCTGTGTGTTGGTGAGGATCGGCGTTCCGGAAACGACGGCTTCGGGAATGGAAACCATGTTCAGATCCTGACGGGTATTTACGAGAAAGCAATAAGATGTTTTTATATACTGATTCAATTCCGTTTGCGGAAGGAACCCCAGAAACTCCACCTTTTCGCGCACTCCCAACTCTGCCGCCAGACTTTCGAGCATGGGGCGTTGATCGCCTCTGCCGGCGATCAACAGACGAATATCTTCATAGCCCTCCATCTGTGTGAATGCGGAAAAGACTCGGATTATGCCGTTTATGTTTTTCCGGGCGATCAATTGGGATGAACTGATGATCGTCCGTGTTTTTTCGCTGCTGAAGGTAAACTTATCGACGTTTATCCCGTGGTCCAATACCGTATCCGTAACATTGTGCAGGTAGGATTTGGTGAAATCGCAGGCGCGCTTCGATCTGGGAATAATCTGACGGACTTTTCTCAGGAACAGCGGGGCGATCATTCGGTACCAGATTTTTGACGGCAGCTGATGGAATTTTTTTTGGTGTGCGGTTTGCTCCTGCCATATCAGTGTTTTGCGGGGGCATAGTATCGCGGCAAACAGCGATTGGAAAGAGAATACTTCGCTGGATATGACCAGATCGAAGTTCGCTTGCTCTCTTTTTATGAATCGGTATAATTCCGATGAAAAGGGGAGTATGCTGGGAGCGAAGATGCGGGGGATGTCGGAAGAAAAGAATCTTACCGTGAAATCATAGGTTTCGGGACTCTGGGGTTTGTATTCTTCAGAAGCGGCGAGAGTGACGGTATGTCCCGTGTTGACGAATCCCAGACACATGCCGTATATCATCGTGTCTTTGATTGAAGATACGACCGGTATGGTATTGTTGTCTGCTGTATAAAGTATTTGATTCAGTATCAGGATACGCATAGCTTATCGTTTTATCCGTCCGTAATACTTGACGAAAATTTCCTTGGGCGTTTTTTTCGTCAGAAGGGCCGCCGCAACATTGCGGTTCGCTTTTGATATTATACTTGCATTATCGCCGGAAGTCTTGCTCTTCAGCCGGTATTTCAGACTTCTCAGCGAGGCCATTATGCAGGTGAAACAGGTTAAAAGGATGTATGATACGGAGGATGACCCGGCCAGAAACCGGATCGTGCCTTTTTCGCCTGCGGGCATCGTTGCCGTTTGGATCTGCGATATGTGTTTTCCGCCGCTGGCTCCTTCGAAATGGATCACTTCGGCCGAGGCGTTTACATAACAGAAATAACCGAGTTTGTTGAGGACGGTCGATAGTGCTATATCCTCCGGACAGAAGAAATAATATTCATCGAAAAATCCTAACTGTTCGAATAACTGCGTTTTGATCATGAATGCGGCTCCGGAGATATTGTAGGTTTTGAAAATGCCGGTTTGGTTCGTGTAGGGACTCTTGCCTGTTTTTTCGTGCCACAAGCCTAATTGGGACATAATGTAGGTCTTCCAGTTTATTTCCGGCCGGCCGCAGTATTGAAGCGAACGGTCTGCGTATAATAGTTGTGGGCTTACGACGGCTGTTTCCTGAGGAAGCCGGTCGAAAGAGGTTGCAAGACTGGTTATTACATCCGATTCTATTTTCGTGTCGTCATTCAACACAAAACAGTATTTCCCGGCAGCTTTCCGCAGGGCCAGATTGTTGTTGGCAGAGAATCCGCGGATCTCATTGCTTTCGATGATTTGCACCCATGGATAATTTTGCACAAGGCGTTGCAGGTTGTCCGGAGAGAACAGATATGCGACGACAAAGACCTCATAAGAGGTTGAGGTGTGTGTGCGGATACTTTCCAGACATCCGCTTAACATCTCATAATTGTTCATGCTGACTATAATGACTGAAACTTCCATTGTTTCGTCTGTTTATGCGTGGTTGGCTGCGATCTATTTTATAGATCAGAATATATACCAGATAGAAAAGATAGAGATGCATGCCCGGTGTTGACGATGCGGTCGAGGCTGCAATGAAGGCCAGCGGGAGAAAGAACAGGCATTTCCCCCTCGACCGCCAGCCGAGCCGGCACAGGGTGAAGATAAAAATGCAGTAGGTGATTATCCCCAATATGCCTCGTTCGACCATAATCCACAGCCAGATGCTTTCCATACCAAGAAGCCGGCCTACCAGTATCCGGTCGTGGTAATACAGCGTCGCTTTCTGCCCCAATCCCCATAGGGGACTTTTCGACATGAGAATATAGGCGGCTTCGAATTGATCCAGACGCATTTCTATGCTGCTGCCTCGTATTTCGGTTTTCTCCGGGGCTATAACCGACAAGATCAATTTTTCGATAAAATCCGTGTACGGCATCAGGATGATTATACCGATTGCTGCGATTGCCAGTAGGCGTACGGACTGTTTGTTTTTCAGATTTATCAGCGGCAGAATGGCTATGGCTAAAAATACCAGCGGCGTTCGGCTGTTGGATAGCAAGGAGGCTATGAATGCCATAATTCCGATCAGCAGCATCGTTTGCAGTTGGAACTTGCTGAAATATGCTTTGTAATATACGTATCCGTACAGACAAAGGCAAAATATCAATCCGAAATTGATGCTTCCGCCAATCGGATGCAGGAAGAACGATTGAATGCGGCTGCCTCGTTCGTCATCCAGATACTGCCAGTCGGTTGCTCTGGGACCTGCAAGATCTATTTCATAATCCATCACCGGGTTGAACCCTAAGAATAGTTCGACAAATGCGTATATGCAGATTAATAAAAAGGCTCCTAACAGGAGATTGACGATTTTTATGATATCTTCTTTCCCCGAAATTAATTTCCAGCACAGGTATACGCAGATGAAATCGCAGAAAAAGATGGATAGTAACGAAGGAAAGGTATTCTGGATTCCGGCTATTGAAATAACACTCGATACTACGTAGGATAACAATACCCAAATGAACGCTTTGTTGAATGGCAGAGGAACTGTTGTAATTATCCGGCTGTATCTTTTTCGTTTAACCACATATAACAGGGCAAAGAAAATCGACATAAAGACTTCCAGCGTCAATAACGGAACGCCCGGAAGGTTTATCAGGTTTATATTGTTGTTCAGAAATAATCTGAATGCCAGAAAAAGGAAGAAAGCCTGCTTGTAATTCTTAAAAGAATATAGAACCAGCAGTGCGGCAATAAGTAAAAACGGATTCATACAGCGGCTATTTTATAATTCGGGCCGGAATCCCTACTGCAATAGAGTATGGGGGGACATCTTTTGTAACCACGGCATTCGCGCCGATGATGGCTCCGTCGCCGACTGTAACGCCTGCCAGAATAGCTGCTTTCTCCCCGATCCACACATTGTCTCCGATGACGACTTTTCCTTTGGAATAAATGGGCCGGGCGTTAGGTGTGATGGCCCGGATTGTTTTATCATTGGGGTCGCCATGCGAATTATCCGAAATGAGTATGCTTTTTCCCGTACGAACGTTTTTTCCGATCCGTATCGAATTGACTGCAGTGATATGCATATCGGAACCGAACATGCAACCGTTTCCGATCGATATCTTTACCGAGGTCTTGTATTGCGGCGTTTCGTGGGCTGTGATAGCAGAATTGCGCCCTATAATGCAATGTTCTCCGATTTCAATGTATTTCCGTCCATTGACTAAATACAATCCCGGTTCTATCTTGGTATGAAGCCCGATTTTCCGGAAATTGCATGCGATCCATGCTGTATACAGCCATGCGTAATACCGGCTGAACCTTTGTGAAAGGGAATACGGCCATACATGGTGAATTAGGTGCCCGAATGCACGTATGAATTTATAAATCATCTCTTATTCCGTGAGTTTGAATTTTTTTTCAAATATCCGTATAGAGTTTCCTGACCTCCTGCCGTTTCATGAAAAGATACCCGGTAATTCAGTTTGAAGAGTGTCGTTTTCTGCTGTATGCGATTGAATGTTTCCGCGTTATACGGTTTGTTCATATCGAAAATCAATTGATGCAGATATGGGGACGTACAAAGTGTTTTGTCTACGCTTTGTCGGAAAGAACCGTTTCTTCTGTAGACCAGATCGAAAATGTAATCGATCAAAAAATAGTCGATCATTTTGCCGTGTTCCCGAATGTATGCAAGAAATATCGTTTTTATAATGCCGAATGCCGGATTATTGGGTGCCGATGCGAGAAAGAATGTAGCCCATCTGTATTCGGATATGGTCGTGTGGCCGCCGTCTGCAATTTTTATCGAGTGGAAATAGTCCGAGGTGTCAACCCGCACCGGGGCCGTAAGCAATAACGTGCTATCCATCCAAATGCCCCCCCCCTTGAATAACAGGCAAATGCGTAATATGTCGGAAAAATGGGTGTATGAAAGTTCTCCGCGATTCAATCGGTCGTAGACGTAATCGGGCAAGGTGATGTAGGACGCGATATTGTCTTTGGTCAATAGACGGACAGGCCGGTCGTGGGTATTTGCGATAATGCTGTTATAACAAATTTTTACTACTTCGGGCATTGCGGCTTCTCCCTGATACCAGAAGACCCATACCGGCCCTTTTTCCTGCGTCTGTTCTAACGGGGGAAATGTCGCCGGAACGAAATCTCCATAGTGTTTGTCCATCCATCGGCGGATTGAATCCATTTTCCGGATTTCAAAAAAACGACACTCCCTGAAATGGAAGCAGAAAAAATCCCGGATCAGCTGGATGAATAACGATCCGATTGTATCTGTTCGCAAAAATGAACGTAATCGTATGATATTGACGAGTTTGGATCCGTATAAACGAATTATGTGATACATGTCGGCCTTTATTTATTGTATCCGGGCGACGGTAGCCGGGATGTATGGTGCTGCGATAGGATTGTCCGGTATATCTCGGTCAATGTGTTTTTGATAGTATCCGGATTATGGCGTGCCCCGGCTGTCTGCCGTTCATTGTCACTCAGACGGTTCATCAATTCGGTGTTACGGCTTAATTTGATGATTTCCATAGCTAAGGTGTGGGGTTCGTTCGAGGGAACTAAAATACCCGTTTCCTTATTTTTGACGAGTGAGGGGATGCCGCCTACATAGGTCGTAATGACCGGAATGCCGATTATTTGGGCTTCGCATATTGAATTCGGGGAGTTGTCCATATAGGACGTATGTATATAAATATCTGCTTCCGCGAGTTGAACAGCGAGATTTTCGGCCGATAATGTTCCGAGAAATTTTATATTTACCGTTTCATGGCTGATGCCTTCATTGTTCTCGAAAAACGGAAAAAGTTCGGTGGGACCGGCAATATGCCATTCGAAGTCGATATGAGTGTGTTCTTTGAGCAGGCGTGCTGTCTTTAATAAGAGATCCATTCCTTTGACCATACTGCACGAGCCGACGCTGAGCAGCCGAAGTTTCTTCCTCCTTTGCAGGGACCATGTTTTTTCAGGGGCGAGAAAAATCGGACGCAATGCTTCGTTGCAGTGATAATATTGCGAGTCGGGGGCGTACAGACGTGTAATATTGTAATCCCATTCCGTTCGTCCCATAACATAACGGCAATGTTTTAGAATCTCTATTTCGCGCGCTGTCTGATAGTTGTCGTTTTTATTCCACACCAACCATTTTTTCAGGAGTACGATCGGACTGAAATGCGAATTTCTCCATTGGGTGAAGAAGTTGTAGCCCGGAGGAAATGCTGCATTCGCATAGGGAGGCAGGCTTCCCTGCATATGGATGACGACCGGGATATTTGTGTATTTTTCGACAAGTCCGAAACACCATTCCGAACCGAAAACATGGATGATGTCCGGTTGAAAATCCTCGATAATCTTCAGGCAATGTGCAAGAATTGCCTTGTCTTTTGCGGCGACGTATGTTTTTTGTCGTAGTCCGGCATTGACGTTAATCGGATAATAACATACGTCGTCTATTTCCTTTTTGAATATTCGATCGGAATGTTCGAAAGCGATTCCCAAACGAATATCGGGTGCAGAGCGGATTATCTGTTCCAAGGATGCTATCCAGCCGCCTCCGTTGTGTCCTTTGTTGAGTGTTTCGTAAAGGGATGGCGTTACGGCAAACCAAAGTACTTTCATATTGTCGCTGTTTTGTCTGGTTGGACATTCCGGGTCAGATAGCGTTTGCTGAACCCGATTTTTTCGGACAGCAGTCCGTCTATGCGATCCCAGTCGGGGGCTGGCAGTACGGCTGCCAACCGGTTTTGTTCCGGATTGAATCTGTTTATTAGCCCCAGCCCGTTCAGAAAGTCCTGCATGCGGGAGTGGTTCTTTCTTCCCCGTAGGGGATATGTCAGGAACGGTTTGTGAAAAATGACGGAAAAAGCCGTTGCATGAAACGAATTCGAAAGGACGAATTCCGCATTTTTGATCCAAGCAAGGAATTCCAGCGGTCCGGCATCCGAAATATTCCGATCCGCATAAGTCAATGGTGCGAAGTCGTTCAGCGAATATATCCTGACGCCGAGTCGTCGGGCTGTTTGCTGTGCATGTTCTCTGATGGTCGGGTCGTTTGTGAAATCGTATACGAGAACGTATTTTTCCTGCGGCGTTACGCTGGCCGAAAATTCTTCCCAGCGTTGCCTGTCCAGCAGAAAGACCGGGTCTTCCACCTGTTCCGCTTTTTTACCGGCGGCAAGATGCGCGACTATTTTTACGCCGGTCCGTTCCCGCACCGATATTGCATCGAAACGCCGGAGGTTTTCCGTGACAAAATCCCTGTATGCCGAATCTATTTCCGATACTGCGAAACTTGCCGCATAGGAGATGCGGCGTGTATTTTTATTTCCGAAATCGAGATAGAAAGCGGCATCTTTTCCGTTTTCGCACGACGTGTTCCAAATTTGATCGCTTCCGGCAATATATAAATCCGCCGCCGGCGGGACGCTCCTTAGCCCTTGGACCGAGGTGTAGGTTTTCTTCGAGAGTGTCAGGTATTTCCGTTTGAATTCATCGAATTTATGCTTCCGGCCGATCGTGGCGTATATTTTTCGGTTTTTCAGCAAGAAGTAAAGGCATTGTATCCAGATGAAATCTTTGTAGGGAAACAGTCTCGATTCTGCGGGGATATGACGCCAATTGTACCGACCGGTCAGATAATATGGTTTGTAGTCGATGATTTCGGCGTCGTGGCCCTGTTCCAGCAGATACTGCTGCAGTGCGTATGCCTGCAGGCTGGCGCCGTAATTATAGACGTCATGACAGGTGATCGTGGCTATTTTCATTTTGTCATGCGTTTTATCAGTTTCTGTATTGCCGCTATCGGATGACGGGCGTGATTTGCTATCCGCGTTAATTGTTCACGACGGGTTACGTAGCGCTCTATTTGCCTGAGCGAAATTTTCGGGTTTCGAAGCAGCGACATGATGTGTTCATAATTGCCGGGTTGCCGGGCGTTCTCCCGCATTTGTCCCTCCGCTGCCGTTTCGAATGGAATCTCCGATATATGGCAGCCTTGCAATATTTCGACGATATTTTGGCCTCGGTCCGTGAACGGGATCAATGCACTGACCCCCTGTTCGTCGTGCTGGTAGCGTGAACCCCAGAGGTCGCCGACCCGCAAGTCTGCGGCTGAGTTGTCGAGTTTATATTTGCACCGTTTGTAACACGAGGAATTTAGACAGAGGTCATTTAGAAATACTTTCAAAAATATATCACCATCTGATAATGACGAAAAGCAGTGCTTTGTTCCGGCTGATGTCGTGTACTTATAACTTATTGCATAGGAATCGTGCCAGCCCCGCCGTTTGCTTCGCCATTTGATGTCGGTGAGTTTTGCGTTTTCGCCGATTGTGCGCAGGTATTTTCGCCATAGGAGCATTGAAGGGACGCCGTGGCAAAAGAAATCTATAAGGATAAAATTCGGTTCAGCTTTGGTTCGTCGAATATAACGTCGGAAAGATGCGATTTGACACGGGGTTCCGATTACCACGTGTTTGCTGCGAATATCTATTTCCGCGAACCCGTCGACAGTGTTGCTCTGAAGATATTTGCTGCCTGAGGAAGCTTTGAGTTCTTCCTCGTTGCGGGCGATATAGTGTTCTGGAATTTGTTTCGCATAATTATAGCGTACTCCGCATATCTTATAGCCGCGTTGCAGCATCTGCCGGCCGATTTCGAAGGCTATTCCCCCGGAGGACGAGTCCATGCGAATTTCATTGTCTAAACTCCATGCGGCGTAACTCACTGGTCGACGGCCGGCAGTCTCGTCTTTTGAAATAAAGGCGCATACTTCGATGCAGGCGGAACATTTTATACATTGGCTCGATGCGCGGTTCGTAAAATCCATTCTGATTCAGCCTCAAAGTGATGATTTGTTTCGGGCAGGCCTTGGCGCAAACGCCGCATCCGAAACAAGCATGTATATCCGTAATGTTGATCATGTCTTTATACAGAACATTTCTGTTTGATTCTGGCTATTATCTTTTTCTGGACGAAAATTCTTTCCTGAAACGACAAGCCCACGTAGTAGATGACGATCAGAGTCGTGACTGCACACACACCCGAAACCACAAATAACCGTAGGATGCCTGCGTTCATCAGGCGGGTTACTATCATGGGGCAAATCGCGGCGAGAACAGCAACAGAACAGACGTTCAGCAGAACTTGGGTGAAGAACGATTTCATGGATATCTCTACCTGCCGGTGCAGAAACCAGAGCCGGGCGAACAGGCATCCCAAAGAGAGGCAAATGGCGACGTATATTGTCGTTTCAGGCGCATGTCCCCGGTCCAATAACAAGTAGGAGATCGGGAAGTTGAGTATCTGGATAGTTCCGACGACAAGCTGGTAATTCCGGATGTTTCCGGTTGCTTGTAAGGCCGTGATTTGTGTGCCGGAGAGGGCCTCGCACATGGCGAATATCAAAACCAATCGAACGAATACCGCAGTATATTCGGGAACGTTCTTCAGCCATAATGTCAGAATGGTATTCGTTTCGATTATGATGGGCAGTGATAACAGCAACAGCAGGTAGAATGAAAAACGGGCGCCGTTCCTTATCAGCGCAAGCATGTATGGATAGTCGCCCGAAGCATAGCTTTTGGTGATTTGCGGGTTGATTGCGGTCATGAAATTGGCAGCGAATCCGTTTACGGCGATATTTACCTGAAATGCAATTGCGCGCGCGGCATTGATGACCGGACCGCAAAACAGATTTATTACGATATTGACACCCTGATCCCGCAATACGCCGGCAAGAGACCCGATGAAGTTCCATCCTGCAAATCCCGTCATCTCTTTCAAAAGGGTTTTGTCGAACGTAAAATGGTATGTGCACTCCTTGAAATTTCGTTTGCAGTAAAAACCGTATGTGATTCGGATAATGCAGGCTACGGCTAATAACAGGATGCCGTATAATTTCAGTTTGTCGAATGCGAAAATGGTGAGTATATAAACGATTAGCAGCTTGAGTACGACTTCGATGATGCTGATATAGGCAAAAGCCTGCATGCGTTCGTGAGCGATAATCGCCGCATTGTACGGGATGCTGACCAGATTTACCATGAATGTGAGTATGGAGCACTGAAGCACCCAATTGGCCGCTCCGATACGGCTTTCGGGCAGATTCATTTTTTCATTCAGGAACCAGATGCCACCAATTTCCGCCAATATGAAAATCAAGACTGCCAATCCTATCTGGATCGTTACTGATGATGAAAATACCGATTTGAGTTTTTCGATATTGCCCTGTCCCAGTTCGAATGTTATATATCTGCTTATAGCCGCAGATAATCCGCCGGAAATAACGGAGAACATTGCGACCACTCCGCCGATGACATTGTAGATGCCGAAATCTTCGACCCCCAGTGTATTCAGTACTACACGGCTGGTATACAAACTTACGGCCATCATAAATATCATCCGCAAATACAACAGAAGCGTATTTTTCGCAATGCGTTTGTTATTTTCCGATGATGTTTGTGCTGTCATTCCGGGTCTTCGATTATCACTTGCAGGGGTTGTCTTTCAACCGGATGGTTGGATGCCGTCTAATTTTTATACATGCTTTGGTAGTATTTTTCATACTCTCCTGAAGTAATGTCGTCCATCCATTTTTGGTTCTGGAGGTACCAGCGGACGGTCTTTTCGATCCCCTCTTCGAACTGCAGGCTGGGCTGCCAGCCCAGCTCGTCTTTGAGTTTGCGCGAGTCGATGGCGTATCTCAGGTCGTGACCCGCGCGGTCGGCGACATGGGTAATCAGCTTTTCCGAAGCGCCTTCGGGATTGCCCAGCAGCCGGTCCACGGTTTTGACGATCACCCGTATCAGGTCGATGTTCTTCCATTCGTTGAAACCCCCGATGTTGTACGTGTCGGCGACTTTGCCCCTGTGGAAGATCACGTCGATGGCCCGTGCGTGGTCCTCGACGTAGAGCCAGTCGCGGACGTTCTCCCCGCGGCCGTACACCGGAAGCGGCCTTCCGCGGCGGATGTTGTTGATGAACAGCGGAATCAGCTTCTCCGGAAACTGGTAAGGACCGTAGTTGTTCGAGCAGTTCGTCACCAGCGTCGGCATGCCGTACGTGTCGTGGTAGGCCCGCACGAAGTGGTCCGACGAAGCCTTCGACGCCGAGTAGGGGCTGTGTGGGTCGTACTTCGTCTCCTCGGTGAAGAACTCCTCCCCGAAAGGACCGCCGCCGCTCTCGCAGCCCGCAGGGCGGGTCAGCTCCAGCGCCCCGTACACCTCGTCGGTCGAGATGTGGTAGAACAGCTTGCCTGCCCAGTCACCGTTCCAGTACTCCCGCGCAGCTTCGAGCAGCGACAGCGTACCCATGACGTTCGTACGCGCGAAAGTGAACGGATCCCTGATCGAGCGGTCCACGTGGCTCTCGGCTGCGAGGTGGATCACCCCGTCGATGCCGTACTGCCGGAACAGTTCACGCATCGCCTCGAAGTCGCAGATGTCGCCCCTGACGAAAGTGTAGTTCGGCCGCTCCTCGATGTCCCGCAGGTTGGCGAGGTTGCCCGCATAGGTCAGCTTGTCGAGGTTGACGATCCGGTAATCGGGGTATTTGGTCACGAAAAGACGGACCACATGCGAGCCGATGAAGCCCGCGCCGCCCGTGATGAGGATAGTGCGCTGCATATTCATATATCTCTTAATTTATTAACAATCGATTCAATAACCTTTTCAGGAGCAACATATTCTCTGTAATATGCTTTTGCATTCTCTTCTAAAGAAATTCTCAATGCGTGATCTTCAATTAATAAATCGACAGCTTTATACAATTCTTCTTTTGAATTAATAATATAAATATTTTGTCTATGTATCAATGGATATGGAAGTTCATTGGTTATCGGTGTCGATATAATGGCCTTCCCCATGGCAAGAAATTCACCAAGTTTCCACCCATGGCAATCCCAACAAGACGGGGTATTAAAGACTATCAGTGATTTTTTTGTATTGTCTATATAAGCTGAAATGGGAATATGTCCTTTCAATCGTAATCTTTCATATACCTCTCCTTGTCTGTTCTTATCTTTTATTAGAAATCCACCTTCAAACAAAATCTTGGGATGATTATGGCAATATAACATATACTCCGATCTAAACACATTCGTCGAAGCAACACAATTTTCATGACTCCACAATGTCGAGATGAAAAATATGTAATCCTGATTTGAGCGCTTACAAGACGCCTCATATTGCTCTAACTTTTGGCGCCGAAAATATAAATAAATGTAATTTGCTATAAACGTTTTTAAGGACATCATCGTCTTACCTCCGCACAAACTCTTCTGTCCGAATACAAGATATGAATTTCTTATGGTATGAAAGATCGTCTGGGGTAGATTATATATTTTCACAGCAAAGGACGGCGGAATAGACAGTAATTTGGTTCTAGGTTCCGGAACAACTGTAAATTCTTTATTATAATTTATTTTTGCATATACATGACTCCAATAGTAGGCATTAAGCAATATATCCCGACCGTCTCTAAAATCAATTGCCACCTTTTTTATACTTCCGAGTTCATCAATTATCACGAACAACATTAATGCATCGTTCCGATGATTGTAATGCGACATATCGACATCGCGAAAAAATTTATTAGAAAACCGCACATTTGATTTCCCAAAATATTCATATAATCCGTATAAATAATACGAAGAATATGTTATTATACATCTGGGATCAACGTATACCTTCATATCGTATTTTTATCAATTTCACCAATAATGCGCCAAACCTACAATTTTCATTGCACAAATCCGAAAAACACCTTATTTATACTCAATCGTATCGTTTTCCGGATCCCGATAAATACCGGCTTTTATAAACACAGCTGGCTGTCCTGCGATCAAGCAGTGCTTAGGATATGCAGAATAATCTTTTATTAATAGCGAGCCAGCCCCTACAATGCAAAAGTCTGGTGTATGGGTATTTTTCAAAGTCATACACTTCATCGCAAACCAGTTATTATTGCCGATTTTAATCGGAGCATATCCTCGTGATTTTTCTCCATCCATCTTTACACAAGCATGAAAGTCTGTATCACAGAATAGATTATCCCAACCAATCAGTACATCCTGCCCAAAAGATATGGCATGATAGCAAACAAGTTTCAATGTCGTGGTCGCATTAAAATTATGCCCGATATTTAAAGTGCTGGATGCACCCGTCGATATATATGAATTATTGCCAATAATACATTTCCCTTGAAAGCGAATAGTTCCTCTGTGTTCCCAAGAAATACCCGCATTAGGATAGATGGATACAATAGGAACGCCTAAACAGATCATACCCGATTTAATCGGAGCGTCAATTTGCACTTTCCCCTTACATTTTTTCAGTTTTGGTTTATAGAGTATAATCGGAAGTTTCACTGCTTGTCTGTATGGCAGATAATGAAAGTTAAACCAAATTGTTTTAGGTAAATAGGGAAGATACTTCAGATATCTTTTAATTTTGGAGGGGGGGGGCAACTGCATATCGGGAGGGAGTTATCTTAATTTTTCAAGGCAATACTTCATTGCCTCCCTCCAGTGGGGGATGTCCATCTGGAAGGTGGTCTTGATTTTGGTTTTGTCCAGCACCGAATAGGCCGGGCGCTGGGCCTTGGTCGGAAACTCCGACGTGTGGCAGGGGATGATGCGGCATGAGTCGTGACCCGCGGCCGCAGCGATCTCCGTCGCGAAGTCGTACCACGAGCAGACGCCCTCGTCGGTGAAGTGGTACACGCCCTCGTTGCCCGCGTAGCGTTCCGACTCGATGATCGAGAAGATCGCAAGCGCCAAGTCCCCGGCGTAGGTCGGAGTGCCGATCTGGTCGAAGACCACCTGCAGCGTATCCCGCTCCGAAGTCAGACGCAGCATCGTCTTCAGGAAGTTGTGTCCGTACTCCGAATAGAGCCACGCCGTGCGGAAGATCAGATACCGGCACCCAGATGCCATGACGGCGCGTTCGCCCGCAAGCTTCGTACGCCCGTAGGCTCCCAGCGGCGAGGGAGCCGTATCCTCCCTGTAGGGCGTATGGGCCGTGCCGTCGAAGACGTAGTCCGTCGAGACGTGGAACAGCGTCGCGCCCGTCGCCTTGGCCGCCGCCGCGAGGTTGCCCGCGGCCTTGTGGTTCAGCAGGTCCGCACGCGGTTCGTCCTCCTCGGCCCGCTCCACGTCGGTGTAGGCCGCGCAGTTTACGATAACGTCGATGCGCCGCTCCTCGACCGTTCGCAGAACGGCAGCCGCATTGGTGATGTCTAGTTCCGCGACGTCCGTACAGAAGTAGTTGTGGGGCGAGACGCCGCCAAGACGCCGCAGGGCGCTGCCAAGCTGACCGTTCGAGCCCGTAATCAGGATATTAAGCATAATAGTCTTCGTTATAGTCGAACAGTTCCCCGGCCTCCGACAGCAGCGGGTGGGCGCTGTCCTTGGGCGAGAGGACGACATCTTCGGGGGCCAGACGCCAGTCGATGCCCAGCGACGGGTCGTTCCATGCAATGGCGCCCTCCGATTCGGGGGCGTAGGGGTTGTCGCACTTGTACTGGAACGTCGCTTCGTCGCTCAGCACGGCGAAGCCGTGCGCGAAGCCCCGCGGGATGAAGAACTGACGCTTGTTGTCTTCCGTCAGCTCCACCGCCACGTGGCGGCCGAACGTGGGGGAGCCGCGGCGGATATCCACCGCGACGTCGAGCACGCGGCCCCGGACCACGCGGACCAGTTTCGACTGGGAGTACCGCCCTTTCTGGAAATGGAGGCCCCGCAGCACGCCGTAGCGTGAGTGCGATTCGTTGTCCTGCACGAAGCGCACGGGACGGACCTGTGCGTCGAAGCGGCGCTGCGAGTAGCTCTCGAAGAAGTAACCCCGCGCGTCGCCGAAAACCTCCGGCTCTAGAATAACCACGCCCTCTATGGCGGTTGTCAGAACTTTCATGGGATTATTTTTCGTCGAGGAGTTTCAAAAGGTATTGTCCGTACTGGTTCCTGAGCATCGGCTCGGCAAGTGCGCGCAGCTTGTCCGCCGTGATCCACCCGTTGCGGTAGGCGATGCCTTCCAGACAGGCGATCTTAAGACCCTGACGCTTCTCGATGACCTCCACGAAGATCGAGGCTTCGGCCAAGGAGTCGTGCGTGCCCGTATCCAGCCACGCGAAGCCGCGCTGGAGCGTCTGCACCTTCAGCTCGCCGCTTTGCAGGAAACACTGGTTCACGCTCGTGATCTCAAGCTCCCCGCGGGCCGAAGGACGGATGCCCTTGGCAACATCCACGACCTTGTTCGGATAGAAGTACAGGCCCACGACTGCGTAGTTAGACTTCGGATGGGCGGGTTTCTCCTCGATCGAAAGGCAGTTGCCCTCATCGTCGAACTCCGCGACCCCGTAGCGGCCCGGATCGTCGACGCGGTAGCCGAAGACCGTAGCCTTGCCATCCTCCTCGGCCGTGCGGACGGCCTCGCGAAGAAGACCCGTGAAACCGGAACCGTAGAAGATGTTGTCGCCAAGAACGAGGCACGCGGAATCGCCGCCGAGGAAATCCTCGCCGATCAGAAAAGCCTGTGCAAGACCGTCCGGAGATGGCTGTGCCGCGTAGTCGATACGCACGCCGTAGTCGGAGCCGTCGCCCAGCAGACGCCGGAAACCCGGAAGGTCCTCCGGAGTCGAGATCACGAGGATTTCGCGGATGCCCGCTAGAAGAAGCGCCGAGAGCGGGTAATAGACCATCGGCTTGTCGTAGACCGGAAGCAGCTGCTTGCTGACTCCCTTTGTGATCGGATACAGCCGACTGCCGCTGCCGCCCGCCAAAATGATGCCTTTCATTATTCAAGTGAATTAATATGCGTTTTCATCCCGCTTCAGCGCATTCCACACCGTCAGGAGCATGATGCGTATATCCAGCAGCAGCGACCAGTTTTCGAGATACCAGATGTCGCGGCGCACGCGGCCCTCCATCTGGCTCAACTCGTGGGTCTCGCCGCGGTATCCCGTCACCTGCGCCCAGCCCGTGATGCCGGGCTTGATCAGGTGGCGCACCATGTATTTATTGACCAGCTTGGAGTAAAGCTCGGTGTGCTGGAGCATGTGGGGACGGGGACCGACGATCGACATCTCGCCTTTCAGCACGTTGATGAACTGGGGAAGCTCGTCGATGCTCGATTTGCGCAGGAAGCTGCCGAAACGGGTCTTGCGCGGATCGTTCTTCGTCGCCTGCACCCGGTCGGCTTCGTCGTTTACGCGCATCGACCGGAACTTGATGCAGCCGAACGTGCGGCCGTTTTCGCCGCTGCGCTCCTGAATGAAGAATACCGGGCCTTTCGAAGTCAGCTTGATGCCCAAGGCCACGAAGAGATAGACGAAGGGGAAGAGCGTGCAGAGGAAGACGCCGGATACCGTGACGTCGAACGCGCGTTTGACGAAGCGGTTCGAAACCTGCCGCAGCGGCTCTTCGCGGATATAGAGGATCGGTACGTTGCCCAGCAGTTCGAGGTTCATCGCGCGTTTCATGTAGTTGCGCAGGTTGGGCACATAGTAGAACCGCACGAAATTGTTTTCGCAGTAGTCCATGATCGGGAATATCTCCTCCAGATAGCGGTCGGTGGAGAGACAGCAGTACACCTCGTTGACCGGGTGGCGTTTCAGCCACGGCAGGGCTTCGTCTACGCTGCCCAGACACGGGGTGTTGCCGGGCAGGGCCTTGTCGTCGTGGTTGCTGAAAAAACCGAGTACGCGGTAGCCGGTGCTGCTGTTGTCCACCATTTCGTGATACACCTCCAGCGCATTGTCCTTGCTGCCGACGATGATGACCCGCCGCGAGTTGCGTCCGTGTCCGCGGGTGATCTTGACCGCCATGCGGCAGATGTAGCGCCACAGCATCAGCGCGACGGTGAGCGATATGTAGAAGACGCCGGTCAGCCGGAGCGGCAGCAGGCCGTAACTCCACACGGTCTGTATCAGTGTGAAGAATCCGATGTGGCAGAGTACGACGTAAAACACGCGGCGTATGATCTCCTCGTAGGGAACGATCCGCGAGGAGAGGATCACGCCGAACCATGAAAGTCCGGGGATGAAGCAGATGTTGAGACAGGCGAATATCTCCAGCGAGTGGGCGACGTATGCCGGCTGGGGAAACAGCGTCAGCGCGAATATCCAAGAAAGATTGAGTAGAAATAGATCACCGATAATTACAGGAAGCTTGATCAGCAGGGATTCCTGCATGACTTGTTTCATAAATCGAAAATTTAGAGGCGTTAATTTCCGTATTGAACGTATGTCGGATTACGTATGGATGTTACTGCGAATTGTTAATCTATTTTTGCAATGTATTTCAGCGGAATATAGGCCGTCAGGGCGGTTGCGACGTTGCGGATCGCCACGGCGACCTTGCTGTGTCCCTTGTGGCGGATGTAGCGGCCTTCGATTCCTGCGAACATGCCCTCCGTGACGCGTACCGGATCTCCCTTTTCCAGATCCACGTCCTGCGGCGCGACGATTTCGACATGCTCGTTCTGCGTGGCGACGACGGCCATGAAGTCCTGCATCTGCCGCTCCGGAATCACCGTCGGCGATTTGCTTTCGCGGTCCATGATGTAGCGGATCGGCAGGGTGGTGGTCGCTTTTATCTCCCGCAGCCGGTCGGCCGACGTCCGGACGAACAGCAGGTTGTGGATCAGCGGTTCCCAGACCTTGCGTCTTTTGCCGCCGTAGGTCCGTTCGGCGAAGTGCATGGGTACGTAGCTCTCGATCCCGATACTGTCCAGATAGCTCTTTGCGGCCATTTCCCGGCTGTACGTGACGCGGATTGCGTACCATTGCTGTTCGTTTTGCGGCTCTTCACACATGGGCACACCTTGGGGACACCTCCGCAGACGGAATGCGGTTGTCAGTCGTTTTGATTCGGTTTGTTGAAAAAACTTGCTCGCGTGCATTCCTACCCATAGGACCTGCACATCCTTTCGTCCGGTGCAAATATAAGCAATTTTCCCCATACGGCAACATCACCGCAGGTCGATTCCGTTTGCAGCCTAAACAATAAAGGACACAAAAAGGTCCGGAAATTCCGGATTCGCGCCTCTTTATGTCCTTTGTCATGCCGGCACGCACCAAACGATACATGTCGGTTATCCTTTCGGACGCAAAGTTAATCTTTTATTTTTAATTGGCAATAAACGGGCGAATTTTTTGATTTTTAGCCGAAAAGAGACCTTTTCGCCGCCCCGGAGGTCTGTTCGGCGTATTCGCGGCCGCCGCCGGGTGACGGGGGCCGCTCCGCTTCCCTTGCCGTGCCGATGCGGCGGGCCGTACGGCGCTGCGTCCGACTTCCCGGCACCGCCTGCGGCGCATTACCGGAACAGGGTGAACCTTTCGTTCCACTGGGCGCGTATCGTGTCGTAATAATAGCGCCACGGGGACGTCCGCAGGACGCGGCGCAGCCGCCAGCGGTTGTGTATGGGGCCGAACAGCTTGAAGCGGAGTTTGGCCAAAGTCCGGGTCGGCATGGGGCGCACGGCATATATTTCCCGCATGAAACGCTCAAGCATGCCTGCATCGCAGGCCGGCTCCGGAACTTCGGCGCCCAGATACCGGACGGCGGCGGCCGTCATCAGCGCTTCGAAACGGTCCAGCCGGTAGTCGTTCAGCGCCTTATGGAACAGTTGCCGGTCGATTTCATGGCCGTGCCGCTCCAGAAAGCAGGCCCAGTCGCAGAGATGCCGGACGGCGATTCCCTCCTTCTGGTAGTGCACGGCCGCATGGCGGAGCAGGTATATCGCGTTGAAGGTCGCCGACGGGACGGCGATGTTTTCGCCGATTTCGCACACGCCCTCCTGCTCCAGCACTGCCGTCAACAGGGCGTTCAGCTCCCGTTCGCTCCGGTTGCGCCGGACATTGAGAATGGTCCGGTGATTTTCGATCAGAATGCCGTCCCACGTATGGGATGAATGTTTCGGAACGTCGAAATAGGGCTGCGCCCCCATTTGCAGCAGCAGGCGGTCGCCTTCGTCGGAGGCCCCGAACAGGTAGATGTCGATGTCGCCGCACTCACGATGCGCCGGAACGGGGTAGTTCCTGCTCAGCCCCAGCCCCTTCAGCAAGAGCAGGCGGATGCCGTTCTCGGCGAAGACCGCCGCCATCTTCGCGGCCTTTTCCTGCTGGCGGCGGTAGCGTTTCTCCTGCCTTTCGGCCGTCAAGGCCCAGCGGAGCCGAAGCTCACGCGGCGGCCGCAGCTCTTCGGGCAGACGCTCCATGCCGTCTCCGATCACCGCGCATACGCCCTGATCGGCCGCCATGCGGAAGATGTCGTCCCATTCCCGTGCTGAGATTTCCCCGGTGACAGCCGGAGCGCAGTCCGGTTTCAGCCCGCTGCGCAGCAGCTGAAAGAAGTGGCGGGTATCGTTTTCCGAATACATAAGATGCTTTTGAGTGTTGCGGTGTGTAGTGTCGTTGCCGTGCAAAGATAGCGGATTTCCGCAAATATTCAAGATCTTGCCGGAACGGCCGGGGTTTTGCGGAGCGGGGCAAATGAAAAAACGTCCCGAATGATTCAGGACGTTTTGCCGAGTTTCGGACTCTTTTTTAGTGATCCCGCTGGGGCTCGAACCCAGGACCCCAACATTAAAAGTGTTGTGCTCTA
>OMCM01000571.1_pt1 | contig 24738 bp, 20 predicted proteins | sample 1645021 | NCBI WGS metagenome assembly OMCM01 (sample SAMEA103958142, study PRJEB25191) | human gut metagenome | biome: human-associated habitat [ENVO:00009003]; feature: intestine environment [ENVO:2100002]; material: feces | place: Germany | collected 2013/2015
AGCAGTCGGTGTGCTATACACATTTTCACTCAAACAAGGTTTTTAGAGGTGACCACTACAAATTTGAGGTCACATTATGATTACCGCCGCTTTAGCCGTTCTTCAGACCGATGAACAGCGAAATATCCTTTCTGAATTATATGAAGAAAACAAGCACAGGTTTTATTTGCCGGCTTACTCCAGACTGCATAATTCCGAAGCGTCCGAGGACGCTGTGCAGAAAGCGTTCCTGCTCATTGTCAAATATCCCGAAAGATTTTTTCGCTCGAACCTCACAAAAGACTTCCCTATTCGATTTGAACCGCGCCCTTTATCGTGGACAGCCTTGTGGGCTATCACCAGCAGCGTATTGCCCTTTGTCAGCCTTGCGATAGAGCACTGTAACTGCGCTTCGTTCTCCGGGTCGGTGAACGCCGTGGCTTCGTCCAGAATTACCACCGGGGCGTTCTTGAGTATTGCCCGGGCAATAGCTATCCGCTGGCGCTCGCCGCCGGAGAGCTTCACTCCGGCAGGAGTGTCCCAGCCCTGCTCCAGCCGAGAAATAAAATCGCCGCACTGCGCCGCCTCAGCAGCTGCCATTACCTCCTCATCGGAAGCTGTCGGATTACCCATGAGGATAGTCTCGGACAGTGAACAGTTGAAAAGGAAGTTATCCTGCGCAACGTAGCTGATGTTCTCCGAAAGCTGTTTCAGCGGTATTTCGCGGATATCCACGCCGCCGTCCTGCTCGTTGTACGCAAAACGCACGCCATTGAGTCGCATCTCCGAGCCGTTCAGCTTCGCAGATTCAGTGCGCTCCGGAAGCTCCGGGATTTCAAGAATCTCCTCGATATCCCGGACCGCGTACTGTATGGATTTGTACTCGTTGACCGCATTCGTGAATCAGCTCACCGGACCGATAATGCTCATCGAGAGGATTAGCGTAAGCTGCGCCGGAGTCAGCGCACCGGAGCAGTACAGCAGCACTCCCACCGGGAGAATCCCCAGGAGAGTGGACGGAAGTATTGCGCCGCCGAGATTCATCAGCCCCAGGTGGAGCGGAACCACGCCAGCGTGAAATTCTTGAACGAGCGCACGGAATCCGCGTACTTCTGGTAGGAATCCGTGGACTGGCTGAACGCCTTGATGACCTGTTAGCGTAGCTGCGCCGCCTTTTCAGCTCCATGCCGTCCGGAATGCGCCATTCAGGCATTGAGCCTGCGGTACTCACTCGGGGTGACTCCGAGCACGGAACGGAACGCCGCCGCGAACTTACCGGGATTGTCGTATCCCACCCGGGAGGCTATCGAGATTATCGGCTCGTCGGTGCGCTTGAGCATTCCTGCCGCGGCATTCATGCGGAATTCCTTCATATATGCGGCGATGGTGCAGCCGTAAACTCCCTGGAAGCACTTTTTCAGCGACGTCAGCGGAAAGTCGAATTTCTCGGATATCTCCTCCAGCGTGTACCACCGCTCCAGGTCAGAGGTCAGCAGCGTGACTATATCCCGTGCCTTGTCCACCTGCGCCTTGTAGAAATACTGCCGCTCGCCGCAGTCCTCCGGGATCTCCAGGGCATCAAGGAACAGCAGGAGCTCAAGCACCTTTATCTTGAAATACGGCTGGCGCACCTTCTCCGGCAGGTCATAAAGCTCCGAAAAGACGTGCTCTATCTGCTTTCCGGCGCGCATTACGAAAGTCTTATCGTTGGCGCAGAACTTGTCCCGGAGCTTCCGCAGATCGACGGAAAATCCCTCCATGACGTGGGGAAGCGACTGCTCTGCCTGGTTTATGTCGAATCCCACCGTCAGCCCGTGGTAGTGCTTCAGCGGAAACGAGAAATCCCCACAGTGCTTCTGCCGGGAATTCGCCTTCATGTCGCCGCCCTCTATGTAGAAATACCGGTCTCCGGACTGCCATTCCAGCCGCCCCTCCCGGCAGTGGTCGATACAGAACATGTCAGCATTCGGGACATACTGCGAATTACACTGCTCCATGTGGAAATCGTTGTATATCAGCATGCACCCCGGGAACACCTGATAAACCGTCATAAGTCCCTCGCCGGTGTCGTCCTTCAGCTGATAGACACCACACATGTCGTCCTCGCAGACCTTGCGGACATTGCTGCCAAGCTCGCCGTTCACACTTACCATGCCGCACCTCCGATAAAGAACTCCCGGAGCCTTTCCCTGCCGCTCCGGTCAAGCGAGTACTGCTCCGAAATGCTGCCGTGCTCTATCCGCACCGCATAGTCGCAGCAGCGCGCGATGAACTCCGGGTCATGCGTGACTATCATCACGTTCCTTCCCTGCTTTTTCAACGAAAGTATGCAATCCGCTGCCTGCTGCATATGTCCTGCGTCAAGCCCACTCGTAGGCTCGTCGAACACGATGAACTCCCTCCCGGAAGCCAGTGCCGACGCTATCGCCACACGCTGCTTCTGCCCACCGGAAAGCGACATCGGGTGGAGTTCCTTCAGCTCCAGCAGGTCAAGACTGCGGAGTATCTCCTCAGCCGCCGGGACTTCCTCCCTATCCATTGAAAGCAGCACCTCGTCCAGCACGCTTTCAGTGAACAGCTGATGATTCACGTCCTGCATTACCAGGTAGCAGCACTTTATGCGCTTCCGGGAATTGAGCGATTTTCCGCCCAGTCCAAGGGTTCCCCTGCACTTCTTAATGAGTCCGCAGAACGTCCGCATGAACGTAGTCTTCCCGGCGCCGTTGCTGCCGATGACCGCGATAACGGAGCCCAGCGGAAGCTCCGCTTCCGGGATATCCAGCGCCGTGACTCCGCTCTTGTAGGAGCAGCTGAAATTCCTCAGCACAAAGGTTCCCGTCGGTTTGTGCTCCGGGAATTCCCGGTCGAACACCCGGGTCAGTTCCGGCACGCGGAGTCCGCGCTGCTCAAAGGATCCGGCTGGCTTCGCGAAGAATTCCGCGCCGCTGAACTGCTCCATGATCTCCCCGGAATCCATGTAGATCACGCGGTCAGCGACCCCTCGCAGGAAGTGCAGGCGGTGCTCCGCGACTATCACCGTGCGCCCCTGGGACTTCCACATCTCAATGATTTTACGCAGGCTCTCAATGCCCGGGAAATCCAGGTTGGAGGTTGGCTCGTCCAACACCATGACCGCCGGGGAAAGCGTGCTCACGGAGCCGCAGGCGATACGCTGCTTCTCGCCGCCGGACAGCTCGAATATGCTCCGGTCCAGCAGCGGACGGAGGTTCAGTTCCCCCACCGCCTTCTCCATTCGGGAGCGCACCTCTGGTTCCGGCATTCCCATGTTTTCGCAGGAGAACGCGAGTTCACTTGTGGTGTCTACATTGAAGAACTGCGACCGCGGATTCTGGAACACGGAGCCTACTATTCTCGCGGTGTCGTACAGCGGAGCCTCCGCAATATCCACGCCGTTCACGGTCACCTTTCCGGAAAGCTCCCCGTCATAGAAATGCGGAATAAGCCCATTGACAAGCCGCGTCAGCGTGGATTTCCCACAGCCGGAGCCTCCGCAGACCAGCAGTACTTCCCCGTCCGGAACGGTGAGCGTAATGTTGTGCAGACCCGCCTCGTCGCGTCCGCCGCTGTATCTGAAATTCACATTCTGTATCTCGATCATGTTTTCTTCCTGTCAGATGAATTTGCTGATTATCATTGCCGCGAATGCAGCTGCGCACAGCAGCAGCGCGACTAAGTCCCACGCGCCGAAGCCTATCCTGCAGATATTCGTGCGCTTCACCGGAGCGCCAAGTCCACGGGTGAGCGCCGCTGCAGAAAGCTCGTCGCCTATCTTTACGCAGGATATCATAAGCGGTACCATGCGGTATTCCAGCATTTTCGCCGGCTTACCGCCGCAGAAGCGTATTCCGCGCATTCTCATTGCGTCGCCGATACTGCCGTATTCCTCCCCGACCGTGGGGAAGAACCGGAACATCACCGACATGGGAATCGTTATCTTCTGCGGAATGTGCATGCGCTCCATCGCCGCCATGAACTCGCTCACAGTGGTCGTGCTGACCATGTAGGAAGCCATCGCGATACCCGGCATGAACCGCGCTGCAATACCCAGCGCCACCAGCAGCAGATTCACCGCGCCGGTGGCTATCGGCATAAGCAGGATCTGCGAGATGTAAGCCATCGTATAAACTCCGGCGTAGATGAACGCTGTCCGGAATTTCCGTTCCGACAGCAGGAGAATAAACGGAACTGCGGTCAGCGCCCAGCGCAGGTACACAATTAGGATTCCGCCGCCGCTCATCATTATCGCGATGATCATGATGACCAGCAGTATTTTGGTGCGTGGGTCGAATACCGAGCGCTTCCCCGTGCGGACTGCCGAAAGCGTACCTGCCATCACGCGATACCTGCGCGGACGAAATGCTTCTTCATCAGCGCCTTGCCGATGAGTGCGCCGACAACTCCGGAAACGAAGCTTGCGGCGAACAGCGGAAGCAGCGACCAGTCCGGCATATATCCCATCATGGTGTCAACGTATTCCTGGCTGAATCCGCTGCCGAGGAGCATTTCCCCATAGCTGTCCCGGGCAAATATTATCGGGATATAGTTTCCGATCATTCCTAGGGAGTAAACTCCGTAGCCGATAATGCTTTTAACTGCGCTCTTGTATTCCCCGGAACGAAAAATAAGGTCGGCAATGAAGCCGAACAGCGACATTGTGAGAATAACCCACACGCCCATGCCGAGCAGTCCGGTGAGTATCCCCACAATAAGTCCCATGATAGTGGCCATGCCGAATTTCTGCGCCTTTGTCAGGAACAGCATGAACGGGATCCCTCCCACGATCGGGACTACCACGGACAGCAGCGGAATGAAGATCGGAATAAATCCTAGCATTGACGCCGCGAAGCACACCACCATCATTATTGCCGAGAAGATTCCCACAGTTATCAGGTCCTTTGGCTGTATCCTTTTCTTGTTCATTATGTACCTCCAGTTAGCTATATTTAACTCTATGCTTTTAAAGTAGGTTCCGTCCAGGAACCCTAGTTTATTTTATCAGCAGGAGGTGCCCGTGTCTGCTCCGATCAGTTCCGTAATGCTCCAAAAAATCTGGAAATGTCTGAATGGAGCAGGCTGTTTTGTTTCTGAGCAGCCGCTGTTTGTGCTGCATATTAATGGCGCGCGGCATTCTTCTTTTATTATAGCACTATGCCTTACCTTTTACAACCACTTTTTCGGATTCTGCTCTTGACAAGAACTGAGTTAGTGTAATATAATACAAATGACCGATAATCAAGATAGTCATTTAGAACAGGAAGAATCCGACAATGCCCGTAATTTTCAGCGAGAAAAAGCGCCAGGAGATAAGCAGACAAATCAAGGAAGCAGCTCTCCGGCTCTTCGAAACTAAGGGGATACGCAAGACGACCGTACATGTCAATGCAGAGGTTCAGTCAATTTAAAGCAGGATAAACAATGTGGGTGGAAACTAATAGTTTCCACCCACGCTCATTTCCTTTTGTGGCGCAAAACCGTTCCGGCAGTCCCCGAGATATGATTTACTCCCTGTTTTTCAGAACCTCGGCAGGCGTGATCTTACCGAGCTTTCTGACAAGAATAGCGGTTATAACATAGTAAACGGCCATTGTTCCGGCAAAGATTATCGGATAAATATACAGTGGGAATACAAGGTTTATTCCGCTAGTGACATTCGGGATAAACAGCGGAAACACCTTATCTATGATAAGCTTTGAAAGCGGAATTTCTATGAGCGCGCCTATTGATATAAGCAGCGCATTTCCATTGAGATAAAGCCTCTTTACGTCCCTTGTCTTGTAGCCGAACACCTTGACGAGTGAAATTCCGAACGAAGCGCGTTCAACCATAACGTTCAGCATAAGGAACATCACAGCGAAGAAAATTATTATCGCTATCACGATCAGCATAACGATCATCGACATCATAAGCTCCGTGAAAACAGACGCGGAACGTTCGATATCAGCCTTCGTGGTCGTGCCGTAAAGTCTGCCCTCGTCTATATCAAGAGGCTCGTCAGAAAGGACGCAGTTGTAATAATCATCGTCCTCGCCAAAAAGCTCCCGCATGCTGTCGATATCCATAAATACCATAAGCCCTGCGCTTTCATCGCATGTATCGGCAACAGTGAAAGCATAGTCCATGGAATTCACGCTGTCGGTGAGTATGAATTTATCTCCGGTGGTTACTCCGTAGCGTTCAACCACTGATTTGCTCGCTGTGATAAGGCTTTTGCCCCTGTGGGTTTCAGCATTGTAATATTTGTTATCGCTGTCGATACCCATTACCGTTACGTCCAGATTATATCCCAGTTGTTCCTTTGAAAGCGTTTTTGCAAAGCAGGCTTCTCCGCCCTCGGGGACTGTTGCTTCAGGATATTTCAGCGTATACATGTATTCATATTTTGTGTCGCGGATAGTATCTATCCTTACGTTTTCGCAGAGGTAATAGCAGTCAACGCCGAGCATGAGAACAAGCAGCGAAAACAGCATACTCAGAAGAACGGTTATCCCCGTACGCATCTCGCGCAGCATCTGCCTTATCTGGAATCTGCGGATAAAGTTCTTGCTCCTGATCCTGACGCTGCTGTAACGCGCGGTTTTCTGCTCGTTGCGCATAAGCGAGAGCGCGGTCTGCGAAAGGCGCTTATTGATGACGAGCGTGTTCACTATCATTGAGATAACAGGCGGCATTACAACGCTGTATATTATGAGGTACACCGGATAAACCGGCGCAAATTCGGGAAGAGAGAAATACGCATATGTATCGAGCATCTGGTAATTCAGACCCGCCGGTGAAAAACCGATAAGCATACCGATTATTCCGCCGACAAATGCAACGATGGTCGGCAGGGTTATGTAATGCGCGATAAGATCCTTTTTCTTTGCACCAAGCGCGTAAAGAGCGCCGATAACGCTGCTTTCACGCTGTATCTGATGAATCACGAAAACCGAGATAACATAAGCGAGGAGCATCATAAGTATAACGCCCACGCCAAGTCCCGCAAGCCTGTTCATTATCACATCGCCCTTTGCGCCGGCGATACGGACATTCTCCGCCCTCTTTACAAACATCGTAAGGTTGTCGAGGTCAACATCGAAAACCTCGTCCAGCAGCTCGTCGGTTTCCGTTTTAAGCTCAGAAATTCCGTCTGCCAGCTCAGAAGCGCCGTCATAAGCGTCCTTTGCGCCGTCCGACAATTCCTTTGAGCCGTCAAGTGCGTCCTTTGCGCCGCCGGAAAGCTTCTCAGCGCCGTCCAGTGCCTCCTTTGCTCCGGAAGAGAGCGTGTTTGCCCCGTCAACCGCCGCGCGAACTCCGTCCGTGTAAGTTTTTGTGCCGTCTGCATAGGCTTTCACGCTGTCAAGCGTGGATTTAAGCTGTGTAAGCTCTGCACTCTGCGTCATACCGATCAGCATATCCAGAGTTTCGCCGTAATTATCGGAAGTGAGCTCGATACTCTGCCCCATCGCGGCAAGGCTCTGCGACGCCTGGGCAAGAAGCGCGCTGAATATTTCGGAAGAGCCGCCCGATATCATCTCACCGGAATCGTCAAGCGTTTTCATTCCGTCCGATAATTCGTCCGCACCGCCGGAAAGTTCGTCTATTCCGTCTGTAAGCTTCACCGAACCGTCGTAAAGCTCGCCAAGCCCGCTGTGGAGTTCGTCTGCTCCGTCCGCAAGATCCTTCATGCCGTCCTTAAGCTCCTGCGAACCGTCATAAAGCTCATTTATGCCGTTGCGGAGATCGTCGCGCTGCTGCAGGGCTTCCCCGACCGTTTCAAGATAATATTTATCGGTAACGTCCTTGTAGTTGAACTCAAAATCCTTTATAGTTTCCTTGAGTTCCTCGTCAGTCGCTTTACCGTTCAGGAGATAGGCATAGCAAAGATCCTCCGCCTGCTGCGAGGTATTGTTTCTGATATAGTCGTACTGTTCGTCGGAAACAAACAGAAGTCCGAAGCCGACGCTTGAAACCGCCGTATCCGAGAACTTGTCAAACGGAGCGTCATAGTCGGGAGTTGTGCCTATGCCTACGATCTCAAATTCGATACCGCCGGCTGTAAGCCTGTCGCCGACCGCAAGAGAATGCTCCTCACAGTAGCGTTTTTCAGCGACCGCTTCGTTCATTTTTTCAGCGTATCTGCCGCTGTCAAGTTCCACAAGGTCGATATCGCTTCTGTTCTTAAAAACGCGGAGCTTTGAGCCGTCCCCGGCAAAGACGTCAATGCTGAAATGCCTTTCAAGCGTGACGCCCATGTCGGTTATCTGCTTTTCCTGCTCGTCGGTGAGGGGGATAAATACGCCGAACTGGCCGTCCTCCACCCTGTTCATTTCGCCGTGTTCGTCCGACCTTACTATGATGGTATCTGCGCTGGAAACCACCGCAACGATAACATACATTCCAAACACGATAAGCAGCACAAGTGCGGCATATCGCGCAAAATTCGATTTAAGCTCGCGCAGAAGCCTTTTTCTAAGTACCTTGTTCATTACAGATCCTCCAGCTCGGCAGCAGGTATGCGGATTTCGTTAAGATAATCCTTTTTGATGAGTCCGTCCTTGACGATTATAACTTTATGCACCATATTCTTGATTGCATTGTTGTGAGTTACAATAAGCATTGTCGTGCCATATTTCTGGTTGACCTTTTCAAGAAGGACAAGAATATCCTTGGAGGTTTTCGAGTCGAGCGCTCCGGTTGGCTCATCGCACAGAAGCAGCTTCGGATTCTTTATAAGCGCCCTTGCTATTGCGCATCTCTGCTGCTGACCGCCAGAAAGCTGCGACGGGAACTTGTACCTGTGCTCGGAAAGCCCCAACGTTGTGAGAAGCTCCTCCATGTCCAGCGGCGAATCGGAAAGGTATTCGCAGACCTGAATGTTTTCCTCGACAGTGAGGTTCGGAACGAGGTTATAGAACTGGAAAATGAACCCGAGATTTTCCTTTCGGTAGTCTGCCAGCTTGTCGGGCTTCAGACCGAAAATTTCCTTTCCATCGACCTTTACTGAACCGCTGTCCATCGTATCAAGACCGCCTATACAGTTGAGAAGCGTGGATTTTCCGGAGCCGCTGGTGCCCTGTATAACGCACATCTGTCCCTTTTCAACGCCTGTGCTCACGCCCTTCAGGACCTGAATATAGCTTGCGTCGGTTCCGTAGCTTTTCTTTACGTCTTTGATCTCCAGATACATTTTCTTTCCTCCGAATTCTTAAAAGTCCACCGCATAACATTGTTATGCAATATGCGTATTATTTGCCGCCCGAAAGCGGCTTATAAATGCAGAAACACTCTTTTGAACGTTTCGTATTGCCAAAGGGAATCTCTAAAGTTAACCCAGGATAACACCGTTATGTCAAGCCTATAATTTTTGCCGCCGATTGGCGGCTCAAATTTCAGTCCTGAACTATCATAGTAAACCAGATATTTATCAGGAACTCCATTATCCTACTCATGTGGAGCTTGGCCTTTTCCACATTTCTTTCATGCGTCAGAAGGTGCGTGTATGCGTCAACGCTGATGTGAGTTATCCAATGGAGCATATATTCGTCAACGTGATATCCCGGCATTTTCTGCGCTGCCCTGTCAGCCGAAGCCCGAAAGCCACGCTCAGTCATATCGACCACCATATCGACCGCGTTTTCGTACTCTGAACCCTGCGCCTTTGTAAGCAGGAGGATAAACACGTCATAATACTGATACATATACTCGACGAGAGCGTCAAGTCCACCGTGTGTTTCAATGTGGTATTCAGCTGTCAGAACCGCCGGATCGTCACTTGCCATTTCCTCGGCGTCATGCATATAATGCTCGTTCAGCAACCGGCAAAGCTCTTTAAGCGGCGGATCGACAATGGCGGCAAAAAGGTCGTTTTTATTCTTGAAAAAGAAATACAGCGCCCCGGTCGTAACGCCTGCGTCGGCGCATATCTTTCGCAGCGAAGCTTTCATATATCCCTTTTCAGAGAATTCAGCCAGCGCACTTTTCAGCAGCTTTTCTCTCGTTTCAAGTTCGTCGCCCATTTTGTCACCGTCCTTACCACCTTACGTAACACTGTTATCTTAGCACAAATACGCGCTCTTGTCAATAGGCCTGCACTGATTTCAGCATAGTATACAAAGAAACAACATAACGATGTTATGCGCATTGTATACTCCAACAAATAAAGATTCAGCTTATGGTCATCTCAAAAAACCTCATATGAGCGAAGATGGTGCACACTGCCCATTTTTGCTTTTCACACCGGTTTTTAGAGGTTCCCTTTCAATAACAGCACCGGAAGTGAACGAAAACCACTTCCGGTGCTGTTTATTATATCAGGGTATAATCAGAAGCCGCCGTAATGTTTCAGGGTTTCTGCTGCTATCTCAGAACCAACCATCATAGCCTTTTCAATATCATTTTCAAGCATATATGAGCATACAAATCCGGCGTGGTAGCTGTCGCCGCACCCGGTCGTGTCAATTACGGTTTCGACCTTTACAGCCTGCACTCTGAATTCCTGCCCTTTAAAGTATGTGACGCTTCCCCGTTCTGCAAGGGATATATTAAACAGGCAATCATACTTACACGATAACTCTCTGAACTTCGGCAGTAGTTCCTCCGAGCCGCTTATCATAAAGAAATCAATGTACGGTGCAAGCCGTTCCATATCAGCAAAATCCCTGTAGACGTCAAAATCCACCGCGAGCTTAAATCCGGACGTTTTCTTCAGTTCAACCACCTGCGAAAAACACGAAGCCCAGAAGTGAACAAAGACCACATCGGATTCGGATAATATTCTGATTTCGTCATCGTTCAGAATGATGTCATCAAGTATTTTTCCGTTCCATGAATCATCTTTATAATACCTGTCGCCGTCTGCTGTAAGGTATGTCATATTATTGGCGGTCTGATACCTTTCATCAGTGCGTATATGGCTTTTATCAATATCAAGCCCTGATATTGAATCCATTATCGCTTCCGCATATTTATCCTTTCCGACAATTCCAAGCAGCGTAACGTCTATCTCATCAAAGCGAGAGGCATGGGCAGCAAAATTCAGCGCTTCTCCTCCTGGTCTGATTATGTCTGTGCCGTCAAAAACATCGGCGCATATACACGGCAGCGCAGTAAGCTTTATTCTTTTCATTCTACAACCTCGCAAAATTCAACATAATAACACAAATCAATTATATCACAAAATGTAAATCAAGTCAAGGGAAATACACATATGGTATAAGATTTACCCGTATAAATTCCAACCATAATAACAAGATTTGTTATCAGCATTATCGCTGATATTTATCCCTATATTCCGCCGGAGTTTTACCTGAGTACTTTCTGAACACCCTTGAGAAATGGCTCTGCGATGAGAAACCCGAGGTAGGAACTTATTGCTGCGGCTGATTTGTCCGAAAAACGAAGAAGGCGCTTCGCCTCCTCCGTTTTTTGTTTCAGAATGAAATCCGTGAGAGATATTCCGGCTTCGCGCGAGAATTAAGCTGAAAGATACGGACGGCTCATAAAAAGCTCCCTTGCTATATCCTCAACGCATATTTTTTCCGAAATATGACGGCGGACGTAGTTTGAAACGGATATCGTCAGCTGGGTAGGCTTTTCTCCCTGACGGATACGGCTCATTCTGTCGGCGAAATCCAGCACCATGTTATATTGCAGATTTGTGATCTGCTGAAGATTATTGAACCTCTCGCTGCGCTGTATAAAAGCGTCGCTCAGCGAGAACGCCTCGTCAGCTTCCATTCCGCCCTGTATTGCTGCTCGTGAAACAAGCGTTGCAAGCACCACGAGCGTATTTTTCGCCTGCCTGAGCTGCTCTGAAGCCAGAATTCCACCGTTTACCGCAGGCGCGTTCGACATCAATTTTTTCAAGCCCTCTGTGTCGCCTGTTCTGACCATTTTGAGTATCTGTTGTTCCAGAATGTAGGTGTTCTGGGCGTTCTGCGAGTTGTTGACCGGCTGTGAAAATTCATTTTCGGAACGGACGCTCTCAAACTGCGAGGTCATTTCGGACTGCTCGCCGTCAAATATCGTGATATCCTTTAATTCCAGCTTTTCATCATTGAGTATGTAGTTTATAGAGCACAGCATCTGCAAAACGCTTCCCAGAGGCATTCGCATTATCCCCTTCATCGCCGAGACGAACTCTTCGGTATCCTCCGGTTCCAACGCCTGTGCGAAAGGCAAGCTCGCACAGTTCCTGCGTGCTGTTTTCCGTCTGCCTTGTGTGACCGATAACAAGTCTTATATTGCCTGACTTCACTATGCCGTAGTAGTTGAAATGCCTGGTCGTGAAGTAGCTGATATGCGAATTTATTGCCAGTATCTGTCCGATATATATTCCGATCGGATCTGCCGGAAGATCTACAAGTGAGTAGTATACGATCTGCTGATCGCCTTTATATACTCTGACAGGTATTCCTGTCATATTTCTCATAACCTTGCATATATAGCTTAAATCAATATTATTCATTCCGGACCTCCAACATATTACAATTATACTATATATCATACGAGAATGCAAGAAGGAATTCAGAGTTTGTGATAATATAACAATAGGAAATAACATCAAGGAGTCGGTTTTAGTGAACCTGAAAAAAAAACTGTCCCAGATGACAACAGAAGAAAAAGCTGCACTGGTATAGGGTGCGCCAGATTCTGGGAAAGCCTTACGAGGATATTTGGCAAAGAAGATAGTGCGCACTGGCCATTTTCGCTCACATGAGGTTTTTAGAGATTACCCAATATAGAAGGACGAGAGAAATGAAAGTATTTATGATAGGCGGCACAGGGCTTCTCGGAAGCGAAGCCGCAAAGATTCTTATCGAAAGAGGTCACGAGGTCGTATCCGTTGCGCTTCCTCCGCTTCCGGAGGGCGCCGTGCTTCCGCCGGAGATGAAGATCGAATACGGCAACTATCTTGAAATGAGCGACGACCAGCTGCGCGGCTATTTCAGGGGCTGCGACGGATTCGTCTTTGCCGCGGGAGTTGACGAACGCGTTGAGGGTCCACACCCGATCTACGAGCTTTACAGGAAGTACAACATCGACCCTGTAAAACGGCTGCTTAAGCCCGCCAAGGAATGCGGAGTAAAGCACGCTTCAATATGCGGCTCATATTTCTCATATTTTGCAAAGACTATGCCGGAGCTGGAACTTACAAAGTGGCATCCATATATCCGCTCCCGCATCGACCAGGAAAAGGCGGCTATGTCCTTTGCAGACGATAATTTCAGCGTTGCCGTGCTGGAGCTTCCGTATATTTTCGGAACGCAGCCCGGAAGAAAGCCCGTATGGATGTTCATTGCAGAGCAGGTGCGGAATTCAAAGGGTTCGATAATGTATCCGACAGGCGGTTCTACTATGGTTACAGTTCATCAGGTGGGACAGGCTCTCGCAGGCGCTCTGGAGCACACAAAGGACGGTCAGTGCTTCCCGACAGGCTGGTACAATATGTCGTGGAATGAAATGCTCACGATAATGAAGAAATACATGGGCTGCCCTGAGAAGAAGATATGTACAGGATAATGTACGGCGCTATCGGCATAACAAATCTTGATTATATGCTCAGCCCTAAAAAGGAAGCAACGCTGAACTTCCACGGACAGTACTATCTTGACGGCGACAAGCTGGAAAATTATCTTCATTTCCGCCATGATTCAATGCAGTATTTTTACGACTGCTACCTTGAAAAGCTTGGAGCGCTGTGTACTGTTTCAAGGATACTCTGCAGGCTGCCCGGCGGTCAGAGGCTCATGGGAAGCATTCTCCGCAAGCGCTTTGACAAGCTGGCAAGGACGGAGCACGGGACATTACACTTTATAGAGGATAACGTGGAGGATCACATCGACGCATACTGGGGCGGCCGCAAAAGATGGGAGGCGCTCCCGGATAAGCTCTCCGAAATGCAGCATTTCACGAACTGGGACGCAGTTGTTCCGATAAACCACGGCTACGACGAAACCAAGCCGGAAAGCGAACTTGACATTGCGAATATGCAGCAGGCTGCAGAGTTCCGCGGTGGCAGACTGCTAAGCACAGAAATGAACAAAGGCGACTGGAGTGGCAAGCTGGAATTTCAGTGCGCTTTCGGGCATAAATTCAAGGCTAGTTCGAGGCTTGTCCTGGAGGTCGGTCACTGGTGCGACGAGTGTGAACGCAGAAGCTGGAACTACGGCAATCGCGCAAAGGTGGATCCGTTCTTTGCGCAGGTTTGGGATCCGCTGCACGGTCCCGATGAACTCCGTGAATTCCCGAAAGAGGTTTCGGAAAAAGATGTGTGAAAGCATTTCTGACCCGGAGCACTCCATCGGAATCGTCGAGATTAACGGCGATGTTACCGCATGGCAAACCGTGTGGGTCTTCGAGGGCGGCGCTGAGATAGCGCTCGCAACCTCTGAACTGATGAAAATACGACGCGGCAGTCTGAGCGCACCATGGACTTTTCTGCTCCAGACCTGATTTCGGCGTTACCAACGAGGAATTTCTTGATTAAAATCGCCGTACAATATAGAAGTCCCCCGCAAAGCCGTAGCTCTGTGGGGACTTTTCATTTTACAAGGCTCATTTCAGCAGCTCCAGTATCTCTTCGGAGGTCATGCTCATGATATTTCCGGAGTTCTCCCCGCCGCTGAGTACGATATCCGCAAGCCCGGATTTTGCCTGCTGTAACTCGCGTATCTTCTCCTCGATGGTATTCCGGGTGATAAGCTTATAGATCTGCACGTTTTTCTTCTGCCCGATTCGGTAAGCGCGGTCGGAAGCCTGATTTTCAGCCGAGCTGTTCCACCACGGGTCGTAGTGTATAACAACGTCCGCGCCGGTGAGGTTAAGCCCAGTGCCGCCTGCTTTCAGCGATATCAGGAATACGCTGGTGTCGTCGCCGTTGAAGCTGTTCACCATTTTCAGCCGCTGTGCTGTTTTTGTGGAACCAGTCAGCATGAAATACCGTATTCCCATGCCGTCCAGACGCGCCGCGACAATATCCAGCATTGACGTGAACTGCGAGAACAAAAGCAGCTTGTGTCCGGAATTAACGCAGCTTTCCACAAGCTCCACGCACTGCTCCAGCTTGGCGCTTTTCCCGGTGTAATTATCGTAGACCAGCGCCGGGTCGCAGCATATCTGCCGTAATCGCGTCAGCATTGCGAGGATCTTTATTTTTTCGGTGTTCCCTCCATCAGAAGCCGTCACCGCGGAGCGCACCTCCGCAACGTTCGCGGAATAAATTCCGCCCTGCTCCTTTTCCATTTCCGAAAGCAGCACCGTTTCCGTTTTTTCGGGAAGCTCGGTCAGCACCCCGGACTTCATCCGGCGCAGGATAAACGGCTTCACAATGCGCTGCAGCGACTGTTTCGCCTGCTCGTTTCCGTCCTTTACGACCGGGGATTCGTAATGCTGCCGGAAATACCTGTAGCTGAAAAGATAATCCGGCATGATGTAGTCAAATATGCTCCAGAGTTCCGCAAAGCTGTTCTCTACCGGAGTTCCGGTCAGCGCAAACCGGCAGCGGCTGTTCACGGATTTCACCGCCTTTGCCGTCTGCGTGGGGCTGTTCTTGATATACTGCGCTTCGTCCAGAAATTCATAGCGGAATTCATGCTCCTGATACTCTGTGAAGTCCCTTGCGATAAGGGAATACGAGGTTATCACAACATCGTATTTTTCCATTTCTGCGAACTGCGCGGCGCGCTCGGAAGCCGTTCCCATGACGGCAAGCACCCGCAGTTCCGGCGCGAATTTTTCAATCTCGCCCTGCCAGTTCAGTACAAGGGAAGCCGGACATACGACAAGACTTCTGCCGCCTTTGGAACGCTTTTCGTCAAGCATCAGCGCTGTCGCCTGCAATGTCTTTCCAAGTCCCATATCGTCCGCGAGGATTCCGCCCAGGCCGTACGCGGACAGCGTTTTCAGCCACCGGAACCCGTAAATCTGATACTCGCGCAGAATACCGTCAAGCTGTTCCGGAACGCTGATTTTATCGGAATAATCCAACATTTCACGGTAGGAACTTACCTGCCTGCGGAACTCAGAGCTGCGTTCAATTCTGACATTCTCAGAGGTACTCCCAAGGCTGTCAAGATACAGCATTCTGAACGCCGGGACCCTGATTTTTTCTTTCATAAGGGACTTATCTGAAATGTCAAGACTTTCAGTGATTTCAAACAGTTCGGAAAGCCCATCGTCAAGGATCGAGAAGCTTCCGTCTTTCAGCTTGTGGTACTTTTTTCCCATACGGTAAGCCGCGAGAAGCTCCCGCAATTCCTCCGGAGTGTAGCCGTCCGCAGTAAGCTCCAGTTCAAGCACGCTGCCGCTCGGGCGCACTCCCAGAGCCGGACGGACCGCAGGACGTATTACTGCTTTTCTGCTGAAACGGTCGGTCGTGTATATCTCCATTTTCTCTGAAAGCGAGGGTATTCCCTCGGTCAGCAGGCGGTAAATTTCATCGTCGCCGTCAATGTAATACGGATTCTTTTTATCGTCACGAATGTCAAAATAATTCCTGACCGACAACTCGCAGGAAGCCTCTGCAAAATGGTCGCAGAACGGATTTTTTCTTTTGCTCTGCTCCGGCGTAAATTTCTCGTCGCCGTAAAGATACTCAAGCCTTGCAGCGACTTCTCCGCTTGCGTCCATGTCGATGTAAAGCCGCGCGCTCAATTCCGGAGGAGTGAAATCCGAGAGCACTTCCAGTCCGGAGAATTTCACATATTTGCTCACCGGACGGATCACCGCCGTGTAGAATGCCGCGATCTCCTTTTCGGAAATCAGCAGTTCTTCCTTTAATGCGGCGTAAAGCAGCGCTCCGACTGCGTTTGTGAACTCCCTGCCGCAGACGAAAATCTGCTTTTTGTCGCTGTCGATGATAATGCAGAAATTCTGCTCTGCATTAAATATTTCTATTTTCCCCACCGGGCGCAGAAAATAGCGTCCCGTGTCAGTTTTCGTGATGTCAAAACTGATTTCCGGGTCGGAAAATTTCACGTCAAAATGACTGCGGCCGTAATTAACTCCGCTTTCCCTGACTATCTGGAAAAAGCGCACTGCGTCCTGCCCATATATCAGAAACCTGCGTTTTCTGTCGGCACCTTCTTTCAAGCTCATAAAAATACTGAATGTTAATTCCAGCAGCGCCGAGCTTTGCTCGTCCAGTACTTCCGGGCTGTGTACGAACTCCAGTTCCTTTCCGTATTTCTTGTTCAGCCTGCCCCGGAAAGCCTGATACATGTCATAAATATCATTCACGACATAGAGTTTTTCGCGCCCTATTTTCAGCGAGTACTTTAGCCCCTCGAACGTTGCTTCAAGCTCCGGAACAAGCCGTATTCCGTGTTCCTGCGCATTAATAACGGCTCTTTCGGTATAGTGCCGGATAAGTCCCCTGGTGTAATTTGAACTGCGGTTCGATATCGTTTTGTCATATATGCTCTCAAGATATATGAGCGCGGCGGCAAGGTGCTTGCAGTATCCGCGGTCGTACGGGCAGTCGCAGGAAAGCCCCGAAAGCTCGCCCTCCGGGGTTATCGACGCTGTAACGTTGTAGTCCTCCGTTCCTGCGACGATGAAGCGGTAGTTTCCGCTGCCGCAGTATATCACTTCTTTCAGTTTTTTCTGGCGGAAATATGTCTGTCCGCGCTGAAAAATCGCATAGCTGAAATCGCCCTTGTATGTCCTTATATTCACGTGTATTCCTTTTCCGGTGACCCTGAAATTGTTTTGCTTCCATTTTATCACAAATACACGCTGTTGTCAATTGCTTTAGCAGTAAACTGTTTCATTTGGCGATTTCTATCGAGTGCCTCGACAGGTTTCATCAAAACGCTCGACATAGCCTTGACGATATGGTACAATACTATTAACAAGAGGCGATAATATGGCAATACCAATTAAAATAAACGACCTGATAGACTGCCGCATAGTTGAATCCAACCGTGTGGAATTCAAATCTGACTGGAACCCCACTCCAATAATACACAGTATCTGAGCATTTGCAAACGACATCGATAATGTCGGCGGTGGTTACATCGTAGTCGGAGTAGAAGAAAAGGCTGGTACTCCCGTGCTTCCTGTGATAGTACATGATCAAAATTTTTGAGTGAAATGTGTAAAGCTATATTGACAATATCATTATAACAATTTTCAGGAATGCGTAGTCGAACTTTCGCATTGCGATATGCCTTACAGCCGAATGGGCGCACGTCACCGTGCGCCCATCATTTTGTTCAGTTTTCGTCAGCGGATCATGCGCTCAGCCCGACCAGCCATCTTAGTACCGTACTGGCATCGGCACAGTTGACATGTCCATCATCGTTAAGGTCAATAAGCTGGAGGCTTTCGCCCGAATCAAGCCCCGTTGAATAGCGCAGCAGCGCAACCGCGTCGTAAATGTCAAGAACGCCGTTGTTGTCAAAGTCGCCCTGCCTGTCGCTGTATCTGCATACCATTACCGCGTATTCACCTGGAGCGCTCATGCCCGGAATAACGGCAGTGCCGTCCTCTGCAAGCTTTACGCAGGTCTGGAATACAAGCTTGCCGTCTATCAGCTTGTAGACATTCGCGAACTCGCCTGCATACTGCTTCCGGAATGCAAACCTGATCTCGGCAGGAATATCAGCACTTATTCTGTACTTGCAGCCCAATATGCCGCGCAGCGAACTAGTGTCAACAGAACCGGGAAGCAGCGAAAGATCGACTGCGGATACAGCAGTTATCTCTGCGCCGTCAACAAGCCAGCTCTTTGTGCTGTCGTAAACGAACTCGACCCTTATCTTCCTGTCCGCGATTGCCTTAATGACCTCCGCGGGAACTGTGGTTTCGCCATTTAGAGAAATAGTCGCGCTGCCGCCGTTCTGCTTGCCGAGGGCTGCGGCAATATCCGTCCAGGTTTTTCGTTCACCGTTTATTAGGGGTCTTGTGTCGGTCGGAGTGGTATCTCTGCCACCACCGCCGCTTACATGACCGCCTGAGCTTCCGCCCTTCCTGGGTGTTATAATGTAGCCGCACACTGTGCAGTACTCAGCCTTTGCGGAGGTAGCTTCGCCGCTTGAAACATGGCTCTCCGTTTCGGTAACAGCGTCGCAGTACTCGCACTTGTGCCAGTGTCCGTTCTTGTCGTATGTGTACTTTACCGACCACTTGTGGTCTGTCTTTGCAATGATCACTTCCGCAAGAGAGACCTCCGTCGCTGCAGCCTCGTCGCTGTAATACTTTGCGCAGGTTTCACATTCCCAGTACTCGACATTGCCGGTATTCTGGCAGGTAGCCTGCACGGCTGCATGGTGAACGAGCTTGCCGTGTCCCGAATTTACCGTCTTGAAAACAGCCGCGCTGGCGTTCAGTTCGTCAGTTTCCTTGTAGCGGAGATATGCGGTAACGTCCTTAAGATGAGCAACTGCAGTGGTGTTTACGTTGCTCCATGTCTTGCCGTCAAAACTGTATTCAACACCCTTAAGCTTGGTCTTTATCGTCGCTGTAAGTTTGCTGCCATCGTTGGTGAATACTACGTCAAATGCAGTGGGATCGGGCGCGTCCTGGTTATCCTTGGCAGTCAGGGTGATCTTAACGGCGAATGTAACGCTCTCATAGTTGTCCGAAGCAAGCGTAATTGTGAACGAGCCTGTCTTGCCTATATCGTCAGCAGTATTCGGGCCGAGATGGAATGTGAACTTTCCGTCGGAATAGCAGGTATTCGGGAAAATTCCCGCAACTATTGTACCATCTTTTTTAGCGCGGTCTACGGTTACCTGTCCCATATTCTCGGGAAGTCCTGCAATGTTTACCGTTATATCCTTGTCGGTTGACCACCTGTACGAAACCTCGGTATCGGAAAGCGTTTTAGCCGCGGCCTTTTCTATCGTGAACTTCCAGCTCTCGTCTGAAAGGTCGGCAGCCGCCTTGTAGTTGTCGCCCCCGGCAGCGCTTATCGTAAATGTGTATGTGCCTGCGCTGACAGGTGAAGATGTGAGCAGATTGCCGCTCTCGTCGTAATACTTTACGGTGATTTCGCCAACGCCGCTAGACTTAGCCGTTACGCTTGCAGCCTTTGCCGTGTTGTCGAATGTCCTGTCGGCAGGGAGCGTAACATCAAAGTCAGCCGCTGTAAGCGCCTTCTTGCCGATTTTTACAACAAAGTTCTCAAAGTAATTCTCGGGGAAATAACCCGACCCGTTATAAATGAGCTTGAATGTTTCATCGCCCACGGTATCCGCCCTATGCACAAACGTTTTGCCGAGAAGGATAAGCGGTTCAGTTTCATCGCCGACCAATACCTTAAATGAGCCGTTAGGGTCTTCAATGGTAATATCGTCGCCGTAAAAGTCGTTTTCAAAGGTTATCAGCGCCTTTGTTGTGAACTCGATGTCGTCGCCATAAACAGGCTCTTTATCACCCTCGCGGTTCAGCTCAAGCTTTTTGTCGTACTTAACGGACGGTACATATGTACTGCCCTTGAACGAGGGGTAGTACGCAATGCCGTTTTCCGTATCGTTCAGCCGCTTCTCCCAGATGTCGTCGGTAAAGTTCATCTTTGCAAGCGCACTGTAAGATGTCATTTCCAGGGTTGTAAGACCTGTGCCGCTTTGTTCTTCGTCAAATTGGCAAACCTCATTGTTGTAATAGCAATTTTCAGAGGAAGAATGACTGATTAGCCCCACTGTGCTATTACTGAGTGCTGTACCTACAAAGTAGCAGGATTTCAGCTCAGAACCCTCTTTGCCAAGCGCAGCGATACCGCCGACATTGCCATTCGTGGCTTTAGCATTTGCCAGGGCAAAGCAGTTGCTGATCGTTTTGTTATTAAGACCGCAGACAGCGCCGGTATTGTTTGCACCGCCATAAATTTTTCCATCAAAGGAGCAGCCGTAAATCGTACCGTCGTTTACTGCGCAGATACCGCCGGAATAATTACTCATGCTGCTTCCGGCAGAACTGTCAATATTGCCCTTGACCGCGAGGTTAATGATAGTACCCTTGTTTGTGCCAAACAGTCCACAGGTGCTGTCGTCTGTCATGGTTACAGTATGACCGTTGCCGCTGAACATGCCGCTGAACGTACCCGTACTCAGGCTCGTCGGAATTAAATCACTAGGCGCCAGTGAACAAGCAAGGGTTATATCGTCGCCGAGAACGAAATTTTCAGACCACTTCACGTCCCACTGCCAATAGGTACGAAAAACATCTTCTGAACTGATAAGGATGTAGGACTGCCAGTCGTCCCTGCCGCCTGCGTAGGCGAAGTTATAGACATCTCCGGTAATGGGCTTAGGTTCGCCGAAGCACTTAAGGCTCATATAATAGCAGGTTTTTGTGCCGAATTTGCCGTCTTTTGCATCGGGTGTAACAACAACTCCCTTTGCTGCATTCCAGATATCGGGGTCGAAGCTGCCGATATTATCGCCGCAAAGGAACTCGGTATTGTAGGAGAAATTATCGTCTCTTTTGGTTATGGCACCCCCGCTATTGATAAGGTTTATCGACCCGCTGACATCCATGTCAAACCGGCAATGGCTCAATTCTGAGCTGCCGCCATAGGAAACTCCGATGCCATATCCGCAGATACCGCCGACAATTGCAGAGCCTGTGAAACCGCTGACCTTGCCAACGCTTACGCAGTACACGACTACAGGGTCGTCACCAAACATTTCTCCGCAAATGCCGCCTATATAATCCTTACCGCTTACATCAGCCGAGTTAAAGCAGTTGGATATTGTGGCATAGTTTGCGCCGCATATACCGCCAACCTTGCCCTTAGACTGCGTGGTCGCCGATTGCTTTACTTCACCGTCAAAGGAGCAGCTGTAAATCGTGCCTTCATTCTTTGCGCAGATACCGCCGATATACTCCTCGCCGGTAACTTCGCCGCTTACAGCGAGGTTCATTATCAGACCCTTGTTTGTTCCGAACAGGCCGCCTAAATCATCATCATATTTCACACTGATATTACTGATGGTATGCCCGTTGCCGCTGAACTTTCCCGTAAAGGAAGTGCCGCTCTTATAGGCTATGGGACGATAACTATTGCCGCCAAAATCGATATTTTGGGCGAGAACGTAGTTTCCGGAAAGATCATCATCAATTTTCCTGAAATCTTCAACCGTTTCAATATACTTAAACTCCTGCCAGTCCGGGGTGGAGTCAGTGCTGAAATTATAGACTTCGACTTCTCTTGCAGCAGCAGGACCTACGCCGTTAAGGCTCGGATATGTATAGGATTTTGCCGCGAATCTGTCGGCTGCGTCTTTATCGGCTATAACTCCAATGCTGCCCACGTTCCAGACGCTGCCATCGAAGCCATCAGGGAGCGAACCGCCGCAAAGTTCGGCGGTGGTTTTGTAGTAAACTGTAGTATTATTTCTAAAACCGCCGAAAAGCTCTTTGGGGCACACATCGCTGTCGCTATAGCAGTTTTCCAGCGAAGCGCCAGGTACATTCATGACGCAAATGCCGTAACCCCTTATTACGCTGCCCTCTTCAGAGATCTTGTCTTCAGCGATCACCGCTCCGAGATTCAGGCAGGTTTTAATTTTGCCATAATTGTTGGTGTTTATTCCGCTTGCAGAGGAGGAACCCTCGAGCGTGCCGGTATTATAGCAATCCTGTACGACGCCATTCCCTCTATTGATGTAAACAATACCTGCGCTGGTTGCGCCTTTTACTGACGCGTTACTAAAGCACCGGCTGATAGTACCGCTGTTTTCCTTGCAGATACCGCCGAGCTGACCGCCGTTGGGGTTGGAGCATATGATAGTTCCGCTCAACACGCCGCAGCCCTCAATGGTTCCGCTGTTGAACGCGCATACTCCGCCTGCGTTCATAGTTGTTGTGATATCTATCTTCTCAAGATAAATGTCCTTGATCTCGCCGCTGCTGTATGCAAACAGACCGCTGTTGTCACCGCCGCCGACCGTAAGATTCCTTATAGTTTTCCCGTTGCCGGAAAACTTTCCGGCGAACTGGCTGTCTTTCGTCCCTATCGGCGTCCACTCTTTGCCGCCGAGGTCGATGTCTGCGGTAAGCTCAAAGTATGTACTCTCATAGGTTTCTCCACCGCTCACTATCTTCGCGAGATTTGCAAGCTCCCCGGCGCTCGATATCTGATAGGGCGCGCCCTGGGTGCCGTCGCCGGCTGCAAATTCCGCCGCCGATTCGATCCATGTTTCCGCGCCTGCCGTTTTCTGCGGAATGATAAACAATACCGCTGCGATAAACAGCAGCAGTCCTGTTCCGACTGAAATCAGCCGATTTCTTGTTTTTGTCATATGTACCTCCAAACGTCCGGTCTGCCGTGCAGAGCCCTTTTATCAAACCATTTTCTTATATTATACTGGAATATTTTAGATTTGTCAATAACTTCATAAGAATTTGCACCCGGATTTTACAAATTCTGTTCTGGCGCATTTCAAACATTTTCCGGACTGCCGCTATCGGCAATTCTGATAAATTATTTCCCGGAAATCATTTTGATTTTTGCCGATACCGATATATAATACTAAGGGAAAAGCCGAACAAAACGAATTTTGCCCGTTCAAACGAACGCACTCACGTGTCTTATTTTGTTACGCTGCGCCTTATTCAGCGACCCTAAATGAGTTGAAGTCATGAAATATAGCAAGCCGCGGAGCTGTGGAACCTGTCCGAACGAAGCGTCCGGAATTACTGCGTTCAGGGGTGCATAGAAAGCGCCCTCAACCCTCGCTGAGATACTAGCGGACGAAATGCAGAGCAGCCGGCTGACCGCCGACCAGACCCGCTACATCTTCGAAACCAACACGATCGGCGTGCTGAAAAACGAAACCGTCAACGTGGACGGCATTATCGAAACGTTCAATCACTTCTGCTGTATTGACTTAATCATCGAGAACCGCAGTAAAAAGCTGTCCGAAGCGTTCATCAAGGAACTTCACCGGGTTCTGAAATCCGGGACTTCCGACAGCCGGAAAGCGTGGTTTGAGGTCGGGGACTACAAGAGGCAGCCGAACGATTACTACGCTCCCCAGGAACGTCCACGCGGAAATACGCAGGCTCCTTTCGGATTACGAAAACGGTGCGCCGAAAACCCTCGAGGATATCGTGGCATTCCACGCGAGATTCGACCCGTTCCAGGACGGAAACGTCCGCGTCGGGCGGCTCATTATGTTCAAGGAGTGCCTGCGGTTTGGCGTCATGCCGTTCATCATCGAGGAGAGCATTAAGCTGCTCTATGTATAACGGGCTTAAAAACTGGTACAGCCGGCACGGGCACCTCATCAGCACCTGCCAGCTCACGCAGGATGCGTTCCGGGGGATGATGGGGGTACTTTGAAATTACAGAAGTCTGATTATTTATTCATATAGTCAAGCGCAGCAAAAAACATCTCGTAAACGTCGCCACAGCCGTCCGGAGTATCAACTCCTCCACCGTTTACCGAGCGGCACATTGCGGCGCATGTTTCCTCCCCATCGTAGAGAAGTTCAGCCGCAGTTATCGGGAATCCCTCGGCTGTTGCCAGTTCGCAGAGCGCTTTCACGGGATTCCTGTCGTTTCGGGTCACATATATTCTTTCGGTAAGTTCTGTATTGTTCTTTGCCTTGTCTAACAGCATTGTAAGGCTATCGTTCATTTTATCACTCCTCGCCTTGCATTTTACCACTATTCCCTATAAAATGCAAGATGGCCGCAGCTGCGACCATCTTGTTTCTTATTTAAGGCAATACCGCATAATTATTGTCGTGCGATTGCGCAGTCAGTTTTGCCAATATTACGCTTCGCTTATTGGCAAAACTCGATTT
>OMCM01000581.1_pt1 | contig 24274 bp, 25 predicted proteins | sample 1645021 | NCBI WGS metagenome assembly OMCM01 (sample SAMEA103958142, study PRJEB25191) | human gut metagenome | biome: human-associated habitat [ENVO:00009003]; feature: intestine environment [ENVO:2100002]; material: feces | place: Germany | collected 2013/2015
CCCCGGTTCCGGCTGGTAGCAATGGATCGTAAGGTATTCGTCCACCTCAGGGCTGTAATTGTGAAGGATGTGCTTTGTTCCGTTCAACGCCACATCTTTAATGTCGAAAGTGCAGAAGTCATTGACTTTCGGGCATTTCCTGTGTATTCTGTAACATAGAAGGTCAAATGTTTTTTCACAAGATGCATAAAGCACATCAAGCGAGCGGTCTGTCCTGAATCGAAATACAGACGGTTCTGTGGATGTCACAACTTCCCATGCGATGCCGGAAAACACGGAGAACCGGCTTCTCATCAGAGAGACTGAATTTCATTCCTTCCTGCGTATCTATAAGCCTGACTGGAATGCCCTGAGCGGCTGGCAGCCGCCCACGGTCTATGTAAAATAAACCCAGATATAAAGGAGGCACCCCACCATGAAGATGACACGCAGAAACTTTCTTTCCACTTCAGCGGTTGCGGCGTTAGCCTGCGGCGCATCCCTGACCGCGCACGCAGCAGGCAGTACCGATGAAAACAGTCTGAACTTTATCACAGATATTTTCAAGGATTCTCCCCAACCGGGCGAGATCGAAGATGCAATGGCGATCACGGCAGAAAAGAATGCCGAATGGTATGAAAAGCTGGATTTTTCAGACCGGCGGGAGTTTGCCAACGCAGAACGCGGCTGGCTGGACAATGCGGAAGGTAAGATCATCTACGCCGAGGATGGCAAATTTGCATGGGATCTGCAGAGCTACGGCGATTTGAACCGGGATGCTCCGGACACTGTAAACCCCAGTCTGTGGCGGAATACTCAACTCAACGCCAAAGCCGGTCTGTTTGAAGTATGTGATGGCATCTATCAGGTGCGCGGCTTTGATATGGCCAATGCGACCTTCATCCGTACCAACAACGGCTGGATCATTTTTGATGTCCTGATGTGCAAAGAAAATATGCAGGCAGCAAAAGCGCTGATGGAAAACCGGTTCGGACCGCTGGATGTCAAAGCTGTGCTGTACAGTCATAGCCATGTGGATCACTTTGGCGGCGCAGAGGGTGCGATCGACCGGAACGATGTAGCGGACCCCAGCCTTTCTGTCGACAAACAGCTTGCCTCGGGCAAAACGGTCATCCTTGCACCGAAAGGATTTTTGAAACACGCCATCCGCGAAAACGTCTATGCCGGCATTGCAATGGCCCGGCGTGCGCAGTATCAGTATGGTACGGTGCTGGAAAAAGGGGAGAAAGGAGCACTCTCCATCGGCATCGGCATGGGACAGTCTACCGGTCATGTGAGCCTTATTGCACCGACCTATGAGATTGGGGAAGATGTTCCGAAGCTGACCATCGACGGGCTGGAGATCGAATTCCAGCTGACCCCCGGCACCGAAGCCCCTGCCGAGATGAACGCCTATTTCCCGAAATACCGCGCCCTCTGGATGGCGGAAAACTGCACCGGTACGCTGCATAATCTGTACACCCTGCGCGGCGCAGAGGTGCGCGATGCCAACGATTGGGCAAAGTATATCATCGAGGCAGATCAACGCTTCTGCAGCAAGACCGACGTGGTGTTCCAGAGCCACAACTGGCCGCACTGGGGCGAGGAGATCCATGAATATCTGCTGAACACGGCAGCCATCTATAAGTTTATCCACGACCAGACCCTGCATTACATGAACCAGGGCTATACCTCCAACGAGATCGCCGCCATGATCTCGCTGCCGGATGCCCTCGAAAAAGTCTGGTATACCCGCCAGTATTACGGCACGCTGCCGCATAACGCCAAAGCCATCTACCAGAAGTATCTGGGCTGGTACGATGCAAACCCGGTCAACCTGGACCCGCTCCCGCCCAGCGATGCCGCCAAGAAGCTTGTCGAATATCTGGGCAGCACGGAGCTGGTGCTCTGCAAGGCAAAAAAGGACTATGCAAAGGGCGAATATCAGTGGGTGGCACAGATCACCAAGGAGCTGGTCTTTGCAGACCCGTCCAACCAGAAGGCACGCAACCTGTGTGCCGATGCGCTGGAGCAGTTGGGTTATCAGGCGGAATCCGGTGCGTGGCGCAACGCCTACCTGATGGGTGCGGCGGAACTGCGGAACGGCAATCTGTCCGGGCGGGCCCGCACGGCGAATGGTCTCACCAACAGTATGCGAGCAATGACGGTTTCCATGCTGTTGGATTATATCGCCATCCTGACGGATGCCAACGCTGCACAGAATGATGACCTGACCTTGAATCTGACCGTAACGGATGAGAATGAACAGTTCTATGTAACCCGTAAGAATGGCGTCCTGCTGTCTTACCCCGGCGAGAACCATCCGGATGCGCAGGCTTCCGTCACCTGCAAGCGTCTGCAGCTCTTTGCATTGATGACAGGTCAGCAGGCCGGGCAGGTACAGATCAGCGGAGATCCCACTGTCCTGAAACGCCTGCTGGCATATGCGTCCAAGTTTGAAAAAACCTTCAATGTCATTGAACCGTAAAAACGATTCGGAATTTCAATTTTTTCAAAAATAGCTCTGGGACTTTGATATTAAGCTCTGTCAAGAGGGCTGGCACCGTCCAGCCCTCTCTCTTTGCCGTCGTAGGGGCATACTGGCATATTCCTGCCGCGGCAGGCATCTGCTGCATAGGGGCAGCACTGTTCGATCATAGAACAGGAGGAACGGGATCGCCAGCAGAACAAAAACAGCGCCCATCACCAGCAAGATCTGATACGGCGCAAAGTACACTCCAAAATGCTGGCAGGGAACCAGATACAATACCGTCAGCGCTTTGACCTGTTTGCGCACCACCAGTCGGCTGTCCTTTTATTTCAAACCTCCTGCTGCTTGCATCCTGGGGAAAATGCGATTATAATAAGAATCGTCCAACTCGTTTCGTACAACGTTGTACCACAATCAAAAAGAAGAGGCTCCTTATGCAGGAACAGAACATTGCACAAATGCTTGAAAATCCATTCATGCAGTACAATCACATCGAGATCGTATCGGTAACGTCGGACAGCGCCGTCATGTCGCTGGACATCCGGCGGGACACCACCAACATCTACGGTTATGTACACGGCGGCGCATTTTTTACCATGGCCGACTGCTGTGCCGGGCTGACTGCCCGCTCTGACGGACGGCAGTATGTCACCCAGAATGCTTCGGTCAATTTCATCCACAACGTCAAAGCCGGTCACCTGACAGCCCGCGGCCGAACGGTCAGCCGCCGCCGACACATCTGTGTGGTGGCTGTGGAGATCACAGACGAGACCGACACCCTGTTATTTTCCAGCACCTTTTCCATGTACTGTATCAGCGCCGAGAGCTGACTGCTCTTTCTTCCCCGCACTGCGCACGTTTTGCGTGCCGGTGCGGGGCTTTTTTATTGTGCAGCGTATTCTGTCAGCGGCCCACAGCTCTCCCTGGGAAGATACTCGATCGGCAGCAGCCGGCTTTCCGGAGTGACGATCTGACCGTCCAGCTGCCCCAGCACCAGCTGGATGCACTCCCGCGCCATATCCTCCATGGGCAGATAGACCACACTCAGGCTCGGGACCGAAAACGCATCGGATTCCTCCGGGCCGTTGCCTACAGCGATCAGCCGGGGCAGCTTCTCGCCGATATATCCGGCCTCACAAAAAGCCCGCAGCGCACCGTGCGCAATGGCCGAGGAACCGCAGAACACTGCGTCCGGCAGCTGCTGCTTCCACTCATGCCTCAGCCGATGCGAAACCGCCTCGTAACCGCCTCGTATGCTGTTTTCACAATACCGGTTGGCCAGGATCGTCAACCCGTGGTGCTCCCCTTCCAGCCGGAACCCATGCATCCGGTTTTCCATCCCCTCAAAGACCGGGCTGCTCGTCAGGACTGCTGCCGTCCTGCATCCCTGATCGGCAAAAGCCCGCGCCGCCAGAGCACCCATCTTCAGATCATCCACATTGACGCTGCAATACCCATTGCAAACACGGTTGTACAGCACCACAGGGATCGGCAGCTGCGTGTCCTCCAAAAACTGCAGATCCGCATAGGACGCATTGCAAATGATGGCAGCATGGCAGTTTGCGCCACTGGTCAGTGCCTCGCTTTCCTTCAGGTGGTCGTTGACATACGGGTAGATGACCAGCCGCACCGGACGTGCCGTTTTTTCGATCTCGGCCCGCAGACCATCCCAGAAGCGGAACATCATGCTGGCCCGGAAATCCTGTGCCCAGAACATGGCCACCACCAGCTCATTGGCACCGCTGCCGCCCCGCAGACTCCGGGCAGCCATATTGGGCTGGTAGCCAAGCCGTGCCGCCGCCGCAAAAATTTTTTCCTGCGTGGCCGTACTGATCTTCCGCTCTGCCGCCTTGCCGCCCAAAACAATGCTGACCGTACTGGACGAGATCCCGACCTCCTGCGCGATCTGCTTGATCGTAACCATGCTCTTCCCCACCTTTTTCTGATATCAAGTTTATTGTACCCGTTTCCCTGTATCTTGACAAGCCAAAAAAGCCTCTCTCATCTCAAGCCAGCCGTTTTTGTGCGCTCTGCATATTTTTCTCTTTTTCTTTTTAGCCATTTCGACAAAGTTGCATTTCTTTTCCTCCAAACTTCGTTTTTTTCTTGACATTAGTAAATCGTTGTACTACACTCAGTACGACGATTGAGTCAAACGTCGTACTGATGTTTGGCGTTGATATCACCTTTCCATCTATAAGGAGGCTATCGAATGAAGAAAGTTGCAATCGGCGGTGGCCAGGGCTTCTGGGGCGACAGCCCGGACGCGGCCATCCACATGATCCGCAATGCCGATATCCAGTATATGGGCTGTGATTATCTGGCAGAGCTGACCCTTTCCATCATGGCAAAGCAGCAGCTCAAGGACCCCACCAAGGGCTTTGCACCCGACTTTACCACCCGCATCCTGAAGGAGGCTGGCAAGGAAGCCTGGGACAAGCACATCAGGATCTGCACCAACGCAGGCGGCATGAACATCAATGGCTGCGTGGACGGCATCCGCCAGTGGGCAGAAGGCAACAGCATGAGCGGCTATAAGATCGGTTATGTGACCGGCGATAACATCAAGGATAAGATCCCGCAGCTGCTGAAGGATGGCTGGACCTTCCCCAACTTCGACTACGACGGCAATTTCAACGATATTCTGGACAAGATCTACAACTGCAATGTCTACATCGGCCATGAGGGCATTGAGGGATGCCTGGCAGAGGGTGCCGATGTGGTCATCACCGGCCGTGCGGCTGACAGCGCCCTGTTCCTGGCTCCGCTGAAGTACGAGTTTGGCTGGGCTGCTGACGATTGGGACAATCTGGCCCGCGGCATCATGGCAGGCCATCTGCTGGAGTGCGGCGGTCAGGGTGCCGGCGGCAACTATATGTACGACTGGCGCAATGTCCCCCGCATGGACGAGCTGGGCTTCCCCATCGCAGAGCTGACCGATGATACCTTTGAGATCACCAAGGCTCCCGATTGCGGCGGCATCATCTGCGAACAGAGCTGCAAGGAGCAGTTCCTGTACGAGGTCCACGATCCTGCCAACTACCTGACCCCGGATGTCAACGTGGATATCAGCCATGCTACCATCACCCAGGTGGGTGACAACCGTGTCCGCATCGGCGGTGTCAAGGGCAAGCCCCGCCCCGACACGCTCAAGCTCTGCGTGGGTTACCACAAGGGCTGGAAGACTGTTTCCATGCTGAGCTTTGCATGGCCTGATGCCTACGAAAAGGCTCAGTACTGCGCCGAGATCATCATGAAGAAGATGCAGCGCCGCGGCATGAAAGCCGATGACATCCACATCAGCTACATCGGCCTGAACAGCCTGCATCTGGGCGTGGCCGATATGAGCGAAGAGGCGCTGAAGAACCTGAACGAGTGTGTCCTGCGCATTGCTGTGTTCAGCGAGGACAAGAGCGAGTGCGCCAAGATCATTCCCGAGATCAGCCCCCTGCAGCTGAACGGCCCTCCGGGTGCTTCCTTCTTCGGTGGCCGTGCCCGTGTGCAGGAAGTGATGGCACTGTGGCCCACCACCGTGCCTCGCGATGCTGTACAGGTCGAAAGTCACATTCTGGAGGTGAAGTAAGATGGCAGAGATCTATCTGAACGATATTGCTCACGGCCGCTCCGGCGACAAGGGCGATACCAGCAATGTCTGTGTGTATGCACGCAAACCGGAATACTATAAGATCATTGAGCGCGAGGTGACCCCCGAAAAACTCAAAGCCTACTTTGGCGACATGGTCAAGGGCGAGATCACCCGCTACGATGTGCCCAGCCTGAACGGCTTCAACTTTGTTATGAAGCACGCTCTGGGCGGCGGTGCCACCATGAGCCTGCGTCTGGACAGCCTGGGCAAATCCATGGGCAGTGCCGTGATGCGCATGAAGATCCACGTTGAGGATGGAGAGCTGTAACATGAGTGAACATATGGCATTGGAGAACCTGACGGTTCTCGACCTGACCCGTGTGCTTGCCGGCCCCTTCTGCACCATGATGCTGGCTGACATGGGCGCAAACGTCATCAAGATCGAGGTTCCCAAAGGCGGTGACGACACCCGCAGCTATCCCCCCTTCCGTGCCAAAAATCTGAATGGTGAGCGGGAAAGCGTCTATTTTGCCAACATCAACCGCAACAAAAAGGGGATCACCCTGAACCTGAAGGCCCCTGAGGGCAAGGAGATCTTCAAGGAGCTTGTCAAAAAAGCGGATATCGTGGTGGAAAACTACCGCCCCGGCGTGATGGACAAGCTGGGACTGGGCTATGATGTCCTGAAGGAGATCAATCCCCGCATCATCTATGCGGCGGTCTCCGGCTTCGGCTGCTACGGCCCCTACCACCTGCGCCCGGGCTATGATATTCTGGCTCAGGCCATGGGCGGTATGATGTCCATCACCGGTTCCAAGGGCGGGGAGCCCACCCGTGCCGGTTCGGCGCTGGGTGATATTCTGGGCGGACTTCATGTAACCATCGGCATCCTTGCCGCAGTCAACGCCCGCACCATTACCGGCAAAGGGCAGCGGGTGGACGTGAGTCTGATGGACAGCATGATCGCTGCCACTGAGAACACCGCCCTGAAGTACCTCGAGACCGGCAACATCCCGGCCCCCATGGGCAACCGTTATGCCGCTGTTTCCCCCTACGACAGCTTCACCTGCAAGGGCGGCAAGGTCATCATCGCGGCAGGCAACCAGAAGCTGTACGAGAAGCTCTGCAATGAGGTGTTGGAACGACCGGACATGATCACCGATCCCCGGTTCGTGGATATGCCGGGCCGTCTGGCCAATCAGGATGCCATTGCCGAGGTCATTGAGGAGCGGATCAAGGATCTGACCCCCAGCGAGGCCGCCGAGCTGGTGCTGGCCCACGGCATCCCCGCAGGCCCCATTATGAACATCAAGGAGATCCTGGACGATCCCCATGTCAAGGAGCGCGAGATGTTCGTGGAGATGGATCATCCCACCCTGGGCAAGGTCACCGTGAACGGCTGTGCCATCAAACTGATGGACACCAAGCCCTCTGTGCGCACACCCGCTCCCCAGCTGGGGCAGAACAACCGGGACATCTTTGAGGGTGTTCTGGGCATGACCGAAGAGCAGTTCAACACTCTGCACGAGAAGCAGGTGTTCTGATCTCTGACCACCTTTACACACATTATCGAGGAGAAATCACATGCTGGCAGTATTAGGGTTCGTCACCATTCTGCTGGTGCTGGCACTGATCATGAGCAAGAAGGTCTCTACCCTTGTAGCTCTGATCTTTGTTCCCGCCATCACCGGCTTCATCGCAGCATTCATCAATGCCCCCAATGTCATCATCCAAGCCGCACAGGCTGCTGCCGAAAAGGCCGGAACTGCTTATGTTGAGCCGGTCATCACGTTCGGCACCCGCTTTACCAAGGCACTTTCCATGCTCAGCGCAGATTATATGGGCAAGGGCCTGAGCAGCATCGTTGCCACAGGCGTCATGTTCATCTTTGCCATCCTGTTTTTCAGCACCTGCTCGGATGCCGGTGTCTTTGATCCTATCATCAACCGCATCCTGAAGTTTACCGGCGAAGACCCCGTCAAGGTCTGTATCGGCACCTTCCTCATCGGCTGCATCTGCCATCTGGATGGCTCCGGTGCCACCACCTTCCTGATTGCCATCCCCGCCTGTATGCCCCTGTTCCAGAAGCTGAAGATGAACCTCTGGGTAGAGGCTACCATCGTGGCGCTGGCCGCCGGTATCATGAATGTTCTGCCCTGGGGCGGCCCCACGGTCCGTGCAGCCGCAGCCATGTCCGGCCTGGGCTATGAAGTCACCGGCAGCGAGCTGTGGGTTGGCATCATGCCCGCCTGGATCGCAGGCTTGGTGACCTGCCTGCTCATCGCGGCTTTCCTGGGCAAAAAGGAAGCCAAGCGCATTGCTGCAGGCATCCCCGCGCAGGAGGTCACCGGTCTGACCGAAGCAAAGACCACCAACACCTCCAACGAACTGGCCCGCTCCGGCTGGCGCTGGTACTTCAATGTGGCACTGATCCTGGTCATCCTGTACATCCTCGTTACCAACCGCCTCAGCCCGGCTGTCACCTTTATGATTGGCTACTGCGTCCTGCTCATCGTCAACTACCCCAGTGTGGATCTGCAGCACAAGATCATCAACAGTCACGCACAGGCCGCATTCCTGATGGTCTCCATCGTCTTTGCCGCAGGCGCATTCACCGGTGTGGTCAAAAATTCCGGTATGCTGGCTTCCATGACCGACGCTCTGGTCTCCATCATCCCCACCAGCATGGGCACCTTCATTGCCCCCATCGTCGGCCTGTTCAGCGTTCCGCTGAGCCTGCTGTTTGACCCGGACTCCTACTACTACGGTGTTATGCCGGTCATCGCCAACGCTGTTTCCGCTATGGGCGGCAACGCACTGGCTGTGGCAAAGGCTTCCATCATGGGCCAGATGACGCTGGGCTTCCCGCTCAGTCCTCTGACGGGTGCCACCTTCCTGCTGCTGGGCCTTTCCGGCCAGGACCTGGGCGACCACCAGAAGCACACCCTCCCCTACGCATGGGTTGCATCTGCCATTATGGTCGCCGTGGGCTGCGTAGCCTGTGGGCTGCTGTTCTGAGGTCTCACCAAAAGAAACACCTTCCTCCTTTTTCACCCATTCCTTCATTCTGATTCCGAAACGTATGCCGGGCGAAGTACCCGCAGCACGCCACGGAATGCGTGCAAACCAGCAGACTTCCACCCGGTGCTCCGGGTGGTGTCGGCTGGTTTTGCCGTTTTTGAAGGATACCGTCCTGCCCTTGGGGCAGAAAGGAGTTTTCTCTTATGCCTGAGTCCATCCAGACTCCTGTTCCTGCGGCGGACGAACTGGCCGCACAGGTGCTGCTGCTGGCACAGAGTCGGTTAACTGCCGACCTGCGTTTTTTATCCTCCGCCTTGGAACAGCTGAAGCCGATCCCCGTCCCTGCGCTGGACACCCTGTTTGCCGGGGATGGCCGCTGCTTATACTATTGCCCTGAAACGCTGCTCCGCACATTCCGGGCACAGCAGTCTGTGCCCACCCGTGCCCTGCTGCATGTCACCCTGCACTTTCTTCTGGGGCATCCCTTCCAACGGCAGGAAATGGATCACCGCCTATGGAGCCTTGCCTGTGACATTGCCGCAGAGGAAGTCATCCGGGAACTGGAGATCCCCTCCTGCGCCCTGCCGGATGATGCTGCACAGGACAGCTGGCGCAGCCGCCTGCAGGATGCCTGCCCTCACCTGACGGCAGAAGCCATCTATAATTTTCTGCTGGAACGGCAGTACCCCGCCGATGTTCTGGCGGAATTGACCCAGCTTTTTTCCCGGGACAACCATGCGCTCTGGTATGCTGCGCCACGGCCCGGCTCTCGTCCGGCCCCCAATGGACAGCTGCTGCCCGCCGGGGAGGATGAGGATATCACCAACGAGACCGAGCTGCGCAAAGCCGACACCCGGGACGAAACGCTGCAGCAGATGCAGCAGCGGCAGAAGGAAACCCTGCGCAGACAATGGAAGCAGCTGGCCCGCCAGGCCAAGACCGATCTGGAGACCTTCAGCCGCCGTCACGGCAAACGTGCCGGAGCATTGATGGATGGGTTAGAGCCCGTGACCTTTGAGGAATGCGACTATACCGACTTTCTTCGCCGGTTCGGAGCACAAAACGAGGTGCTGCAGCTTTCCGAGGACGAATTTGACCTCATCTATTACACTTACGGTCTGCGCACCTACGGCAACATTCCTCTGGTCGAGCCGCTGGAATACCGGGACGACAAGCGCATCCGGGAATTTGTGATTGCCATCGACACCTCCGGCAGTGTACAGGGCGATATCGTTCAGAGCTTTTTGCAGCGCACCTGCGACGTTCTGCGGCAGAGCGGCTCCTTCACGGAGCGGGTAGAGATCTATCTCATCCAATGCGATGCCGAGGTGCAGAGCGTGGAGCGGCTGACCAGTCTGGACCAGCTGCATGAGCTGATCCCCCGGCTGAAGCTCCGGGGCTTCGGCGGTACCGACTTCCGGCCGGTGTTCGCCTATGTAGACAGGCTGCTGGAAGAGAAAAAGCTGACGAACCTCAACGGCCTGCTCTATTTTACCGACGGCGTGGGCACCTACCCGGAAAAATCCCCTGCCTACAAGACTGCCTTCATCTTTAACCGTGACGACCACATCAGCCCCCACGTTCCCAGCTGGGCCATCCGGGCTGTACTTACCACTGACAACATCCGCCTGCTTGAACCGCAGAAGACCCGAACCGAGGAGGACACCGAATCATGGATATAGCAAGTGCAAAGCAACAGATCAAAAATACCGTGCAGATCTATCTGCAGAAGGACGCTCTGGGCCGCTACCGACTTCCGCTGGTGCACCAGCGGCCCATCTTCCTGCTGGGTGCGCCGGGTCTGGGCAAGACTGCCATTATGCAGCAGGTCGCTGATGAGATGGGGCTTGGCCTTGTGAGCTATTCCATGACCCATCACACCCGCCAGAGCGCACTGGGTCTGCCTGTGATCGTAGAAAAGGAATACGGCGGCAAGCACTATCAGGTCAGCGAATACACCATGAGCGAGATCATCGCCAGCGTCTACGACTGTATGCGCACCACCGGCAAAACGCAGGGCATCCTGTTTCTGGACGAGATCAACTGCGTCTCCGAGACTCTTTCCCCTGCCATGCTGCTGTTCCTGCAATACAAAGTCTTTGGTGGGCATCAGATCCCCGAGGGCTGGGTGGTGGTCACCGCCGGCAACCCGCCCCGCTTCAACAAAAGCGTCCGGGAGTTCGACGCTGCTACCCGTGACCGGCTGAAGGTGATCGAGGTTGAGCCAAGCTATGAGGCGTGGAAGACCTATGCGCTGGAACACGGTGTCAGCCGCAGCGTCATCAGCTATCTGGATATCCGTCCCGAAGATTTTTACAAGGTCGAGACCACTGTGGACGGTCTGACCGTGGTAACGCCCCGTGCCTGGGAGGACCTTTCCGAGATCCTGCAGTATCACGAGGAGCTGGGCCTTGCAGTCGGCGAGGAGCTGACTACCCAGTATCTGCAGAACAAGCAGGTCGCCCGGGATTTTGCCATCTACTATGAACTCTATCAGAAATATCGTCAGGCCTACAATATTGATGCCATCCTGCAGGGTGTGTGGGATGAGGATGTCCTCACGCAGGCACGCAGCGCCAAGATGGACGAGCGGATGAGCCTTGTCAGCCTGCTGCTGGAAGCCGTGTTCCTGCAGATGGAACGCTGCACCCTGCGCCACGATGCGCTGTGCCTTATCGTGGCCGCCCTCAAAGCCCAGCGCGGGACGCTAGATGTTCCCGGCGATGCCCTGACCTCCCTCGCCGGACTGGAGGACAACTGGCGCGCCGAAGCCAACAAAGCCCCCTCTGCCCGGCAGAAGGTCTATCTCGATCTGCTGTCGCTGACTGCTCAATGGCACGGAGAACTTTCCGGCTCCACCCCTTTTTCCGCCCTCAAGGCCTGCTATCAGCGCTCGGTCGCCGACCTGCAGGCTGAGGTCGCTGAGACGCAGAAGAAGCTTGGCAATCTGCTCCGTTTTTTACAGGAAGCCTTCGGTAAGGGAACGGAGCTGAGCATGGCGGTAAACGATCTGACCGTAGCCCCCGTAGCCACCGCATTTCTGGGGCAGTTTCTCAGCACCGATTACTTTGCAGCCAGCCGGGATCTGCTGCTGCACCGGCAGTCGGAGCAGCTGCTGCACCAGATCGATCTGACAGGACTGGTGTAAAATGGAACTGCTGCAATTTGAAGTAACCAACGCCGGAACGCTGGGCAGCCGCTGGACACCCCCCGCCCCGGAAACAAAAAAGGCCTCCTCCCTGCCCGGAGCCGCACTGGCAGCTCTCTTGCAGGAGGAGGATGACGAGGATGATTGGGGCGGCGATGCCCCCGACATGAGCGCAGAGTTTGCACGGCTTGGCCATCTGAACGAAGAGTCCGACACCGATGCCCTGCCCCTGACAGCAGACTTTGCCCCTCTGCCGGATGGTTCTCTAGCGCTGGTGCGCTGGCCCCGGCTGGCACGGCCTGCTGTGGTACCCGACACTGTAGAAGGCCGCACTGTCACCGCCATTGCCGCTACCGCCTTTGCTGCCAGCCATCTGGATGAGAGCTGCTTTGCGCAGTTCGGGCAATCGCCTATCAGTTTCAGCATATTTTGTATGCGAATGGGCCGCGCAGTCACCACCGAAACGCTGGACGAAGGCGGGCCGACTTCCGTCACACTGCCGGACAGCATCACTCACATTGGTCCCTACGCGTTCTACCACTGCACAAATCTGACTTCCATCACCCTGCCGGATGCCATTTCCGCCCTGCCTGCCGGTGTATTCGGCGACTGCAGCCGCCTTACCAGCGTCCATCTGCCGGAGCAGCTGCAGGCTCTGGGCTATCTGCCCCGCCCCACGGATCAGATCATGCCAGATGTCGGCACGTTTGCCGGGTGTCATGCCCTGAAACAGCTGACGCTGCCTCCACAGCTTAAAATGCTGGGCGCTCACAGCTTCAACAGTTCCGGTCTGACGAGCCTGACCGCCCGGGATGCTGGGTGTGAAAATTGGAGCCGCACTATCACTGTGGCTGTGTCTGCATTTGACCACACTGCCGCACTGCTCTGGCTGGAAAAGGCCGATGTTTCCGGCCATGTGGTGGCACGGCTGGGTCTACCCGTGGCCCGGGATAAAATTCTGGCAGGCGATGCCAAATTCGGAGCCATCCTGCGGGTACCGGTGCTGTTCTTCACCCAGCCGATGCCTTACTTTGACCAACTGGCCCGGGACGCGTTCCGGCTGGATTTCTCGGCTCGTATGGCGCTGGCTCGGCTGGAAGCCTCTGCAGGGCTTTCCCCCGCTGACCGCCAGTGGTATTGTGCAGTTCTGGTGCAGTATTTCGACCGGGCTCCACAGTTCATGCCCTGCCCGGCAGAGCAGGCGTATGCCGCGTTATTCCGTTTTCTCTGCCGCTGTGAATTGCTGACTGCTGCCGATGTCAGTGCCATCCTCCGGATGGCCGGTGCGCTCTGCCTGCCCGCCGAACTCATCAGCGAGATGATGGAGGTGCGCACCCGCCGGTTTGAAACAGTCACCGGCTTTGAGGATCTGGAGTTGGATTGATCAAAACCATAAACACTGCGTAGAAAGATGCCTATGATCAATCTGAAAATCGATCCGGAGTTCCAGTCCCAGATTCCTCCTCTGACCGATGATGAATTAAGCAGCTTGAAGAAAATATCCTGAAAGAGGGCAAGCTGATTTCTCCTTTGATCGTGTGGAACAACACCCTTGTTGATGGTCACAACCGTTATGCGATTCTTCAGAAACATCCCGAAATCTGCTTTTCTACCATGCCGCTCCCGTTTAAAAGCAGAGAAGAAGTCCTCGCTTGGATTTGTAAGAACCAGTTGGGGCGGCGCAACCTCACACCGGAGCAGAAGAAGTTCCTCATTGGAAAGCAGTACAGTGTGGAGCATCGAAAGCCCGGTGGAAACGGCAACAACCAGCACACAGCTGCTGCCAAGAAAACCGCCCCGGAGGAATTGTGTCAAAATGACACAATTCCTCCCACCTCTGCGGAAGCGAGCATCCGCAAGCAGATTGCGGAGCGGAACAATGTCAGCGAATCCTACGTTGCCCGTTCTGAAAAGTTCATGCGTGGCGTAGAGATCATGGAACAGATAGTGCCCGGTATGCAGGAGAAAATCCTGTCCGGGCAATTCAAAGTCCGTGATGCTGATATGCACCGCCTTGCCAGAGCTGATTTTCCGAACCGCAAGCAGATCGTGCACGAGATTCTGCACCCGGAAGACCGTCCCGCTCCGCAGTCGAGCTACTCACACTACTCTGGAATCAACTACTCCGCGCTGGAAGTCGCTGTCCGGCGGATTCAGCAGGACTTTGATTTTTTGATGAGATACTTGCCTAAGCTACCGGACGATTCCTACGCCAAAACTGAAACGCTAAAAATCCTCAAGCAGCACAAAGCGTATATGGCACAGTTTGAAGAAATACTGAACGATGAAAAAATCGCATAACGACAGGCACTTGTAAGCCATCAACGAGCCACCAGCCGCAAGTGCAGGGCGGAAAACATCCGCGCCCTTGCGCCTGATAAAAATGGAACTTTGATTTTCTCGCCTGGCTTTGCCACGGTGGGACGATCAAAGGAGCGTGCGTTTGAACAAAAAGAAAAAGTCCACAAACACTTCCCCCTATCCCGATGAAGTCATCGACTGTCTGGCACGGGCATTCTACCCGGCCATCCTTGCCTGCTGGAACAGCGAGGAAGGCCAGCGGGAGTTTGCTGCATGGCAGGCAGAGCAAGCTCATCATGCAAACAACGAAAAACAGGAAGTTCCCTCCGGTGGGGAACTCCCTGCTGTACATATCGCTGTTGTCTGTGGCTTTTGTCAGGGTGCGTCCGGGTGGACGCACCCTGTTTTTGTTTTTATGGAAACTCATGCTGTTCCGTATGCAACGAGCGGGTCATTTCTGCGAACGCCCAGTGCAGTGGTCTCATACAAAATCCGCCCTGCAAATCTTGCACGGACCTCGCAGTTCTGCGTCCCATCGGAGCTTTTCCACCTGCCCAGCAGTGCATCCTTTAATACTTCCTGCCCAGCACAGACTTGCGGAAACCAGTATCCATCTGCCGGTGCTTCTTCGTAGACGACATTTGAGATTTCTGTCTGACGGATCACATTGAAATCTTCTTTTATGATTCCAAGATGGTTCATCAGACGGAGTACATCCTCGCAATCTGCTTCCGCCTCTTCGGGAGTCCAGCGGCCATTTCCGCCTCGCTCCAACAGCAGAGCAGGGATTTCTTTTTGTGCTGCCCAGCTGTACAATCCATTTCGAGCTGTTGAACAGACCCGCATGGAAACCGAAAGAGCCTGTGCCGCCCTGCGGGTCTCCTGCTCCACTTTTTGCCCTGCTCCACAGGGAAAGAATACCAACGGGGCCAGTTCTTCATTCCAGTCTCCGCCGTGAAGGTCCAGAAGAAAATCTGCTTCCGGGTAAAGGAGTTTTTCGATCGTCCATGCCATCCGCTGTGTTTCCGTTCCGTTCTCCTTGCCGGGAAATTCCCGGTTCAGATTCCTGCCATCTGCCGGATTCAGCTGTTTTACCCCTGCAAAAAAACCTTTGGGATTGACCAGCGGCAGCAAAATGACCTGTCCAAAAAGAGTAGCACAGTCCAGCATTTCTACTAATTTTTGCAGAGCCAGAATGCCGACATACTCACAGCCATGCACCCCAGCTGTGACCACCAGCGTCTTTCCGGGGTGCGCCCCGCACAGCAGCCATGCTTCCAGCGGTGCACCGCCGGGAACAGGCAGTTTCACCTGCCGTTTTTCACCGGGGGCGATTTCAAAGCCGCACAGTGTCATGCCGATTCCTCCGTATCAAAGACGACAATGGATTCCAGCAGTTTACGGGCATACTCATCCTTCGTTTCACCGATGCGCTCTACCGGCAGGTTCTCTGTTACCCGGCCCTGATACAAAAACAACACATCATCACAAAGATAGGTAATGGAGGTCAGGTCATGGGTGATAAAGATGTACGTCAAACCAAGGCGATTTTTCAGTTCCCGCAGCAAGTCCATGACCTGTACCTGCGTGTGCGCATCCAGCGAGGAGATTGCTTCATCAAACAGAATAATTTTCGGCTTGCAGGCCACCGCACGGGCGATGCAGACACGCTGCAGCTGTCCGCCGGAAAGCTCATGGGGAAACCGGTCTGCAAAATCAGCAGGCAGGCCGACCAGTTCCAGCAAACGGCTCGTTTCCGTTTTCCGATTCAGTTTTTTGCCCTCTCTGCGTTCCTGTACGGTCAGCCCCTCTCCAATAATATCCCGGATGCGGAACCGGGGATTTGCGGATGTTGTGTAATCCTGAAACACGATACTGAGTTTGTTTTGCAGATTTCGCCGCCCAGCACGAGAAGCATAGACCGAAACGCCATCCAGAACGGCTTCACCGCTGTCTGGTTTGAGCAGTCCGCAGAGCACACGGCCCATCGTGGATTTTCCGGAGCCGCTTTCGCCCAGAATGCCGAGACAGGTGCCCTCTTTTACGGCAAGTGACACATCAAACAACACCTGCTGCCGGATATGACCAAAAATTTTATCCTGCCGCTCACTGCGGAAGCTTACATTGATGTTTTTGAGTTCAAGCATGGGCAGCCTCCTTTTTGCCGTTCAAAACAGCGGTATACCTGCGCATAACATCCGCACGCTTCTCTACCAGCAGTTTCGTATAGGGGTCTTGTGCATGATGCAGGATATGCTGGAAATCGCCGCGGTCTACCACCGCTCCGTGATTCAGCACCACGATACGGTCTGCCACGCGGGAAATGGCATTCAAGTCATGTGAAATGAAGATCATGGCCGTGCTATGATTTTCTTTGATATGCAGAAGTTCGTTGAGAATTTCATACTGGGTGATGGCATCGATTGCCGTGGTTGGCTCGTCTGCAATTAGAAGAGCTGGTTTCATGGCCGTTGCAATGCCGATCATAATGCGCTGGAGCATACCGCCGGAAAGCTGATGCGGATATTTTTCCAGCACTTCCTCCGGGTTTCGGATGCGCATTTTTTCCAGCAGTTCCAGTGAGCGGACACGAATTTCCTCTGCTGTCCAGTTATTATGCGCCGAAAACGTCTCGGCGATCTGCTGTCCAATGCGGTACAGCGGGTCAAAACAGGTCATTGGGTTCTGAAGAATGATGCCAACCTTTCCGCCGCGCAGACGGCGCAGTTCCTCGGCACTCTTGCCCAGAAGCTCTTCCCCCTGAAACTGTGCACTGCCCTTGACATGGAAGCTATGGTCCAGCAGACCCATAGCTGCTTTCATCGACATAGACTTGCCGGAGCCGCTTTCCCCCAGAATGCCGAGGCACTCACCAGGAGCAACTGCGAAGGACACCCCGCGCACCAATTCGATCTCCTGATGGTGGCTCTGCAAAGAAACGTGCAGATCGTTCAATTCAAAAACAGGGTTCATTTCTGCACCTCCTTGGGGTCCAGCACATCGCGCAGGGCGTCGCCCATCAGGTTGAACACACAGACCAGTACCACAATGGCAATACCGGGAGCGATCATCTGCACCGGGTTCGACGTCATCACATTTTTTGCCTCATTGAGCATTGCGCCCCATTCCGGCGTGGGAGCCTGCACGCCCAGTCCCAGAAAAGACAGCGTGGAAATATTGATAATCGCCCAGCCCACATCCAGCGAAGCCAGAACCACCAGGTCGGAAGTGATGGAGGGCAGCAGATGGCGGAACAGGATAAAACGCTCCGGCATTCCCACGCAGTGGGAGAACTGGACAAAGTTCCGGTCGCGGTACTGCATAACGCCCGTGCGGATCATGCGGGCATACCACGCCCACTTGATGAAAACATTTGCAATGATGACGTTCTGGACGCTGACACCCAGCAGTGCCACCACAGCGAACACCATGATCTGGCTGGGAAAAGAGAGCATCACATCCACCACACGCATGATAACTTCTTCTACGATGCCCCGGAAATAACCTGCCATGATGCCAAGGATGGCACCCAGACTGATGGTACCGAACATGGTCAGCAGGGCAAGGCCGAGGGTAGGACGGATGCCATAGATCATGCGGGAAAGAACACAGCGGCCAAGCTGGTCTGTGCCCAGCGGATATTGCAGGCTGTAGGATGCAAATTTGTTCAGGATATTGGTCTCATAGGGGTCGTTGGGCGCAATGACAGGAGCCAGAATGCCTACAAGACCCACCAGCAATACAAATACAACGGTAAACACTGCCGTGCGGTTGCGGAAGAATCGTTCTTTCATGGTCAGTCCTCCTTGCGCAGACGGGGGTCAGAGACGGTCTGCAAAATATCAAACAGCAGATTGAACAGGACAAACAGTACCCCGATCAGCAGGACATAGGTCTGGATGACCGGGTAATCCCGATTGAAGATGGAACTGATGCAGAGCGTACCAAGTCCCGGCCACGAAAAAACATTTTCGACCACGATGGTGCCGGAGATCAGCTGCGGGATGCTCATACCCATTGCCACGATGCAGGTGTGCATGGAGTTTTTCAGAATGTGCTTGACCAGAATCGCCTTCTGCGGCAGTCCGCGCACATTGGCGTAAAGCACATAGTCCTGTTTCATGTTTTCCAGCATATTGTTACGGATCAGACGGATATACGTCGAAATATAGCTCAATGCCACCGTGAAGGACGGCAAGATCAGATGCCGCCATGTTCCGTTGCCGTTGGTGGGAAGCCAGTTCAATTTGACGCCAATCGTCGATCTCTGCCTTGTCCTCAAGGCCCTGCTGAGCGGCATAGTCGCCATAGCCCGGGGCACGCATCGCAGCCAGCGAGGACTGCGGGTCATACGGCATACCCCAGCAGATATTGAACACCATATCGAAGTTGCCGGCCTTCATGTTATCACGGTAGGACTGCTCTTCTTCGCCGTGAATGGTCATGGAAATGCCCAGCTTGAGGTACTCGCTCTGAAGATACTCGGCAATGGTCTTTTCCGTCACGCTGTCACTGTTGTAGAGCAGGTCAAGTGCAAGCTGCTTGCCATCCTTGGCGCGCATCTTGTCGCTGCCAAGGACCCATCCAGCCTCGTCAAGGATCTGCGCTGCGGTCTCCGTGCTGTACTCATAAGGCTTCAGGCCGACATTGCAGTAGGGAACCGTGGTGGCGTAAAGCGTATCCGCGGGCTGCTCCAGACCGTAGAAGATGCCATCAGAGATGGTCTGACGGTCGGTAGCGTGCTGCAATGCCTTACGAACCGCCGGGTCGCCCAGGATCTCATGGGTGGTGTTCATAACGATGTGCCGGGTAGAGGTGGGGTCAGACAGACCGACCGTGAACCTGTCGCTGTCCAGATACTGGCTGATAGCATCGGCATCGATCATGTTCTTGCCAAAAATCAGGTCAATCTCGCCGGATTCCAGAGCCATGATACGGGTCTGGTTGTCGGGAATGACCTTGACCGTGATCTTGCGGATGGCCGGAGCTTCGCCCCAGTAATTCTCGTTCCGCTCAAACACCGCATATTCATCGGTCACGAAATCCGTCAGCACATAGGGACCGGTGCCAATGTGGCCATTAACGCCATCCTTCGTGCTGCCGTTGATCATGCAGTTGGGGGAGATCATGGCAAAGGGACGGATGCAGCCCAGCTCCGTCAGCATGGGGTAGTAAGGCTCGCTCATCTCAATGACGAAAGTGTTTTCATCGGGAGCCGACACGCCCACCAGCAGATTCATCATTTCCAGCCAAGTGTGGCGTTCGCGGTTTTCCAGAATGGCGTTGAAGTTGGCAAGGATAGCATTTGCATCGCACTTTTCGCCATCTGAGAACAGAACATTGGGACGAATGTGGAAGGTGTAGGTACAGCCATCCTCGCTGATGTCCCAGCTTTCTGCCAGACAGCCTTCATAACCGTTCGCCGTAATGCTGACCAGCGTATCGTAGAGGATGCTCTGGGCATACATTTCGCCCGCATACAGATGCGGGTTCAGATCACGAATATCACGATAGTTGACAAAGATCAGCTCATCACGGACTTCCCTGGATGCCGCCGCAGAAGCGGATGCCGCGCTGGACGAAGCAGTAGACGAAGAGCTGGAGACGCAGGCAGCCAGCACGCCGGTGCAGCAGGCACCTGCCATCAGCAGGCAGAAGTTTCTGCGAGAGATTTTCATAGTGTGTTTCCTCCTGTGGTATCAAAAAACATCAGTTATAACGAAAAAGGAGCCCCACGCTTGCTGCGCGGCGCTCCCATAGGATACCACAGTTTGTCCTGCCTGACTAGTGATGAAATCGGCATGGTTTTCCATAACAAATCGTTATGGCAGATCAAGCCTTTTCTCAGAGCAGCTTTTTGAAATTTTCGATAAACCATTGTGCTGCTTCACTTAGTTCATCACCCTCTGGTCGAACGATTCCAATCAGCAAAAATGGCTCACATCCGTTGATTTTCAGATTCTTAATGTCATAGTGTTTATACGGCTGGTGCATAAAATTGATGCCAAGGCTGCACAGGTCGGTCTGCATCAGCGCATTGATGGTCATGTGGTCGCTATTCGAGTAAATGGAATAATTCAAATCTTTGGTGCTGATAGCACCCAATGAGACCCGGTCTAGATGATGCTCCATAGAAAAGTAGTCCCGTACCGCCCCGATGAAGCGCAAGCTGGACAGTTCCGAAAAATCCACGCAGTCTCTCTCGTAATATGGGTGATTGGGACCCACATAGACACAGGCCTCTTTTACATCGAGCGGTTCAAATTCCAGATTTTTATGCCCAAGAATGTGCCGGAACGCCGCCAGCTGACGCTGTGCAATATAGACGATGCCGATTTCCGTCTGCCCACTGGCCACCCAGTTGCTGACCTCTTCGACACTGCCCTCCTGATGCTCGACAATGTACCCGTTGCCCCAGTGTCGGTAAAAATCCACCAGAAGATTCGCGATCATATTGCTGGGGTAAGTTGCCAACGTAAATTTTTTGCCATTGTGGTGCGTCGCCATCGAGCTGATCAGAGAAGCGTGTTTCAGAATGACTTTTGCATAATCGCGCACGGTCTCACCGTAGGGCGTGATCCGTAGCCCTCGACTGCTCCGCTCCACCAATTTTCTCCCCAGCTCCTTTTCCAGCGAGGAAATCACCTTGCTGACATTGGGCTGCGATGTATAAAGACATTCTGCTGCCTGGCTGAAGCTTCCTTTTTCACATACAATGGTAAAATACTCTAGCTGTTTGAGTTCCATCTTCTTTCGCGATCTCCTGAATCCAGTCAAATGTGTAACAGTTAGTTTTAGCTTACCAAGTATAGCATTCTTTCCAGTGCAGTGCAAGATTAAAATCGCCTTTACGCAACCTAAAAAACGGAGCACCTTATAAAAGGTCTCCGTTTCGGGTATTTATTGATTTATCTTATGATTTTAGTCCATAACCTCCAGCTACATTCTTCAAATATTTCTCCGGGTCATCGTTCAGAATCAAATCCGCATAGCCAAGCGGGTCATTGTAGATGAGATAATCCAGTTCTGACCTCTGCGCCATGGTCACGTCCAGTGCATCCTCGACCCCAGTGCAGTCAATGGAGATCATTCTCCCATCCCGGAGCAGCAGCTCCACGCAGCCGGTGTCCATGTTGAACTTGCAAACGCTTTCATCGTACTTCATGTTTGTGTCCTTTCTGCCTTACGGCACTCTTACAGTGGTCTGTCGTGCTTTCTTATGATAAGGTCTAGGACGCTTTTCGATGGAAGCAAGGGATTCATTTTGTTTTCCAAAGAAAACAAAAAATCCGAACCCTTCTCCTATCGGAAAAAAGTTCGGATTTTGTTGTTGTGATGCACCTCCAGAGACTCGAACCCTGGGCCCACTGATTAAGAGAAACCAACGTGCAACAATCGTCAATTTCCAGAATTGCGCAAATTCGTTACTTTTATCGTTTCCCCGTAAATTTGTGTTTTGCATCCGCTGCATTCTTTGCACCCGCCATCCCCTCTTGCATCCGTTATCCAGACGTTCCGGTGTGCAAAAAGTGTGCAAAAATGTGCAGAGCCAAAATCAGCCCCTTAAAACAGGTATCGGATTTTTATGCAAAGCCGGGAAAACGGTCGGGTTCGAGCCCGATACGGCAGCTACGATCTTGCCTGTTCAGGCCAAGCATCAAATGTACATCAAACAACCATGATTCATGGCAAGGATTTGGACAACTGAATAGACACCGCCTTATTATATAGCAGGTACACTATGGAAGCATGGTGTATCTGCTCCTTTTGTTTTATCTAGGATACAGCGAATCAATAAGTCGTTCAAAATCTTCATGCAATTCATAACGCGCTAATTTTAGTTTGAAGGAATTATCGTAACTCTTGTCCTCATCTTTTTTCAACGCATTCCATGCTTCAATTTGAATATTAGTTAGCTTCGGTGCCGATGGATCATACTCATAATCAATTTTTTTATCACATTGCAATTCGGCAACTTCATTTAGTAACGTTTCTCCGTATGTTCGTTTTAATTCCTCATAACGTTGAGTATCGTCATAGTAAGCCGCATCCAGCTCTTTTAAGTCCCTAATGAACGTTGGAAACTGCTCAGCAATTAAGAGATTGTTGATAATGCGTTGATATGTTCCCGCTTGCTTTCCCCACTCAATGCAGTCATGCGAAGAACCTGTAATATATTTAATGACGTTCCCGGTTCCCTCAATGATTCCCAAATATTTACAAGTTCGTTCCATCTCAAATGTTTCATAGTCAGTTTCTCCTGTAAGGTAGCCAACGGTCACATTGAAAAAAGTCGCAATTTTTTTCATAGTTGGGTATTCTGGAAAACCAATCATTTTTCCTTTCGCTGATAAAGTTCCTACGTTTATCCACCTGCTGACATCTGCTTGATTGCCCACCCCAAAGGTTTCTTTAAATTTTTGCGCAAATTCTTTCTGTGTCCCAAAGTTCTTCTTGATAAGCTTTCCGAGGCGCTCATTCCAAATTCTGGCTAATAACTGCGTCTCATTCGATGTCTCGCAGCAATAATTAGTATTCATTTAAATTTTTCTCCTGCTTTCTACATAAATTATCTGTATTGGAATTGGCTTCATCATATTGACGTTTGTAAGCTTATCATATATACTGAAAGTGGTCAAGGGATTTAGAGCGTTTTGACATCAAATGGTAACAATCTTAGTTATGGAAGTGAGGCAAACATTATGGAGCGTATTCCAGTTTCCGTCTTGTTGGCAAGTGATGGAAAAACCTGTGCACAAATCACACACATTCTCAAAATTTTGGGGAACGGCAGTATGCAAGAAGGGCTCCAAAACTTTTATGCTTATGCAGAAGGCCGCGGCCTTCTGCAAGGCCGCTTACAAGGCGCAGCAGGTATGCTTTGTGCTTCAATCACTTTATATTTTATCCTTAATAGCTGGAAAATGAAACAGAGTCTTGATAATAAGGAGCACTCTCTTCAAACGGCTATCAAGGAAAGTTCCCAAGTTGATGAAACCAATGTAGACGCTCAGGATTTTTCAAAACAGTGAGCGGCACAGCCGAGTTTCTATTATGAGCAGTGCACAAAAAAGAACTTAAATTTTCAGGCTTTTACTAATTGAAAGCATTCCCACACTGGTATATATTTAATAAAAATAAAATTGGGAGGACTTACATATGAGCGGACGTTTTTCTAATGTGGACTGGTGGTGCGATTATTGTGGTGCATTATTAAATTACCAAAATGGTTTTGATGACAGTAATGACACTTGGGCTTGCACGGAATGCGGCACAATTAATCGAATTTCTGCCTCCGAAATCTACGAATCCCATAAGGACTACAGAAAAAAGAATCATTTGGATTAACACGGAAAGGAAACAGCAATGCACGAAATTTTAGCAAAATCCGACCGTCAGCTGGGGATGTGCCTGCGGATGTTGTATGACGAGGGGATGCCCGGTCCGCTGGATGTCCACTCGGAAATCAACGACAAGGGCAAGATGGAGTTTCATGTGCTCCTTCCCGTGGATGACGAAACGTTTGAACGGCTGCAGAAGCGGTTTGAAACCATGGTGCGATAACCTGATTCTGATTTCCAAAACTTTGTCAAGAGGGCTGGCACCGTCCAGCCCTCTCTCTTTTTGCCAAAGTTTCCCTTGCCTTTTCTTGCAAGTTGCCAAAAGCAACGCGTTTTCAAAACTTTTTGTTGGCACGGCTCGATTTTTGTGGTAATCTATCCCAACAATTGAATATAACATATTTTTA
>OMCM01000585.1_pt1 | contig 24231 bp, 21 predicted proteins | sample 1645021 | NCBI WGS metagenome assembly OMCM01 (sample SAMEA103958142, study PRJEB25191) | human gut metagenome | biome: human-associated habitat [ENVO:00009003]; feature: intestine environment [ENVO:2100002]; material: feces | place: Germany | collected 2013/2015
TTTTCTCAATTATCCTGTCCGAATTTCTCAAAAATCGTGTCGCGCTACACCGGCTCTTCCCGAAGCATTGGAGTCATCTGGAGTATCTGAGGGATACGAAGGAGCTGAAGAAAAAGCTGGAAGATTTCTGGGCTGAATAAACACAAAAAGAGGCAGACTCGCATCTGCCTCTTTTTCCATGCACTTATCGCTTTGCTTTCGCCGTCTTTTTCCGCATGATGTCCCACGAGGGCATCTGGCTGCGCAGGGTATCCCACGCCGTCATCCGGACGCTCGTCCGGGCGCGCAGACCCTCGAAAGCCTCATCGAGGTACTGCATCTCAGCCACAGCATGCATCGCGTGGTCGGAGACGCAGAGGCGGCCCAGCGGGGTCTTACAGAGCGCCAGGACCATGGCGTCCATCTTCCGGCGGCCGGGCGTACCGGCACGGTAGCAGTCGGTGTTCTCCTTGTCGTCCACGGGGATGTGGGCGGCTTTCAGCATCTCGCAGGCCTCCCACGCAGCGTCGAGGACCAGGTCACGCTGTTCCTTCGTCGCCTTGGAGAGATCGCCGCTGCAGGCGTAGCAGAGATAGCAGGCCGGCAGGATGAGGGCGAGGTGGCACTTGAGCCATCCGTCCATGTCGCTGACGAAGGTCAGCTTGTACTTTGCGCCCTCGAAAGCCGTCTTGACCCGGTAGCGGAAGACGCCCGAAAGGGGCGCGGTAGCCCCGCCGATGGTCATACCCACACCGACATGGGCGCTGACGACCTTATCGACATCCCGGTGGCCGCCGCTGCTCTGGAAGCCGAAGGCGATCTTATCCGCCGGGCGCTGCATGGCCTGCATGACCTCCACGGCGTGGGGGTCGTTGCCCACGAAGACGAAGTATTCGCTCCTGTTCTGCTTGAGGATGGGCAGCACGTCGGGCAGCTGCCCGGCCTGCATCGTCACGAAAACGAGGTCGTAGCAGTCGTCCGGGGCCAGCGTGTCGATGGTGGCCACCCGATCCACCGTGGTGCGGCACTGCGCCCAGTGGCGGATGACGAGGCCCCTTTGGTCGAGCCTCTCCTTCCACTCGCCCCGCGCCAGCATGGTGACGACATTCTTTTTGTTCTGCAGCAGACGGTGGGCCAGCTCACAGCCCTGCACGCCTGCACCATAGACCAGTATCCTCATCTCTGCCTGCCTCCTTATATAGGCCCCACCCCGGGGCCGGAAGTCATCAGTGCTTCAAAAACGAGAAGAATCCCTTCTTCTCATACGGCTTTTCCTCTGCGCCGGTCACGGTATAGCCCGTGTCGGCAATGGCAGCCTTCAGGGCCTCGATGTCCAGCGGCTGGGCCGAGACGATGACCGTCTCTCCCTTCGTGTGGGAGGAAGTCACCTTCTCCACCTGCGCAGTCTTGCGCACCACCTCGTTGACGTGGCTCTCGCACATGCCGCACATCATGCCGTCTACTTTCAGCGTCGTCTGAACCATTGGTCAGTACCTCCTAAGGATCGTTATCCACTGGGCAGACTGCACAAGCCGCCCGGGTGTTTTTCGTCATTTTGTTAGTTCTCTCTAACTTTTTATGGGAAACAAAAGGCCGTCGGCCCCGCGCACCCCTCAGCGCCCGAGACAAAAGACCCTGTTTTTTCTGTTTCCGTCTTCATCATACCACACCGGTATGGTAATTGCAAGCACCGGTTTCTCATAGTACACGGGTGTGGTATATTTCTCCCGTCTCTACGTCTTTCCAGTAGAAGACGCCGTTTTCCAGAATCATATAGCTGTGGGGACTGTTTTCCTTCGGGATGCTCAGGGAGCCGGGGTTGAGGCAGACGTTCCTCTGCCCGAACTCCGTCCACGCCGGGACGTGGGTGTGGCCGTGGAGCAGGATGTCCCCTTCGACCAGCGGCGGCGGGTTCTTTCCATTATAGATATGCCCGTGGGTGGCATAAATGAGCTTTTCGCCCGCCGGGAGGATGCAGTAATCCGCCATCACCGGGAGATCCAGCACCATCTGGTCCACCTCGGCCTCGCAGTTGCCCCGGACGCAGCAGAGTTTGTTTTTCAGGCCGTTCAGCATCGGGATGACCTCTTTCGGCGCGTAGTCCCGGGGCAGGTCGTTCCGGGGGCCGTGGTAAAGCAGGTCGCCCAGCATCAGCAGCCGGTCAGCCTCCTCCCGCTCAAAGGCCTCCACCATCTTCTTGCAGTAATAAGCCGACCCGTGCAGGTCGGACGCGATCATCCATTTCATGGCGCTTTTCCTCCGTTTCTGTCTGGCTTTATTGTATCACGAAATGGCCGCTTGAAAAGCCTTTTGTGAAAAGTCATACTTTTTCCTTGACAATCCACCCGTTTCGTGGTATCCTATCGCAGGCCGGTCAGAAAGGCTCTTCCCGTACTGCCCTTTCCGGCCCGCATCCCGGTGCTGTCCGGCGGCGTCCCGTAACACCGCTTTTGCGATGCACCGTATTTCTCAGCACTTCAATAAAACCCGTGTGGATTTTTACAGCATAGATGTTTGCTACTTTTCGCCACACAATGGCCCGCTTCAAGCCGCCGTTGTGTGGCTTTTCTTGTGCGGAAATTTCAGGAAAGGAAGCTTTTGCCCCCATGAACGATACTTTTATGAAAACGAAGCCGGTGTTCCCGCTGCTGGTGTCGATGGCTCTGCCCAACGTCATCTCCATGCTGGTGAACTCGCTGTACAACATCGTGGACAGCCTCTTTGTGGCCCAGATCAACGAGCAGGCCATGACGGCCCTCTCCCTCGTGTTCCCCATCCAGAACTTCGTGAACGCCGTTGCCATCGGCTTCGGCATAGGCATCAACGCCCTCGTGGCCCTCTACCGGGGCGCAGGCGACTACGACAGGGCGGACGCCGCCGCCACCCACGGCATGGCCCTCTCGGTGCTCCACGGCATCCTCTGCACGCTGGCGGCTACCGCCATCATGCCCGGCTTCCTGGCCCGGTTCACCGCCGACGGCACCATCGTCTCCATGGGCGTGACCTACTCCACCATCGTCTTTCTGTTCGCCACCGTGAACATGGCCAGCCTCGCCTTTGAGAAGCTCTTTCAGGCCGTGGGCCGGATGAAGCTCACCATGATCGCCCTCATCTCGGGCTGTGTCTGCAACATCCTGCTGGACCCCGTCCTCATCTTCGGCCTCGGCCCGGTGCCTGCCATGGGCATTGCAGGCGCGGCGCTGGCTACCGGCATCGGACAGGCCGTCGCTCTCGTTATCTACCTCGTGGTCTACAGCACCACCGAGTCGCCCGTCCATCTGCGCCGGAAGGCCCTGCGGCCTGACCTCTCTCTCGAAGGCCGTCTCTACGCCATCGGTGTGCCTGCCATCCTGAATCTGGCCCTGCCCTCCCTGCTGGTCACCTTCCTCAACGGCCTGCTGGCGGCCTTCTCCGAGAGCTATGTGGTGGTGCTGGGCATCTACTATAAGCTCCAGACCTTCCTCTACCTGCCCGCCAACGGCATCGTGCAGGGAATGCGCCCCCTCATCGGCTACAACTACGGTGCAAAAGAGCACGCCCGGGTGGCAAAGCTCTACCAGCTCACCCTCGGCATGAGCGCCGTCATCATGGCGGCAGGCACCGTCATCTGTATGGCCGCTTCCGCGCCCCTCATCGGCCTGTTCTCTTCCAACCCCGAGACCATCGCCATCGGCCAGACCGCCCTGCGCATCATCTGCCTCGGCTTTGTGGTGTCGGCGGTGTCCACCACCTCTTCCGGCGCGCTGGAAGGTCTGGGCAAGGGTGCGGCCTCGCTGGTCATCTCCCTCTGCCGGTACGTCATCTTCATCATGCCGCTGGCGTGGCTGCTCTGCCGCCAGCTCGGCCCCACCGGCGTCTGGCACGCCTTCTGGGTCACGGAAGTGCTGTCGGCTGTCATCGCCTTTGCGGTGTATCGGAAGAGCGTAATTAAGAAGTAAGAGAAAGCCCGATGCATCGCATCGGGCTTTCTCTGTTATCTATCTTCCGGCACCAGCGCACACACCAGCCGCACCATCCACGGCAAAAAAGGCAGCCAGAGCAGGGCGCAGCAGACGTTGAAGGCGGTGTGGGCGTTGGCGATCTGCCGGGAAATGACTTCCAGCTCCGGGCCTTTGGGGGAGATAAGCTCCACCAGCCGGACGAACCAGGGCAGCAGCACCGCCGCCAGCAGGCTCCCGCTGAGGTTGAAGCAGCTGTGGGCCAGCGCGGCGCGGGCGGCGTCCTTCCCCTGCCCGATGCAGGCCAGCAGGGCCGTGACCGTCGTGCCGATGTTGTCGCCCAGAAGGACCGGCACCGCCCCGGCAAGGCCCAGCACGCTGTGGATGCCGTCCGGCCCGGCCTGCCGGGCCACGTTCTGCAGCAGCGCGATGGTGGCCGAACTGCTCTGCACCACCATGGTCATACAGAGGCCCAGCAGGATGCCCAGAAGCGGCGACTCCTTCACCCGGGTCATCCAGTCGAGAAAGACCATCTGCCCGGCCAGCGGCTGCAAAGCCCGACCCAGGATGTCGATGCCCTCGAAAAGCAGCCCGAAGGAGAACACCGCCTCTCCCACGGCCTGCCAGCGGGGCCTGCGGGCCGCAAAGTCGAGGAGAAAGCCCAGAAACAGCACCGGGTATACCAGCGTCTGGACATCGAAGGCGATGAGCTGTGCCGTCATGGTGGTGCCGATGTTGATGCCGTAGATGACGGCCACCGCCCGGGGCAGTTCCAGCAGCCCGGCGCTGACAAAGCCGATGACCATCACCGTCGCCGCAGAGCTGCTTTGGAGCACCGCCGTCACGGCCAGCCCGGTGAGGACGCCCAGCAGCGGCGTGGCCGTCAGCCGGGCCAGCAGCCGCTTCATGGCGTCGCCCGCCGCCCGCTGCAAGGCGCGGCTCATCCTGTCCATCCCGTAGAGGAACATCGCCAGCCCGCCGAACAGCGCAAAGAGCATCTGCATCCCCTGCTCCATCCGCACACCCCCTTGTCCGTCAGTGTATGAGGGGTGGACGGGCGGTATGACGGGAAGCCTCTGGCGAGCGAATGCGAGACTGAGAGGTTATTTTACGGCAGCCTGTATTTTTTATAAGGGTAAAGCGCTCCGACTCAGATCACAGCTGGCTCTTGTACAGCTCCACGATCTCCTCTACGCTGGTGTCGCGGGGGTTGCCGGGACGGCAGGCGTCCGCATAAGCGGACTCGGCGAGGAACTGGATGTCCTCTTCCTTCAGGATGCCGTTCAGGTTTGCGGGGATGCCCACGTCAGCGCTCAGCTGCTTGACAGCGTCGATGGTGGCATCTGCGGCCTCGGCGTCGTTCATCTCGTCGATGCCCTTCACGCCCATAGCCTTGCCGACGGCACGATAGCGCTCACCGGCGACCGTCTTGTTGTACTCCAGACCGACGGGCAGCAGGATAGCGCAGGCCACGCCGTGGGGGGTGTCATACAGAGCGGACAGGCCGTGTGCCATGGAGTGGACGATGCCCAGACCCACATTGGAGAAGCCCATGCCGGCGATGTACTGGCCCAGAGCCATGCCCTCGCGGCCTTCCGGAGTGTTCTGGACAGCGCCGCGCAGGTTCTCACTGATGAGCTTGATGGCTTCCAGATGGAACATATCGGAGATGGTGCAGTGGCCCTTGGTGATGTAGCCCTCGATGGCGTGGGTCAGAGCATCCATACCGGTGGCGGCAGTCAGACCCTTGGGCATGGAGGCCATCATATCGGGGTCGACCACAGCGATCTCGGGGATGTCGTTGGTATCGACGCAGACGAACTTGCGCTTCTTCTCCACATCGGTGATGACGTAGTTGATGGTGACTTCAGCGGCAGTACCGGCGGTGGTGGGGACAGCGATGGTAAAGACGGCGTGCTTCTTGGTGGGAGCGACGCCTTCCAGAGAGCGCACATCGGCGAACTCGGGATTGTTGATGATGATGCCGATGGCCTTTGCGGTGTCCATGGAAGAACCGCCGCCGATGGTCACGATGCAGTCAGCCTCTGCGGCCTTGAAAGCGGCCACACCGTCCTGCACATTGGCGATGGTGGGGTTGGGCTTGATCTCGCTGTAGACGGTGTAGGCGAAGCCTGCAGCGTCCAGCAGGTCGGTGACCTTCTTGGTGACGCCGAACTTGATCAGGTCGGGGTCAGAGCAGACGAAAGCCTTCTTGTAGCCGCGGGCGGTCAGCTCGGGAACGATGTTCTCGATGGCGCCGTGGCCATGATAAGAAATAGTATTCAGAACGATACGATCAGCCATTGGTAAAACCTCCTGATTTTGCGTCCCGCCGGGCGGCGGGCACGACTCTCTTTGCTTTTACTTTACCACTTTGTTAAAATTTATTCAATATCATTTTTTATGATTTCCACTAAATTTTTATACTTTTTTGAGTTTTTGCAGAGAAAGTAGACAAAATCAAAGGTTTGTTGACAGCAAAGCGCCCTCCGGCGCGGGCCGGAGGGCGCTTTGAATGATTCTTTACTTTCCTGCGCCCTCGCCCGCGAAGAACTCCTTCGTGAGCTTTGCCACCGTGCCGGACAGCAGAAGCAGGGCCATGAGGTTCGGAATGCTCATCAGGCCGTTGAAGGTGTCGGCGATGCTCCACAGCAGGCCCAGATCGACCGTCGCGCCCAGAATAGACACGAAGGAGTAGACCACGAGGAAGGGGCCGACCACCTTGTCGGTGTGGAACAGAAACTCGATGCACCGGGAGCCGTAGAGGCCCCAGCCGATGATGGTGGAGAATGCAAAGCTGCAGAGCGCCACCGCCGTAAAGATGGACGACCAGCCGCCGTAGGTGGCCGTGAAGCCGGAGATGGTCAGCTCTGCGCCTGCCGCACTGCCGTAGCCCACCGGCACGCCGCTGCACAGGATGACCATGGCGGTCAGGGTGCAGATGACGATGGTATCAGCGAAGACCTCGAAGATGCCGAACATCCCCTGCTTGACCGGTTTGCGGGTATCGGCGCAGGCGTGAGCGATGGAGCCGGTGCCGAGACCGGCCTCATTGGAGAAGATGCCGCGGGAGACGCCCTTCTGCATACTGAGGAAGATGCTGCCGATGGCACCGCCGGTGAAGGCCTGCGGGTCAAATGCACCGCCGACGATGGAGGCCAGCACCGCCGGGAAGCGCCGGTAGTTGATGACCACGACACCCAGCGCCAGCACGACGTAGAACAGCGCCATGAACGGCACCAGCTTTTCGGTGACACTGCCGATGCGCTTGACGCCGCCCAGCAGCACCATGGCCACCATCATGGCCACCACCACGCCCACGATGAGGTTGACCGTGGACAGGATGCTGTTCAGGCTGCTGCCGTAGGCCAGCAGGGCCGAGTCGATGGCTGTGACGATGGTGTTGACCTGGGTGGCGTTGCCGGTGCCGAAGACCGTCAGCACGCCGAACAGCGAGTACAGCACCGCGAGGAACTGCCACCGGCTGCCGAGGCCGTTTTTAATATAGTACATGGGGCCGCCCACCAGCTCGCCGTTTTTGTTCCGCTCGCGGAAATGCACGGCCAGCGTTACTTCGGAGAATTTGGTACACATGCCCAGCAGAGCCGAGCACCACATCCAGAACACCGCGCCCGGCCCGCCGATGGCGATCGCGCCCGCCACGCCGGCGATGTTGCCGGTGCCGACGGTAGCGGCCAGCGCCGTACACACTGCCTGGAACGGAGTCATCGCGCCGTCGGAGGCATCCTTTTTGCGGAAGATGCGGCCAATGGTCGTTTTGATGGCATAGGGGAATTTCCGGAGCTGCAAAAAGCCTGTCCGCACACTGAGCAGCAGGCCCACGCCGATGATGCAGACCATCGCCGGGATGCCCCAGATAAAGCTGTTGACCGCCTGATTGACGGCTGTGATGGTTTCGAGCATACTTTTACGCCTTTCTTTTTCACTTTGACACAACGAAAATTATTTTATCGTATTTTAAGCGGCCTGTCAATTTACTTTGAACGTGAAATCTGCACGTCCCGGCTGAAAGCTTGTTAAAATAGCTTCACCTTTATTTTCTCTACTTCTTTGCCGCTTTTTTGCCCGCCAAAGCCCTACACAAACCGCGCGGGTTGTGCTATGATAAGGGTGAAATTTCGGTTTGGCACTGCCAACCGCAAGGAGATGTCATAGATGTCTGAAACATCTGCTCTGATGGATACGCTGCGGCAGGAAGGGGTCTCCCCCGACCTGCTGCGCGCTGTGGAAGAATACCGTACCGCCCACCCGCTGGCGGAGGCCCTGCGCCCCCGCATCCCCTCCCCTGCCTTCGTCTACTACGGCAGAGAGGTGTGGGAACAGGCGCTGGCCGCCCTGCTCTGCGGCGAAAACCTGCTGCTGGCGGGCGGCAAGGCCACCGGCAAGAACGTGCTGGCCGAAAACCTCGCCGCCGCCTTCGGACGCCCCGCGTGGGACATCTCGTTCCACGTCAATATGGACGCGGCGTCCCTCATCGGCATGGACACCTTTGAGTCCGGGCAGGTCAAGTTCCGGCCCGGCCCGGTCTACCGCTGCGCCCAGAGCGGCGGCTTCGGCGTTCTGGACGAGATCAACATGGCCAAAAACGAGGCGCTGGCCGTCCTGCACGCGGTGCTGGATTTCCGCCGCGCCATCGACGTGCCGGGCTACGAGCGCATCCCGCTGGCCGAGGAGACCCGCTTCATCGCCACCATGAACTACGGCTACGCCGGCACCCGTGAGCTGAACGAGGCCCTCACCTCCCGCTTCGTGGTCATCCAGATGCCGACCATCACCGAGGAGAACCTCGAAAAGCTCCTGCGCACCCAGTTCCCCGATTTGAACAGCAAGTACGTCAGGCAGTTCGCCCTGCTCTTCCTCGATTTGCAGAAAAAGTGCGACAGCGCGGAAATTTCCACCAAAGCTCTCGACCTGCGCGGTATGCTGGACGCCCTGCGCCTGATGCGCCGGGGCGTCGCTGCCGGGGCTGCGCTGGACATGGGCATCACCAACAAAGCCTTCGACTCCTACGAGCAGGGCCTCATCCGGGACGCCATTGCCGCCCGCATCCCGGCCCAGCTCACCGCCGCAAAGCTCTTCGATTAAAAGGGGCGTTTTTATGGAAGCGCAGAGCTACACCGCCGAAGAGCGGCGGGCCGCCAATCAGGTGTGGGCAGCGGCAGGGGCTTACGGCTTCGAGCCGCTGTTCCTCGCCCGGAACACCGACGGCACCATTGATTTTTACATGAACTGCGTCGTGGGGCTGGTCCACAAATACTACGGCGACGAGCTGGTGCGCAGCCTCTTTGACGCATGGGAGGGCGACATCCGGCAGGCCATGCTGGACGATCTGACCTGGCTCTACCTCGAGAGCGCGGTCTATGCGCTGGAACTTCCCCGCCGCCCGGTGCTTTCGGCCCTCCGCCGCGCCCATGCGGACTACTTTTTCGGCATCCAGTACAAGCTCTCGCGGCAGGAATGGATGGCGAAGAACCAGCTGGTCTACTCCATGCAGGCCGCGCGCTGGCGGGCTGTGCAGGGGCGCACACCGCCGGTCATGACCCCCTACGAAAAGGGTCTCGGCGCCGCCCTCAGTCCCGAGACGCCCCCCAAGCCGGACGAGCTGAAAGCCGCGCTGCTGGCCATCTACGCCAAATTCGAGCTGTTCAACGGCACCGTGCATCAGAAGGCCGGGCTGCATCTCCATCTGGACGGCCTGCTGGCGTCGCTCATGACCCGCACCATGCCCACCCAGATGATAAAGACCGACCGGGTGACGGTGGAGCATTCCGGCTCGGTGGACGCCTCCGGCGGCGGCATCCATGCCGACAAGCGGCTGGCCCATATCACCCTGCGCCAGCGCGCCGAGGAAGACCGCGCCTACATCGAAAGCTGCTTTGGCCGGTCGCTCTACCCGCCCGAACGGCTGCGGAAGGCCGAGCAGGAGCTTTGCACCGGGGAGCATCTGGGCTGTCACCTCTGGTTTGCCTCCGGCGTCCCCAGCCCGGAGCAGGCCCCTACCCCCGAGGCAAAGCACCTGGCCGAACAGGCCCAGCTTCAGGCCGAGCGGAACCGGGCGTACTATTCGAAAAATCTCGAACTTCACCGCAGCGTCGTGCTGCGGCTGACCGAACAGATACGCAACTGCATCCTCGTCCACCAGCAGCCCAACGCCCGGGTCGCCCGCAGCGGTAACCTCGACCCGGAGCGGGTCTGGCGCACCGTCATGGACGACGACCGGGTGTTCCGCTGTGCCGATGAAGAGAACCACCCGTCCTTCACCGTTGACCTGCTGCTGGATGCTTCGGCTTCCCGCCTCCACTGTCAGGAGGTCATCGCGGCGCAGGGGTCAATCCTCGCCCAGAGCCTCGCGGCCTGCGGCATCCCGGTGCGGGTGAGCTGCTTTTCCAGCCTGCGGGGCTACACCGTCCTGCGGGTGCTCAAGGGCTTCAAGGAGAAGAGCTTACAGGGCATCTGCCAGTATTTCGCCTCGGGCTGGAACCGGGACGGTCTGGCTCTGCGGGCAGCAGGCGACCTCATCGACTTCGACCCCGGCCCCGCCGCGCGGCATCTGCTCATTCTCCTGACGGACGCCTCCCCCAACGACAGCCGCCGTATCCCGCCCTCCCCCGATGACCCGTTGGGCCGCGACTACGGCGGCAGCGCGGGCGTGGAGGACGCCGCCGCCGAGGTGCGGGCGCTGCAGCGGAAGGGTCTGCGGGTCTCCGCCGTCTTTATGGGCGAAGACGCCAGCGCCGCCGACGCCTCCCGCATCTACGGCAAGAACATGGCCCGCATCCGGGGCATGGACCAGTTGGCCCGGGCCGCAGGCCGACTCATCCAGAACGAGATACGGGAGCTGGGCGACTGAATCATAATAATGTACGGGACCGCTGTGCAGTTGTATCTGCTGCCAGCGGCCCCGTATTTTTGTTGTCATTCACAACCATCTTGTTTTGCATTGCTGAAGAATCAAAAAGTTTTTTGGTTTATTTGCAAACTTATAGTTGTATTCTGGCGTAATTTATGATATACTACAACCAACGAAGGGCCGCACACCTACACATCACCCCGCGCCCACAGGAAGGAGAACCGCTATGGATGCCGCACGTTATTTTGAAGAGATGCATCTTGCCATGTCCAGCCAGAAGCCTGAGTACCGCCTTGTGCTCAGCGTCAAGGTCCAAGACCTCGGAGGCGCAGACGCTTATCTCGAGCTGCGGCAGGAGCCGGTCAGCGGCAAGGCCCGGGTGTTCTATTCCACGATGGGACGTCAGAAGCTGAACTTCCAACTCGTCCGCAAAGGGTGGCAGAGCTGCCACAACGCCTCGGGCGAGCTGACGGGGCGCTTCCCCGCCACCGCCGACGGTCTGCTGGCCCAGACGGATTTCTCCGCCTTTGTCCGGGACGACGCCCTCGACAGCGGCCGGATGGCGCGCATTCTGGACGTTCTGGCCCATACTGCCGGTGGTTGTGGGGCCGTCGCCCCCTCTGCTGCCCGGGAGGGTGCGCTCATCACGGTGGAGCAGTTCGTGGGCCGTCCCGCCCATTGGAGCTATTGGAGCACCCGCGCCGCAGAGCAGCTGAACATCGCGGCCATCCTCTGCTGGCTGGGCGACTACCTCGCCGGGGCCGAGCGCCGCACCCTGCAGAGCTGCCCGGAGGCCATGCAGCTTGCCGCCGCATGGCAGGCCGCGCTCCTCTCTCCCCTCCCCCAGACGGCTCAGCGGCCTCAGCCTGTACAGTCCCGGCCCGTCCGCCGTGCGCCCGCCGTCGAGAACAAGCGCTGGCAGAGCATCCTCGCCGTGCTGGCGACGGTGTAACAGAAAGGCCTCCCGCATTGGGAGGCCCATCGCCGTATCCGGCGCGCATTCGTTCATATTTTCAGTTTCGAGAAATCGGTGCAGAGATATTCATAGAGCTTATCGACGGCCTGAAATCCCATCTTCGCATACAGTTCCTTCGGTGTATCCTCGGAGTCAGCGTGAAGATACAGGATCTCTCCGCGCTCCTGCGCCTTTTCGGCAATATGCTTCATCAGGGTCATGGCGATGTACTGGTGCCGGAAATCCTCGTCCACCAGCAGGCCGTCCATGCAGACATACCCATCGGATGCGAAAATATAGCAATCACCCACCAGCTTCCCGCCCAGATACGCGCCGAGGTAGGTCAGCTTTTCCCGGAGGTTCCGGTTGTTCCGCACGGTAAAATCATCTCCGTACAACGGGCCGTAGTATTTCAGTTCGTGCTGTTCCAGCTGGTCTGCGTCCGGGACCTTGATCGAGACGTCCGGGTTCGTTTTCCAGCTGCGGATGTCTGTTTCCGGGGGCAGAACCATCGTCAGGGTCTCTTCGCACTCCATGCCGAATGCATCGGCCAGCGGCTCGTACCCTTCCAGCTTGAGGAAGGTGTCTCCCCGCTCTTTCTGGTAGGCCAGCGCGGCCCGGACTTCATCTACCGAGGGCTGGCTGTAATAGCAGAACGCGTTGTGGTCGTATTTATCGCGCAGCTCGCTGTCCTCCCGCTTGGTCAGATGCTCTGAAACGGTGTGAGACGCGGAAAACAGCCGGTAAAAGCTTTCATCGGTCTTTCTTGTAGGGTTCATTGCGCTCCTCCAAAACTTATCGCTCACTTCCACCCCCGGGCCGAGGGGTCGAGCATCTCGGCGGCAGAGTAGATAAGGGCGTTGCAGATGGCCGCAGCGACGTTGCTGCCACCCTTGCGCCCCATCGCCACGATGGCGGGTACACCGTACTTTTCGCAGACGGCGAAGAGCCGTTCCTTGCTCTCCACCACGTTCACAAAGCCCACCGGCACACCGATGACCAGTGCGGGCCGCAGGCCGCTTTCGATTTGTTCTGCAATCGTCAGCAGAGCCGTGGGCGCGTTGCCGACGGCGAGGATGGCCCCGGGATGCTCCTGCGCTGCCTTTTTCATCGCTGCGACGGCCCGGGTGGTGCCAGCCTCTTTGGCGGCGGCGGCCACCTCGGGGTCAGCCATATAACAGCAGGCCGTACCGCCCAGCTTCGCCAGACCGGGCTTGGTGATGCCGGCCAGCGCCATATTCGTATCGGTCACGATGACGGCCCCGGCGTGGAGGGCCTTGACGGCCTGCTCCACCGCGCGGGGGGTGAAGTGGAGATTCCGCGCATAGTCGAAGTCGGCGGTGGTGTGGATGACCCGCTTGACCACGGCTTCGTGCTCGGGCGGCGGGGTCAGGCCCATCATTTCCAGCTCTTCGGTGATGATGTGGAAGCTCGTCCGCTCAATGTCAGCGGGTAAATGATGCTGCGGCGTCAATATTCTATCCCCTTTCGTGCTTTTATCCCCTTCTGGTAGGGGTGGCGGTGACATTTCATCTCGGTGGAGTAGTCGGCGGCGTCCAGCATCCACTGGGGCGGCGTGTGGGCCGTCAGGACGCACTCACACCCGGCAGGCCGTTCCAGAACGGCCTTTTTTAATAGATCGACGTCCACCATATCCAGCTCTTCTGCGCTCCCGGCTTCGTCCAGTATCAGCAGATCGGCAGGCTGTGCCATGGCGGCGGCGAGATTCTGGTTTTGCAGTTCCCGGGTCGCGGCCTTTTCCTCCGGCGTCATCTGGAAGACGAATTTCTGCCCGGCCTTGCCCCGGTAGATCTCCGCGCCAAGCTGGGCCAGAAGCGGGATCTCGCCGCTGTTCCCGCCCTTCAAAAACTGGACGATGACCACCCGCTTCCCGGACCCCAGCGCACGGAGCGCAAGACCCATAGCGGCGGTGGTCTTTCCCTTTCCGTCGCCCCAGTACAGATGCAAAAGTCCCTGTTCCATTCAGCGCTTCTCCATTCCCATCGCGGCATACACCGCGTCCATATCCAGCGCCCCGCGCACGCCGTCGGCCAGGATGTCGAACTGCTGGCGGCGGTACTCTTCCATCGGGATGAGGGCCGCGTCGGAGGGGTCGATGCCCTTCCGGCGGCAGAGCCAGCCCGCCAGCGCCTCGGTCAGCGTCCCGGTGTCGAACAGGCCGTGGAGGTAGGTGCCGAACACATTGCCCTGCACACAGCCCTCCCGGCCTCCGTTAGGGTAGTGGGCGAAGGGTTCGCCCTCAGCCTCGGTCACGCCGGTGTGGATCTCGTAGCCTTCCAGCTCTGCACCCGCAAAGGGGGCGGCGGTGACGGTCGCTTTGACCTGTGCGCGGCGCTTCTGCTCGCTGAACACGGTCCGGGTGGGCAGCAGACCCAGCCCCCGCAGAGTCTGCGGCCGGCCGCTCTCGCTGCCGGTGGGGTCGTCGAGGGTCTGGCCCAGCATCTGGTAGCCGCCGCAGACACCCAGCACCGGCGTGCCTTTCGCGGCCAGCTTGAGCAGAGCCGTTTCCAGCCCGCACTGCCGCAGCCAGAGCAGGTCGTCCACCGTGTTTTTCGTCCCCGGCAGCAGGATGAGGTCGGGTGCGCCCAGCTCATGAGCGTTCGAAACATACCGCACGCCCAGCAGCGGGTGCTGTTCCAGCGGCATGAAGTCCGTAAAATTGGACAGATGCGGCAGACGGATGATCGCCGCATCCAGCGGCTTTTTGCCGTCCCGCATCTCGAGGCGCTGGCTCAGGGAGTCCTCGTCCTCGATGTCCACCTTCAGGTACGGCACGACGCCCACCACGGGCAGATGGGTCTTTTCTTCCAGCATCGAAAGGCCGGGGCGCAGAATTTCTACGTCTCCACGGAATTTATTGATGACGAGTCCCTTGATGCGCCGGCGTTCTTTTTCTTCCAGCAGCTCCACCGTGCCGTATAGCTGGGCGAACACGCCGCCCCGGTCGATGTCGCCCACCAGAAGCACCGGCGCGTCCACCATCTCGGCGAGGCCCATGTTCACGATGTCCTCGCTCTTGAGGTTGATCTCTGCCGGGCTGCCAGCGCCCTCGATGACAATGACGTCAGCCTCCTCGGCGAGGCTGTCATACGCCTTCAGGATGTCCGGCACCAGCTGCCGTTTCGTGCGGAAATACTCCGACGCTTTCATCTGGCCCCGCACCTCGCCGTTGACGATGACCTGACTGCCCACGTCGCTGCTGGGCTTCAGGAGGATGGGGTTCATCCGCACATCCGGCTCGACACCGGCGGCCTGCGCCTGCACCACCTGCGCCCGGCCCATCTCGAGGCCGTCTTTGGTGACGAAGCTGTTCAGAGCCATGTTCTGGCTCTTGAACGGCACGGCGCGCAGGCCGTCCTGCGCAAAAATGCGGCAGAGCGCCGCGCAGAGCAGACTTTTGCCTGCACCGCTCATCGTACCCTGCACCATGATGCATTTTGCCCTGCTCATCCCAGCACCTCTTTCATAAGTTCCAGCAGCCGGGCGTTCTCGGGGGCCGTGCGCACCGCCGTGCGGTACCACTCCGGCCCGAGGCCCGGATAATTCGCGCAGCTGCGCACCTGTGTTCCCAGCGGGCGAAGCCTCTCGTTCAGGTCGGCGGGCGCGCGGAAGAGCAGATAGTTCGCCTTTCCGTCGATGACCCGCAGGCCCAGCGCCCGCAGGCCCGCCGTCAGAACGGGCCGCTGCCGGGCGATAAGGGCGCGCACCTCGTCCACATAAGCGGTTTCTTTCAGGGCCGCGACGCCTGCCGCCTGGGCCAGACTGGACACGGCCCACGGCTGGCCCGCTGTCTGCATTTTTTCCAGAAGCGCTTCGTCGCCGCAGAGGCAGTAACCCAGCCGGACGCCGGCCATGCCGTAGAGCTTGGTGAAGGCTTTCAGGATGACGAGGTTCCCACTTTCCAGCAGAGGCTTCGCGGTCCACCCGTCGGCGTCGGGCAGGAAGTCCAGAAAGCACTCATCTACGGCCAAAATCGTGTGGCACTCCCCGCACCGGCGCAGCAGCTTTTTCACCAGTTCGGGTGAGGCCAGCTGCCCCGTCGGGTTGTTCGGCTGGCAGAGGAACACCATGTCGATGCTCTCGTCCACGGCGTCCACGAGGGCGTCCGTCGGGGCGAAATCATTCGTTTCATCGAGGAAGAAGCGTTTCACTTCGCACCCCACCGTATCCAATGCAGAGGCGTACTCGGCAAAAGTCGGGGCTGTCACCAGCGCCTTATGGGGCTTGGCGGCCCAGACCAGCCGGAAGATGAGGTCCGCCGCGCCGTTGCCGCAGAGGATACGCTCCTGCGGCACACCCTCGGCCCGGCTCAGCGCCGCCCGCAGGGTGCGGCAGAGGGGGTCGGGATAGCGGTCGGCCAGAGGCAGTGCGTCCCGGATGGCCTGCGCCACCCCTTCGGGCAAACCGAGGGGGCTGACGTTCGCCGAAAAATCCAGCGCGTCCCGGCCAAAGCGTTCGCGGTAGCCCATCCAGTCACCGCCGTGGACCAGTTGTTTCATCCCAAGAACCCCCGTATCGCACATCCCCACGCCAGCGCAAACCCGCTGGCTACATACATCATCCAATCGGCCCGCAGAATATCCTCCGGCTCGATGGGCCGCAGCGGGTCGCCGATGGTGGGCTTCGGATAATATTCCCCGAAATAATAGGCCGGCCCGGCCAGCTGGACGCCCAGCGCGCCCGCGCAGGCGCTCTCAGTCTGGGCGCTGTTGGGGCTGGCATGATTGCGGCGGTCCCGCCGCCAGATGCGCCACGCGCTCTTGGCGTCATTGCGGGTGAACGCCGCCGCCATGATCCAGAGCAGCGCCGCCAGACGGCTCGGGATATAGTTCGCCACATCGTCCAGTTTTGCGGCGGCGCGGCCAAAGTAGAGATATTTTTCGTTTTTGTAGCCCAGCATACTGTCCATGGTGTTGATGGCCTTGTAGGTCAGGGCCAGCGGCGCACCGCCCAGCAGCATATAAAGCAAAGGCGCAATGACGCCGTCGCTGGCGTTCTCGGCCACCGTCTCCACCGCCGCCTTGGTCACGCCCTCGGCGGTCAAAACTTCCGTGTCGCGGCCCACGATGCGGCTCACAGCCTTCCGGGCAGCGGGCAGGCTGCCTTTTTTCAGCTCGACATAGACATTCGTGCTCTCCTGCACCAGCCCCTTTGCGGCCAGCGCCTGCCCGCACCAGAACATCTGCACGGCAAGCCCCAGCAGAGGGTGGAGCATCGCCGCGCCCCAGCAGACAAGGCCCGCAAACAGCAGCGTCCCCACCGGCAGACAGAACGCCACCACCGCACCGCCCAGCAGCTCGCCCTGAGGCGTTTTGGGCAGGCGGGCGCGGAGGAATTTTTCCAGCCGGGAGATGGCTTTGCCCATGTACACCACCGGGTGGGGCAGCCACGCCGGGTCGCCGAAAATGGCATCCAGCACAAAGCCTCCCAGCACAGCCCAGGCGGTCATCATACGCCGGCCTCCGCGTCTTTCGTGTACTGCACGGTCTTCACGAGGCGGAGCTGGCGCTTCTCGGCCCAGTCGGCGGCATCCAGCACATAGCCGCCTGCGTTGGGGCCGCACCACGCATAATAATCGCGCCTGGGCAGGGCGTACCGCTCCATCGCCGCCATCTGGGTGCCGCCGTGGGCCAGGATGACCAGCAGCTCTTCGCCGTCGGCCAGCGCCTTGTCTACCAGAGCAGAGAAGGCGCTGCAGATGCGGTTCGAGAAGTCGTCCTTCCGCTCACCGTCGGGGCATTTGCTCTCGCAGTTGGCCTGCACCCACGCCTGATAATCGGCGTCGTGCTCCATCTCGACGTAGTTTTTGCCCTCGAAGCTGCCGAAGCACATCTCCTGCAGGTCCTTCACGACCACAAGCTCTGCCTCCGGGAAGAGCACCCGGGCCGTCTGGGCCGTCCGCTGCAGCGGAGTGATATAGACCACCTTCGGGTCGATGTCGGCCCGGCGCAGCTGGCTCAGGCCCTCCGCCGAGAGCGGGATGTCGCGCTGGCCCTGATAGCGCTTCTGGGCATTGTATTCGGTCAGGCCGTGACGCAGCAGATAGATCAACATTGGGGTAATTCTCCTTTCAATACCGTCGGGATGCCGCAGAACATCTGCACCACGCAGTCGGCGCGCTCTGCCAGCAGGCAGGCCAGCCGTCCGGCGGCCTCCCGCCCGGCGCGCTCCTCAGCATCCATCGGGACAACACCGCCGCCGACCTCGGTGGCGATGACAATATCATATTCCGCCAGCTCCCGGGCCAGCGCTTCGAGCTGCTCCGGGGTCTGAGTCTCGGCGGCGGCGTCCTGCACATCGGCGATGACGCTGCCCCGGAAGTTCCGCGCAAAGGTGCGCTTGCCGCTGTAGAGCGGCCCTGTGATGAACATCATTTACAGCACTCCTCCCCACTGGCTGACGGCCAGCGCCGCCAGCATCCACAGCTCGGCCCGCTGTAAAAACCACCCGGCCAGGTCGCCGGTGATGCCGCCAAACTGCTTTTTTGCCACGAAATAATAGCGCCACAGCGCCAGAAGCGCTGCTGCCGCCAGCCCGCCGCCGCCCAGCGCCGTCAGCGCCAGGATGAGCAGAGCCGACAGGCCGCAGAGGAAGCGGCGGACGGTCTGCTTGTCGGCCGCTGTGGCGAAGGTATGGGCGAGGCCGGTGTCCTTCGCCAGCGGGAACGCCGCCACGGCAAAGCCCGACAGCGCCCGTTCCAGCACCAGCGCCAGCGTCCAGCACAGGCCCGCCCGGGATGTGAACCGCACACTGCCGCAGAGGCCGAAGTAGGCCACAAAGTAGCAGCACAGCCGGATGACAGCGAAGGCCCCACAGTGGGAGTCTTTCAGGATTTCAAGCTTTTTTTCGCGGTCGCCGTAGCTCGAGAGGGCGTCCGAGGTGTCGGCATAGCCGTCGAGATGGATGCCGCCGGTGACGGCCACCGGCACGAGGCAGAACGCCGCCGCCCGGGCCAGCTCCGGCAGGGGCAGGACGCCGCAGAGACACCACAGCCCGCCGCACACCAGCCCGATGAGGGGGAAGGCACACATGGCGTACCGCATATTTTTTTCGTTCCACTCGAACTGCGGCACCGGCAGGGCCGAAAACATCGCAAAGGCCACCGCGATGGTCTGCAAAACAGTCACAGCTTTTCTCCCCCTTTGTAGTACACCGGCAGGCCGCAGACCACCCGGCAGACGTTGTCTGCCCGGGCGGCGAAGGCGTTGTTCGCCTGCGCCAGCGCCAGCAGATACTGGTCGGTGTCGCCTGCGTAGTCGGCACCGCCGCTGAACACCTCGTTCGATACGACGATGAGGTGATCGCACCCGGCGGCGAGGCGTTCCAGCCCGGCCAAAACGGCCTCGGCGGTGCGCTTTCCTGCCCCGCCGGGGCTGTAAAGCTCGTTGGCGACGAGGTTGCCGAGGTCTTCCAGCAGGACGGTCCCCCGGCCGGGCAGAGCCAGACGGTCGAGGTGGAGCGGGCATTCCAGCGTTTCGAACTGCTTTTGCGCCCGCATTTTCCGGTGCTTTTCCACCCGGGCGGCGCACTCGGCATCCCAGACCTGCATGGTGGCGAGGTAATAGCGGGGCAGGCCGGTCTTGAGCACAAGGCTCTCGGCGTAGGCGCTTTTGCCGCTGGCCGCACCGCCGAGCACCAGCGTCAGCATCCCGCACCCCCCTGCGGCGTGTAGGCTTCGATGCCGCCCTCTTCAAAGGAATAACAGCCATCGTAGACGGCCAGCGCCATATCCCACAGCGGGATGGCGGCCACCGCGCCGGTGCCTTCGCCCAGATGCAGGCCCGCCGTGATGAGGGCTTTTTTGTTCAGAGCGTCCAGCACCAGTTTTGCGGCCGGCTCGGTGGAGCAATGGCTTGCAAAAACAGCCTTGGCCGCCGCCGGGCAGAGCCGGACAGCGCAGAGCGCCGCCACACAGCTGATGAAACCGTCGGCCAGCACCGGCACACCTTCCAGCGCCCCGCCGAGGAAGATGCCGCAGAGCCCGGCAATATCGAAACCGCCCAGCTTCGCCAGCACGTCCAGTGCATCGGCAGAGTCGGGCTGATTTTTTGCGATGCCGCGATGGATAGCGTCGATCTTCCGGGCAAGTCCCTCGTCCGAAAGGCCCGCGCCCCGGCCTGTCATCCCTTCGACGGGCTGGCCCAGCAGCACAGCGGCCACGGCGCTGGACGTCGTGGTGTTTCCGATGCCCATCTCACCGGTGGCCAGCAGGCCGACGCCCGCTTTCTTCTGCTCCTGCACCAGCCGGATGCCCCTGCCGATGGCTTCCACGGCCTGCTCCCGGCTCATGGCCGGGCCGAGGGTGAAGTCCGCTGTGCCGGAGGCGATGCGGCAGTCGAGGACGCCCGGGACCGGGTCGCCTGCGATGCCCATATCCACCGGCACCACCTCGCACCGGGCGGTCTGTGCCATCCGGCAGACGCTGGTGCGGCGGGCGGCGAGGTTCTCAGCCACGGCGCGGGTCACGCTGCTGTCGGTCTGGCTGACGCCCTGGGCCACCACACCGTTATCGGCGCAGAGCACCAGCACCGCCCGGCGGGAAATATCCAGCTTTGCGCTGCCGGTGAGGGCGGCGGCGTCCTCGAGGGTCGTTTCCAATCCGCCCAGCCCGCCCAGCGGCTTTGCAAGGCTGGCCCAGTGGGCGTGCGCCGCCGCCCGGGCGGCTTCGTCCGGCGGCGTGATGGCCGCACAGAGGGCGGCGAGTTCTGTCTCAGTCATGGTCTCTCCTGTAATTTTCAGCCGCGGCGGCAAAGCGCTGCGGCAGGGGCGTACCCGCCCAGTACAAATGCGGGAAGCCCGCATAGAAATGCTCGTTTACAAATCCGCACCGCCACTCTGCGCCGCCCACCGGCTTTTTTGCCGCGAGGGCCGTGCCGTTGGCGGTGGAATCCCAGTGGTGGAATTCGTGGATGGGAAAGCTCTCCCCGGCCCGGAAGAGCAGACTGTCCGAGTCTGCGCTCAGCGCGGCATAGCCGAAGCGGACGAGACGTCCGGCATCTTTTGCTTCGCCCGGCAGAACGCCTGCCATCGGCCAGCTCTGCCCCTCGGCGTCCGTGAGGCTCTGCCCCAGATAGAGGAAGCCTCCGCACTCGGCCGCTGTGGGCAGCCCGGACTCGATTTTTTGCTTTATCTCGCGCAGAAGCGAGGTATTTTCACTTAATTCTTTTGCGTGAAGTTCCGGGTAGCCGCCGGGCAGATACAGCCCGCCGATGTTTTCCGGAAGGGTCGTGTCGCGGAGGGGGCTGAAAAAGACCACCTCTGCCCCGGCGTCCCGGAAGGCCTCCAGCGTCTCGGCGTAGATAAAGCAGAACGCCTCGTCCTGCGCCACGGCGATGCGGACGCGGGCCGGAGGGGTCTCCGGCTGCACCGGCAGGGCGGGCGGCTCCTTTTCGCAGAGGGCCAGCAGGCGGGGCCAGTCGATGTGCTCCTCCGCCGCGTCGGCCAGAAGGGCCAGCTTCTGCTGTAAATTTTCCACTTCCGCCGCCGTGTAGAGGCCCAGATGGCGGGAACCGATGACGGCCTCCGGGAGTTTCGGCAGAAAGCCCAGCACCGGCAGGCCCGTCTCTTCTTCCAGCATCGGGGCCAGCAGAGCGTGCATCCGGGCCGTGCAGTTGTTCAGCAGGATGCCTGCGATGTGGCTGGGGGTGCGGAAGTTTACGAGCCCGTTCAGCTCTGCGGCCAGCGTCAGGCTCTGACCTTTCGGCTCCACCACCAGCAGCACCGGCAGACCCAGCGTGTCGGCCAGATGCCACGCGCTGGCCCTGTCGCTGACGCCGCCGAGGCCGTCATAAAAGCCCATGGCCCCCTCGCACACCGCCGCACCATGTCCGGCGATACCCTTCGCGTAGAGGGTGCGCACCGTCTCGGGTGCAGAGAAAAAGAGGTCGAGGCTGCGGCTCTCCACCCCCAGCACAGCCCGGTGGAACATGGGGTCGATGTAGTCCGGCCCGCTCTTGAAGGCGCAGGGCGCACAGCCCCGCCGCTTCAGCGCCATGAGCAGGGCGCAGGTCATGGTGGTCTTGCCGCTGCCCGAGCGGGGCGCCGCCAGCAGAAACTGTATCATGTCATTCTCCTGTGATGAGGTAGATGGGGTTCTGGGCCATCATCAGATGCAGCCCGCCCACAGCTTTTGCCCGGCTGACGGCGATCTGGCTCACCTGCACGGTCCGGCCTTTGGCCGTCAGCGCGGCCACCGCCGCCGAAAGCGTCTCAAGGGCGATGGCCGATACGCAGATGCGGGCGTCGGGGTTCTTATCCAGCGCGGCGTCCACGATGGCGGCAAGGCTGCCCTTGCTGCCGCCGATGAAAACAGCGTCCGGCGCGGGCAGGTCCGAAAGGGCGGCGGGGGCAAGCCCCTCCACGAGGACGAGGTTCCGGGTCCTGAATTTTTCGCGGTTGGCTTTGATGAGCGCACAGCCCTCCGGCCTGCACTCCACTGCGTAGACCCGGCCTCGGGGCGCGGCCAATGCCAGCTCCACGCTGACGCTGCCCGTCCCGGCCCCCACGTCCCACAGGATGTCTTCCGGGCGGACGGCCAGCTTCGCCAGCACAGCGGCCCGGACTTCCTGCTTGGTCATGGGAACATCGCCCCGCTCGAAGGCTTCGTCCGGCAGGCCCGGGGCGCGGCGGGGCAGCACCTCCGCCGCCTCCACGAGAAGGACGCTCAGGCTGTTGAAGCGGCCTGCGGCCAGCTCTTTGACGCTGCCGCGGAAGAGCTTTTCTTCCGGCGTGCCGAGGCACTGGCCCACAACAGCCTGCACGTCCCCGAAGCCCTCTGCCGCCAGCTGGGCGCAGAGGGTGGCGGGGTCTTCGCTGCCGCCGGTGAGGAAGAAGGTGGGTCTGCCCTGCATACACTCGGCCACCGGGTCACAGGTGCGGCCATGGGCCGAAACAAGGTTCCACCCCTGCCACGGACGGCCCAGCGCCGCCGCCAGCAGCTGGATGCTGGAAAGGCCGGGCAGCACCCGGGCGCGGACGCCGAGGGCTTCCAGCTTTTCCATCATAGAGGACGCGCCGGAGTAAAAGCCGGTGTCGCCGCTGTAGACCAGCACGGCGTTCTCTGCGCCGGAAGTCTGCAGCAGCTCTGCCACCTCGTCGGGGCGGTAGGCGGCGGCGCGGTTCTCGGTGCAGCCGGCAGGCAGAACTGCCAGCAGACGCCGTGCGCCCAGGATGAGGTCGGCCTGCCGCAGTGCGGCCAGGCCCTGAAGGGTCAGGTTCTCCGGCTGGCCGGAGCCCATGCCGATGAGTGTCACGTTCATCTTATCATCTCCTTGCAGCGTTTCAGCACCTCAGAAGCCGTCTCGCCCTGCTCGGGCGGGCGGCGGATGACCACCAGCTGCGCCCCGGCGGCAGAGGCGGCGGTGGCTTTTTCATCGAAGCCTCCGGCCGCGCCGCCGTCCTTTGTGACGAGCCAGCGGATATGGAACTGCTCCATCATGGCCTGATTGAGGGCAAAGCTGAAGGGTCCCTGCATGGCGATGATGTTGCGGTGGGGGATGTTCGCCGCCTCACAGGCCGCGATGCTTTCCAGCGTGGGCAGGACGCGGGGGTAGAGCCGCTCGGGCGGGATGGCCGCAAACTGCGCCAGCTCCTTGGCCCCGGTGGCCAGCAGAAGATTCCCCTCTTCTGCAGCCAGTGCCTCGGCTGCCTGCTTTGCGCTCTCAAAGACGAGACAGTTTTTCGGCAGCGGACTGGCCGGGCGCAGCAGGCGGAGGTATCCTACCCCGGCCTTCTCTGCCGCTGCTTTGATGTTTTTGGTCGCCTCCACCGCGTAGGGATGGGTGGCGTCGATGCAGAGGGCGGCATCTCCCAAGAGCGCGGCCATCTCATCGGGCAGGAGCCGCCCGCACCGGACGGTGACGCCGGGGGTGCTCCCCTGCTCTTCCTGCCCCAGCGGGGTGGCCACGCTGACGGTGACTTCGATGCCCAGCGCCGCCAGCTGGCGGGAAAGCTCCCGCCCCTCGGTGGTGCCGCTGAAAACGACGACGTTCATCGGCGGTACCCCCTCGGCGTGACCATCCGCCCGCTCAGCGCGCGGGTGGCGGCGTTGCCCACAAAGACGGTGGTGAACATATCCACCTCGGTGTCCCGGAGCTGGCTGAGGGGCAGGATGTGCTTTTCCTGCCCTTTCCGGCCAATGTTCCGCACAGAACCGCAGAGGGTGTCCGGGGCTTTGCCGTTTGCCAGCAGGATGTCCACAGCCCGGCGCAGATAGTCCGGGCGGCCCTTGGAGGAGGGATTGTACAGCGCCAGCGCGAAATCGCCCTGGGCGGCACAGGCCAGACGCTTTTCGATGACCTCCCACGGCGTGAGACGGTCCGACAGCGAGATGACGCAGAAATCGTGGGCCAGCGGGGCGCCCAGCACCGCCCCGCCGCTGAGGGCGGCGGTCAGGCCGGGGACGACCTCCACATTGACATCCGGGTACTCTTCGGCCAGCTCCAGCAGCGGGCTGGCCATGCCGTAGA
>OMCM01000589.1_pt1 | contig 24182 bp, 19 predicted proteins | sample 1645021 | NCBI WGS metagenome assembly OMCM01 (sample SAMEA103958142, study PRJEB25191) | human gut metagenome | biome: human-associated habitat [ENVO:00009003]; feature: intestine environment [ENVO:2100002]; material: feces | place: Germany | collected 2013/2015
CCCGCCCGCTGTATACAGGCATACCGTACTGATCTGGCCTTTTACACCAACGGGCGGAGCGTATGCCTTACAGAGCTGAAAGGATATCAGGCCGCTGTCGGTCAGCCGGTCATCCAGCCCCGCCGTCCAAACAGCCGCCTGGACAAGGTGCGCCATATGTTCAGTAAGATTCCTTGATACGCCACAGCAAGGATGGTTATTGCATTTCCCTGCCTTTCGTGGTAAAATGTAGTTGTAAACCACCAGAGAAACCAATCTAATTTTACCGTTGATAGCCATTTCCTTGATAGCCAAATGATAGCAAAAGTTCGGCAAGCCCATAGGATAAGGATAATAGGTATCAGGAAAAATCAAATGGTATCAAATCCCCCAAACAAAAGCGTTTAGAATTAAGTTTCATTTTGCGAGTGGGAGTGAGCGCTGTCAAGGTGAAAAGCCTTGCGGCACAAGCGATTTGGCCCAGTCCAAATCGCCTCTGATAACAAAATGATAACCATCTCCAAAGCCGTCTTTACAGGAAACTGCGCTGGTGGCTTTGGAGTGGAGGTGAGAAAAGCGCCTCCCGGTTATCACTCTCTGTGAAATAGCCTGTTCAAAAGCCCTTCGCTGTGGAGGAAATCTTCCACAAGCGGAGGGCTTTTCTTCATGTCCATTCGTTCAGGCTTTCGGCATTGGCTTCCGGCCGCGCTTGCGCTTGGCGGGCGCTTCGGGCGGCACTTCGGCATGGATGCGCGTGTCGTCGAAATCGGGATAGTGATACCGCCAGCGGTCGTACGCCTCTTTGGTGATCTCACCGGCAGCCAACTTGGCGGATTGTTCCTGCCAGGCCCGGAGACGTTGCTCCAGATCGGCCGCATGGATACCACCATCAAAAATATCAGCACGCAGACAGATCAAACCATCCGCGTTGGTGATGCGAAAAAGCTTTCGGTCTTCCAATGCAAAAAGCGTGTGCATCAGGCCGTCCATGGTATCAATGTCCGGCACGGCGATGGCCTTGGGAGAAACATCCAGCGCTTCCGCCATCTGCCCGGTCATTTCTGCCTTGGGGGTGCGATCCTCGGATTCATACTGGGCAAGTCTCACATCGGCCGAGCTCTCCGGAAAACCCAGAAGAAGGCCCAAATACTTTTGTGTCATCCCCCGTAATGTTCGGAAGAAACGGATACGTTCGCCGGTTGCCATCAAATCACCTCTTGAACAGGATAATTTATCATAGCAAATCCGTTTAAGATCGTCAAGATGGCAATTTAACAAAAAAGTTTGGAATACTCCTTGAAAGCCTATTGACACAAACGATAATGTTTAATATAATGATATTGAAGTTAAGCGTTATTGCTTAATTTGCAAAAGGAGGAACCAATGAAGAACCAATTCATGAGAGCAGAAGAAGTAGCTCGGGAGCTCGAAGTGTCCAGATCCTATGCCTACAGGCTGATCAGGCAACTGAACGCGGAGCTTCGTGAGAAGGGATACATGACCATCGCCGGGCGGGTGAACCGGCAGTATTTTACGGAGAGACTGTACGGTACATCAGATCAGAAGGAGTGTGAATCGCGTGTCAACGCACAAGGATGAGAAAAACGGTACCTGGTATGTGATGGTCCGGTACCACGACTGGAAGGGTGTGAAGCGGCAGAAATGCAAACGGGGCTTTGCTACCAGGCGGGAAGCGCAGGAGTGGGAGCGCAACTTCCAGCTGCAGACCGATGGAGATCCGGACATGACCTTTGAAGCCTTCTGCGAGCTGTATGAGCATGACATTCGGCCCCGGCTGAAGGAAAACACATGGCTGAGTAAAGAACACATGATCCGGACGAAGCTCCTCCCCACCTTTAGCAAGAAGATGCTGAGCGAAATTGAAACCCGGGACATCATCGCCTGGCAGAATGAGCTGCTGGCCTACCGGGATGAAAAGAAGCAGCCCTACTCGCCGACCTATCTCAAGAGTATCCATAACCAACTGGTGGCGATCCTGAACCACGCAGTCCGGCACTATGGGCTGAAGAGCAATCCCGCATCCAAGGTGGGATACATTGGAAGCAAGGAAGCGGAGGAAATGCAGTTCTGGACGAAGGAGGAATACCAGCGGTTCGCAGAAGCCGTCATGGATAAACCGATGTCCTACTACGCCTTCGAGATGCTCTACTGGTGCGGCATTCGCGAGGGCGAGCTGCTGGCACTGACACCCGGGGACTTCGACTTCAAAGCGGGTACCGTGTCCATCAGCAAGTCCTACCAGCGGCTCCACCAGGAGGACGTGATCACAGCACCGAAGACGAAGAAGAGCATTCGGACGATCAGGATGCCCAAATTCCTCTGTGAGGAGATGCAGGAATATATCCAATCCCTCTATGGGGTGAAGAAGAAGGATCGCATCTTTCCGGTCACAAAAAGCTACCTCTATCACGAAATGGATCGGGGCTGCCGTGCGTCCGGGGTCAAACGGATTCGTGTGCATGATATTCGTCACAGTCATGTATCGCTGCTGATCGACATGGGCTTCAGTGCGGTAGCCATCGCGGATCGTGTGGGACATGAGAGCATCGATATCACTTACCGTTACGCCCACCTCTTCCCCTCGAAGCAGGCTGAGATGGCCAACAAACTGGACGATGAAAGGATGGTGAATCTGAATGTCGGCTAAGAACTGTGACGATCACAACCGCTGGCGGAACATCACCGTCGGCTTCCGGGTCTCCCCGGAGGAGAACGAGCGGCTGAACAGAGCGGTGGCTCTGTCCGGGCTCCCGAAGCAGGAGTACTGCTATCGGAAATGCATGGACAACGACATCACCGTCACTCCGAATCCGCGGATCTTCAAAGCGCTGAAAACCGCACTGGATGATGTATGGACAGAGCTGAGACGCATCAGCACCGGAACCCAGCCCAGCGATGAACTGGTGAACGACATCACGCTGATTGCAAAAATGCTGAACGACATGAAAGGAGAATGACCATGACCAGCATCTTTGAACAACTCGGCGGCACCTATACCCAAGGAAGCGACAGCATGCTTTACCCCAACCTCACTCTGGGTGACAGGGAACAACGTCCTATCGGCAGATGGGGACGGATGCACAGAGCCTATCTGGAAACAGAACATCCCGGCCTGTATGATCGGATGATCCTGAATGGTACTCTGGACAGGCATCTGGCAGATGCCGAGGCGCGTGCTCAGGCCATGCTGGAGCAGTTGACCCAGCGGATAGCGATGCAGGAAGGTATCACGGAAAGCCTGAAGGCTGCCGACCAGATGGAATGGGTCCGCAGGATGAACAGCGTCCGCAGCAGAGCAGAAGAAATCGTAAGGGAACAGATCATCAACACCCTGTAAGCAAAGGAACCGATCATGGAAAAAGCAAAACGAAACATTCACTACAGCTTCAAAATCTCGCCTGAGGAGGATGCCGCCATCCGACAGAAAATGAAGGCCCTCGGCATCCGGAACCGATCCACTTACCTCCGGGCGATGATGCTGAACGGGTATCTGCTGAAGCTGGATATGCAGGAGATGCACGAGGCAGTCCGCCTGATGGGAAAGATGAGCGGCAACATCAACCAGATCGCCCGAAGGCTGAACGAGCATGGCTCGATCTATGAAACCGAAATGGACGAAATCGTCGATGAGCAGAGAAAACTGAAGGCGCTCCTGAGCCAGATTCTGCAAAGGCTTGGGCATGGCCATGGATTGCAGTCAGAGAAAAAAACATAGCAACACAGCGGCGGATTGTGCAGGCACATCCGCCGCACACTTTTGAAAAGGGGGAATGTCATGGCAACCACCCATATCATTTCGATCCACGTTGGAAAAGGCAAGACAGCACATCAGAGCCTCAAAGAGAGGCTGGATTACATCATAAACCCGGAAAAGACGGACGGTGGGATTCTGATCTCGTCCCACGCCTGTTCGCCCGAAACTGCAGCGGATGAGTTCATGCTGTATCGTCAGGAATACCTGAACACTACCGGAAGGAAACGCAAGGATGAGGTGCTTGCCTATCATGTGCGGCAGGCTTTCAAGCCCGGAGAAATCACTCGGGAAAAAGCAAATGAGATCGGGAGAGCATTGGCCGAACGACTAACGGATAAGCAGCACGCTTTCGTGGTAGCCACACACACCGACAAACAGCACATCCACAACCACATCATATTCTGCGCTACAAGCCTGGACGGTCAGCAGAAATACAGGGATGTAAAGAGATCCGCCAAGGATCTGGTGCAGATCAGCGATACGCTGTGTGAGGAAAATGGGTTATCGGTCATCCACAATCCGCAGGATAAAGCTGTCCCGTATGACAAGTGGGAGGGTAATTCGAAAAAGAGCAGTCACCGGGATGATCTGCGAATCATGATCGATGCCGCTCTCCGGCAGCGGCCAGACGGATTCGACGCCCTTCTACAGATGCTGGAAGATGCCGGATGCCGCATCAGGCGCGGAGCCCATATCAGCCTCAAGCCGCCAGATAGACAACGCTATATCCGGTTGAAGAGCCTCGGCCCGGAATACGATGAGGATACATTGCGACAGACGCTGGCGGGTGATCATGTGCACATTCCGAAAACTCCCCGCGCTGATTATTCCAAAAGTCAGATCAAGCGGCTGATCGACATTGAAGACAAGCTGCGCAGCGGAAAGGGTAAAGGCTATCAGGTGTGGGCTGAGCGTAACAACATCGATGCAATGTCCCAAACGGTCATCTTCCTGAAAGAGCATCACATCGGATCACCGGAAGAACTGGAAAAGCAGATTGATGATCTGCAGTCTGCCCATGATGAAAAGAAAGCCTCCATTAGGCAGGCACAGAATCGCATGAAAGAAATCAATTGTCAACGTCAGGCCATCCGGGATTACCGTCGGACGAAAGCGATATACAATCAGTTTCGCGAATCCGGCTGGTCTGCAAAATTCTATCAGGAGCATCGCGCAGAAATCGAAGCGCATAAAAAAGCCCAAGCCGTCTATGAGCTTCATGACGGCAAGCTGCCGACGCTGAAGGAGCTGACAGCGGAATACGTTGCGCTGAAGGGGCAGCTTGATGCATACAAGCCAGACCTGGCAGAGCTCAAATCGAAGCTGACAGACCTGAAGCACATCCGGTATAACTACAAAATACTTATCCGGGACACTCCGCAAACAGATCAATATCACCGCAAAGGAGATCGTATAGAACGATAACAATGCCTCCGTACCGGAGCTGGTTTTCACCGTTTGCCGGCGCGGAGGCGTCTTTTATTTCAGATTATGCTGCGGTGCTGCACTTTGTCGGGCGCAGTAAGACGCCACAACCACAGATCGTAAGATCTGGTAAAAGGGCTTGGGGGCAGAGCCTCCCAACAAGCAATGTGCAAAAGGTGCTACCTTTGCCCTGCTTGCCACTATTATTCCGAAAAGCACGCAACCGCTGTAGCCCTTAAAAATAGGCGTTTTGAAGGAATTTGTACTGGCTTCTATGGGCATATTATGGTATACATAAAAATAGGTTTTATGTCCCCCTAAAGCAGTTTGAGAAGCAGCGAGATAGAACACCGTATTCCCCTGCATTATCGTTATGATATTTCGCTGTAATAAATATTCTCTCCGTCAACAGTGAAGTTCACAAAATCGGTTATGAGATAATCACCGAATATATCGTCAATAGAAAATCCGTAAAGATACTCGCCGTCATAAAGCATATCAAAGAATATTTCCGGCTCGCCTTCAACAACATATTCATCACCGTAATAGTAATATTCATCATCACTATCTATGGCATATGCATAATATATGGGAGTTATCCTGTCACCGCTGTTCAGCTCATAAATATTTCTTGCTGCCATACCGTTTTCGTCAATACCGTCCCATATTCCGTCAATGGAAACCGTACAGTTTGTGTAATCATGAGTAATTCTCAGGTTGGTTTCTTCGCCGTTTATGATAACGGGAGAGGTATAAATGTCATATCCGTCGCACTCGTCAACAACATATACCGCAAGTATCTGACCGTCGGGAAGAGAGAACCAGTAACCATCGAAATTATCCGTAAAAATACCGTTTTCCCAATCGGGGATAATATCAACGCTAAGTCCAAGCTCAATAATGTCCTCCATATCCTCCGAAAGCATATAAACGCACGCCTGCACGCTTGCGGTATATTCAAGAGATTCATCGGTCAGAGAGAAGCCGTATGTACCGTCATCAAGAAGCTGCGGTTTGTCATAGAATACGATCAACGGACTGTCACCCGTTGCTTCACATTCGCCGTAATTGTCCCAGTAATCGGAGGAATCATCGGTTTCATCGGTGCTGAACCAAAGGTCAAAAATAGATGAATTGTCATAATTCTCCGTGTTTCCGCTGTTCGTGCTTCCGTAAACGGTTCTGTCAACAAATGAAAGATAATAGGGACTTATTGCCACATCTCCGAAAATTTTCAGCTCGGAAGAACCCTGAAGCTCCAAAGGATAATATGCTGCAAGTCCGCAGGCATCGGAATGATCCGAACCGTTTCGCTTGTAGATGACAGCTTTGTCAATCGCGGATAATACCTTGTCGGCACCCTCGGCATATTCTGCACCCGCTTGGACGATACCCGCAAGATCGACCATGTTGGTATAGCCCTCCGACTTGTTGTTTCCGCCGTAATTATCGGCTTTCTTAATGCTTCTGACAACAGCCGAAAGAACGGAATTATCATCGGATGCTTCATAGAGACTTTTGGCATAATCGTTAAAACTTATAATAACATCATCAATTTTGGAAAGGTCAATAACAGAAAGTGTAGCACCGGATTCCGAATCTATCTCCGCACAGGCTTCATAAAAGCTGTCGCATACGACCTTTCCAAGCTCTGCACCGTCGGCAGTCGGATCATTACTGAGAAAATCCCCTATGGCGGTGTAGTCCCAGCCGTACCCGGGTTCTATTTCCTCAGAGCCGTACATATATCTTGAATAGGTTGCAATGATATTTGCCGTTTCAACAGTACCCATAAGGCAGGCATCAAAACCGATGAATTCAAATTTATCGGTCATTTTAGCCGACACCGATGAAAGTGCGGAATCGATCTCAATCAGCGAAAGGCTGTCGTCCTGGGACAGTTCATCAAAGCATACTCCCGAAATACTTCCGCCGCCGTGATTCCAGAAGATAAGCCCCATTTTTGCGGCAGGGCAGTTATTTACACCCCATTTCAGAAAATCCGAAAGTGTATCGGCAGAACCCATTGAAGCAGAAGGCTGTTCGTCAAGTATATACATCTCACCGTCCGAGATCTCATATCTGCATATCCCATCCGAGCCTACGACCTCGTTCTGCCACAGAGCAGTTCCTCCTGTCTGAATGACAAACCTGACATTGCTGCTTGTAGAAGCGTCAAGCATTTCCTGTAAATCGTATGTAGCACATCCTCCGTCGCTTTCAAGGTCTGTTCCGCAAAGGTAAACGAAAATCGTCCAGGTGCCGTTTTCACCCATAGGCACAGACGCTGCTGTATTTCTTTGGATATTGAGCCTGCCGTTTGGGGCAAGTGATACCGAAACGCCGATGTCCGTGATTCCTGTTTTGTCCTTCTCGTCTGATTTGATCTCCGTTGTTTGTGCAGCGGTTGTGGTTTCGGTGGGAGCATTGCCGCCTCCGAAGGCAGTCATTGTGACTGAAAGCATACAAAGTGCAAGAAGTGCTGCAAGTTTCTTTTTCATACATATCTCTCCTATATCGAATCTTTCTGCATATCGCATTAGCCTAATTTTATCATACAGAACTGGGATCTGATTGAAAGAACACATCATCCTGGGGATGATTCGCGCAGAGCAAGGGGCTGGAAGGGGCGAAAAGTTCTGTTTCAAAGAACATCGTCAGATGATTTCCAGCGCTCGGGCCTTTCGCAGGGCATCCAGCTTTCCCTTTGCGCCCAGCTTGCGGTAGCTTTCCACGGTGTGATATTTCACGGTGGACTCCGAAAGGAAGAGAGCCTCGGAGATCTGCTTCATGGTCATGCCATCGTCCAGCAGCTTCAGGATCTGCACTGCATGCTCACTGAAATCGCTTTTGGAAATCAGCGATGCGGTCAGGTATTCGGGATAGAGCTTTTCCATCCGTTCCGCCTCGGTGTAGATCTGCCGGAACCACTCCTTTTTTGGCCGTTCCGCGTCGGACATGCGAGCCTTTACATCCTTCAGAAGGGGCATCACCGCCTTGCCCTCCAGAGAGATGATTCGCACAAAGCGGAATTCATAGGCCATATTCAGCGTTTTCAGGAACAGCTCCTCCCAGGGATGACCCATCAGTCTATACAGCACCGCCTTCAACAGACTGGTTTCCATAATCAGATAGGGGCGGCGGTACTGCTCCGCATAAAACAGCAGCTGCTCAGCCAGGGACAGTGCGCTGGAATAGTCCCCCCTGCGCAGATAGCAGCGCAGCTTGGTCATGTACAGGTAGCGGTTTGCCGTATAAAACTCCTGGATTTCGTCCGGGGCCTGCTTCATCCATTTTTCAACGGCCGCCGCATCGTTTTCGTACAAGCTGATTCGACAGCCCAGGGCATCCATGTTTTCCAGCAGCGCCGGGGAATCCCCCTCGTCCACCTTTTTGCGGATGGATTCCAGCCGCTCCCTGGCAATGCCCGGTGCGCCGTTTAAAAGGTTCATGCGCGCCTGGATGCCCACCACGGCGAATTGCAATTCTATCTTCCCGTTGCTCTCTGCCTCCAGAAAAGCCTTGCTCAGGTATGCGTGGACAGCAAAATCATCGGTTCCCTTTTCAAAGTAGCTCTCTCCCAGAGCCTCGTTGACCAGACCCTTTCCGTATTTTCCCAGGAGCATGGAAACGGGCTTCCCAATCAGAAGTGCCAGCTCCTTGTCCCGCTTGCTCCATTCGCAGAAATCCTTGCCGCCGTTCATCACGCTGGGCTGGTAGCTGGTAAGAGAGAACTCTGGAAGCACAATTTCTCTGGAAAGCAGCAGCTTGGACAGCTCCAGGAACTTGGGGATCAGGGCCTTTACATCCCGGTGGGGAAGGCCAATGTCCAGATAGATCACCCTGGAGGCGGCTTCTCTGTGCAAAGGAGTGTCCCCCTGGGATGCGAATTCCTTGAGCTGGTCATACCAGTATTCGCTTTGCTCCGGCAGAAGGAGAATGGAATAAAGCATGCTCAGCGCGGACATCAGCACCGGGCTTTCGGCCACCTCCTCCGGGCTCAAAGCAAGATAATACTTTCGCAGTTCAAAATAACAGCCGCTGGTGGGATTCTGCCGGGCGCTGCGGATCAGAAGATTGTGGATCCGTTTCTGATTTCCGCAGGCCTCATACATCCGCAGCGCGGGAAGCAGCTGGTCGTGGGTCTCATAGTACAATCCGGCGTTGTAGCACAGCTCCCGCTGGGTGTCGGTGCCCAGCTGCTTGCGCGAACAGCTCCGAAGCACCGAAAGTGCATTGGGTCGAAGGGAATAGGTGTCCCCGTCCTGTTGGAGCAGGGTGCCGGATTCCCGAACCCTATCAATGACGGCACAGGCCCTTGCATTGCCGGTGATGTGTTCTGCCAGAGCCAGGTCAAAGCAGTCCACCACGCTGACCTGCAGGAGGAATTCTAGCACATCCGGCTCCAGACTGCGGGTCAGATCGTGTTCCAGATAGACATCGTATTGGCGCTCCACATGGTCATAGAGCTGCCCAGTCAGCGCGCTGCCCTCCAGAAGCTTCTGGAACAGATACCTGATGGCATAGCCGTTTCCCTGGAAGCGCCGGGCGATGTCCTCACAGTCGGATTGAAGCAGGGCAACGCCCAGCTTTTCAGCCAGAGCTCCCACTTCCTCCGTTTTCAGGGCCAGCTCCTCCTCGCCAATGACCAACATCCCCCTGCTGACATAGGAGGACAGCATCCACGCCGGAACCGCTGCCCGGCTCAGAAGCAATATCCACAGATTGCTCTGCTCCATCAGGGTGAGGGCCTGCTGCCTTCTTTCACTGTTGCGGAATTGATGGATTCCGTCAAGCACGACAATTTGCTCCCGCTCCTTTGCGCCGTGCACCAGCTTCTCCAGCTCCTCGAAGTTTTCAGAATTGATATAAAGGTAACGCTGACTTTTCAGGAACTCTCTGACCACCAGGGTCTTTCCAAAACCGGCAGGGCCATAAAGATACACTATCTGCCGATTTTTCTTGGCCATTGTCAGCTTTTTCTTTACCGCAGCGGGAATCACGCAGTATGACAGCGGCTGCTTCACAGAAACCCCTCCTCTCCTAATATGATTATTATAGGGGTTTCATGCAGAATTTCAACTGTACAAACAGCCAATTCGGAAGAAAACTATCCTTTTGGACAGTGGATTCTTATACAGCTCATGGTAAAATATATTCGCAAAAAACACAACGGGAGGTAAATCAAATGAAAAAATTGTTCGCACTGATTCTGGCTGCCCTGATGGTTCTGGGCTGTGTCGCCGTCGCTTCTGCAGAGCAGGCGCAAACCCTGCAGCTGAACTGGGAGGAATACGCGGCGGAGATCGAGGCTTCTGAGGAAGCCAAGGCCACCTTGGCTGGCGACTTCGTCACCATGGAGGAAATCGCTCTGAAGCTCTACATCCCCGCTGCCTTCGAGCAGGTGGAACTCACCGACGAGGATCGTGAGGCTGGCTATATCGCCTACTTTGCCATGGGCGAGGATATGGGCATTGGAATCCAGTATGTGGATGCTGACGGCATGTCCCTGGAGGAGTACGCCCAGCTGCTGACTGAGGATAGCATTGAATGCACGAACGCCGTGGTGAACGGGCTGCCTGCGCTGGCCTATTCCTTCACCAAAGACGATCGGGAGACCGCCGTCCTGGCCTTCTCCACCGAAAAGGGCTACATTCTGGAGATCTCCTTCGTACCCGCCAATGACAAGGGCTTCGCAGCGGTGGCAACTGTCGTGATGGCCTCCGTTCAGGCCGCCGAGTGATCCCTGAAAAGGCACCAGTTTTTTCTGGAATGAACCACTCCTGTCAAACAGACCGGGACATTAACTTGCAAATCGTACCCGAGGATCAGATCACTGGTCTTCGGGTACTTTCGTTAAGATGGAAGCTCCTCAAAAGGATCGTTTTCATCGAGGTCATCCGGTGCAAAGACAATATCGCCATACTGCGTATCATACTCGGTCATTTCTTTTTTATAGCAAAAAAGTTGGAATTATCCAGAGAAATGAGGGGTAATTCCAACTTTTTATTTTCAGTGACTTGACCATGGAGGCGGCTCCGCTTTCTGAGGGGAAAACCGGCAATCTTATCGTTCAATTGCGGGCAATCGTTCAATTATACTACCATGAAGTCAGCTGATACGCTTCACACCATTTCCGTATGGGCGGGAAACAACCAAATCAGATATTATGGAACGATATCGCAATGCGTTCGAAAATACCGGTGATTCTCAAAAATCCAGCGAGGCAATGTTTGCACGCAAGGTCATTCTGGTCGAGGGTGAAAGCGAAGTACTTATTCTTCCGTATTTATTTTCACTATGCGGGTATGATGAGGTGGCTGAAGGCGTGACGATTGTACGATGTGGCGGAAAAAGTGAATTAGATCGGTATTATCGTCTATATAGTGAATTTGGCATTCCTGCATTCATTATCTTTGATGGTGATTATCAAAATGTAGGAAAAGATGACGAAGATGCTACTATCGCGAAAAATCGAGGAATATTGAGGCTTTTTAATATCGATGATGATTTCCCGGATGGAGCCATTCATGAGAATTATTTGGGATTCGTGTATCGGTTAGAAGAGAACTTGGGTATTGATGGTATAGGAAACGCCAAGGCTCTCTCGTTGTTCCGACGCGTAAAAAAGGAGATCACGTCGCTTGAGAAGGTTCCCTGCTGGGTTGTCGAGGTTATAACTGCTATCAGAAAGCTACCTGCGGAGGCAACATCAGTTCTTGCAGAATAACCTCCACCTTCAAAATTCAGTATACTTGATATTCGAATATACGCTATACTTTGTTGCATTCAAACTCCAGTATTCCTATTGCAAAACGATAGCACAAAAAAGCACCCACTCAAATCGATTTGCACCCATCACGGTCAAATGACCAAACGAAAGCCCCAATGCAAAATGAAAGGTTATAAACACATTGTTTTTTTGCGTGATACCACATAATATGCACCAGTTTTTGATACAAGGTGGCCACCCTGGGCATATGTAAGAATAATTGTGCATTCACAGAGGTATATCACAGCTATTGATATTTATATTCACAAACTGTAATATATACTAGGACAAACTTCAAATGCATTTATTCGCCAAATATCTTTTCTCTTGCATCAGCACCCGTTCTGCGCTATACTATACTTGTGGAAATTCTCAAACTGCTACAGCAAAACAGTCTCCCCTGTTATCGCGCTGATAACAAAATGATAACCGGAGGCCGTACAGGCAGTGGAATAGGAATACCACAGAGAATCAGAGTCACCACTTGGAATCAGACACAAATAAATTATACAGAATGTGTTAAGTCTGAGAGAGTGGGAATAATCCCCGAAAGGCTGAAAAGTCTTGAAAACACGTACTTTTTCAAAACAGGATTGCCTGCTTGGTAGCAAGATGATAGCAACCGCGGCGTTTGTGCTATTCTGATGTGTCGGATGGCGCGAATGGCTTGCGGGTGCTGGAATATAGCTTTATAGGATGAAAAAGGCTCTGCTGACTTCCGTGAAGGAAGAACGGCAGAGCCTTTTGCTATTACTCGGATTGATTTGTAGGGAAATTGGTGAATATATCGGGGGGGGGATATGGTGCCAGTGACCGATACCTCATTTGTGCGGTGTTGCCTTAAAATTTTACCATTGAGAGTATTGACAAAATAGAGGAACTTATGTACACTAAATATGAAGTTCAACCGTTCAAATTTAATATGAAGATGGAGAGATACTATGAAGAAGTGGTACGCGAAGTCGAAGCGTCCCGGAAGCAAGCAGGTGGAGGTGAAGGAGCATCTTTGCGCGGTGGGAGAATTGAGCAAAGAGTATGGAAGACAACTGGGCATGGAAAAAGAAGCGGAAATGGCCGGAACGGTTCATGATGCCGGCAAGCTCACAGATAAATTCCAAGATGTCTTGGAAGGAAACGCATCCAGAGTAGACCATGCAAGGGTGAGCGCTGCGTTTTTGTGGTGGCTGCTTATCAAAACGAGTAAATACGCAGGGAAAGAAACGAAAGAGTGCATAAGTGAAAAAATTGCAAGTACAAATTATGCACCCATTTTGGAAGCCATCAATGCGCATCATGGGACGCTGCTCTGCTACAATCAGCTGAAGTATTCGCTACTTGAATGCATGACAACGCAAAAGTGGTTGGAAGGTAACGAGGGAAAGGAGGTCGCGTTGACAGGAGAAGAGAATTACAAGGCGCTAAGAGATATATTTCGTGAGGAACTTCCGGACTGGAAACGAATTGGAATCAAGAATATGACGCTTGGGGAAGAAGAACGGATGCTTTGGTCTCGAATGCTGCTTTCTTGCTTGGTGGATGCAGATTACACCGCATCAGCGGAAGAGGATGGAGAAATCATCCCGGAGCCGCCGAAATGTGATGCGGAAAACTGGCTGGAGCGCTTAAATGCGCATCGGGCGGAATTAGCAAGAAACTCAACGGCTGATAAAAAACTCAATGCACTGCGGAATGAGTTGTTTGAAACGTGCGGCAGGGCGGGGGATCATGCGCCGGGAATTTATACCCTGACAGCGCCTACTGGCACAGGAAAAACGCTGGCCTTGCTGCATTTTGCGCTGCGCCAATGCCGCAAGAACGGTCAGCAGCGAATCATCATTGTGCTGCCGTTTATTACGCTGACGGAACAGAATGCAATTGAATATCGGAAAATCCTTGGGGATGACGTTTTGCTGGAAGATCATAGCCAACGGCAGCTGACAGAAGAGCAGCGAAAGTTTGCGCAGCGCTGGGATATGCCAGTCATTGTGACCACATCCGTGCGATTTTTCGAGGGGCTGTTTGCGGCAAAAGCCCCGAATCTTCGGAAACTGCATCGGTTGGCGAATTCTGTAATCATTTTCGATGAAGCGCAGAGCTTGTCTGCAGAATTGTTTCCTGCGACGCTCAAAACCATTCAGGCACTTTGCAATCTGCCGAAGAAGAATGTGACGATGCTCTTTTCTACGGCGACACAGCCGGATTATCAATCAATCCCTAATCTTACTTGGCATGCTACGGAGATTTGTCCGAACCATGCCGATATGTATCAGCAACTTCGCCGCGTTCAGGTGACATGGCGAGTTTTGCCGAATGAGAGAATCTCATGGGAAGAAATTGCGCAGAAAATGGCGGAACAGCGGAGCATCTGCACCATAGTGAACATGAAAAAGCACGCGAAGAAGCTATTTGATGCGCTGAAATTGGTATGTGAGACGGAATCAGTATTCTACATCACGACGGAATTGTGTCCGGCACATCGGCGCGTCGTGATAGAGCAAGTCAAAAAGCGGCTGCGCGACGGCTTGCCTTGCCGTGTGGTTGCGACGCAGTGCATCGAAGCGGGGGTGGATTTGGACTTTGACAGCGTTTTCCGCGCGCTGGCCCCGCTGGAATCAATCATTCAGGCGGCAGGAAGATGCAATCGAAACGGCCGCCATCCCGAAGGCGGGCAAGTGCTTGTGTTCCTTCCGGATGAAGACAATTTGTATCCAGATAATTGGTATAACAAAGCGGCAACGCTGGTTAGTGCATTGCATATTGAGAAACCGATTGACTTGATGAATCCGAGCGACATTCAGCGCTACTATCAGAAGCTCTTTTGGAAGTTGAAAGGGGAGAAGAAGCTGAGCGAGGCCATCCAAATGCAGGACTATGCAGGGGTCGAGAAAAACTATCGCATCATCAAGAATGACGGCGTGCAGGTGCTTGTGCCATATGAACCTGAAAACAAGCTGTTTGAGAAGCTGAAGGAAGAAGCCTTGGAAAACGGCGTGACGGCGAAGTGGATGCATGAAGCTGCAGAGCTGTGCGTGACTGCATATGCGAATGATGACTTCAGCCGTTACGCGGAGCAGCTGTATTTTGCGGGAAAGCGGAATGAGGGCAGGCAGCCATCCGGCTATTGGGTGCTTCGCAGGAAGGATGATTATCATATGGATACGGGGATGCAGTTGAAAAATGATGACTGTATGTGGTGAAAAAATTCTTATATACCAGATTTGCCATTGACGATTCAGGTGCAATGTATTATACTTACATTGACAGCATTGCTTGACGCTTTGTTTAGTACGCGAACGGGCGGTAAGCTGAGAATTGAAAAAATGTAAGGATAATGCTATCCTCTCTGCTGATTTGGCAGAGAGAAGAACATGGAGGTGATGAAGAATCATGGAGATTTCAGTGACCGTTTGGGGTGACTTGGCGTGCTTCACTTCGCCGACAACGAAAGTAGAAAGGCTTTCGCAGGCAGTCCCAACACCATCAGCAGCACGAGGCATACTGTCAAGCGTGTACGCGAAACCTAAAGAATTTTTTTGGATGATTACAAAAATTGAGGTGCTGAAACCTATCCGCTATATCAGCGTCAGGCGCAATGAAGTGAAGTCCATATTGGGCAATAATATGGAACCAATCAGCGCAGAGGATGAGCGGACACAGCGGCAAACGGTTTTCCTGTATGATGTCCGCTACCGCATTACCGCGCAGATTGTGCCGCGGCCGGATTATCATGGTACGGTGGAGCAGCTGTATGCACAGGCTGAACGGCGAATTAAAGGTGGCAAGTGCTTTTGCCAGCCTGCGCTCGGCTTAAGGGAATGCGTTGCGTACTTCTCTGAGAGCGATCCGAACGAAAAGCCGATTCAGCAAGACATGGATTTGGGCTTGATGGTGTACGACATTTTTGACCTGCATGACGCGGAGGTTCGCAAGAAAACGCGGACAAGGCTGTCCCTGTATCATGCGGTGATGAAGCAGGGCGTCATTGAAGTGCCGCCCTATGATAGCCCGGAAGTCCTGAAGGGGGATGCGATATGCTGAAACCACTGTATGACTATGCAATGCGTTACCAGCTGCTGCCGCCTCCGGGCATGGTGAAAAAGACGGTAAAGGCATGGGTTTGCCTTGGCGCGAATGGCACGTTCCTTGGCGTGAGGCAGGACGGCGAGGATGAATACTTTTGCCCTGACATTGGCAGCTTGGCGAATGGCAAAGACAAGTGCAATGTGCTGGTAGAAAAAAACGAGGTTGTCTTCTGGAAAGATACGCCGGAAAGCAAAGTTGAGCAAAGAGAGGAAGGCAAAAAGCCGAAAGACAACACGCTCAAGCATAGGTACTTTCTTGCTTCTCTTCAGCAGGCAGCGCAGAAAGTACCTGAATTGTCAGTTTGCGTGCATTTGCTGGAGGACGAAACCTCCTGCGAACAGGTACGGCAGGAACTGCTGCGGCTGAAGCTGAAGCCATCAGACCGCGTTTCATTTGAAATTGCAGGAACGCCTATTGTCGAAATTCCGGAGGTGCAGGAATGGTGGCGGGAGTTTCGTCAGCAGTTCGCGCAGCATGGCGCGGCAGAAAGCTTGTGCCTGATTACTGGAGAAAAAACGATGCCGGTTGCTACCCTGCCGCCAATTAAGGGACTCTTGCAAGTCGGCGGACATGGGCGCGGTGACGCTTTGTTTTGCTTTGACAAGCCAGCATTTTGCTCGTACGGGCTGAAGCAATCGGCGAATGCGCCTGTTTCTGCGGAAGCAATTGACGCGGTGAAAGCGGCGCTTGACCATCTCATGTCAAGCGAAACGCTTTCGCCAACGTTGGCGGGAATGCGCTTTGTCCATTGGTTTGACTGCTATGTTCCTGCGGAATGCGACCCGATGCAGCAAGCACTGGATGGCGATCCTAAGAATCAGGAAACAGAACAGCAGACGGAAGATGATGATGGATACGACGACGATGAAGAATTTGATGAAACGGTAGAAGCACCGTCAAATCCTGATGCTAAACGCGATATTGCAGCCAAACGCATCGAGAGCATTGAAAGCGGAGCAGCGACAACCGCGATTCCAGCCAGCACGCAGTATTACATCCTCCTGCTGTCCGGCGTTACAGGGCGTGTCATGGTTCGCAGCTACGACCACGGGAATTACGGCGAACTGGAGGAGAGCATCCAGCAATGGCGCAATGACTTGCAAATGGTCGATCTCGGTGGAACGGGATTCACAAAAATTAATTCGCTGAAAGCAATGATGATTCGTCTGATGCCGCGGCAAAAGAGCGAAAAGAACGTTTTCAAGCGGATGGACAAGGAACTTTCAGGAATTACGCCAGCGGTGCTGCACGCAATCTTGACGGACAGTATGCTGCCGGATTCCGTGGCGGTTCGTGCGCTGCGATACATTCGCAATCAAATGGCCAGTGCCAGCGAAGAAGATAAACATGCGCCCGTGCCCGATGCAATGTGCTGCCAATGGCTGAAAGTATGGCTGATTCGAAAAAACAATCGAAAGGAAGGCGTGATAGAAGCTATGTATCAGGCGGAAAATACGAATGTTGCGTACCGCTGCGGCGCGTGGGTCGCCGTGTATGCGAGTATGCAGCAGTTTGCAATGAGAGATGTTCAGGCAGGTATTGTACAGCGCTATTATGCGTCTGCTTGTCAGATGCCAGCGCTGGTGCTGGGGCAGCTGTCAATTCTCTCCGTACCGCACCAGGACAAAATCAAGGGTGACTATCTGAAGATGTATCTGGAAATGCTGGATAAGGTGACTTGTGACATTGGGGAAATCCCCACCATGCTGAACTTGGAGCAGCAGGCTTACTTTGCGCTGGGGTATCGCCAGATGACGGCGGAATTGAACCGGAAACGCAATGAACTGTGGAAATTGAAGAAAGAACAGAAAGCTGCGGCAGAAACGGACGAGGAGGAATAAGAAAATGGCACTGCAGAACCGTTACGAATTTATGTACTATGTTGCTTGCACCAATGCCAACCCGAACGGCGACCCGGATATGGGCAACATGCCCCGGATTGACCCGCAGACCATGCAGGGGTTTATCACCGACGTGGCCACGAAACGCCGCATTCGCAACTATATTGAGATTGCTTATCCGGGCGTGCCGGGCATGGGGATTTTCGTGCAGAAGGCGGTGAATCTGAATAAGCAGATTGCGCTGGCAAAGCGCGAAGCGGGGATTGAAGGTGCGAAAGAAAAAAATCCGGTTTATGCGGCACGCAAAAAAGCGTGTGAACTCTTCTACGATGTGCGCACCTTTGGGGCTGTGATGTCTACTGGCCCCAATGCGGGGCAAGTCCGCGGTCCTGTTCAACTTGCTTTCGGCAAGAGTTTGGATTCGGTACTGCCGCTGGACATATCCATCACGCGCATGGCGGCGGCATTGGGTGGAAATGACAAATCCTACGAGGAATATGAGAAAGCGGAACAGGAAGCGTCTGAAGATAAGCTGCGCACGATGGGACGCAAGCAGATTATCCCCTTTGGTCTGTATGAGGTGCGTGGCTTCATCAGCGCGAATCTTGCAGCGGAAACGGGATTCGATGAAGCTGATATGAAGGCGCTGTTTGAGGCGATTCTCAACATGTATGAGCATGACCGTTCGGCGAGCAAGGGCGAAATGGAGGTCGTTTCTCCGCTCATCATCTTCAAGCACGAAGGCACGGATACGAATCCTGAACAGCGCGCACGTCAAGCCAAATTGGGCTGTGCACCGGCGCATAAACTCTTTGAACTGGTGACGGTGCAGAAGAAGGTGGATTTCCCCCGCAATTATCGTGACTATGAAGCAAAGGTGGCGCTGGATAAGGTGCCTGCGGGGGTACGGATGGGGTTCTTGAGCAATCCCTACGGGGAGATTGTCTGGGATGAACTGCCGCAGGGAGAAAGCTGGTTTACCCGTGGATGACGAGCAGGAGTATCTTCCGTTATCGTGGCTGTCGCAGGCAGATTACTGTCTGCGGCGCGCCGCGCTGCTGCTGAATGAACGTGTATGGGTAGAAAATGTCGAGACGGCGAAAGGTCGCGCCGAGCATGAACGGGTTCATACACAGCGCGTGGAGCGGCGCGGCGATTTCGTGAAGCTCTACGAGAACAGTGTCTTTTCGGACGAAATGCAAATCAGCGGAAAATGCGACTGCATTGAAGCGGTGCGGGATGAAAACGGCTGCACGATTCCCGCAGTGGATTTCCCGGTGCGGCTGCTGCCGGTGGAGTACAAGCATGGGAAGATACGCGATGAATCAGAATACAAGATTCAGCTTTGCGCGGAGGCGATGTGCTTAGAGGAAATGTATCACACGACGATCCCGGCAGGCGCGCTGTTCTACATTACCGCGCATCGCAGAGTGGATGTGGAACTTGATGAAGCGCTGCGTGAACAGGTACGGCAGACTGTGCAGAAACTCTGGAAAGTCCGCCGCGAAATGCTGATTCCGTCGGCAACTTACGGCCCGAAATGCAAACGTTGCTCGATGCAGGAATACTGTATGCCGAAGGTAAAAACATCCGCGAAGGAATATTGCAAGGCGCTTCTTCTTGAAGCAAAGAGGGTGGAGACGGAATGAAGAAATTACTGGAAACCCTCTATGTGACAACGCCAGACAGCTACCTTTTCTGCCGCAACGAGAATATCTGCGTGAAAATTGGCGGCGAAGAGAAAGCAAGCGTGCCAGCGGTAATGCTGGACGGAATCGTGTGCTTTGGGGAAATGACAGTCTCCACACCGCTGATTGGTTTCTGCGCTGAGCACGGGATTACGCTGACGTTCCTATCGTCGAATGGACGCTTTTACAGCCGCATTTGCGGGCCGGTCAGCGGCAATGTGCTGCTGAGAAAAAAGCAGTATCAAGCGCTGGATGATGATGACTTCCGCATGAAATTCGTGCAGAACCTCCTGGTGGGCAAGCTGCTCAACGAGAAAAATGTATTGATGCGCACGGCACGGACGCAGGATGCGGCAACAGCAGAGAGTCTTCGAGCAGCCTGCCAGTCTATTAGCCAGTATGCAGCACAGCTGGAGACATGCGCAGGTGTTGACCAAATGCGCGGCATCGAAGGAGCTGCCGCAAAATGCTACTTTGCGCATTTTGACGACATGATTTCCCCACAATGCCCCTTCCAGTTTGTGGAGCGCAGCAGACGACCGCCGCGCAATGAAGTGAATGCAGTCCTGTCGTTTATGTACACGCTGCAAACGCGGGACATTCAAGCGGCACTTGAAACGGTAGGCTTAGATCCAGCGGCTGGATGGCTGCACACGCTTCGACCGGGACGGCCGTCCGAGCGCCGCTGTGCGACCGGCTGGCGCTGTCGCTGTTCAACAAACGTCAGCTGACGGATAAGGACTTTGAGTACGATTCGCTGGCTGTTATGCTGAACGAGCGAGGGCGCAAAACGGTACTTACCGCATGGCGTGACCGAAAGCAGGAAGAAATCACGCATCCGTATCTCGGAGAAAAAATCCAAGTTGGGCTGATTGCTTATGTACAGGCCATGATGCTGGCGCGTGTCTTGCGCGGGGATCTTGATTGCTATCCGCCGTTTGTCTGGAGGTGAAAAAATGTTGGTTGTTGTTACTTATGATGTAAATACAGCAACCGAAGCGGGAGCAGCGCGGCTTAGGCGTGTAGCGAAACTCTGCGAACGCTATGGACGGCGTGTTCAGAACTCTGTATTTGAAGTCCTGCTTGATGCAGCACAGCTGACGGCGCTCAAGGCGCAATTGGCAGCGACAATTGATGCAGAACATGACTCCGTTCGCTTCTATCGCCTTGGCAACAGTTACAAGGAGCGCATTGATGTGCTTGGTTGCACTGCGCGCATTGAAGCCGGGGAACTGCTGATGTTATAGCGGAAGCTGAAAACACTCTTTTCAGCGCATGTGAATCATACATGAATGACCGACCGTCTCGCGCAGCGTGATGTCAAAATTCAAGCGATGATTCTATGAAATATCACCAAAATAATCTCGACAAATTGCGTGGCACTATTGTTAAGCCATGCTGATTTGTAAGGGTTGAACAAAAGATTTGCAGAAATTGCATATCTTTTGCCGTCGCCCCTCGCGGAGGGGCGTGAATTGAAATCGTAGCCAAGTTTCCGAAACGTTGAATGCGGAGCGTCGCCCCTCGCGGAGGGGCGTGAATTGAAATAAATTGGCGACTTCTGGAACAAGTACGGCTATTCGTCGCCCCTCGCGGAGGGGCGTGAATTGAAATTTTTCGCAGGGAAGAAAAGAAACTGAAAAAGGAAAAGTCGCCCCTCGCGGAGGGGCGTGAATTGAAATAGCCGAGTGACTGGGACAACATTGTGGCAGGTGAGGTCGCCCCTCGCGGAGGGGCGTGAATTGAAATCTGCTCATATACAAAATCGGCGACGTAGGTACAAGTCGCCCCTCGCGGAGGGGCGTGAATTGAAATAAGAATTATTTAATTATCCCGAAATATTGGCAAAAGTCGCCCCTCGCGGAGGGGCGTGAATTGAAATTTAATTTTGCGCACCCAATTTCCCCAGCGATCCGTCGCCCCTCGCGGAGGGGCGTGAATTGAAATTAAACGCGGCGCGGTGGTGCGGATGGTGTACATCGTCGCCCCTCGCGGAGGGGCGTGAATTGAAATACATCTGTCCGCCACTCATCAATCACATATAAAAGTCGCCCCTCGCGGAGGGGCGTGAATTGAAATTGAAATTTCCATATTCCCTCCCGTTCCCCGGAAAAGTCGCCCCTCGCGGAGGGGCGTGAATTGAAATTTTATATTCTTGTGTTTCCTGCTCCGCCATCTTGGTCGCCCCTCGCGGAGGGGCGTGAATTGAAATGTAAACATGAGTAACACGAAGACTAATCACGGCAGTCGCCCCTCGCGGAGGGGCGTGAATTGAAATACCGACGTGAACGCCGTCTGCGTTCTGGGTGGGCGTCGCCCCTCGCGGAGGGGCGTGAATTGAAATACGAATACGAGTTTTTTACCAAAAGGGCAGGGCGTCGCCCCTCGCGGAGGGGCGTGAATTGAAATTTTGGGAACAATTCCCGTTTACGAATTTCCACGGTCGCCCCTCGCGGAGGGGCGTGAATTGAAATGTTATATAGGTCGACGCAACTATTTTCAGTTGTCGTCGCCCCTCGCGGAGGGGCGTGAATTGAAATATCCGACGAACCGCGAAAAGTTGATTTCGCTTCTGTCGCCCCTCGCGGAGGGGCGTGAATTGAAATACGCCCAACTTTACCACCTCCATTTATGTTCTTGGTCGCCCCTCGCGGAGGGGCGTGAATTGAAATGTTCTATCGCGGGAACTGATGGAGTGTATGATATGTCGCCCCTCGCGGAGGGGCGTGAATTGAAATCACTCAAGCGCTATATCCTTATCAGCGCCAAGGACGTCGCCCCTCGCGGAGGGGCGTGAATTGAAATGCCGAACGGAGACATTTGCAGAAAGCGAATGACGTCGCCCCTCGCGGAGGGGCGTGAATTGAAATTTGGTACGCAAGCACATTTCCGCTTGCGATTTTGTCGCCCCTCGCGGAGGGGCGTGAATTGAAATGGAAGGATGGTATGTTGTAGGTATCATCGGCGCGGGTCGCCCCTCGCGGAGGGGCGTGAATTGAAATAACAACTATCATGTGTTAGGAGTTCGGGAAGCACAAGTCGCCCCTCGCGGAGGGGCGTGAATTGAAATACTCTGTCCATCAATTCCTTGCCAGTTTGAGCAGCAGTCGCCCCTCGCGGAGGGGCGTGAATTGAAATAGATGGTTTTGGCTCCGTATCCTCATTTTCTGCCGTCGCCCCTCGCGGAGGGGCGTGAATTGAAATACACAAAAAACACGGCACTTTTCCAATATTACCGTCGCCCCTCGCGGAGGGGCGTGAATTGAAATCGTCCAACCGGGGTCGATGCCGGCAAGACAGCCGCGTCGCCCCTCGCGGAGGGGCGTGAATTGAAATACACCTCCAAACGCTAAGGGAGAATACTACAATAGTCGCCCCTCGCGGAGGGGCGTGAATTGAAATAGAATGTTCTTCCGGGATTGCCCATTCCGCGCCGGTCGCCCCTCGCGGAGGGGCGTGAATTGAAATGTCATTGAATGCGGACGTGAGTGCATCACGCATAGTCGCCCCTCGCGGAGGGGCGTGAATTGAAATCGCGATACAATCAAAAATGGTTGAAAGAAGCAGCGGTCGCCCCTCGCGGAGGGGCGTGAATTGAAATACGTCCTTGTAGAAAAATTGCGCGGTGTTAAGGGGTGTCGCCCCTCGCGGAGGGGCGTGAATTGAAATAGATTTTTTGCAAGCTCATCGGCGTCTGCTTCGCGCGTCGCCCCTCGCGGAGGGGCGTGAATTGAAATATTGCTTTTTCCTCCTGCCCGCGTACCACGCCCGTCGCCCCTCGCGGAGGGGCGTGAATTGAAATTTACTCCTTCTTTCTTTATTGGGGGGCGGGCTATTGTCGCCCCTCGCGGAGGGGCGTGAATTGAAATAGGGCGTCCAGCGCGGCGGCGACGGCGGCGGGCGTCGCCCCTCGCGGAGGGGCGTGAATTGAAATAGCAAGCATACGAGTATGAAAAAACAATTTTTGGTCGCCCCTCGCGGAGGGGCGTGAATTGAAATGCGCGGATAAAGGCGCGAACGTCCGCCGGATTCGGTCGCCCCTCGCGGAGGGGCGTGAATTGAAATAACTACTGGCAGATTTTTAACAAACCGCAGAGTAGTCGCCCCTCGCGGAGGGGCGTGAATTGAAATCCGGCGGTTGATTCTACCGCCACGCGCTACCCGCGTCGCCCCTCGCGGAGGGGCGTGAATTGAAATTAGAAGCACTTGCAGGGCGCGGCGGAAGCGGAAGCGGTCGCCCCTCGCGGAGGGGCGTGAATTGAAATATTATGCTTCCAGTGGAATCATAAGTTATGCCTCTTGTCGCCCCTCGCGGAGGGGCGTGAATTGAAATATCTGGGCGACACGGGCGGAAGCGAAAAGGGCTTTGCGTCGCCCCTCGCGGAGGGGCGTGAATTGAAATTGCAATCGCGCTTTTGACTTGCAGGTACATCTCGTCGCCCCTCGCGGAGGGGCGTGAATTGAAATACAAACACACTGACGACCTTCGGCGTCTGTCCACGTCGCCCCTCGCGGAGGGGCGTGAATTGAAATTGCTTGGCGGCAGCTTTCGCGAATAGCGCAAGCGGTCGCCCCTCGCGGAGGGGCGTGAATTGAAATTGCCGCGCTTGCGCTTCGGC
>OMCM01000593.1_pt1 | contig 24037 bp, 21 predicted proteins | sample 1645021 | NCBI WGS metagenome assembly OMCM01 (sample SAMEA103958142, study PRJEB25191) | human gut metagenome | biome: human-associated habitat [ENVO:00009003]; feature: intestine environment [ENVO:2100002]; material: feces | place: Germany | collected 2013/2015
CAGGGCGCAATGCGTCTGTGCGAGCTGGGCATCCCCTGCATCGGCATCCCCGGCACGATTGACAACGACCTTGCCTACACCGAGATGACGCTGGGCTACGAGACGGCTGTGCAGGTCTGCACCGAAGCCATCCGCGCCATCCGCGCCACCAGCCGCTCCCACGACCGCCCGCATGTGGTGGAGTGCATGGGCCGCCACTGCGGCGACATCGCCCTGAAGGCCGCCTGCGCCACGGGTTCGGAAATCGTGGTTGTGCCGGAAGTGCCGTGGAGCGTGGAAGAAGTGGCGTCCCGCCTGAATAAGCAGATTGCTAAGGGCAACTACCGCTCGACCATCGTGCTGGCGGAGGGCTGCTGGGAATCCATGGCGCCGTTTGACATGTACGGCTTCCTGACCAGCCACGGCAAGCAGTGCTTCGAGGGCGAACCCATGAGCGCCATGCGGTTTGCCTCCATCATGAAGCGGATGTGCGGCATGGTGGAAGCGCGTTCGACGGTTGTCGGCTACACCCAGCGCGGCGCGCTGCCGGTTGCCAAGGACAGCGCCTTTGCCTTTGAGGCAGGCAACCTCGCGGTTCGTCTGCTGCGCGACGGCATTTCCAATCAGGTCATCGGCGTGCGGCAGGGCAAGGTGTTCAACATGCCCATCGTGGACGCGCTGAAGGTGGAAAAGCACTTCCGCCGCGACCTGTACGACCTCGTAAACAACCTGTAATGGTGTGATAAATGAAGCACCGTCCTGCTCGGCGTTGTGTGTCTGGCAGAGCGGTGCTTTTTGTTGTGACCGCATACATTTGTCTGTTTTCATTGTTTCCTTGCGTGTCCGCCCCCTGCAACAAAAAAAGCACCGGGAGAAAGCCAAAACCTCCTCTCGATGCCATTCAGCCGCAGCCATCAGCGCGACAAAATTAGACATTTTTCCTTACTTTATCCGAATCGTTATCGGCGAATCCGCCAGCGCGTTTTGAATCGTCCGCAGTGCCTTCGCCATATATCCCTGCTGTTCCTCCGACATACCATTCGGCGCGCTCTGGTCGCTCGCAACTACCCGATACTGATACGCGCCATCCACCTTCTGCCGCCAAATGTACGTCGGCGTATAGCTGACTTGCCCAAAGCTGATGTTCTGTCCGTCCCACGAAATCTGCAATTGCAGCAGCATTCCAGCGACATTGCCGTCCTTCCGGGACTCGTTCAGCAGACTGCCCAGCGACCACGCACACAGCGTCTGCGCTGCCGTACCATCCGCATTCTTGTGCGTCAGCCATGTCACCGGCTGCACGACGCGCGTCCCCGCGCCGACAATGACATCCGCGCCCGCATCGGCAATCGCCTGCGCTAATTTTCGCTGCGCATTCGTTGGCTTCGACGTGCCGGATGTTCCCCAGTTCAGCGATACAACGACCACCGCCGCTCCCTGCTCGCGTGCACGACGAATATCAGCGGAAATCATTTCCGCATTCGCCAGCGGGACAGCGTAGGATGCCCCGGAGGACTTCATCGCTTTCTTGCCCGTTCCGCTCAGCGCTTCGGTGTAGTGCAGGAACGCGACGGGCACGTTGTCCAGCGTCCGGATGCAGATGGCGCTTGCTTCCTCCTGCGTGTTATACGCGCCGATGGTCAGCAAATTGCGGTCATGCAGGGCTTCCAGCGTCGTCCGAACGCCATTCGCGCCCTTATCATACACCTTCTGGAAGCCAACGGCAACGAGGTTCACGCCGGTGGTGCGGAGCAGTTCCGCCGCGGCGTCGGGAGCGTTCAGCGCGGAGACTTTCACGTCCGGCTGAATCAGGTTCTCCAGCGTCAGGAACGTGATATCGCCCGTCATTTCGCTCCGCAGGAGCGCAAGCATCTCTGTGAAATCGTACTTCTGCGAGTCGGAGTAGTAGCCCGATTTGCGCACTGCATCATCCATATCGACCGTACCGCCGAGGGTAAGGGTGACCGTGCCGCCCTGCTTGGGGGCTTGGGTGGCGGACGGAATGGTAGGCGCGGCGGTTTCAGCGGGCGGCTGCGTGGGTTCCGGCGCGGGCAGATTGCCAGTGGAATCGCCGTGGGTAATGGGAATATCGCTCAGCGTGAGCGAGGGCATTCCGTCGGTTTGGAAGATGGACAGCACCTGCCGGACATCCACCGTGCCGCGCGCCTGCCCCAGCAGACCGGGCAGAATCAAGAAGCAGCCCAGCAGCACCGCGCCCGTCACGCCAAGCATGACATATGTTCCCAGCGATATGCCGCGATGGTCTTTCTTCATGTGATGCCTTTCCGTCAGTTATAAATGGGCAGCAGGGTGATCAGGGAAGTCAGCAGCATGGCTGCGACAATGACGATGCAGGTAATGCTGATGGCAAGCTGACGCCTGTCAGACTTCTGCTTCTTATCTTTTTTGGTGGTTGCCATGGTGGTAGGCTCCTTTTTCTGATTGATATTTCCGCCTGAATGATGATTTTGCCGCAGCAGGGGAAATCACGCCTGTGCAGCGTGCCCGTCCGTACCCTCTTTGCGCCAGATGCGGACTTGCGTTACGCGGCGCTTTTCCATGCGTGTGACCATGCCGCGGAGGTGGTCCGTCTCAAAACGCGCACCGACGAACGGGATGCAGCCCATGATTTCGCTCACCCAGCCGCCGACGGTTTCGGCGTTGAAGGTGTCCTTCAACCCCATGCCTTCCAACAGTTCAGTCAGTTCCATGCCGCCCTCGACCACGCGTGAGCCGTCCGCCATCTCGACGCTTTCCTCGGACACATCGTCGTGCTCATCGTAGATTTCGCCGACGAGTTCTTCCAGCACATCCTCCATCGTGACGATGCCTTCAGTTCCGCCAAATTCATCCAGCACAATCAGCATATGCGTCTTCTGCGTCTGGAACAGCTTCAGCAGCTTGGAGAGCTTCAGCGTCGCAGGAGCATAAACCGGCGGTTTCATAATGTCCACGATACTATCCACGCCCTCATGCTGACAGGCATAAAAATCCTTTTCATTGAGGATGCCGACGATGTGATCCATGTCCTCGTGGTAGACCGGTACGCGGGTATACCCCGTTTCGCGCAGGAGATTCGCGGCTTCTTCCATCGTCGCAGTGTCCTCCAGCGCCGTCACGTCCACACGCGGGGTCATGATGTTCAGCACGTCGCGGTCGTCATTGAACTCGATGACGGAGCGAATCAGTTCTCCCTCATGTTCATCTATATCACCGTCGTTCTGTGCCTCATCCACCATCGTCATGATTTCCGCCTCAACAAAGCTTTCCGTGTGTGCGGGCTTGAACAGCTTTGCCAGCAGCTTCTTCCACTGCACAAACAGGGCGTTAATCGGCGTAACAATCGTCCGCAGCACCAGCAGCACAGGTGCAAACGCAACGGCAACCGTCTCCGGGTTCTCCTTGGCAATCGCTTTCGGGCTGATTTCGCCGAAAATCAGCACGACAATCGTCATCACGATGGTCGAAACCGTTGTCGCAGCAGACTGATTGCCGCTTAGCAGCGCAAGAAACAGCCCCGTCGCCATGGACGAAGCGCCGATGTTGACCACGTTGTTGCCCACGAGGATGGTGCTGAGCAAGCGGTCATAATCCTCCGCCAAATTCAGCGCTATCTGCGCGCGCTTGTTGCCGCCCTGCGCCATCGTCTTGAGTTTGACGCGGTTGGCGGAGGTAAACGCCGTTTCCGAGGCAGAGAAAAACGCCGACAGCATCACCAGCACAACCAGAATCACAACAGTGCCATATAGTTCAGGCGTCATGGAAAATCAAGCATTCCTTTCTTTCAAAAACCCCTGCGTACCGGGAATGACGGCTTGCGGGGTATCGGACTACAAGGAGGCTGATCCATACGATGCCACCACTCCTTTCCACAAAATAAAATGTGACATTCTTATTATAGCATAAATATGGGGAAAATGCAATTCCTTCGCCCAGATTCGGCAAAACAGTTGATTTTGCTGAAAAAGCCCTCATCCTATTTCCAGATGAGAATGCGCCAAGATGCGAAGCGAATTTTTCTTTCTGGCTAACGGGAGTGGAACGCAGCGCAGCAGCGCTACGCCAAGTGCAATGAGCAGACGCCAGAGCGGAAAAGGCGCAAGCAGATGGCGTCTGCTCATTGCAGAAAATAGTATTATTTAATTTCCGGCTCGTATACCAGCGTCCACATCGCCGCATCCTCCGGCGTTTCCGGCTTTTCCAGTGCGCCGTACGAATACGCGATTTGCTCCGTCATGTAGCCCGCCGCCAGTGCCGCCATGTGCAACGGCAAGTCCGCCAGCGCCTGCAAATGCTTCGGGACACTCGCCTTGCAGAGCGTCCGCAGTTCATTGCAGACGCGCGTCCACGCGGGCTGAACCGCCTCCACAATCGGCAGAAAAACTTCCTGCCGCAGCCGCTGAACCTGCTCGCGCGTCAGGACGCAGAAATTCGGCTTGATGCTGCCGTCCGCCTTCCGCAGGAATCCGCGCGCCAGCAGCTCCGCCAGCAGCTCCTGCTCATCCGCCGTCACGCACGACGGGTCGAAATCCGCCAGAATAAGCCGAATCAGCAGTGCGCACAGCTTCCCCATGTGTGGCTGGTTCAGCTCGAACAAATCCTGCACCGGACTGTTCCCGAAGTGCTGCAAGCCGAACCAACGGAAGCCATCGTTGTACATCGGGCCATTGTAATCCCACGCCAGATAATGCCTGTTCTCCGGCTCGCGCGCGAAGCCCATCAGGTGATACGCCCCGCCATCCGCATGATACGGCCGCGGCGGCATTTCCGCCGGATTCGGCAGTGCCGCCGTGCAGCGGTAAATGAGCCACCAAAGCAGGCGCGGCATGGGCACATCGCAGCCGATGAAGCCGATGGCGCGAATCTCCTGCTCGTGCGCCATCAGCTGCCGGACAATCTCGCGTGACAATTCGTCCTTGTGCGCATCGTACACTGCCAGCCGCGCTTCCTCCTGCGCACCGCTGGTGATGATGAAGTTCGTCCGCACACGCCCGCCGTCAGCCGTCAGCAGCTCGTCGCGCAGCAGCACGTTCACCGCATCCTCGATGTACGGGCGCGCCACGCCCAGCTCGTCGCAAAGCTCCTGCGCCGTCTGCCCCTGCGCATAGCAGCGGAGCAGAATGTTCTGATGCAACAGATTGTCCAGCACCTCGCGGGTCAGGCGGTCGTCATACGCTTCGCCGTTGATGGCAACGTGCAGCTTTTTCGGGCAGTACACAAATTCCGTCGATGTCATTTTCCCATCAGCCTCCCGAATTTTCTTTCGCGAATCACTCAGATGCCAGCGAACGGTGTTCTCCGAGACCCGCAAGCGCCGGGCAATGTCTGCCGTCGTTCGGTTCTCCAGATAGTACCAGACAAGCGTTTCCCGCTGGATGCGGCTTAGGCGCATGATTTGCCGGCGGACGAATGCGGTCTGACGGCGCTGCTCATCCTGCCGTTCGGCGGATTCCTCCGGCGTTTCCCCGGCGGACAGCTTCTCCGACAGCGGCTCGCAGCGGTAATACGTCCCCGGTCGCAGCGACTTGCACCAGACGAACCGCGCGATTCGCCAGAGCAGGTGCTCCGGTTCCGCGACGCAAACACCGCGTTCTTCCTGCGCCCGAACCGCCCGCAGCCATTCCAGCAGCACGGTCTGCGCGAGATTCTCCGCCTCCTGCGCCGTGCGAGTCTTTCCACGCGCCCACCGCAGCACACGCGCCGCCCACTCCTCCTGCCAGTAGCGCTCCGTATCCAGCATGGTTCTCCTCCTTTCGCTTGGCAGCTGTGATTCTGCCATGATAGTACCGGCAGCGGGCGGAATGTTGGGAGACTACAAAAATTTTTCCTTTCAAATATAAAAATTGCCGCCTGTTCGCGTAGAACAGACGGCGGATAAATCAAATTTCGCGCTTTTTGCCGAGGAAGCAGAACGCAATCGTACCGGGGCCGGCGTGCGTGCCAATGACGGGGCCGACGGGGTAGATGCGGATGTCCATCTCCGGCAGCTTCTCCACCAGCATTTGGCGCAGCTTCTGGGCATCGTCCATCGCGTCGGCGTGCAGGATGATGCCCATGGCTTCCTTCTGATCGGCGACGTTCTCCACCGCCTTCTCAAGGATGTAGCTCATCGCCTTGCGGCGGCCACGCACTTTACCCGCGGCGGCAAGCTTGCCTTCGAGCGTTTCGGTCAGGATGGGCTTCAAGTCCAGCAGCGTGCCGAGTGCCGCCGCTGTCGCGGAGATGCGTCCGCCGCGCTGGAGGTACTTCAGGTCATCCACTGTGAACCACGCCTGTGCGCGGAGTTTGTTGTCCTCCAGCCACTGGGCGACTTCCTCCATCGGTTTGCCCGCGCGGTACATCTCATGCGCCTTGAGGACGAGAATCGTCTGCGGCGCGGAGATGGACAGCGTGTCCACCACGATGAACTTGCGTTCCGGGTACTGCTTCAGCAGTTCCTCGCGCGCGGCGTAAATCGCCTGAATGGTCGCGCTGAGCTGGCTGGAGAAGGCAGCGAAGAGCAAGTCGCGCCCGGAAGAGAGAATCGGCTCGAAGTACTCCATGTAGACCGTCTCGTTGAGCGCGGAGGTCGTCGGCTGACTGCCCGCGCGCATCTTGTCGTAGAAGGACTTATGGTTCAGCGACTGGCCGAGGTCGTCGAAGTACTCTTTGCCATCCAGGGAGTAAGGCATGTAGACGACAGGAATGTCGTACTGCTGTTTGAGTTCCAGCGGCAGGTCGCTGTCGCTGTCTGTCATGAAAACGTAATTTTGCATGGCTGCCTCCTGAATGAATCGGGTATGAATGTGGATGAATGAACGGTGACGGCGAAAAAATGAACTCACCATGAACATTGTACCCTACTTTACGCAAAAAAGCAACCAATAAAGACGAGAAATTGATGATAAAGCGAAGAGAATTAGCAATGTGCGATGAGGAACGGAAAGCCGCCCCAATTTTTTCTGCTCTCACGACCCCGTCGAGCAGTACCGCTTGACCCCGACCTTCCGCCACACCAGCGCCATCAGCAGAAAGAACATCGCCCCTGCCAGCGGCGCAAGGTACGCCGTCCATGCAGGCCAATCCACCACCGGGTGATGCAGCAGCGCACTCACCGGAACGTGCATGCACAGTCCAAACGGCGCGACATACATGAACAGCAGCCGAATCGGGCGCGGGTAAATATCCACCGGATACTCGCACGCCGTCCGCCCGCCGTAGGTCAGGATATTCACCGCCTCGATGGACTGCACGGACAGAAAGCACAGCGTCGCTTCCACCAGAAACAGTCCAAGCAGCATCAGCACCGTCCCCGCGACGGAAATCAGCAGCAGCACCGTGCTCCCCAGCGTCCACGGAATGCCCAGCTGCGTGACCGAAAGCCACATCAACACAATCCCCAGCACCGCCGTGCTCAGCCGCCGCGGGTCAGTGCTGCTGCACAGCACCTGAAGAAGCAGATTCCGTGGACGAAGGAGAATCTGGTCGAACTCACCGCCCTGCACAACCCGTGAAAACGCTGTTAGCCCACGCCCGACACACTCCGTGATGGCGAACGTCATCTGCATCATGCCGAAGAAGAACATGATTTCGCTCCCCGACCACTGCCCAACCGACGTGAACCGCCCCAGCAGCACCAGCACCGCCATCAATTCACTGCCGGACATCACCAGCTGCGCCAGCGTCTGCATCCAGAACGACGCGCGGTACTGCGTCGCGCACCGCCACTGCATCCGCAGGGCATGAAACACATACTTCATCTTGCTTCACCCTCCCTGAATCGTGAGCTGATTCATCTGCCGCCGCCACATTCTGCGCCCAAGGGCGACCAGCAGCATCAGCCAAAGCAGCTGCACGCCGATGTTCAGCGCCCACTCCCCTACCGCCTGCGCGTGCAGATACATGCGAATCGGCGCATCAAGCGACTGCGCGAACGGCTGATAGCGGATGAGTGCCTGCACGCTGTCCGGGAAGAGCGTCAGGGGGATGATATTGCCCGCGAAGGCGTTGCTGATGAAGGTGATGATGGCGTTGATGCCGCGGTTGTCCATCGTCTGCATCAGGATAGCGCCTGAAATGCCCGCAATCGCGCACAGGTTCATCACGCCGATGAGCAGCGATACGAATGCCTGCATCAGTGCGAGCAGGTTTTCCGGCGGCTGCATCCGCCACGCGGTCGGCAGCAGGAATTGCAGCGCAATCATCGGCACAAGCCGCATCAGCGCATTCACATGCCGCTGCGCCATGTTCCGCACGAACGCGAACCGATACTGATCGACCGGGCGAAGCACCGCATACGCCAGACCACCCGTCATCACCTGCTGTATCAGCTCCGTGTCGTTCATCAGCAATACGCGGAAAAACATCTGCTGAAGCCACACATAGGTGATGGTTTCCGCCAGTTCCGCTTGATTTTCCCCTCGGAACAACGCCGTGTACAGGAACACATACAGCAGCCCGAAGAACGCCTGCGTCACCAGCCCTCCCAGCGCCGCCGCGCGGTACTGCGTCTCCTGCATAGCTTTGAGCCGGTAGAGGGAGAAATACGGCTTCCACGATGCAATCCACGTCTTCATAGCGCCATCTCCCGGTACATCCGCGCAATCAGCTCATCGACATTCTGCTCTTCAATTGCCATTTCGTGCATTTTCCCTGCCGCCATCACCTGCCGCATGGTTTCGGACAAGTCGCCGTCTTTTTGCAGGGTAATTCGCCATGTATCGCCGTCTTTCACTGCGCCCTGCGGCAGCTTCGACGCATCCGCCGCGCCGTCGTAGGTGACGGTCAGCGTGTGCGCGGTGTCGTAGCGGTGCAGCAGATTCGTCAGCGTGCCATCATAGAGCAGCTGCCCGTGTCCCAGCACCATCACCCGGCTGCACAGCGCGCGCATGTCCTCCATGTCGTGCGTCGTCAGCAGAATCGTCGTCCGGCGCGTCTCGTTTTCCACCCGCAGGAACTCCCGCAGCTTCAATTTGCTCACTGCGTCCAGCCCGATGGTCGGCTCATCGAGGAACAGCAGCTCCGGCTCATGCAGCAGCGACCCGCACAGCTCCGCGCGCATCCGCTGCCCCAGCGACAATTGCCGCAGCGGCGACTGCATGATGTCCCCCAAGTCCAGCGCCGCCGTCAATTCATCCAGCCGATGCCGATAGCGCCCCTCGTCAATGCTGTAAATGTCGCGCAGGAGGTCGAACGAATCGCGAATCGGCACGTCCCACCAGAGCTGCATTCGCTGCCCGAACACCGCGCCGAGGCTGCGCACATGCGCCTTCCGCTCCGCCCACGGTGTCCGCCCTGCAATCTGGCAGCTGCCGCTCGTCGGGGTCAGGATGCCCGTCATCAGCTTCACCAGCGTGCTTTTGCCCGCGCCATTCGGGCCAATCAGCCCGACGAGTTCCCCGCGCCCAATGCGGAAGGATACATCCTTGAGTGCCTGCACCTCGCGCGTTTCCCGACGCCACAAGCGTGCGATGCCGCCCGTCTGCGCCCGTTCGTGCCGGATATAGGTCTTTGTCAGGCCGTCAATCACGATGAAAGGCGGATTTGTCCCCTGCTGTTCCATGCCTTGCCTCCTTTGAATGTGCAATGAAATTTTGCCGACACCAAAAAAGCAGCGCCGTCCTGCCGCGTTTTTCTTCGCGGGAATCGGACAGCGCTGCGCTTTATCTTGGCAGATGTCGTGCTTTTTTCGCACATCGGGAGGATTATTATAGCACCTGATAAGTGTTCTGTCAATATCTAATCCGGGAAAAATCACCGTATCAGCTCATACATCATGATGGCAGCGGCAATCGCGGCATTCAGGCTCTCCGCGCCGCCGCGCATAGGCAGGCGAACCCGGTGCGTCGCGGTCTGCTGAACAGCTTCGCTCACGCCGTTTCCCTCGTTGCCGATGATGAGGGCGAACTGCTCCGCCACGTTTCTCCGCTCGTAAAACGGCGTGCCGTCAAGCTGTGAGGACAGGATGCTGTACCCCTTTTCGCGCAGCTTCAGCAGTTCGCCGGGCAAATCGTCCGTCGTGCGCAGATTCATGCGGAAGATGCTGCCCATCGTCGCGCGCAGCACCTTCGGGCTGAACACGTCCGCGCACTGGGTGGACAGCAGCACGCCGTCCAGCCCCGCCGCATCCGCCGTGCGGATAATCGTGCCGACGTTGCCGGGGTCTTGCACACCGTCGAGCGCGACGATGTGCTTGCCCAGCGTGCTTTGCTCCTTCATCCGCACGACGGCGGCGATGCCCTGCGGCGTTTTGGTGTCGCAGACCGCCGCGAGGACGTGCTCCGGCAGCTCGTAGGTCGACATGGTCAGCCCGTCGGGGATGTCGTGCCCCTCCTGCACCAGCACTGCTTCCACGTCAAACGCGGATTTCAGCGCTTCCTCCACCATTTTGCGCCCCTCCACCAGAAAGCAGCCGCTTTCCCGGCGACCCTTGCGGTCTTTGAGCGCCTTCCACGCGGCGACTTTCGGGTTTTTCAGGCTCGTAATGTGTTCCATGATGCTTCTCCCTTAGTTCGTGCCGCGGAAGCCCTTGCCGATGATTTCGCCCGTGTTCATAATCAGCACGAACGCGTGGGGGTCAACCGTCTTGACGTACTTGCGCAGCAGAATCGCCTCGTGGCGCTTCATCACCGTCATCAGCACCGTGCGGCCCTCGTGCGTGTATGCGCCTTCGCCGTGCAGTTCGGTCGCGCCGCGCTTGAGCACGTTCGTAATATACTGCTCGATTTCGCGCGGTTTGGTGGTAATGATGTGGAAGTATTTATGCGTGTTGATGTTTTCCAGCACCATGTCCACCAGCAGGCTCTTTATCACCAGACCGAGGATGCAGAACAACCCGGTTTCCATGCCGAACGCGACGCACGCCATCAGGGTGATGATGAGGTCGCTGCACATCAGCGCGCGCCCAATGTTGAGGCTGGTGTACTTGCGCAGAATCATGGCGACAATGTCCGTGCCGCCGGAGGACGCGTCGAGGTTGAAGAGAATCGCCGAGCCGACCGCGGGCAGGCTGACAGCGAAAATCAGCTCCATGAGGGGCTGGGAGGTCATCGGCGCGTTCATCGGAATGATGCGCTCCAGCCCCCACGTCAGTCCCGACATCAGCAGGCTGACATACGTCGTGCGTCCGCCAAAGCCCTTGCCGAGCACAATGTAGCCGACGATGAGCAGCAGGACGTTGATCATCATGACGAAATCGCCATTGGTGAAGTTCGGAATATAATGGCTCAAAATGACCGCCATACCGCTGACGCCGCCGGTGGAAAAATGGTTCGGGAACTTGAAGAAGTAGATGCCCAGCGTCATAATCACCGTGCCGAGCGTCAGCAATGCGTATTCCTTCACATTTTCCCGTACTTTTGCCTTCTGCATGAATTGCAACTTCCTTTCCCAGAGGCGCTGCCTCTGGATTCCGCCAAAGGGTCTTTGACCCTCTGGACTCCCTTTTTCGCGATTGAGTTGGTGACGCTTGCATACTATGCCCGCGTGTTTATTTAGGGAACGGACTTACCCCTTCAGGATTTCCTTCCCATACTTGCTCACCAAGCGGTCGCGGTCGGCATTCGCCAGCACCACCGTCAGTTCAAGCCCCGTATCCGTGTATTCCTCATTGACCACCCTGCCCAGCGGGCGAATCTGCCCCACCAAGCCGAAGCGGTCAAACGGCAGCACGAACGTTACGGGCGCGTAGGTCTTTTGCAGCTGCTCCGCAATGCGCGCGTGCAGCTCCGCGATGCCCTCGCCCGTTTTTGCGCTCAACCGTACCGCGCCCGGAATCAGCATCGGCGCGCCCGCCTCGTCGGTGTACAGGTCGCACTTGTTGATGACCTCAATGCGCGGCTGCTCCGTCGCGCCGAGGTCAGACAGCACTTGCTGCACCGTGTCGTGCTGCTGCGTGATTTCCTCCGATGCGCCGTCGTTGACGATGACCAGCACATCCGCCAGCACAGCTTCTTCCAGCGTCGAGCGGAAGGCGCTGACCAGCGCGTGGGGCAGCTTGCGGATGAACCCAACCGTGTCCACCAGCAGGAACGGCGTATGCTCCGCCGTCTCGATGCGGCGGCTGACCGCGTCCAGCGTCGCGAACAGTTGGTCTTGCACATACACATCGCTGCCCGTCATCTGGTTCAGCAGTGTCGATTTGCCCGCGTTGGTGTAGCCGACCAGCGCGACGACGGGAATTTCGTTCTTCTCGCGGCTCTTGCGGCGCAGTTCGCGCTGTTTCTCCACCGCATCCAAGCGGCGGCGGAGTTCCGTCATGCGCTCGCGGATGTGGCGGCGGTTCATTTCCAGCTTCGATTCGCCCGGCCCGCGCGTGCCGATGCCGCCCGCCAGCCGCGACAGCACCAAGCCCTGCCCAATCAGGCGGCTGGACTGGTATTGCAGCTGCGCCAATTCGACTTGCAGCTTGCCCTCGGCGGATGATGCGCGCTGGGCGAAAATGTCCAGGATCAGCGTCGTGCGGTCAACCACCTTCACGCGCAGAATCTCCTCCAGATTGCGCGCCTGAATGCCCGTCAGTTCCTCGTCAAAGATGCACAAATCAGCTTCCAGCGCCTGACACTGCCGGCACAATTCATCTGCGCGCCCGCGCCCGATGAACAGCGCCGTATCCGGCTTATCCTTTTTTTGCAGGAATTGCCCCACGACCTCCGCCCCGGCGGTGTCCGCCAGGCGCGCCAGTTCATCCAGCGATTCCATGCTCTCGATGCCCATCAGCACAGCGCGCTCCTTGGCATGCGTGCCCTTCTCGTCCGCCTCCCAGCCGACAATGCGGTCACTCTCGGTGATTTGCCGCATCCAGTCGCCATCGGGCGTCTTGTACCAGCGGACGGGCTCGTCCATCAGCAGATTCTGCTTCTCCACCAGAAACGCGCTCTGCACAAACGTCGGCTCGCCCTTCAAGCAGCCGATGGCGACCATTGCGTCATAGCGGAATGACCGCAGCGCCGACAAATCCACATCGGAGAGGCGACCGTCGCCATTGGGGTGGGTGTGGATGCAGCGGACGCAGCTCAGGCGCTGGGTGTTGCGGCGCAGGCGGTAGTCGCGCAGCTCCACGTCCCGATCAGTGCCGATGGAGACATCCACCACTTCGCCGTCGCGCGTAATATACACCGCGATTTCCCGGTTCAGCACGCCCGTAAAGCGCGCCAGCACCTGCATCAGCTCTCGCGGGAGGAACGTGTCCTCATCCACCTCATAATCGTATAATTGACCAAGCGCTTCTATCAGCGTATCGCGCACGCCGGTCACATTGCCATGCACCTGCTGTTTCATGATTGCTCCTTTGTCTGTCCCTTTTTCTCATGCCGAATCGGCTTCACGCGCTTGCGCAGGCTGGTGAAGATAGAGTCCGCGCAGCCCACAAGCAGGCACAAATAATAAGTGATAAACCGCCACACCAGCAGCGCGACGGACACCGTGCCGCCGGTAAAAACGCTGCCGAAGTAAACGAGAAATCCGCCCTCCTGCGCGCCGGACGCACCCGGCAGCGGCGTATAGCTGGCGGACACGAACAGCAGGAACGAAACCGTCAGCACATGATACCACGGCGTGCCGGTCAGACCCATGGCACGGTACACCAGCAGCGGCACGACCATCAGGCACGACATTTCCACCACCGAAATCACAAGCTGCGCCAGCAGGTGCATCGGGTGATGCACCAAATCCATCAGCGAACCGTGGAAATGCTCAATCGTCGTTTCGGCGGATGCCTGCCATTGCTCCGGCTTCTTGCAGATGTGGATTTTCGTCAGGAAGCGGATACCCCACTGCACAATTTTCTCCACCCACGAGCGGTGGAACGTCACCAGCAGAATCGACGGCACACAGAAGGAATTCACCACGCAGCCCAGGATAATCAGCGGGATGACGTTGCCCAAGTGCTCCGCCACATACGCGCGGTTGCTCAGCCACAGCAGCAGCGTCATCACCACCAATGTCAGCTGATTGAAGAAATACCGCGCCGTCAGCGCCGATGTGGCCACACCCGCGGGAATCGAGCGCTGGCTCATCAGGTAAATCTGCATCGGCTGACCACCGGATGAGCCGGGCGTGACATTCGCATAATAAATGCCCGCGAAGGAGAAATGCGTCGCCGTATTCAGGCTGACTTTGTACCCCTCCATCCGCAGGAAGGTGCACAGCCCCGCGCCCTCGGCATACACATAGCCGACCATCGCCAGCAGGCACAGCAGCAGCCACCGCTTGTCCAGCGTGAAAAGCACGTCCCATGCGTTCATCAGCTCCGGGTTGTTGAACGCAATCAGTACCACAATCAGCATCGACAGGAGGATAAAGCCAATGCTGAGAATCCTGCCCCATTTCTTTTTCTTCAAGGAAGGAGCCCCTTTCGTCGTAATCCCCGCCTATTGTACCACAAACCCGCGCCTTTCGTAAAGGGCAGGAAATGTCATTTTCGGCGGAGCGGGTGGGCATTTTCATGAGAATTTCATGAGAATGTTATAACTTCCGGCGGATAGATTGCGGGTCATGCGCCAGCCGAATCGCCGCGCGCTGCAATTTTCGCATCCACTTGGGCAAGGGATGACGCGCCTGTTCCGCATCCGTCTGCATCAGGCGCCACTGCACCCGCGTCGTATCGCCGCCCGCCTGACCATCCAGAAAGGCGTTTTCCACCTCTGCGCCTGCCCGAAGCGCCCCCGTGTGCAAAAAGTGCTCAAACGCCGCGCAGCCATCCTGCGGACGGAAGTGCATGTCCATCAGCCGCACCCCAAACGTATCCGCCATATCCGCAACGAACCGCATCGCGTCCGCCTGCATTTGCTGCACCGTGCTGCTCGGCACGTCCGCCTGCCCCAGCACCGCGCCGTGCGCGTCGTAGCCAATCGTCGCCGCGCCCCTTTCCAGCAGAAACTGCTCCCGCGCCACCCATGATACATACGGCGACGTGCCGTACAGCGTCCGGAACGGCACGCCCCGGCGCATCGGCAAATCGCTGTCAATGTGGGTGATGTACGCTGTCACGTCCGCCCCCGTCAGCCGCTGAATCACCGCTTCCGACCGCAGATTATACCCCACATCGAACGTCGCGCATTTGCCCGCGAACATCGGCAGCAAATACGCCTTCGCATTCTTTTCGTACTGCTGATATTTTTCCGCATCATACCCTTTTTCGCGGAAGATGCGCACGAAGTTCCACTGCGTTCGCGCATCCATCCGCTGATTCATCGGCAGTTCCGCCGCCAGCGCCGCCCGCGCGTTTTCCGTCGCAATGGGATGCAGAAGCGTCAGCAGCGAATCCGGCGTGTGGGCGGTCATGTCGATGAGCAGCGGCAGGGACAGTAGGTCAATTGCTTTGGGAAATTGCAGGGGCAGCGCCGCCTGCCGCGAAATGCGCACATAGCCCGTTTCCACCGGCAGGCGCAGCACTTCATTCAGCCGCTCGAACGCCGCCTTGACGAAATACCCGTCCCGCGCCAGAAAATTCACCCGCGCATAACCGTTTTGCCGCGTCTCCCACGCCAGCCACATCGCCTGACTGAACAGGTACGCCCCCAGCGCGGCATACCCCGGCGACGTGTCCCGCAGCTGCATCGCCTGAATCGCGCGCAGTCCCAGAAATCGCTCAGCTTCATACGCGCCCGTGAAGGTCGTCAGGTGCGCGTAATTTTCCCGCAAAAACCATTTTTGCCGATGGTTCAGCGGCTGTTCGCCATCCTCCGGAATCCGCATTGTCTGCCGCAATTGCTGTTCCGTCTCGCACAGCGGCATGAGGTCAGCGCCTGCGATTTCGGACAATTTTCGATAGATTTCCGGCAGATTCTCCCCGCGAAACTGCCCCCGCAGCGCCGGAAAATCCACCTCGTCGGACAGCGCCAGCAGCTTCCGCGCATCTGGCTGCATCAGCGCATAGAGGTCGCTTTCGCAGAAAAGTGCGCTATTTTGATGGGATTGCTTCATCTTATATACCTCTCAGTCGCCGCTGTGTTCGTCCATCATGCCGACAAATTCGCCCGCCGCCGTCCAGCGTGTCAGGGGCATTCCCGTGCCGGAGCGGAGCGGTTCGGGGTTCGGCAGTGCCGTCACGGGCAGCGCGCCGCGGCGTTCCGGGCGATTCTGCACGCGCAGGAGCGCATCCGCCGGGCAATCTGCCATGAAATACCGCACGCCCTCGCGGTATAGCCTCCGGCACAGCAGCCGAAGCGCCTTTTCGTCCGCCGCAGGGATTGGCGTTTCCAGCATCCGCCCCGGCATCAGCACGTCGCCATGCAGGTCGATTTCGGATTCGTACAGCCCCTTCACAAGCGCCGTGCCCATCTCCCACACGCAGCCATTCATCACGCGCACATCCATGCAGGCGCGCTCCGTCGCGCTCATTTGCAGCGTTGCATTGCGAATCAGCATGATTTTCTGCCCTCCATGCTTTTCTTGCACCGTACAATTCGCCGCGCAGACGGTGTTTTCCTGCATAAAAACTCCGCCGGACGTTGCCATCCAGCGGAGAAGAAACATTATTTTCCCCACAGCACAAACGCGCTGTTTTCGGGCCAAATCTGGGCGGTTTGGTTCGGGTTGTGGGACTGCGCCATCACTTTTGCGTAGACGTACGCTTCGTAAAGCGTCACCTTGCTGTCCTTGTTCAAGTCGGCGTTCAGGGACGAAATCGCCGAATTTCGGGCGAGGTTCCAGCCGTTGCCGTAGCACAAGCCGTAGGTGAACAGACCAAAGTAGCGGTCGATTTTGCCGTCACCGTTGCTGTCGTAGCCGGTGCTGACGCTCTTTTCCTCGGAGCGGCAGGCAGTGATGACGTAGTAGCCGCTCTTGGCGAAATTCGTGTCACCCGCACGGTCGATGAAGGCGGGCGCTTCCTCGCTGAGCAGTTCGCTGCCGTCCGCCGCCAGCACGACCGCTGTGCGGCTGACATCGCCGGAAAGCTGGTCATCATTGGCGAAGAGGTTGACCACCTGACTGTTGAACGCGGAGGACGATACCTGCGTCATCGTGCCGTCGCGCGCAATGAACTGCCCGGAGTGGCACGCGTCGATGATGATGACCTTCTTGCCTGGAATCTTGTCCAGCTCAGTTTTGAGGCGCGCAATCGAGACATACGTCTGGAACGTACCGACCAGCGCGGCATGGTAGCTTGTCGGATTGCCGTCCGCGCCGACGCTGTTCGCGCCGTGGCCGGAGTAGTAGAAGAGCGACACGTCGTTGTAGCTGGCATTCCCGAACGTCGAGGAAATGCTGGAGAGAATCTCCTCGGCGCGGATGTTCTTCTTCACCGTCACGCTGTACGGCGTCGCGGTCATGCGGCCGAGCATGGTGCGCATCCCGTCCACATCGTTTTCGCAGCCGGGCAGTTCGTTCGATTCGCCGGTATAGGTGTTGCCAATCAGCAGTGCGCGGTATGTGCCGACGGCTTCCTGATGCGTGTACGCCAGCTCATCCGACCAGTCGCCCACGCTCACGTCGCCGTTGGAGAAAATGCGCACCGGGCGCACGCGGTAATAGTACGTTCTGCCCAGCACAGCGCTGTTGTGGTAGCCGTAGGCGTTGCTGACGCGCCCGTTCGCCTTGGGCGTGCCGCCGGGCGTGGTGGAAATGTACACGTCATACTTGTTCGCGCCCTCAGTCGCCGCCCACGAAATGCGGACGCTGTTTTCCTGCGCGGACACTGCCGTCAGCCCGGTCGTCTTGGGCAGCCAGACGCCCATGCCGATGTCGCCCTTGAGCGAGAAGCAGCGCCATCCCTGCGGCTGGGCGAGGCGGAAGGAGTAAACGAAGTAGTAGTACACTTCGCCGGGCTTCATCGTGGTGTCGATGTAGGTGGTCGCGGTGTTCTCAGAGACCATCAGCTTGTGGTAGCCCGTTTCGTGGAAGCCGCGGCGGTAGATGACGTAGCCCATCGCGCCGGGAATGGCATCCCACGTCAGCTTCAGCCCCGTTTCCGTCCACTCGTAGCCTGTAAACGACGGCGTTTCCATCGGGCTGCCGACCATGCGGTTGCTCGACGGCAGACCCGTAATCACATCGCCGCTGTTGAGCTTGCGCTTCGGGATAACGAGGAAGTCATACGTCTCGTTGAAGGAAATATCGCGGATGTCGCACAGGCTGCCCGTGAGGTCGGTGCGGACAATCTTGTAGTCGTCCGCGTCGTGCAGGGACATGGCAACATCGTAGTGCGTCGCGCCCGCAACGGGTGTCCAGTTCAGGCGGATGGTGGAGGTATCTTTACCACGCGGGTCGGCAATCACGACGTCGCCCAGCGCAATATACGGGAAAGACAGCGACTGCGCGCCCTGACTGACCTGCTGCCCACCCACAACATACAGCGCCTGAATACGGTAGTAGTAGACCGTGCCCATGCGCGGGGTGGTGGTGGAATAGGTTGTGCCGCTGCTCTGCCCAAGGAGCGAATATTCGCTGCCCCACGCGGGCTTGTAGTAGATGGCGTAGGCATTCGCGCCCTCCACCGCCGTCCACTTGAGGGTAATGCGGCCGCTGCGCTCGTAGGAGGCGGAAATGCCCGTCGGCTGCTCCAGCGCGCGCCCAATGATGAGGTCATCAAGTTCATCCGGCGCGATGGAAATCGTCGGTTCGGGGATTTCGGTGGCATTCGCCTCGGTCGGGGCGGGGGTGTAGTCCGAAATGATTTCGTCCGTCGGCGCTTCGGTCGGATGTTCGGTGATTTCCGGCGGATTGGTGACTTCCGGCGCAGCGGTCGGCTGCTCGGTAATTTCCGGCACTTCGTTCGGAACGTCCGTCACTTCCGGCGGATTCGTCGGGGCATCCGTCACTTCGGGAACATCGGTCGGGGCTTCGGTTGGAACGTCCGTCGGCGCGTCCGTCACTTCCGGCGGATTGGTGACTTCCGGCGTGGCGGTCGGTTCTTCCGTCGGCTGTTCCGTCGGCGCGGGCGTTTCCTTCTGCTCCGGATGCACTGGAATCGGCGCAAGCAAATGTCCGTGCGCCGCCATCAGGTCGTCCTCCGGCTTGCGGGGAATCGCGTCATATGCAGCGGTCTGCTCGTCCGTCAGCATTTCGGTGCTGCTGGTCTTGACCCACGCCGTGCGCACAATCGCCCCATCATAGAAAGCAATCCGCACCGCGCGTTTGCTGTCCGTGCGCGCCTCGGCGTAAACCGTGCCGGACACTTCGGTCACATCCGCGTCGCCCGTCAACTGCTGATTCGCGTAGAGCTTCGCGCCGCTGCGGAGGGTCGCCAGTCCCGGCACAAACACGTCCTCGTCCGGCGTGGCGGTCGGGGCTTCGGTGGGAGCGTCGGTCGAAATCGGCGTTTCCGTCGGCGCTTCGGTGGGGATTTCCGTCGGAATTGCCGTATTTGTCGGTTCTTCCGTGGGAATTTCGGTCTGAATTGGCGTTTCCGTCGGCGCTTCGGTGGGGATTCCCGTCGGATTCGGCGTATTTGTCGGCGCTTCCGTGGGAATCTCCGTCGGAATCGCCGTCGGGGCTTCCGTCACAGCCGGCTCTTCCCCGATAATCTCCTCTATCTGCGTGCCGTCTGCCGCACTCGGCGCATCCTCCGCCAAGGCGGGGGCAGCCGTCATCAGCATCAGCAGCGCCAGCATCAGCGCCCCTGCGCGGCGAAATTGCTTCTTCATCAGCAAACCTCCTCGTTCAAAATCGTGGTTTATTCCTTTTCATTATATAGCAGCCGCTTCCAAAGGTCAAGCAATGCAGCATGAATGTTACAATTCGCAGAAAAATCGTGAAAAAGTCCGCAGAAAAATTCGCGCTGTCAGGCAAAACCCCTTGACAGGCGCGGCAAAATCGTGTATCATATATCGGTGTCAACGGAAAATGCTTGACAGCAAGGAGCGCTGACATGGCACAGGACGAAATCAGCAAGAAAGTCGAGCTGAATTGGCTTTCCGCGTTCTATGGCGGATTGCTGACCGACAAGCAGCGTCAGGTGCTCACCCTGCACTGCGAGGAGGATCTGTCGCTGACGGAAATCGCGCAGGAGGTCGGCATCAGCCGTCAGGGCGTGCATGAACTGCTCACCCGCGCGGCGCGGAAGATGTTCGAGATGGAGGAAAAGCTCCATGTTGCCGCCCGGTTTCAGCGTGTGGAGAACGGGCTGGAAAAATGCCGGGCGATGATGCGCGAGGGCCGCTATGGCGACGCGGAACGCATGATTGACGCGCTGATTCGCTTTGATCAGGAGGAAAACAATGGCCTTTGAGGGCTTGACAGAGAAATTGCAGGGCGCGCTGCGCAAATTGAGCAGCAAAGGCAAGCTGACGGAGGAGAATGTCAAGGAGGGTATGCGCGAGGTGCGCATGGCGCTGCTTGAAGCGGACGTCAACTACGCCGTCGCCAAGGACTTCATCAAGAAGGTCACGGCGCGCTGCGTCGGCACGGAAATCACCGGCACGCTGAGCGCCTCCCAGCAGGTCATCAAAATCGTCAACGAGGAAATGACCCAGCTGATGGGCGGCGAAAACGCACGCCTGACATGGTCGTCCGGCCCGCTGACGGTCTACATGCTCTGCGGCCTGCAGGGCGCGGGCAAAACCACGATGGCAGCCAAGCTCGCCAACTATCTGGCAAAACAGGGCAAGAAGCCGATGCTCGCCGCGTGCGACATCTACCGCCCCGCCGCCATCAACCAGCTGCAGGTCGTCGGCAAGCAGGTCAATGTGCCGGTGTATGAACACGGCACGCAGGACCCGGTTAAGACTGCGCTGGAAGCCGTCGAACGTGCCCGGTATCTGGGTCGCGACGTGCTGATTATCGACACCGCCGGCCGCCTGCACATCGACCAGGAGCTGATGGACGAGCTCGTCCGCATCAAGGAAAATGTGCATCCGCAGGAAATCCTGCTGGTGGTTGACGCCATGACAGGTCAGGACGCGGTCAATGTCGCCCAGACCTTTAACGAGAAGCTGGACATCGACGGCGTGATTCTGACCAAGCTGGACGGCGACACCCGCGGCGGCGCGGCGCTGTCCGTCCGCGCGGTGACGGGCAAGCCCATCAAGTTCAGCGGCACGGGCGAGAAGCTCTCGGAAATCGAGCCTTTCCACCCCGACCGCATGGCAAGCCGAATTCTGGGCATGGGCGACGTGCTGACGCTGATTGACAAAGCCTCCGAAGCCTTCGATCAGGAGGACGCGGAGAAGCTCGCCAAGAAAGCCCGAACCGCCGATTTGACGCTGGATGACTTCCTCGACCAGATGCAGTCCATGAAGAAGATGGGCGGCATCAAGTCGATGCTGGAAATGCTGCCGGGCATGTCCGGCAAGGACATCGACGTGGACGAAAACGCCATGAAGAAGCCCGAAGCCATCATCCGCTCCATGACGCCGAAAGAGCGCCGCAATCCCGGTGTCCTGAACGCCAGCCGCCGCAAGCGCATTGCCGCTGGCTCCGGCACGACCGTGCAGGACGTCAATCAGCTGATCCGCCAGTTTGAACAGGCGAAGCAGATGATGAAGCAGGTAACGCAAATGAAGGGCAAAGGCCGCATGAGAATGCGCTTCCCCGGAATGCGGTAAACCCTGCGCCCCCCTACTGCGTGGTATCATATAAATTGCTTATATGATTTCCATATAAATAACTTTCCTGAACATATTGAGGAGGAACAAACCAATGTCCGTGAAGATTCGTCTGAAGAGAATGGGTATGAAGAAGAAGCCCTTCTACCGTGTCGTCGTTGCCGACATTCACTCTCCCCGTGATGGCCGTTTCATCGAAGAAATCGGCTACTACAATCCCATGGTGCACCCCGCTGAGGTGAAGGTGGACGGCGAGCGCGCGAAGTACTGGCTTACCTGCGGCGCTCAGCCCACGGATACCGTGCGCGTGCTGCTGAAGAAGACCGGCGTCATCGAGAAGTAAGGGGCTCCCTCTGCAAGATGGATCGGTGCGGTTTTGCCGCATCTGACAGCCGACAGGCAGAAAGGACGCCCTATGCGCGAATTGCTCACCTTTGTGGCGCAGTCTCTGGTCGATCATCCCGATCAGGTCGTCGTCCGCGAAACGGAAGGCCCGGAAGCCGTCATTCTTGAGCTGAGCGTGGCTGAAGATGACATGGGCAAGGTCATCGGCAAGCAGGGACGCATCGCGAAGGCCATCCGCACGGTGGTCTCCGCTGCGACTGCCAAGAACAGCAAGCCTGTTTTTGTCGAAATTCACAAGCCGGAAGACGACGAAGCTCAGAACTGAACGTAGGCGTGGGAGCAGTGATGTTTCCACGCCTCTTTTAGATTTCGCCGCTGCGGTGCCCCCTGCATAAACACGCGAGAACTGTATGCAATCGCGCACAACTCAATCGCGCGAAATGGTCAAGGGGCGACGCCCCTTGCGGAGTCCAGAGGCAGCGCCTCTGGTGGAAAGGTTATTATAGATGAACGAATACCTGATGATTGGGGAAGTCCTGAAGCCGCAGGGCGTTCGCGGCGAAGTCAAAATCAAGCCCTACGCCGCCGATTTAGAAGCGTTCCATGACTGGAAAACCCTCTACCTCCACGACGGCGCTTCTTATCAGCCCATCAAGGCTTCCTGCTCCCGCGTCCACGACGGTTTCGCGTATGTCACCCTTGGCGACTGCAAAACCATGGACGACGCGGAGAAGCTGCGCGGGCAGAAGCTCTACATCGACCGCGCCCACGCCCTTTCCCTCGCGGACGACGAGGTGTACATCAGCGACCTGATCGGCTGCGCGGCGGTGGATGAAACCGGCACGGCACTCGGCAAGCTGACGGACGTGCTCCAGCACGGCGCGGTAGACGTGTACGTCTTCCAGTCCGACAAGGGCGAATGGATGGCACCGGCGCTCAAAGCGGTTTTCCCGGCGGTGGATGTGCAGAACCGCGTCATCCGCGTCGTGCGCGAAAAACTGGACGAGGTGGCCGTCTACAATGAGTGAAGCGCCCGCGATGAAAATCACCATTCTAACCATCTTTCCGGAGATGTTTGAGAGCGTGCTGAATTCCAGCATTCTGGGGCGGGCGCGCGCGCAGGGCATCCTTGATATCCGCTGCGTGGATATCCGTCCCTTCTCCGACCGCAAGCACAAGAACACCGATGATTACCCCTTCGGCGGCGGCGCGGGCATGGTGATGCTGGCACAGCCGATTCTGGACGCCATGCGCAGCGTGACGGGCAACGATTTCCAAGGCCGCCGCATTTATCTCGGTCCGCGTGGACGGACGCTGTCAACCGCCGTCGCCCGCGAGCTGGCGCAGGAAAAGGAACTCGTGTTGCTCTGCGGCCACTACGAGGGCGTTGACCAGCGCGCGCTGGACACTTGCATTGACGAGGAAATCAGCATCGGCGACTACATCCTCACCGGTGGCGAACTGGCGGCGATGGTGCTGACAGACTGCGTGGCGCGTTTCATTCCGGGGGTGCTGGGGTCTGCCGAATCGCCGGAGGAGGAATCGTTTTCCGACGGGCTGCTGGAATATCCGCAGTACACGCGCCCACGCGAATTGAACGGCATGGAAGTGCCGGATGTGCTGCTGTCCGGCGACCACGCGAAAATCAAGGCATGGCGGCGCATCGAGTCCCTCCGCGCGACGAAGCGGCACCGCCCGGATTTACTGGCATCCGCCGAACTGACCGACAAGGAAAAGCGTCTGCTGGAGGAATTGTGATGTTTTTGCGGAAACTCTTGGTCATCGTTGTGCCGCTGGTGCTGTGTGGGCTTTGCGTGTTCTTCCTGCCGCTGCTGGGCGGGTTCGGGTTGTGGTCGGACTTGCTGCAAGGGCTGATTCTCGGCGCGCTGTTGGCGCTGCTGCTGCCGCTTTCCGGCGCGTCACGGCGCAAGGAGCCGTTCGCGACGCTGCTCGTTGTGCCGATGATTGTGCTGATTGTCCTGCTGGCGCTGCAGCTCATGCGCGCGCTCGGCGTGGCGCTGCCGTTCCAGCCCGTGAGCGGCTGCACGATGATGATTGAATGCACGTTTCTTTCCTTCATGACCGTGCAGGCGATTCGGACGAAAACCTGATAGACAGGGCATCCCAAGCGGAAGAGAAAGCAATTCGCTTTTTCTCCCGCTTTTTTTGGTTCTTCACGGAAAGTTGGGGGAAACAAACAAGGGCTTAGGCGAAGCACCAAAAAGCTGCACGCGGAAGGAGCATGAAAG
>OMCM01000609.1_pt1 | contig 23412 bp, 19 predicted proteins | sample 1645021 | NCBI WGS metagenome assembly OMCM01 (sample SAMEA103958142, study PRJEB25191) | human gut metagenome | biome: human-associated habitat [ENVO:00009003]; feature: intestine environment [ENVO:2100002]; material: feces | place: Germany | collected 2013/2015
ATTTCCACCGTCGGCGAAAGCGAACCGCCGCTGGGTTCGGAGAATCAGATTCTTGTCAGCGACGAAAACCTGCTGTGCGGCATCACGCCGGAGGATCTCTGCCGTGAGCGCGCGGAAATGCTCTCCACCACCAAGGACGCGCTGCTGACGTGGTGCGGCGTGCTTGACCAGATGGCAAAGGACGGCGGCGTGTGCGTCATCGGGCATGACGGCGCGATTGCCGCTTGCGAGAAGGAAGATTTGACGGTTCTGTAAGGGATATAACGTAAAAAGACCCGCTGTTCACCCCCAATGCAGGGATGGGCAGCGGGTTCTCGTATGCTATACTATTTTCACTTTCTCCATTCCACCCGAATCTCAAACGGCATCTGCGCATCTGTCGCTTCATCGCTGTCCCAAACGTGCACCTGATAGCTTTCCGGCGTGCCCAGCACGACGAAGTACAGATACTGCGTTTCCTCCGGGATATCGAAGGACACAGCGCCAGTATTCGCCTGAGTTTCATATCCTTATTCAAACCATCCCTTCGGCAGCACATCCCGCTGATGCAGCAGCATGTCGTCGAAGAGCTTCTGACCGTCCTCCAGCGTCACGCCGCCCAATTGCGGGTCGTTCATGAACGTGGAGAAACCCAGCTTGCGGTCGCAGTGCAGCGCAGCCTGCAAGGTGTTTTCCTGATTGTAGACGTGGCGCGCCACCAGCGGCAGGATGTTCGCCGGCATGTCGCCCGCGCAGATCGGGTCGATGCGCCCGCGCGAGAACAGCGCGTTCGTCTCCACCACCGCGCCAATCGGCAGGTTCGGAATCTGCCCCTGATTCGGCACGTTCACGTTGCTGACCATGTTCCCCAGCCCCAGCAGCGCCTTGAGCAGCAAATGCCCTTCCTCACCCGACGGCGTGAGGTCAAGCGGCTCTTTTCCGCTGAGCAGGTCGTCCGAGCGCTGCATCCGCTTCTTCAGGTCGTCCTCGCGCCACGAAACGGGCGTCAGGTCGAATTTCCACTGGTGCGCCGTCTCCGGGCTGTGCAGATACCACTGCGGCAGGAATTCCACCAGATGGCGGTCGCCCGCCGCCGCAATCGCCCCGTAGCGCTGGAACAGGTCGAACTTGACCTTGTGCGCGCACGCGAAATGGCTGTTCATCCAATTGTCTGACCCCAGCTGAATGCCTTCGGGATGCTCGTCCACAAAACGGGCGTACAGCGGCATCAAATCCATGCCCTGATAGCTGGCAGAGGTAATCCAAGTGAAGTGGTTGATGCCGGTGACAGTGGTGTACAAGTCCTGCCGCTTCACGCCGGGAATGTGCTCCTGCTCATCCAGCATCGCGCACAGCACCTTCTGCGTGCCGAACACCTCGTGGCAGCAGCCAAACGCCTTCACCTGCGGGAATACCTCGTACAGCGTCCGCACGCAAAGCGTCATCGGGTTCGTATAGTTGATGACGAACGCGTTCGGCGCGAAGTCGCGAATCGCTTCGGCAATCTCAACGAACATCGGAATTGTGCGCATTGCCCGCATGAAGCCGCCCGCGCCCACCGTGTCACCCACGGACTGATATACGCCGACCCGCTCCGGCAGGTGTACATCGCCGCGCATATGCGCAAACGTTCCCGGCAGAATGCTGATGACGACGAAATCCGCGCCCGTGAGCGCCTCCTGCAAGGAACTGCTGACTTCAAACGTCCACTTGGATGCCGCGTCGGGATGCGCCGCCAGCATCGTGCCGATTTTCTGATTGCGCTCCGCCGCCTCGCGGTCAATGTCGTACAGCCGTACCGTGCCGCTGATTTGTCCGTCGGAAATAATGTCGCGCATGAAACCCCACGCCCATCCGCGCGAGCCGCCGCCGATGTAAGCCACCGTCAAGCCTGTCACCTTGTTGTCTTGATGCGTATACATTGCACTTTTCCTCCTTGATGGCTGGTTTTCAGCCTGTATCGACATGATAGCACAGATGCGCGGGTTTTGCAATGCGAGAAAAAGATTCATATTTTCCATCATTAAGCATTTATCTGCTGCAAAAAACAGCTTTCCCTTTCGGGAAAGCTGCTATCATTTTCCACTTTAGTCCTGCCCAAGCAATTCTGTCGATTCATCTTCGAGAATGTCGCCCAAAGGCATTCCCTGAATGCGGCATTGCGCCAGCGCTTCCTGCGGCGTGGCATATTCGCCAATCAGCGCATACGCCGAACCTTCTTTTTTGTACACGCCGAATCGCGCTTCACGCCCGTCAGGCAGTACTGTATTTGCCGGGTGATACATCGAATCCGTCTGAAAACGATATTCCTGCCCTCGCCAGCCAAAATCCAAGCCAAACCAATGCCCGTCGGATGGCGACCATTCCCCGGTGTATTGGGAGAGAAACTGCTCACGGGTCATCTATCTCAACCTCCTCCGTCACACCCGCCAAAATCCACTGAATCGTCTCATCATCCAGCAGCAGATACTGCGGCGTGACCCGCGGCTGCCACTCCGGGACGCACGCCGCCAGCGCGTCCGCATGGTGGATTGCCAAGGTGTAGCGTTCTCCATTCACGCCGGGGAAGCCCGCTTTTCCGTCCGCGCTTTCCGAGTGCTGCGACCAAAGCTGTGTCAGCACCGCTTCCCATGCGTAATATGCTTCCAGCTCTGGCGACGCTGCCGGAATCGCCGCATCCTCATCCCCCTGTCGCCACAGCACCTGATAATCCTCCGGCGTTCCCTGCCGAATCTCCGCCGTCGTCGTCTGCCAGCCGGAATCGAGCGTGAAGCCGGTGTTTTGCATAGGCGTGCTTGCCGTATGCGGCACGATATGCTTTTCGGCGCAGAGATAGAGGATTTCGGCGCGACTTCCGTCAGCTGCCGTCTCCGTCACCTGCTGCCGCTTGACGTAGAGCGGGGTCGTGCTTTCATGATAGTCAAACGAAGCGACAAGCCTGCCGTCCGCCAGCTGGGACAGCTGAATCCCGTACTCGCTCGTCGGAATCGGGCGCGTTTCGTTCATCAGCCAATCGAAGCAGTATAGATTTGCCAGCCCGAGGATGCACACAATCAGCGCACCCAGCAGGACATTGCGGAGGGTGCGGCGGCGCTTCTGCTTCCGCAGCGTCTGGGCGGCGGCGTCGAACGCGGCGCGCGAATCCAACTCGCTTTTCTTTCCGGCGGGCAGGTCAGCTTTGAGCTGATTCATGTATGCGGCACATTCCGCGCACGTCTGCACATGCGCCGACACCATGTGCTTGCTCCCGTCGCTGGCGACATCATCCAGCACCAGCGGCATCAGGTCGCGGACGACCTCACAGTCTTTCTTCATGCGTTTCGTCTCCTTTCATTGCGTCCAGCAGCATTTGCTTCGCCCGGTACGCCGTTACGCGCGCCCAGCTTTCGGATTTCCCGAACAGCGCCGCAATCTCCTTACTGGACAATTCACAGAAGGTTTTCAGGGTGAACACCTCGCGATACGGTTCCGGCAGACGGTGGAGAGCTTGATGCGCACTCAGGGCAAGACTGTGTTCCACGACCATTTCCGTGAAATCCGGGACGGACGCCTCCGGCACGTTGTCCAATGGCAGCGGCGACTGCTTCCGCATGATGCGCAGAAACTGATTCCGCGCAATCGCGCAGAGCCATGTGCCGACCGAACTTTTTCCTTCGTACCGCTTCCAATTTTTCATCGCCTGATAGAATGTTTCCTGCGTGAGTTCCTCCGCAAGGTCACGATCGCGGCACAGGCGGATCAGGTAGCCGTACACCATGTCCCGGTACTGCTGATATGCTTCTTCTGCGTCAAGCATCTCCAGCACCTCCCTTCATGAAGTTAGTCGCGCGAAAACGCCAAACGTTACATCCGATTACAAAAAAACATCCGAGCCGTTTGCCCGCCTATGGAGCAACCAGCCCAGATGTCTTTCTTTCGTGCGGGAAACAGGACTTGAAGTCGGAGACGGCTGTAAATAGTGTGCAATTATGTATAATACGGTTCAATTTTGAAACCAATTTACACAATTACAGTAAATAACATACACTCTGATAAAACCCTGATTGGGGTGGTAGTTGGGGGTGGAAACCAACACCCGGAGATGATCTGCTGAGATGCGCTGTTTGACGGGTACGGAAGCAAGTACACTGATCAAGTAACGAATCGAAGGAGGTCATCACCATGACAAATCTGAAAAAGGAAATCATTGAAAACGGCATTCATTATACGCTTCAAGGAGACTATTATTTCCCTGATCTGGAACGCCCTGAGACTCCCACCCAGGCCATTGGCCACTATGGCCGGATGCGGAAAGCTTACCTGGAAGAGCATCGTCCCGGCCTATACACTCGTCTGATTCTGTCCTGCAAGTTGTATGAGCATTTGGCAGAAACTGACCAGGTCTGCCGGGGTCGGATGAAACAGATGATCGCCCAGATGGCTGAAGCTGAAGGCTTCAATGAAAAGCTGAAGGCTTCTGACCAGTTGGGGTGGATTTCTCAGATGAACGGCATCCGGCATCGGGTTGAAGAAATCGTACTTGATGAATTGGTTTTTAACTGAGTTCGTATCGCCGCCTCTTCAGGGGCGGCTTTTTTCATGGGCTACACCAACTTGCTATCAACTTGCAACTAAGTTGCAAGTTAGTTGCAAGTTGGACAGCAAGCTTCAGCTGTTCTCTGCTGGAGATGGACCAGCAAACCATTTTGCAGCGCTTGTATTACCACGGAAATAAGCTCGATTCTCATTGCGTAATTCCCTAAGCAATACCTGGATCTGACTTCGATTATGCCCAGGAAGAACCTGCTGTAATTCTCTTAGCGGTGCTCCCTCCGGACCTTTCTCCCGCATGTGCTTCAGCAGCAGTTCTTTATTTGTCTCACGATCCAAGCCGACAATCCTTGTGTGGACGCCGGATTTTCCAACAGCACTATATAAGTTGCGGGAAAGAACATACTTGCTCCGGCCAATATGCTCCACGATCCCCATTTCTGTCAAGTGCTTCAGCCGATCTTGCATATGGTTGTCGAGAGGCATGTCATGATACAGAGCATTGATCGTCAGAAAATCAGCAGTAGTGAGCGTGTCGAGTCGTTCATTTCCAATCCGATTGATTACCGATAGCATCTGCTTGTCGATCACCAGGCCATTCAGAGCCAGGCTGACAAAAGCGTCATCTGTCCCGGCAAAATCCGGCAGCGGCTTGGCTTCTTTCACGCTGGTTTCGTAGATAATGTTCATACCCTGACCGGACCGTTCCACCAGACCGCATAGAGCCAGGATCTCTGCGATTCGGCGGTTGCGGGGAATCTGCCGATCCAGGATGTTGTCAAGAGAAATGCCATTTGGCAAGCCGCCGGGGCTTTCGATCACAAGCCTGTCCGGGAATTGCCGGATGAACACACTCCCGGCCAGCTGATAGTTCCGATGGCTGGCCGCGTTCAGGATGGCTTCTCTGACAACACTTTCGTTGAAAGTCGGGATATCGAAGATAAAGAAGCCCTCCTGATAATGCTGAATGTCATTGCGCAAATTCACCAGTTCCCACAGGCGATTGAAGCAGGCGAAGAAACCGACCCTGAACTCTTCCCGCTGGTTGGCTGGTCCGGAAACGTTGGAAGAACGATACTCAAAAATGATCTCCGACTGTGGCAGTAGCCTTCCGAGCGCTTCCTTCTTTCCGAACAGGATCAGCGCGGCATAGGTGATGCCTTCGTCTGTGATCGCTTCGCAGTCGTGCAGCAGTTGTTCGGCGGACAGATTGGCCAGACGCCTGTTTCCACTCTTTTCAATCCATTTATCCCGGAATGCGTCGATGGCAGTTTCATCAAGGTCGGAGATTTTCGCTTTTTCGCAGACGCTGCCGGAAAAATCAATACCAGTCTCCTCGTAAATTCGACGCCGGACATTTTCCGGCAGGGGGATCAGGCTGTCGCCTTCATACCACCAGGCCACGCCGTCCACCTGTACAGGCAGACCCATGGGGCGGCTGGCGACATCAAACACCAGGACGCGCCGATCTTCGTCATCATAAAGGATCTGAAAGTCCACCATAACCTTCAGTTTGTCGATCAGCCCTTTCCGTGTACGCTCGGGCTGATCAAATGCCTCGCTGCCGACGACCTTGCGGGGGCGTTTGTCCGTAATGCCAAGCACCAGCATACCACCGCCACAGTTGGCGAGAGCGCAGCAGATCTGTGTCGCTTCGTCCGAATCAAAGCGGCGTTTTGCCTCTTTGAACTGATTCTCTATATCTCCTTTCATCCTTCGCACAGCGGCAGCAGTTCTTCCAGCTTTGCAACGATGCGTTTTTGTTCGCCCAGGGGTGGGAGGGGGAGAACCATCTTAGACAGCGTTTGTCCATTACAGTTTGGTTGTGCTGTTGCTGTTGTTCCGTTTTGCAACTGTTTCCAATACAAATTGCTATTCATAAAGATCTTTATATATTTTGCGTCTAATTTGTCGCTATAACTTGATCTGATTAAGTATCCTGCAAAGACAGCTTTTTCTGTAATGTTTTCGACCAAGTATGATTTTCCAACGGTGCCTCCTGTACGAGCGAATAGGATATCATTGTCATGAAGCAAATAAGCATCAATGTTTGCATCATCAATATCACAATATGGCACGTTTCCCCAAATAACCTTATTATCTTGTATATCACTAATGCGCACCATTTTGATTCTTCCGGAATCCTTTGCAGAGGCTATATATCCATACTGGATTTGCTCTGATAAAGCTCCCCATCTTACCCACTTCCAGTTCTCCGGAATATCAAACGGCTTTTCTTCCTCAGAAATGGGCGGCAGCGGCTTGCTCTTCTTGATTTTCCCGGCTTTCTCCAGGGCGAGCTTTTCCCGCTGAATCTGCTGATACAGTTCCTCCGCGTTGCCATCCTCCGGGAGCTGCTCCGTCAGTTTGCCCTGAATGCCGGCATCAATGATCTTGCTTTTCAGGGTGGCAAGGTTATCCTGGTATTGGCTTTGCAGGGTGTCGATGGTATCTAAAACAGAAAATGCGGAATGAATAATACTTACAATTCGTTTCTGAACAGGAAGAGAAGGTAAGGGAACTGGCATGTATTTGCAGCGTCCGCCACTAAAACCGTCTTTGTCTCCGACAGCTTTGCTCTTGATATGGTTCTGGGCATAAGGACTACATAGTACCAGATGTGTAAAGAACCTTGTTTCATCTTCAACCATTCGTATAATTAAAATGTGCTGATTGATGCTACCTTTCGAGAAATCGTCTGGTACAATAGCGCAACGGCCAATAGAGCCACCAGTTATATTCAGCAGTATATCTTTTGCAATGACGGTGCTATTCTCTCGAGTATTTAGCAACTGCTCGGTAACGTAAACCATTCCTTCGCTGTGAATACCATCATTATAGATGTTCTGCTCACGAAAGAAACAGAAGCCTTTATCTACATATGCATCGGATTTCTTACCACCGGTCGGAGTACTGCCGGAAGTGATTTTTGCTGTAATATCTCCCAGCCTGACCCATTGCCAATTATCCGGGATTTCAAACGGTATATCTTCTTTTGTAAGTGGAATAAGAGATTCTTGCTTTTTTGCTTTCCCTGTTCCTGCTAATACAGCTTTTCTTTCTTGTATATGCTGAAATAGCTGCTGTCCAGTCCCATCCTCCGGTAGCTGTTCCGTCAGCTTGCCCCGCAGGGCCAGATCCAATATCTTTTTGCGAATCGCCTGGGTGTCAATCACAGCTCCATCCCTCCAAAGAGAGATTTCAGCTTTTCCACGGCGGCGGCGATGCCGTCGGATTCCTGCTGCATTTCGGCCAGGATTTCATCCACGGAGCGGTCATCCTCCTCGGTGAAGTCGATCCATTTGAAGTTCAAATCCTCCCGGGCGGCGACCTCCTGGGCGGAGAAGCAGCGCCAACGGCCGTTGGGGTTGGTTTCCGCGTCATAGGTGGGCTGTCGGTCCTGCTGATGCCCGGCGCAGTAGCAATCCACAAACTCCTGCAAATGCGCCCGGGTCATGGGCTTGGTGGCCATGGTGTGCTTGACGCCGGTGCGGTAATCATAGACCCAAATATCCTGCGTGGGCTCGCCCTTATCGAAGAACAGCACGTTGGTTTTCACGCCGTTGGCGTAGAAAATGCCGGTGGGAAGACGCAGGATGGTGTGCAGGTTGTAATCCTTCATCAGCTTGTCCCGCACCTGCTTGGTGGTGCCTGCGTCGGTGAGCACGCTGTCGGGCAGCACCACGCCCACGCGCCCGCCGGTGCGCACGATGGACATGATGTGCTGCAGGAAATTCACTTGGTTGTCGCTGGTCTTGATGAATTCCGGGCGGTTGGCGGATACTTCCACGCTGCCCTGGGGCCGGGTGCCGAAGGGCGGATTGGTCAGCACCACCTGGTACAGGTGATCGGAGGTGTCCAGCAGGGAATCCTGATACACGATAGGGCTTTTTTTCACGCCGATGTCGTGCAGGTACAGGTTCATGGAGGCCAGGGTGACCACCAGGGAGGTGTTGTCCGCGCCGAAGAGGGCGTTGTTTTTCAGGAACTTCTGCTTTTCCACGTCCTTGCTCTGCCTGCGCATGTGCTCATAGGCCGCCAGCAAAAAGCCGCCGGTGCCGCAGCAGGGATCGGCCACCGTTTCGGTGATCTTGGGGTCCACCACGTCCACCATGGCGGCGATCAGGGCACGGGGCGTGAAGTACTGGCCCGCACCGCTCTTTTTATCCTGTCCGTTCTTTTCCAGGATGCCCTCATAGATCGCGCCTTTCAGGTCGCCGTCCATCATGTACCAGTTATCCTCGGACACCATGTCGATGACCTTTTTCAGCATCACGGGGCGGTCGATCTTGTTGGTGGCCCGGGTGAAGATGGTACCGATGAGGCCGTCGGATTCGGAAAGCTCCTTGAGGATTTCCTCGTATTTCTCCACCAGGTCTGTGCCGCTCAGGGTGCACAGATCCTTCCACTTGCTGCCCTCCGGCAGATAGCTGCCCAGGCCCAGGGCTTCCTTTTCATCGTCCATTTTCAGGAACAGGATGTAGGTGAGCTGGGTGATATAATCGGTAAAGCCCACGCCTGCTGCGGCCAGCACGTTGGCGATATTCCACACCTTGGAAAGCAGGGCGGATTCGGTTTTCTGGTTCTTTTCCTGTGCCATATTTCGATACTCCTCTTAAGCAGCTTTTAGCAGAATCTGGGCCATGGAGCGCATTTCGGCTTCCAGCACCTTTGCGCCAAACAGGGTGATGCCCCTGCGCCACAGGTCAGTATCCACTTCGTTCAGGTCCATCACCGACAGCGCGCCGTCGTTGATGACAAACTCGGCAATCTGCCGCATCAGTTCCTTTTGATCGTCGGTCAGGCTGCGCTGGGCCTGGCCGCAATACAGGTTAAAGCGCTGGGTGTACCCATTCAGCAGGCTGGTCAGCGTGCGGCTCCGCTTGTAGGCAAAGCGCACCAGCTGGATCAGGTGCGTGAGGGCGTTCACATTGGCTTTGGTGTCCAATTCGTCCACGTCGCCGGATTCATCCAGCACCTTGTAATTCTTCCAGATGGGATAGATGCCGAAGCTGCGATCCTGAGCCAGCAGACTGTCCCGCAGCTCCGCCAGCATGGTATGGGTGATCACGGTGTCCTCGGCGTTGTAGATGATGCGCAGGGCTTCCAGACGATCCTTGTTATCGTTCAGATATTTCTCAAAATTTTCGATGAAGGATTTAGCCGTTTCCTTGGAGAAACCGGCGTAAATCAATTCGTCCGGGTCCTCCTCCGTGCGGACGACGTAGCCCCGCTGCATTTCCAGCAGCTTCCGCCGGGCAGGGATGCTGGTGATCAGGCAGTCGATCAGCGCCATGCGAGCGGAATTGTCCTCGGAGGGGCTGTTGTACGGCGGTAGGGCGTCCTGGTCGAACGCCTGCTGGATGGCATTGGCAATGGTGCGGGGAGCGAAGCCGTAATTGGCAATGAACGCATCCAGATGCCGGCCGAACAGCGCGTTATTCTCGTACCGCCGATGGATGGTGGCGCAGTAATCCCGCAGCAGCCACAGGTTTTCATCGCTGAGCTCGTTATGGGCCAGGTGCTCCAGCAAATGCTCCAGGGAAAGCACCTTTTTCCCCGGCCCGGGAGTCACTACAGGATGGGGAATAATCTTTTCATGCTCCGTCACGCCCACGGCGTCCACGATGTAATAGCATTCCTTGGTGCCGGCGTTGGGCGTGACCTCCCGGAGCTTTTCATCGTCCACCACCCGGCAGCCGCGGCCCTTCATCTGGGTGTAGAGCACATCGGACATGACGTCCTTCATAAACAGCACGACTTCCAGGGGCTTTACGTCGGTGCCGGTGGCGACCAGCGTTACCGTGACGGCGATGCGGAAGTCCTTTTCGATGCGAAGATCGCGGATCAGGCCGTTGGAATCGCCTGAGGTGTAGGTGATCTTCTGAACAAAATGCTCCGGCACCTCGCCGCCTTCAAATTCAGACGCGAATACATCTTTTACCGCTTCCACGATCTGTGTGGCGTGGTTATCATCCTTAGCAAAAATCAGCGTCTTGGGCACGTATTCCCATTTCTTTTCCCGGTCGGGGTACAGCTCGTCATAGACGGCTTTTTTGTAGGCTGTCAGCACCTTTCGGATCTGATCCTCGTTCACCACGGAGCGGTCCAGGGCGGACGGATCGTATTCCACTCGCTCACTGGCTGTATAAACCGTTTCCCAGCCTGTCCTGCGGGCTGTTTCCATGAGCTTCGTTCCCGCACGTATTGCTCCGCCGTGCTCGGTGATCTGGGTCTTGATGCGATAGATGCGGGAAGGCACATTGACACCATCCACCACGGAATCATCGTAGGTATAATTCTCAATGATGTTATTATTGAAGAACGCATAGGCTTCCGGCGTGGGTGTGGCGGTAAGGCCCAGGATATGCGCGCCAGAGAAATAATCCAGCACTGCCCGCCACTTGCCGTAAATGGAGCGGTGGCATTCATCCACGATGATCAGCTGGAAGTAATCCGGCGGAATCCTCAAATCACCATCCAGGCGGATGATATCTTTGCCCTCTTTTTCTTCCTCCTGCGTTGTCCGCTCGTCTTCGGCGTCCTCGCTATCCTCCGAAAGCTGCTGCCCGGTCAATACGGCAAACAGCTTTTGAATGGTGGAAATCACAATGTCGGCTTTTAGCTCGGTATCATGTTTCAGCCGCTTGATCTCATAGAGGGAGCTCATTTCCGTCTGGCCTTCCGTGCGGTCAAACTGGCTGAACTCACTCTCTGTCTGACGGGCTAGGTTGTTCCGGTCCACCAGGAACAGGATGCGGCGCACAGGAGTATAATTCAGCAGGCGATAGCTGGCCAGGCAGGCCAGATAGGTTTTGCCGCTGCCGGTGGCTAGCACGGCCAGGCTTTTCTTTTTCCCATTCTTGATGGCGTTTTCAAACTCCATCTCGGCGCGATACTGGCAATCGCGCAGGCCGCGCTTCTCCAAGCAGGGCAAAGCGCCATAGGCAGAAATCTGATGAATCAGCTGAAGCATCTTCTTGGGAGAATGCATTTCGGTCAGCTCAATATAATCCGTTTCAGGAGAAAGCAGATTTTTGAAATAAATCTTGCTCCCGTTGGCCAGATAAACCAGCGGAATCAACCCGTCATACCAAAGACCATACCAATTTTGCGGATGGGTGGCATAGCCCTCGGCTTGGGACTGCACGTCTTCCGCCAGCGGGTTTTCCTCCCGCTTGGCTTCCACCACAGCGATGGCCTTATCATCCACAAAAAGCAGATAATCGCTTTCCGTGTTTCCCTGCATCAACCCTTCTTTAACGGCGGAAGCACTGTGAGGAATATATTCTTCACGGGATACAATTTCCCAACCGGCTTTTTTCAGCTGCCGGTCAATCTTCTCCCGCGCTCGTTCTTCAGGATGCATGGCGCTCCTCCTTTGGTCTCACGATGGGATTACTCCTGCTGCGCAATTCTTTTTCTCAAGTCATCCAACTTTTCCCCATTATAGATGAACCAGATTGTTCCCTGAACGGGATGGGTGAAGCCTTTCAGCTTCTGCGCCAGCGCGGACAGCGATGTGGTTTCGCCGTTATACTCAATATGCCGGTCATAAACCACCGTGGGACGGACGGATTCATCGTCAATAAATACAATTTCTGCGCCGAAAGGAATCCTACATTCATTGAACCGAAAGGGGCCGCGCCGGGCTTCTTCCCGTACTTCTTCAGCTATTTGCTCGTCAATGATTTCATGGCCTTCCGGCTGAACCCGCTTCAAACGCTCCTGCGTTCCGCTGATTTTTGCGATGCTCTCCAGCAGGCTGTACGCATCCTCCGCAGACATGGCGTAAAACTCCTTCACCCGCTCACGGCCATCGAAGGTTTCGATGGAGCGAAGGTCGGGATTCAGCCGGTCGATCAGCTTGTGCAGTTCCTTATCGGTCAGAGCGCTTTCAACCTCATAGACAGCATAAGCCCGAAAAGCAAAGGGGATCGTTTCGCTGCGGTTCAGCTGCTGCAGCCGACGCTCCAAATTCTTTGCATACCCGATCTTGATATAATCAGGAAAGGATGGATTGGTCAGAATATAGATAACGCCTTTCGACATAGGGAATACCTCCATCGTGTAAATTCACTGAGGGTCCTGGATCAGCTCCATAATATCATCCATGGTACAGCCCAGCGCGCCACAGATTTTGACCAGCGTTTCCACACGCACATCCTCATTTTTACCCAGCTTGGCCATGGCGTTGGTGCTGATCTTGGCCGCTTTGATGAGCTGTGTTTTACTCATACCTTTGTCGATAAGCAGCTTCCATAATTTATTGTAGGATACAGACATTGCGTTGTCCCTCCATATGCGAAATAACGGCAGTGTGTTCCTTGAAGAGTATACCACATCCTACAGTTATCTGCAATATAAAATTGCAATCCTCAATCGGTGCAATCCTTTCCTGAGATGCTGCTTCTGCCGTCATCATTGCACTCATGTCAGTTGTCCTTCAGGGGTAGGGTGACAATCATCGGGATAGCTTTATGATTGAGTTTTGCATGTATCCCTGGCTCCGTTCCTGGCCTCGTTTCTGGTTCCGTTTCTGGCTTCATGATGGAGCCAGTGGCTATTGGCTGGATCTGAAGTATAGTGATCGGCGTGGCTAAATATCATATGGCAGTATTGAAAAGGTGAACAATAGCTCCTCCGCAAAAAAAGTTGCAAAGTTCATATGAAAAAATGTGTCGTCCGATGTCGCCCTGATGTCGTCTTGATGTCGTGGTGGAGAATTGGTATCATGTATAATGTGAAAAAGTAGAACAGGAGAAAATGAAACGTGCCACATAGCAGCACCTATGTTTTCTGACGGATATGCAAAAAATGTCGCATAATGTCGCAAGACGCCGAGGTCAAGATGTGCTATCATGTACGATGTAAAGCTGGACAAAAATTGTCGTCCCCCGTCGTGAAACTGTCGTTCAATGTCGTCCCTGTACCGTCTTAACACCAGGCCCTTTCGATGCTATAATGTACGATGTAAAAGAAGGATAAAAGTTGTCCATAGCAAGCCCCCATTAGGTCCCCTCTAAGCCCCCAGTTAGTCACTTGACTGCACTATCAAAATATCCTATCATGTACATAGAGGAGTTAGAAGCACTGGCGATTATGCTGGTGCTTTTCTTTTACCCATTGCCCATCGAAAAAGGAGGAAGGGCATGAACGAAAATCAGAAACGCACCATCCACTACAGTTTCAAGGCCACACCGGAGGAGGACGAGATCATTCAGAAAAAGATGGAGCTGGCCGGAATCAAGAATCAGTCCGCGTTCATTCGGCGCATTGTTCTGGGAGGATTGATTCTGCGTCTGGATCTGCCGGAACTGAAAAATGCAACGCGTCTCATGGGCAATCTTTCCAACAACGTGAATCAGATTGCCCGGCGGCTACATGAAGGCGGATCGATTTATGAAACGGAGATAGACGACATTGTGGAAAGGCAAAAGCAGTTACAGGATACGCTGGACAAAATTCTTACCAGCCTGGATCGGATAAGACGATAAGCAGGGATCATCATTTACGATCGCGGCGGTTTGCTGCTTGCAGATCGCCGCTTTCTTATGCACAAAAACAGGAGGAGCCATGGCGACCACAACGATTTTGACCGTTCACGTCAACAAAGGAAAAACGCCGAAGCAGTGCGTATCGGCGCAGCTGAATTACATCATGAATCCGGCAAAGACCAACGGCGGCAAGCTCATTTCATCACATGCCTGCATGCCGGAAACGGCGGTCAACGAATTCATGCTGTACCGACAAGAGTATCTCGAAAACACCGGCAGGGAAATCGAAAATGAAGTTTTGGTCTATCACGTCCGGCAGGCTTTCAAGCCGGATGAGATCACGCCGGAGGAAGCAAACGAAATCGGGAAAGAGCTGGCCTCCCGGATGACCAACGATCAGTTTGCCTACGTCGTTGCGACGCACATCGACAAACATCATGTGCATAACCACATTGTCATTTGCTCAACGGCACTTGATTGCCAGCACAAGTATCGGGATGTGAAACGCAGCGGCAAGGATCTTGCTCAGCTCAGCGATGAGATCTGCGAGGAGCACCAGCTTTCGGTCATTCATGATCCTCAGAACAAAACCGTTTCTTATAACAAGTGGCAAGGCAATCAGCGAAGGTTCACCCATCGGGATGAGCTACGAATGATCATCGACGCCGTGCTGTGGATGCAGCCTGATGGCTTTGATGCGCTGATGCAGCTGCTGGAAGAGGCTGGGTGTCGCATCAAGCGCGGCGCGCACATCAGCATCAAGCCACCGGAGGGAAAACGGTATATCCGGCTCGATACGTTGGGGCCGGAATATAATGAAGCATCTTTGCGCCGGACGCTGGCGCATGATCATGTGCACATTCCGAAAATCCCGCGGGGCGATTTTACTGAAAGTCAGATCAAGCGGCTGATCGACATTGAAGCGAAGCTTCGCGCAGGCAAAGGGAAAGGTTATCAGGTGTGGGCGGAGCGGAACAACATCGACGCGAAAGCGCAGATGGTGATCTTCCTGAAAGAGCATCAGATCGGTTCGCTGGAGGAGCTGAACGATCAGATTCAAGAGCTGACCGATCAGCGAGATTCTCTGAAAGCCTCCCTTCGTGAAAAGCAAAATCGAATGAAGGAGATCAACCGACAGCGGCAAACGATCCGGGATTACAGCCGGACGAAAGAGGTTTACACCCAGTATCGGGAATCCGGCTGGTCGGTGAAATTCTATCAGGAGCATCGGCAGGAGATCGAAGATCACAAAAACGCCCAGGCGGTTTACTCGTCTCTCGATGGAAAGATGCCGACGCTGAAAGAGCTGACGGCGGAGTACGATGAGCTGAAGGAGCGGAAAGAAAACGATCAGGCAGCGCTCGACGAGCTGAAGCCGAAGCTGACTGACCTCAAGCACATCCGGTACAACTACGATGTACTGGAAAGAGACAGTGCACCAAATAGTCACCAACACGCCACACCAAAAGATCACCACTTCGATGAACACGCCGTCCATCACGATGACGAATCCCGCTGATTCGCAGAACAACCACAGCGTTTGCGCTGGTGAAAGGGGGTTTGGGGGCCATGCCATCCAACAAGCAAAGTGCAAAAGGTGCTACCTTTGCCCTGCTTGCTACTATGCTCCGGGGCTGGTTTCTGGAGACCATGGAATCGTGTCCCTGAAAAAAAGAAATTTCATTTCGTGAGAACTTTTGGTCCTGAAACCCCAGTAAAACCGTCATTTCAGAAAAACAAACATACGCAAAAAATGCCAACAAAGCCTTACGCCGCAACGCTTTCCGAAGTTTTCAAAACGTGAAAACGATTTTGAAGGCCGTGTGATATGGTGACGATGAAAGCCCGAGCGTAAGGCTTCATCCCCCACGATTTCCCGCGCAGGAAAAGCTATCCTGTGCGTTGACATAAAGCCGTCCTGCGTCATGCCGTCGCGAAGCATGATCCGAACGCAGGACGGCGGGATGTCCTCCTGCTGTGTGATCGGACATACAGCAGAAAGCACAACAGACACATCAGCAACAGGAGGAAATAATGAGTTTACTTTTTACCCAAGTCAAATCCCAAGTTACCACCCGTCAGGCAGCAGAGCGCTACGGCGTTCCCGTGAATCACAGCGGCATGGCCTGCTGTCCATTCCATGATAATCATCATCCTTCCATGAAAATCGACGAACGGTTTTACTGCTTCGGCTGCCACACCACCGGCGATGTGATCGACTTCACGGCCAGGCTGTTCGATCTTTCGCTGTATGACGCGGCGAAAAAGCTGACGAATGATTTCAACATTCAGCCGCTGCCGCCGAGTCAAAGCGCACCGATCCCGAAGCTACCCGCTGCTGTGATCGAAAGAAAAGAGGAACAGAGCGTTCTCAAAATCCTGATCGAATATGAGCGGCTCCTGGAGAAATGGAAGGAAGATTTCGCTCCCTCTGATCCCAAGGATGAAAACTTTGATGACCGATTCGTGCACGCTGTTCATCACCTGCCAACCCTGGGCGATGCCATTGATCGTCTCTTTTCATCCGACCCGGACGAGCGAAAAGCCATCATGGATCATATCAGGAGCACAGATGCTGTTGCAAAAATCGAAGTGATCCTCAACGTAGAATGTCAGGAGGTGAAGAATAGTGGCCCAGAAAAAGATCGAGCGGCTTGATACCTGGCCGGAATGGTTCACGGGGAAAACAATCAATGAGCCCATCTTCTGCCGTGAATTTCTGGAGCGTCACAAGCTGGCCTACACCGAGAATTCCTTCTTCACCACGGAAGGCAGGGTCACCAACGAGGACGCCATGCGGCAAACCATTTATCAGCAGCTGGAGCCTTTCATCGTCACCGGGATGAGCAAAAAGGTGGACGACATCATGAAGGATCTTCGCATCAAAGCCCAGGTGACAGGCTTGCTGCCGCAGACAGATCGGGTTCATGTGCAGAATGGCACGGTGTTTCTGGACGGCAGCTTCAGCGAAGCGAAGAATGAAATCGTCAGAAGCAGATTCCCTGTTCGGTTCAATCCGAAAGTGAATAAGCCGGAGCGCTGGCTGAAATTCCTGTCAGAGCTTTTTTGGCCGGAGGACATTCCCACACTGCAGGAATTCATCGGGTACTGCCTGATTCCCAGCAACGCCGGACAGAAGATGATGGTGATCAAGGGTAGCGGCGGCGAAGGCAAGAGCCAGATCGGCCATGTGCTGTCCCGGATGTTCGGCCCCAACGCGAAGGACGGAAGCGTCGGAAAGATTTCTGAAAACCCTTTCGCCCGTGCCGACCTGGAACACATTCACCTGATGATCGACGACGACATGCGGCTGGAAGCGCTGAAGCAGACGAACTACATCAAAGCGATTGTCACGGCGAAAGGGAAAATGGATTTGGAGCGTAAGGGCAAGCAGAGCTATCAGGGATTCATGTACGCCCGCATCCTGGCCTTCTCCAACGGCGATCTGGTTTCCTTGTATGATCGCAGCGACGGCTTCTTCCGCCGGCAGCTGATCCTGACGACGAAGCGAAAGCCGCCGGATAGAATCGATGATCCCAACCTTTCGGAAAAGCTCTGTGAAGAAATGGAGGGCATCTTTCTCTGGGCGATGGCGGGATTGCTGCGGCTGGTGAAGAACAACTTCCAATTCATAGAGAGCAGTCGGGCCAAGCTGAACCGGGAGATGGTGAAGAAGGATGCCAACAACATCGAGCTGTTTCTGGAATCGAAGGGGTACATTGTCCGCGATCCGGAACGCTCCATCAGCTCTAAGGATCTGTACGCCGTGTACTGTACCTGGTGCGATGAAAACGCCTACCCGCCCATGAAGCGAAAGACGTTTGTGGAATATCTGAGCGCCAATGAGGAGAAGCTCGGCATTCACTACACCACCCATCTCACCAACAGCGCAGGCCGCGAGGTGAGAGGCTTCAGGGGGATCGGCTCCATCATCAGCCCGTCGGGTTACATGCAAGGCGGATGGCAGAAGGTCGATCCTGATGACAACCCGTTCAAAGACGCATAAAGCAACTTTTGCCCCAAACAAAGCGTCCATGCGTCCGGACGCCAGGGGAGAAAGACCAACCCTGAGCCTCGATCACCGGACGCATGGACGCATCAAAACGGGGAAAAAGCGCTTCTATGCATTACGAGTTTTCACAGAAATCAAACAAGTTTTGTTACCGATTGAAACGCTTTAGGAAAGAAAAAGTCCTTATTTTTCAAGGGGTTCCGGGCACGAAAAAGGGCAATTTTGAAGGTGGACGATAAATACATCGTCTCCCTCAAAAATGGGGTTCTAAACCGGTAACAAAACGGCAGGAGCAGACAAAAGAAGAAAGTTTACAACTTTTTATCGCTTTAAAGCGTGAAAGGATATTGAAATGATGAGAAACAGGCTTTATACTAAAGATGAGGTTCTTCAGGTCGTTGAGGCAGCGCTCAGCGCTCTGAATAATCAAAGCGCTCCCGCTCGGGAGCCGGAGCACCTTGACAACGATATACCGCAGAAATCTTCGCCTGTGAACGCAAAAGTTACTCTGACAGTCCCCGAAGCTGCTGAACTGATCGGAATCTGCAAGCCCACGATGTACGAGATGGTACGTGCCGGCAAGGTGCGATCTGTCAAAGTCGGGAAAAAGATACTGATCTCACGGCAGTCTCTGATGGACTGGCTGAAGGAAGGAGATTCCTATGAGGAAGCGTGCTAATGGCGAAGGATCAATCAGGAAAAGAAGCAATGGCACCTGGGAAGCAAGGGTCACCGTTGGGGTGAACCCAGAAACCGGGAAGCTGATCAGCAAGAGCGTGTACGGCAGAACCCAGAAGGTAGTCAGGGAAAAGCTGAACGCACTTCAGAAGGGAGAGCAGCAGGCGCTCAATCCGCCTGCTGCTGGTCCCGGAATAGCCTCGGAAGCAGCCAACGAACCAGAACAAAAAGAAATGACTGTTGGCGAATGGCTGGACACCTGGCTGAAGGAATACCTGGCAGATGTAAAGCAGGGGACAAGCATTCATTATGAATCGGTTGTCCGGCTGCATCTGAAACCGGCGCTTGGAGATATACCTCTCAGTCAGTTGCGTACCCCCATGGTGCAGAAGTTTTATAACAAGCTCAGGGGAGAACAACGCAGCCCCAAGTATATCAAGAACATTCATGGCGTCCTGCATCGGGCGCTGGACATGGCTGTCCGGGTGGAGTATCTCGAACGCAATCCGACCAGCGCCTGCATTCTGCCGAAGGTGGTGGAAAAGCAGGTGACGCCGTTGGAAGCTCCTGAGCAGAAGCGCCTCTTCGCGGCACTGAAAGGCAATCCCTTTGAGGCTCTGTTTCTGACGGCGGTCTTCACGGAAATGCGGGTCGGAGAGATTATCGGGCTCACCTGGGACTGTGTGGACTTTGAGCACGGTGTGATCCACATCGAGAAACAGCTGGTACAGACGCGGGTCAAGGGTCAGGATTATGTGTTCGGTACCCTGAAGAACGGCAAAACCCGCGTGATTGCCCCCGCCCCCTTCGTGATGGAAGTGCTGAAGAAGCACAAAGCGGATCAGGAGGCACAGAAGCGCGAGATGGGCGACCTGTGGAATGAGGGTAAATTCCCCGGCCTGGTGTTCAATCATCCGGATGGCAGCCACTATTCCCAGCCGACGATCTGGAAGGAATTCCAGAACATTCTGGCAGCGGCCGGTCTGAAGCATCACCGGGTGCACGATCTGAGGCATACCTTCGCGGTGAACAGCATCATGGCGGGAGATGACATCAAGACTCTGCAGGAAAACATGGGGCATTATTCCGCGGCATTCACCTTGGATCGGTACGGGCATGTGACGGAAACGATGCGTCGGGAATCATCAAACAGAATGCAGGCCTTCATTGAAAACATGTGATGATTGGGTATCGTTTGGGTACGGTTTGGGTATTTTCGCACATGCAAAAATCGGAACCCTTGATTTCTCAAGGGTTCCGTGGTGCGGGAAACAGGACTTGAACCTGCATGAAGTTAGCCCTCACTAGAACCTGAATCTAGCGCGTCTGCCAATTCCGCCATTCCCGCATTTGGTCAGCGTCAAAAACTCTGACAGTATTTATATTCGACGTATTTTGCAATTTTCCTGCTTGCTTTTCAAAAAAAATTTATTTTTTTGCGGATTTTTTCGGGAATCTGATTTTCGCATAGATTTGTGCTTATCATGCAGGGGGGTCACGCCCCTGTAATACAAAAATCCCCCGCTGCCAATCCAGACAGCGGGGGCAAATCCCTTAGATGCAGTGATATTCCTTGAGCAGCTTCTCGATGTCCGTGCCGGAAATCTTCTTCAGCACTTCCTTCAGCGCCAAGCGCTCCATCAGCGGCAGATCCAAGTCGGTAATCTTCTTGCCGTCGCGCAGCTGCACCGTCGCGTTCAGCAGGTCGCGGATGTCGTAGGTGCTGCCCCAGACCTCCGGAACGCCGCGGTCAACGTTCAGCAGCGTGTACACGGCAACCATCGCGGTACGCATGGAGTACTCCGTGGTGAAGATGGTGTCACGCGGCACCTCTGCGAACTGACCGAGGAACGCGAAGTTCACAGCCCCTTCCGGCACAACGTCCGGACGGTCGCCCGCTGTACGCGGCATGAAGAACGCCGTGATGTAGGGCATCATGACCGGCACCGTATTCGCGCTGTGCTCCGCCAGTTCCTCGATTTCGCTTTCGGGCACGCCCATGTGGTACAGCCACTCCATGCAGATTTCCTTGCCGGTGCAGTCACGCATGGGCTTCTTCACATAGTCGCCGGGCTTGTCGGAGAACAGACCGTACACCCACACGCACAGCTGATTCTTCGGCTGATCGCGGAACTGCTGCTGACGGTTCAGCGTCCAGGACATCAGCCAGCTGGAGTCCTTCACGGTCACGATGCCGCCGGTGACGGTATGGCCGGAGAAGGGGTCGCGCTTGCAGATCTTCTGGATATACTGCGGAATCTTGTCGTCCAGCGTGGTGACGGTTGCGCTCATCCAGTTGCTCTGCTCCGGATCGTAGCAGAACTTTTCCGGACGGCCGAACGAAGCGTCCTGCGCGGCAATCTTCTTCCACAGATCCCAGCCGTTGCCGGGCTTCAGTTCCGGGTCAAAGGGCGCGGGAGTGTTCTGGCTGCCGTAGGTGCTGCTTTCGACGCAGCCGCCGTTGGTGATGAACAGCAGGTCGTTTTCGGTCAGGTCGATCACGTCGGTCTGCCCATCATGCTCCACGGTGATGGAGGAAGCCTGCTTGCGCGTCGCGGTGACGTCGAAGCGGACGTCGGTCACCTTGGTGGCGTAGTGGAACTGCACGCCATGCTCCTTCAAGTACTTCTCCATCGGCAGGATGATGGATTCATACTGGTTATAGCGGGTGAAGCGCAATGCCTTGAAGTCCGGCAGACCGCCGATGTGGTGGATGAAGCGCTTGATGTAGAGCTTCATTTCCAGCGCGCTGTGCCAGTTCTCGAAGGCGAACATCGTGCGCCAGTACATCCAGAAGTTGGAGGAAAACACCTCGTCGTCGAAAACATCGGTGATACGCTTGTCATACAGCTGCTCATCCGGCGTGAAGAAAAGGTGCATGATTTCCATCGCGCCCTTATCGGAGATGGCGAACTTGCCGTCCGTGTGGGCATCCTGCCCCTGCTTTTCGGTCGCGCGGCACAGGGAGAAGTTCGGGTCTTCCTTGTTCAGCCAGTAATACTCGTCCAGCACGCTTGCGCCTTCGGTCTCAATGGACGGGATGGAGCGGAGCAAATCCCACATGACCTCGAAGTGGTTGTCCATTTCGCGGCCGCCGCGCATCATATAGCCGACATCATACTTCCGGCCATCGCACGCGCCGCCGGACACCGGGTCTTTCTCGAAAATGTGGATGTGCTCGCCCTTCATCTGACCGTCGCGCACCAGATAGCATGCCGCCGTCAGGGATGCCAGACCTGCGCCGACAATATAGGCGCTCTTGTGGTCAACGCCTTCCGGCTTCTTGGGATGGGCAAAGGCTTCATAGTTACCGCTGGAATAATACATAAGTTCGTCCTCCTTCAATCAGACGCAGTGGAGAAAAATTGTTGTTCATCCGAAGCGCTCTTCATCTCGCTTCGTGTCTGTATGATACCCCGATTTTCCCCGGAATACAATAAACAAACCGCAGCCGGTGTAAAAAAACCTGACACAAACGGCAGTTTGATAAAGGCACCACCGTGCAATTCGGCGGCGCGTCTGGCGATGTCTTTTCCGCCATCTGCGGCATGCAAATTCCTCGATGTACCGCCAATAAACCTTCGAAATTTGCATTTGCATCTGACGAAAAATCCATACGTTAGCCGACCACCTCATTTGTGCGGTGTTACCTTAGGGCACTACCGCACAATTCGTCGGCATCGCCAGCGCACCAACTCATTCGTGCGGTATTGCCTTAGAATTGTACTGCATCATTTTTCCTGAGCAAAACTGTATGCCAGTTCGATCCAATCAAATAATTTCTCGTCCAAATCGGATGGACTGCTGATGACAAAATGTGTTGTCCACCGTCCCGGATACGGCTCGGTTTTTGCCGCCACCCGGTCAGATTCCAGCGGTGCGGACAGCCCCAGCGTCAGCACAAAATAGTCTTCGGGCAGTTCTGATTTCTTTTTTACCTTCAAGAAGGACACACAGGCATAATGGTGGCGATTGCAGTATGAAATTTGGGATTTTTGCACTTTGATTCGGCTTTCAGGGAATCTGGCAAGCAGCTTTTCCTGAAAGCACTCATACAGCGGATAGACAGCTTGATGCCGGTCAAAGAAAAAAGAGTATCTTGTAGCGTTGTGTCCATTCTGTTCCTCTCCGCAAAATTACTGTTAACGATTTCTTTTTCCGGTATTCTCTGTCCCTCGGATTTCCTCATGATAGAAATAATCTACGATCACCGGATGTCCCTGCGGGACTCTGCCATAAGGCATTTCATTATCCACAAAGGGACAATCATACTTCTTAGCCATTTCCTCAGCTTTTACTTCAAGCGCTTTAAAGTAGCTGCGGTTATGCTTGTTATAGATCTCATCGTAAAGCGGTACAAGGTCAGAATATTTTCCGGCGATATAATCCATGATCGTCTTTTTGAAGCCGCCCCGAAGATTGAGGTTTTCGAGCCAGAACAGATCGCACTGATCCTTTACCCGCTCAAAGATGGCTTCAAAGTCCGTGATCCCGGGGAATACCGGGGATACGAAACAGACTGTACGGATTCCTGCGTCATATACCTGCTTCATAGCAGCGATACGCCGTTCAATGCTCGAAGCAGAGTCCATATCGTTCTTGAAATTTTCATCCAGTGTGTTGATCGACCATGAAACGGTTACACGTCCAAGCTTCTTCAGCAGATCAATATCCCGTACCACAAGATCCGACTTTGTGCAGATCAGAATATCTGCG
>OMCM01000617.1_pt1 | contig 23094 bp, 14 predicted proteins | sample 1645021 | NCBI WGS metagenome assembly OMCM01 (sample SAMEA103958142, study PRJEB25191) | human gut metagenome | biome: human-associated habitat [ENVO:00009003]; feature: intestine environment [ENVO:2100002]; material: feces | place: Germany | collected 2013/2015
AACATTTTACAATTGCACTGGATTGACCGATGTGACAATCGGTAAGAATGTAGAAAACATTGAAAGTGGTGCATTTGAATACTGCAAGGGACTTACATCCGTGATAATACCCAGCAGTGTAAGTAGTATTACAGGTAGACCATTTTCTGAATGTAAAAAACTAACCTCCATAACCGTTGCCGACGATAACCCAAGTTACATGAGCAAAGACGGTGTTTTGTTTGACAAAAATGGAGAAACACTTCTCTTTTGTCTACAAGGAAAAGAAGGGAACTATCAGATTCCAGACAGTGTAAAAAGCATCAATAGCGGGGCATTTTTCAACTGTGACAAGCTGACAGGTATCACGGTTCCTAACAGTGTAACCAATTTACAAGAGGGGACATTTTTTGGATGCAGTAATCTGACATCTATAGTGATTCCAAACAGTGTGACCAGTATTGGAGAAGCTGCATTTAGCAGGTGCTGTAATCTGACACAGATGATAATTCCTGACAGTGTGGTTAGCATGGGTACCCAAGTGTTCTCAGAATGCACCGAATTGAAATCCGTTACACTGTCCAAAAACATGACGGCAATTCCATTCAATACATTCTTGTCTTGTAAAAGCCTGACCTCTGTGACTATTCCTGATGGTGTGACAAGCATTAGCGCCTCTGCATTTAATTATTGTGCGGCTCTTTCCAGCGTGACAATTCCGGATAGCGTGGCTGCCATTGGATGGGCGGCATTTTCGAATTGTAGCGCGCTGACGGATGTCTATTATGACGGCACGGAAGAGCAGTGGAAACAGGTCAAAATTGATAATAGCAATGACGAAAACAAGTGTCTGAATAACGCAACCATCCACTTTGTGCAACCGGAGCCTCAGCCCCAGCCGCCGGTAGAAAGCAGCGGAACGATTGCTATCCAGTCCGTTCGGGTTCAACCAGGTAAAGCTGTTACGGTGAGGCTGGACCTCAGTGCCAACAAGGGTATCTCCAATATGCGCCTACAACTATCCTACCCTGATGGCTTTACGCTGGAGAATATCCAGAAGGGAGATGCGCTCTCTACGTTGTTCTTCACCCCTCCCGGAAAACTCACAGCCAATCCGGTGAACTTCGTTTGGGACGGAACAGATGCGGATACCTCAGAAGGCTGTATTCTGGAACTGACCTTCCGTGTGGCGGATACGGTATCGCCTGGAGACTATAAGATCCATATGAGCTACCAAAAGGGCGATGTTCTGGATAATGACTTGGAGGATATCGATTTGACGCTGCAAGATGGAGCTGTGACGGTGGCGCAGTTTACATACGGAGATGTCAATGATGACGGTGTGATTAACATGAAGGATCTGGGCGCACTGCGGAAATATTTCGCTGGTGGCTATGATGCAGACAAATTCGTAATGGAGGCTGCAGATGTCAACGGAGACGGTGTGGTCAACATGAAGGACCTTGGCATATTGCGTCGGTATCTTGCCGGCGGGTATGATATAAATCTTGGTAAATAACAGAAAGGACGCAGAAGATGAAGAAAAAATTGCTATCCATCATCGTCTTGGCAGCACTTTTGCTGCAGATGATCGTGGGAACTGTCATGGCGCAGGATGCGAACAACGGCAGTCTGACAGTGGAGACGAAAACAGTGCCCCTGGGGACAAAGGAAGTTTCCTTGCATGTGACTTTGGCGGAAAATCCGGGTATCTCTAATATGCGCTTGGCATTTACATACCCCGAAGGATTTACGCTGAAGAGCATTAAGAAGGGCGATGCATTGTCCAGCCTGACCTTTACGCCTCCCGGTAACTTGGCGGCCAATCCTGTGACTCCTATTTGGGATGGCCTGGATGCAGATACCAGCAACGGTGTAGTGGTGACTCTGACCTTTGAGATCTCTGACCAAGTGACTCCGGGCGAATACGCTGTGACCGTGGGTTATAAAGAGGGTGACCTTATTGATGGCAATCTGGAAGATATTGACCTGAAACTCATTCAGGGCGGTGTGGAACTCCAGTGTGCCCATGCAGACAAGACCGAGCACCCTGCCGTGGCCGCTGACTGCACCAACGCTGGCAATGAACTGTACTACACCTGCAACACCTGCGGTAAGCTGCTGAATAAGGATGGCGCAGTGATCGAGTCCGTACCTGTGCTGGATGCCTTGGGCCATAGCATGACCCACTACGAAGCCAACGCCCCCACCTGTACGGCTGCTGGTAATGTGGAATACTGGCTCTGCAGCCGGTGCAATAGGGCCTTTGCCGACGAAAATGGTGCGCAGGAGCTGAGTAAGACTACCGTTGATGCCCAGGGCCATGATTATGTGCATCATGACAAGGTAGAGGCTAGCCATGCTGCTGCCGGTATGGAAGAGCACTATACCTGCACCCGCTGCGATGCTTATTTTGATGCGCAGAAAAATGTGACTACGGAGGCTGCGCTGATTATTGACCAGATCCCTCACAGCTTTGGTGATTGGATCAAGACAGAGGATGGACATAAGCGTGTCTGTGAATGCGGTGCGGTAGCAGATGAAGGCGCACATAGCTTTGAGTGGGTCGTTGATGAAGCGGCTACCGAGGAAACCACCGGTATGAAGCACGAAGAGTGCACCGTTTGCCACTATGCTAAGGCGGGTGTTGAGATCCCCAAGTTGGACCATACGCATGCGATGGTTCATAATGATGCAGTTGCGGCTACCTGCACGACTGACGGTTCTGTGGAATATTGGCATTGCACCAAGTGCAACAAGAATTATGCCGATGAAAGCGGCAATCTGGAGCTGGATACGGTGAAGGTCGATGCGCTTGGCCACAAGATGACTCACAACGAGGCTAAGCCTGCCACTTGCACCGAGGATGGTACGAAGGAGTATTGGACCTGCGAGCGCTGCAATAAGAATTTTGCAGACGAGAACGGTAAAAATGAAATCGAGAATATCGTGATCAAGGCTGCCGGTCATCAGTATGGTGAGTATGTTGTGACCAAGCCTGCCACCTGCACGGAGGCTGGTGAGGAGACTGCCACCTGCTCTGTCTGCCAGGACAAGGTGACTCGTGAGATCAAGGCCATGGGTCATCAGTACGGGGAGTATGTCGAGACTAAGCCTGCTACCTGCACCGAGAAGGGTGAAAAGATTGCGGTTTGCAGTGTCTGCCAGACGGAAGTAAAAGAGGAGATCCCGATGCTGGAGCATAACTGGGATAATGGTGTCGTAACGAAGGCAGCCACTGCCACTGAAAAGGGTGAGAAGACCTTTACCTGCACCAATTGCCATGCAACCAGAGTGGAAGAAATCGCAGCTTTGGGCAGTAAAGATGTGGGCGTTGAAACCGGAGATAATTCTACTGTTGCCGTGTTCGCTCTGCTGGCCGTCCTGTCTGTCGGCGGCGTGCTGGTGCTGAACAAGAAAAAGGCAGAGCGGAACTGATTCAGGCTATCAGCCTTAAGCAAGCAGAGACCAAGATGAAGTGAATGCATTTTCGGTAGGTCTGTCCTTTTAAAAGTGACAATGAGGGGCCCCAAAAGGGGCCCCTCGCAATTAAAAAATTCAATCAAAACACGCTCATAAAAATTGAATATCCAAGTTTGTACCGCGGAGCCGCTTTGATTTGTCTTGCTCTCTTTGAGAGCAAGACAAATCAAAGCGGCCATGGTGGTGAAGGTAGATTAAGCGTTTTTTGCTCATTTGGTTCCAGAAAGGAACTGAATGAGCATTTTGTTTTGCGGGTCTTCTGCCTACGAGAGATGCTGAGATGACAAAAAAGTTTGGTGCAAACGGTGTTTTCAACGGCTAATAGAGTGAGAGAACTTTGAACCTCACTCCGCTGCTGATAAATCAGCGGCTTTGTTCCTTGAAAAACACCGCCCAAGCGGTCATATCCGGCAACTTGAATACATTAGCCGACGGAGCCAGCGTCAGGCCGAGTGCGCGAAGACCACCTGTGCGGAGAAACTCCGCATCAAAGGACGGCCAAGTAAGGTGCAGAGCGATACCCACTCAGGCCATGGCAGCCTTGGCAAGCTGTCCCCGCCATGATCCCGTCAGCCCATAATGATACTCCTGTACGCAGCTTCGAGAGTTCCTCGGAGGGGTGAGAGTCCCGTGATGTGCGCCCGCACAGTTCAAGTTGCCGCCCTGCCTGGGGAAGTAGTGTCGAATACAGGCAAACAAAACCGTAAAGTTCTGGTCGCTCCGGTAATGGGAGCATCTGCTTCCGTTGCCGGAGCGACCACACTCTTGCGGCAGAAGCATGGGAACTGTCTATCATTTTTACATTCGCTTTTTCTTCCCTCTGCCCGATGGCACCGCTATTCTCTCCTACCTTTTCCTTCTTCGGACGGTTCCCATGCTTGTGCCGCAGAGATAGTCGAATGCAGAAAGGAGAACATCTATGAACCCCAATATCAATTACTATGGGATCGTCATCCTACTCAGAAAGCTCCGGGAATGCGGTATTTTCACCGAAAAAGAACTGAGAAAAATCGCCGCACGGATTGCTGCGGACAACGGTGTTGAAGTCATGTTTTTTCTCTGATTTTCTTCATCTTTCAGTAGCTATTTGGATGCAGTTGTGGTAGTGTTTGTGTTGCAAAAAGGAGGTGAGCGGATATGGATGAAAAGCGGCTGGTAGACGGAGCGACGGCACTTGCAGAAAAACAGTCCCGTGTTATAAAGATCGAGCCTGCGGAGCGGCCTCAAAATGTGCGGCTGCGGGTCGCAGCCTATACTCGTGTCAGCTCAGACTCCGAGGATCAACTCAATTCCTTTGCGGCCCAAAACCGCTACTACACGGAACTGATCTCAAGCAAGGCCGAATGGCGCATGGTCGACATCTATGCCGACGAGGGGATCACCGGAACTTCGGTGGCTAAACGGGATGACTTCCAGCGGATGATGGCGGACTGCCGTCGGGGTCTGATCGATCAGATCCTTGTCAAGTCCATCTCCCGCTTTGCCCGCAACACACAAGACTGCCTTCAGAATATTCGTGAACTGAAAGAGTTGGGTGTCAATGTCCGATTCGAGCGGGAAGGGATCGATACGGTCAATGTGAGCAGTGAGCTCATCACCGCCATCTACGCTGCCTTCGCCCAAAAAGAGAGTGAGTCCATCTCCGGCAATATGCGATGGAGCTATCAGCGCAGGATGGAGCAAGGAGCGTTTAATACATACCACGCACCTGTGGGATTCACACTTATAGACGGCGATCTACAGGTCAATCAGGCTGAAGTACCAACGATTCAGCGGATATTTACAGAATATTTAAGCGGCAATAATTCAAGAGAAATTGCTGCTGCTCTGAACAAAGATAAGGCGCTTGGAAGGCATTGGCGGAGAGAAGCGATTGACTATATCCTGCAAAATGAGCGCTACGCAGGAAATGCACTTCTCCAGAAAAGGTATACAACAGACTCGTTTCCGCGGGAAAAGAAACGCAACCGAGGAGAACGAGAGAAGTTCTTCGTCTTCAGCAGCAATGAGGCCATTATCTCGCAGGAGATGTTTGACCAAGCTCAGCAGCTGCGGAAAACACGAAAGAGAGAGCCAACGCCGCTTCACGACACTATTTCAAGGCAGATACGCTGTTCTTGCGGAGCGCGTGTTCGGGCGAAGAAAATCAATCAAAAATGGTGTTGGTGCTGCTGCAATCATGAAGAGAGACACGAATGTCAGATTACTCCTATACCAGAAATCCAAGTTCAGGAATCCTTCTGCCGCCTATACTACAAGCTGAAACATCAGAGCATCCCTATTCTGGAACAGATGCTTACAAGTCTCCAGCTGATTCGCAATCGCAAGATGCTTTGGAGTCCTGACATCGTTGCTCTGAATAAAAGAATATCAGATCTATCCAGTCAGAATCAGACATTGGCTTTCCTCAAACAGCAGGGCCTTGTTGATCCTGACATTTTTATAGCCAAAACCAATGAACTGACCAAGCAGCTCCGGCAGGCCAAGCTGGAAAAAGAAAAGCTGATGGATGCTGAGAGCGACATGACCGCCCTGCAAACGCGAAACTTAATAGACATTCTGGAAGGCGGGCCGGAATTCCTCGACAGCTTTGACACGGAACTGTTTGCTGAACTCGTTGAGAAAATTATCATAGAGAACAACGACTCCGTCCGCTTCTGCCTGAAAAATGGGCTGGAGCTGCGGGAGTCCATAGAGAGGACGGTGCGGTGATGGGAAACCGGAAGCAGCCCTTCGGCTACAAGATGTCTCTGGGTGAGATCGTCATACAGAAATCAGAGGCGAAACTTGTGCAGGAGATTTTCCTCCGATATATCGCAGGAGAATCATTGAATGAGTTGACCGAGGCGCTTCGCCAGCAAGATATCCCATACGATGAGGGACGGCTCTGGAACAAAAATATGGTCGCCCGTATTCTGGCGGACATACGCTATACCGGAGAAAAAGGATATCCCAAGCTCATAGATAAGGGACAGCTCATCGCAGCAAATGAAAAACGCTCAAACAAGCCCCAACTTCCGAAAAAGACAGAAGCCCAAAAGGTGTTGCGCAGGCTCTGTGGCACACCGCCATCTGAACAGGTGGAGCAAAGTGTCACTGACCTGCTCAACGGCCTTGCAAATTGCCCAGACCGCATACAGCATCAGCGCAGTCCTACGCCAGCCACACATTCTAAGACACAGGAGACGCTGGATAACGCTCTGGAGCAGCAGCCAATCGACGAGGATAACGCCAAAGCGCTGATCCTCCGGCTTGCGGCAGAGCAATATGCTGCGCTGGGGAATGAAGAATATGAAACAAATCGTCTCCGGCGCCTCTTCTCCGCATTCGAATGCGTGGCGGAACTGAACGCTGATCTTCTGAAAAGCACCGTATCCGAGGTACTGGTGACCCGCCAAAATGTCAAACTGCGATTAAAAAATGGGCAAGTCATAGAAAGGAGCGACCTGCAATGAAAGAGGATGCCCCAAGAGTAATTAAGATCCCTGCCAAGCCGGAAGCCACCCGTCAGGCAGAAGCCCGCAGACAGCTCCGGGTGGCAGCTTACTGCCGAGTCTCCACCAAAGAGGAGGATCAGGCAAACAGCTATGAGGTGCAGAAAGAGTACTATACCGATAAAATCATGTCCAACACCGCTTGGACGATGGCAGGCATCTTTGCGGACAAGGGCATCACCGGAACCTCGGCCAAGAAGCGCGAGGACTTCATGCGGATGATCCTGCCGCCAGAAGAAAATCGATGTGATTCTAACCAAGTCGGTCTCCCGCTTCTCCCGCAATACGGTGGACTGCCTCTACTATATCCGGGCGCTCAAACAACTTGGCATCGCAGTCATCTTCGAGAAGGAAAACATCAATTCTCTGGAGGAGGACAGTGAGCTGCGAATCACCCTCTCCGGTGCCTTCGCCCAGTCTGAAAGTGAATCTATCTCCGCGAATGTCACATGGGGTAAGCGCCGCGCCATGGAAGCCGGAAAGGTCAGCATCCAGTATAAAAAGCTGTACGGCTACCGCAAAGGTGAGGATGGTCAGCCGGAGATCATTCCGGAACAGGCCGAAATCGTCCGATGGCTCTATGAGCGCTATCTCACCGGAGCCAGCCTGCGGATGATCAAAGATGAACTGGAACAGCAAGGCGTCAAGTGCTTCGAGGATTCTCCGGAGTGGACCATTTCCCGCATCCGTAGCATCCTGCAGAATGAAAAATACTGCGGTGATGTGTTGATGCAGAAGACCTTCCGGCAGGACTTTATCAACCGCAAGGCCATCAAGAATACAGGCCAGCTTCCCATGTACCTCATTGAAAATCACCACGAGGGCATTGTCAGCCGTGAAAAGTATGATGCCGTACAGGCGGAGATGGCACGGCGGAATGCAGCAAAGAGTCCTTCTAAAAACGCAGTCACAGGGATGGCATCCTACGCCAGCAAGTATGCGCTCTCAGAGCGGCTGGTCTGCGGTGAGTGCGGGACCCTGTATCGCCGCTGCACATGGACGCGAAACGGTGAAAAACGAGTCGTGTGGCGCTGTGTGAGCCGATTGGATTACGGCAAGAAATACTGCCACAATTCGCCCACACTGGATGAAGCGCCGCTCCAGCAGGCAATTCTCGCAGCCCTGAACACAGCCATGGCCGACAAGAATAGCTTGATTCGGCAGATCACGGATGCCATGGAAACGGAGATCATCCCATTCCCCGGTGGTACGATGAGCCTTGGAGATATTGAACGCAGGCTGAGAGAACTGGAGCAGCAGTTCCAAACACTGCTGGAAAAAGCCACGGATGATCCTGCTGCCTATGGCGGTCAGTTCAAAGAAATACTGGACGAGCAGACTTTCCTGAAGGAAAAACGGTCCGTGATCCTCGCGAATAACAACGAACAGGCAAAAGCCAATCAGCGCATCATGGATGCCGCACAGACATTGGAAAACGCATCGCCCTACATTACAGAGTGGGACGAGAGCGCCGTTCGCCAACTGGTGGAGACAGTAAAAATCCTATCTAAGGATGAGGTCGCAGTCACCCTGAAGGGTGGCATTGAGATTTGCCAGAAAATTATGTACTGAAAGAAGGTGGAAAGATGATTTTTGTAACCGGTGATTGCCACGGAAACTTTGAACGCTTCAAGCCGGAATATTTCCCGGAGCAGGCACAAATGACAAAGCGGGACATCGTGATTTGTGCCGGAGACTTTGGTGGTGTGTGGTTTGGAGACGGCCGTGACGAGGCTGCATTGGACTGGCTGGAAAGTCTTCCGTTCACGCTGGCCTTCGTCTGCGGGAATCATGAGAACTACGACGCACTGGAACGATATCCGGTGAAAGACTGGCACGGCGGCAAGGTACACCGCATTCGCTCTCATGTCCTGCACCTGATGCGTGGACAGGTCTTCGAGCTGGAAGGCTATCACTTCTTCACCATGGGCGGAGCAAAAAGCCATGATACGGAGGACGGCATTCTGGAACCGGGTGCTCCGGATTTTGAGCGAAAGCTCCTGATGCTGCAGAGAAAGCCCCGAGCGAGGTATCGCATCAATCACATTTCGTGGTGGGCGCAGGAGATGCCTTCTGAGGAGGAGTACGCTGAAGCACGGAAAAATCTGGCCAAGGTCGATTGGGCGGTGGACTATGTTATCACGCACTGCGCTCCCACCAGCATTGCTCTCATGGAAAACCGCCACAATGAGGCAGACCCGCTCACAGATTTCCTGCAGGAGGTCAAGGAGAGAGCACATTATCACTACTGGCTGTTCGGCCATTACCACGACAACCGGGCCATTGATGAAAAGCACATACTGCTCTGGGAGCAGATCATACAAGTTATCTGAAACAGGTCAAGGCAGAGAAAAACACGGCGATGTTACCGTGCTTTTCTCTGCTTTGAGCGTTGAATCAGGCGCTGTGCGCCGGAGAGGAGAAACTATGAATATCCGAAAGGCTGTGGACTACAGCACAATGTTTGCCACACTGGAATCTGTCATGAAAGCAGATCTGCCGCAGATGGAGCTGTACTGCGAAATCGGCAAGGCCGTCTGTGCCCACTCGGAAAAGGGTGCAGCGGTAGCTGCTGCGGAGTTCATAAAAGAACAATACCCGGATATGACCGGCTTCTCTCCGCGCAATGTGCGCCGGATGCGGGATTTCTGGCAGTTGTACAGCGGCACGCCGGAACTGCTTGGCGAAGCGCTTCACTTGAATTGGACACAGAACGTTGTGATCATGGAGGCAGAGCTGCCCGCAGAGGAGCGCCGCTGGTACATCCGGCAGGCTACAGCACGGAATCTATCCAAGGCGGAGCTTCTGCGAATGATCGAGGATTCTGCGTATCTGGAAAGTGTTCTCGACGAAAAGGTCGATGTGTGGTATAATGAGGGCAACGATGAGATTTCGGAGAGAACGCAGTATGAAGAGGATCCTGTTTATCTGTCATGGCAATATCTGCCGCAGCCCCATGGCCGAGTTCGTGATGAAGGACTTGGTAAAAAAGGCGGGACTGGCATCGCAATTTCATATCGAATCAGCGGCTACCAGTCGGGAGGAGATCGGCAACCCAGTCTATCCTCCGGCACGGCGCAAGCTGGCCGAGCATGGGATCTCCTGCGAAGGCCATGCCGCACGGCAGTTGACAAATCGGGATTACGACGAATACGATCTCCTGATCGGCATGGACCAGGCCAACCTCCGGGATATGTACCGTATCTGCGGCGGCGACTATGTCGGCAAGATGTCCCTCCTGATGGATCACACCGCCCATCCCGGCAATGTGGCAGACCCATGGTACACCGAGGACTTCGAGGCGACCTGGCAGGATGTGCTGGATGGCTGCCAAGGACTTTTGAAAGAATTCATGACAGAACGAGGTGATTCAAATGGCACAAAACGATAATATCCAACTGTTCGAAGACAAGCGTATTCGAACCGCATGGGATGAGGAAAAGGAAGAATGGTACTTTTCCGTCGTTGATGTGGTAGCTGTGCTGACTGATCAGCCAGATTATCAGGCAGCTCGTAACTACTGGAAGGTAACGAAGAAACGCCTGAAGGATGAGGGAAATGAAACGGTTACAGCTTGTAACCAGTTGAAAATGACCGCTTCGGATGGCAAAAAACGATTGACTGATGTAGCCGATACCGAGCAGCTTCTCCGAATCATCCAGTCTATTCCTTCCCCGAAGGCAGAACCGTTCAAGTTGTGGCTGGCACAGGTCGGTCGAGAGCGTATCGAGGAGACCATCGACCCGGAGCTGACCATTGACCGCGCTCTGGAAACCTATCTCAAAAAGGGTTACAGCCGTGAGTGGATCAATCAGCGGCTGCAGGCCATCCAGGTTCGTAAAGAACTGACGGATGAATGGGATGCCCGCGGTGTGCAGAAAGGCGTAGAGTACGCCATCCTCACGGACGAGATTTCCCGAGCCTGGTCTGGCATGTCCACCCGGCAGTACAAAAATCTGAAGGGCTTGAAAAAGGAAAACCTTCGTGATAACATGACTACGCTGGAACTGGTACTGAATATGCTGGCGGAGGCCACTACCACTCAGTTTTCAAGAGATCGCAAACCAACGACCTTCCAAGAGAATTTGGCAGTTGCCAAGGCGGGCGGTCAGGTGGCTGGACGAACCAGAAAAGATATTGAGTCCCAGTCAGACACGCCGGTCATTACTGCTAAGAATGCCGCACAGCTTAATCAGGTAGTGACAGATCTGCTGGAAGGAGCAGTCTCTGACACAACTGAAGAATCAAAAGGCGAGTGAGCTCTGCGCGTCCAGGTTTTATTGCTGTCATACGACGATTTTTTGAAAGTAAATTTCGAAAAAAATCTATAGTGTTGCGTTATGACACGAAGTGCGGTAGTCCATGATACAATGGGCTACCGTACTTTTTTATTTTCCTATTAAAAAAACGCCGTGATACGGAAAAATCCAGACAAGAGGGTGCAAAAGCCCGGCCGGTCTGGATTTTTCTTTATTCGGAGGACTTCTTTCCTCAAGCCGCTCTTGCACCCCCTACTGAGAAAAATCAAAATGTTCTATCGGCTTTGACTTGAAAATACACATCGCAGTTATAGCCCTTCAATTTCCGGCAAGCGGAAAGAGCATCAACGGTATTTCTGCCAAGTCGGCTGGAGCTTTTACTACCCCTGTCCGTCTCCGGCAGACGCCTCCGCCTCCATACGTCCTCGGTTAGCCCTCACTAACCCTTTATATAGCCCATTTCCCGGACATTTCTCATTTTTGTCCTCCTGTCACGCACATTCCTCTTCGTGCAGGAAGTCATTCGGCGAGCCGATTCGGTATTCCATTTTTGAAGAAACTGTTAAATTCGGCAAAAATGCGCCCGCATAAGAGAAAATTTTCAATAAAAATTTCGTCAAAATATATTTCTCAAGAATTGCAATCTCTTCCAAATCGTGCTATGATTGGCAAAACCATACTTGCTCGGTATGCAGCAGGGCAGCCGCTTCCGACACACCGTATGGTCAATTCTAACCGGCTGACGCCGGGGAAAGAGAGAGTGAGCTTATGAAACACGCAAAGCCCATGAAGCGGGCATTGTCCGTGCTGCTGGCTCTGGTTCTGAGCCTGAGTCTGGTCACGCCCACCTGGGCCGCCGCCAAGACGCCTGCCAGCGGCACCGGCAACGGCCTCACCTGGGAAAAGATCGACAACCGTTCCACCGATCTGCGTTTGGACAAGAACAACGCTGAGAAGGTGGCGCAAGACACTCCGGAATATGCAGACACCGACGTAGTCCGTGTCTCCATCGTTCTGAAAGATGCCTCCACGCTGGCGAAGGGTTACTCCAGCGAGGATATCTCTACCAATTCTGCGGCCATGAAGTACCGCCAGAAGCTGGAGACCAAGCAGGAGAAGATGGCTAAGACCATCTCCAAAAAGGCTCTGGGCGGTGAGGCTCTGGACGTGGTCTGGAACCTGACTCTGGCGGCCAACATCATCTCCGCCAATGTGGAATACGGTCAGATCGAAAAGATCGAGAAGATCTCCGGCGTCGAGGCCGTGCTCATTGAGACCCGCTACGAGCCCTGCGTGGTGAAGGACAATGAGACCACCGATCCCAACATGGCTACCTCCGGCAGCATGATCGGCTCCCATGTGGCTTGGGCGGACGGTTATACCGGCGCCGGCTCCAAGGTGGCCATCATCGATACCGGTGCTGACACCGACCATCCCTCTCTGGATTCCGATGCCTTCACCTATGCCGTGAAGGACAGCGGCGCCACGCTGATGACCGCTGCTGATCTGACGGATACCGTTCTGGAGCAGCTGAACGCCTCCAAGAAGATGCCCGGCGTCACCGCCGACCAGCTGTACGTCAACGCCAAGATCCCCTACGGCTTCAACTACGTGGATGACGATTTGGATATCACCCACGCCAACGACAAGCAAGGCGACCATGGCTCCCACGTCACCGGTATTGCCGCCGGCAACCGCTATATCAAGAACGAGGACGGCTCCTTCTCCCCCGCTCTGGATACCGCCCTGACGCAGGGTGTGGCTCCGGATGCTCAGGTGTTCGTTATGAAGGTATTCGGCACCAACGGCGGCGCTAAAGACTCCGACTACATGGCCGCCATCGAGGACGCCATCCTGCTGGGCGCTGATTCCGTGAACCTGTCTCTGGGCAGCGGCAACCCCGGCACCTCCCGCAACTCCTATGCCGCTTATCAGGCCATCATGGAGAACATCACCAATAGCGGCACCGTGGTGTCCATCTCCGCCGGTAACTCCGGTAACTGGTTCGAGAACACTGCCAACGGCTATCCCTATGCCGAGAGCAACAGCTGGACCACCACCGGCTCCCCCGGCTCCTACACCAACTCTCTGGGCGTTGCCTCCGTAGATAACGTGGGCGGCACCGGTGATTACGTGGAAGTGGCCGGCAAGAAGCTCTTCTACACCGACACCACCAGCGCTCCCATCCAGCCTCTGACGACTCTGGCCGGTGAGCAGCAGTTTGTGTATATGGACACCGCCGGTAATGCCGAGGATTTTGCCGCCGTAAAGGATATCCTCACTGGTAAGATCGCCATCTGCAACCGTGGCTCCATCGCCTTCACCGATAAGGGCAACAACGCCATCTCCAACGGTGCCATTGCCCTGATCGTGGCCAACAACGAGCCCGGCACCATCAGCATGGTTACCGATGGCTATAACTACACGGCCCCCTATGTCTCCATACTGCAGGCCGACGGCGAGTACATCAAGGCCAGCTCCGAGAAGCACACCACCGATTCCGGTCTTGTGTACTACACCGGCACCATGACCGTGGGTGCTTCCGCCGCTGTCAACCATGCCTCCGCCGACTACTACACCATGAGCAGCTTCTCCAGCTGGGGCGTTCCCGGTTCTCTGGAGATGAAGCCCGAGATCACCGCCCCTGGCGGCAACATCTACTCCCTGAAGGACGGCGGTACCTATCAGAATATGTCCGGCACCTCCATGGCCGCTCCTCAGATCACCGGTATGGCTGCTCTGGTGGCTCAGTACATCCGTGAGAATGATCTCACCGAGCAGACCGGTCTCACCGCCCGTCAGCTGGCTCAGTCCCTGCTGATGTCCACCGCCGAGCCCATGGTGGAGGATTACGGTAAGGACGGCGACGGCTACTATCCCGTGCTGCGTCAGGGTGCCGGTCTGGCCAACGTGGCCAATGCCGTTACCTCCGGCACCTACATCCTGATGGATGAGGGCGCCAACGCCGGCAAGGTCAAGGTAGAGCTGGGCGACGATCCCGCCCGCACCGGCAAGTACTCCTTCGGCTTCACCATCCACAATCTGGAGGACGAGGCTGCTTACTTCGACCTGAGCGCCGACTTCTTCACGCAGAGTCTGATGTCCTCCGACGGTGTGTACTTCGAGGACACCTGGACCACTCCCGTGGCCTCCAACGTCAAGTGGACCGTGGACGGCGAATACGCTGCTTTCCTGAACGATACACTGAAAGATTGTGACTTTAACGGCGACGGTAAGGTCGATGCCGATGACGGTCAGGCTCTGCTGGACTATGTCACCGGCGTGCGTGCCGACATCGAGCATAAGGACGCCGCTGACTTCGACAACGACAACGGCATCGACACCTACGATGCTTACCTGTTCTTCAAGGAATTGGGTACTGCTCCCGTGGTGATCCCCGCCGGCGGCAGCCTGCACGTCACCGCCGATGTGACTCTGCTGGGTCTGGATGCCTACGATAAGGCCAGCGACAACACCGGCACCTATGTGGAGGGCTATGTGTTCGCCAACGAGGCCGCCACCGCCGAGGGTGAGCAGGGCGACAGCCACTCCATCCCCGTGTTGGGCTACTATGGCAGCTGGACCGACTCCTCCATGTTCGATATCGGCAGCTATATCGCCTATGCCAACGGTCTGGAGACCCGTGCCCCCTATATGTATGTCTATAATGGCAACAATTCCGTAAACAATCAGGCCCTGACCATCAAGGCCGTGGGCGAAACGAAAGGCTACTACTTCGGCGGCAACCCCTTCGGTCTGGACGAGTTCTATGATGCTGCCCGTGATGCCATCAATCCGGAGATCAACAACTTCTACAAGATGACCTTCACCGCCATCCGCAACGCCGCCGCCTCCCGCCTGACCATCACCGACGGCAACGGCAAGGTTCTCTCCAGCAGCGATCTGGGAGAGGTCTCCTCCGCCTTCTACTCCAGCAGCGACGCCACTTGGATCAGCACCCGGTACACCCTGAACATGGGCGATACCCCCAACACAGCTGACGGCACCTACATGAATGTGGACCTGACTCTGGCCCCTGAGTACTACGCCAGCTACGACAAGGACGGCAACGCCACCGTGGATTGGGATGCTCTGTCCGACGGCGCTACCATGCACTATGGCATGGTCGTGGATAAGACGGCTCCCACCGTCTCCAACGTGAATCTGGGTACCGACGCCGAGGGCAACAAGGTCCTGACCTTCACCGCCGGCGACGACCAGTATATGTCCGCCGTGGCCCTGCTGGACTACGACAAGGGCAGCGTCGTCAGCAAAGCGGCCGGTTCTCCCGAGGGCGCTGCCAAGGGTGCCAGCCAGAACTTCACCCTGTCTCTGGGTGATTCTACGGCTACCCATCTGCTGCTGCAGGTGTACGACTACGCCGAGAACTACGTCACCTACAAGCTGAACCTGAACCCCGACGAGTTGGCCGGTGATGTCACCGTGAAGCTCAACACCGAGGCCCTGACCCTCTACAAGGGCAACGTCGCCAAGCTCACCGCCAGCGTGGAGCCCTTCGGCGTACAGCCCGACACCGTGACCTGGTCCTCCGACAACACCGACGTGGCCACCGTCAGCGACAATGGTCTCGTCACCGCTGTGGGCAAGGGTACTGCCAACATCACTGCCACCTCCGTGAAGGATCCCTCCGTCAGCGCCACCTGCGCCGTCACCGTGGATACCATTGATGTGACATTGGTGGGCGCTCTGCATGACAAGGAAGGTCATCCGATCCTGTTCACTTGGGATATGGAAAATGATAAGACTTGGACCAAGTACGCTGATCTGGAACAGGATATCAACAGTGCCACCATTGACTTCGCTCACGATGATGGTTCCATGTATCAGATGAACACCTCCGGTCTCCTCTATGAGGTGAACCCGGAGACTGGTGCCACTGTGAGCGCATCTGCTGCCGCCACTAAGTACGGTGCTCCGATGCAGGATATGGAATATGCCGCTATCGCCGCCATTCAGTCTCAGAAGAACATTCTGGTGGGTGTCGATGGTGCCTATTTCCTGTATTCCGACCCTGTCATGGCCAATGATTTCTCCGATGGTTGGGATATGTCCTCTTACCTGAGCACTTATGCAAATGCCAGCGAATTCACCGCTGTGGCTTGGGCTGGCTACACCACCAACAAGGCCGGCCACACCGTGGATGTGTTCTACTGCCTGACCGACAGCGGCACGATTTGGATCATGATGCCGGACTTCGAGACCGGCAGAGCCAGTATGGACTGGGTCGATACTGATCTGAAGCTGTCCTTCCCCGGCTATGACGGCAGCCTGTATTGTTCCATGGTACTGGGCGATGATGGCAATCTGTATCTGAGCTACTTCACGGGTGAGACCAACGAAATTTACATCCTGAAGTATAATGAGACCACCGACTCTTATGAGTCCAGCCTGATGGGCAACACCGGCAATGCAGTCTGGCCCTGCTCTCTGCTGGCTGTTTCTGACAACCACGCCGAGGACGGCGATGCCGATAACAATTCTCTGCCCGGCACCGAGCTGAATGTAAGCAGTTCTATTGAGGCACAGTCCCAGACCATTGAGGCCCTGACTCCCGCCTCCGTCACCGGCAGCCTGAACACTGCCAACGGCGAGGGTACCGGTGCTGTCAAGCCCGCCGATGCCGAGACCACGACCCCCGTTTCCTCCATCACTGTCTCCGAGGATGAAAAGACCGTCACCGTCACCGTGGTTCCCAAGAACGACGATGTCACCACCAACGGCCTCTTCACCGTGGACTATGACGCCAGCGTCCTGACTCTGGCCGACGTCACCTTCGCCTCTCAGTACTCCTCTCACAAGGATGCCGACGGCAAGGTCACGCTGGGCTATGTGGATGTGGACGGCCTGCAGGCCGGTACCGCTGCGGCGACCCTGACCTTCACCGTCAGCGATCCCACCGCCGTGGATACCTCCACCGCCGTCACCGTCCATCAGACGGAGATCAACGATCAGACTGTGGACGTCACCGAGGATCTCACCGCTGACCTCCATCAGGACACCAAGGTCGTGAACGCCAAGCCCGCCACCTGCACCGAGGACGGCTACACCGGTGATACGGTCTGCGCCGCCTGCGGTAAGGTCCTGGCTAAGGGCGAGGTCATCAAGGCTCTGGGCCACGACTACAAGGATGGCGCCTGCACTCGCTGCGGCGATAAGCAGCCCGGCGTCAACACCGGCGACAACAGCACCATGACCATGTGGACCATGTCCGCTGTGATGGCTCTGGCCGGTGCCGCCGTACTGGTCCTGCGCAGCCGCAAGGAGAAGTACGAGGGCTGACCCCTAAGTCTCCGCAGTATCATCTGCCATAAGATCAGCCCTCCGGCGAAAGCCGGAGGGCTGTCTTTCATGTATCCGCAGTACCATCGCCGACAGGCGTGTTTGCCCTGATCCATCGATGGTACTCCACACACAAAGGCAGTGGGCAAAAGCCCGCTGCCTTTTCTCATTTTTTCAGTTCAAAGCTCCCGGCCCCTCAAAACACCGCCACGATGCCGCTGACATCGTCGCCGAGCTTCAACCGGGGATAGCGGTTGCAGCGGCTGTCCGCCGCCTCCCGCTGCCGCAGCTGCCGATACAGCTCCTGCAAGCACGGCTCCTCCGCTCCCAGCAGAGCCTCCCGCTGGCCGGAAAAGCCGTCGGAGAACAGCACCACTCGGGAGAGTTCTTCCCTCCGGTACACCCGATGCGTGCCGTGCCGGGCCGCCTCCGGGGCGAAGCCTGCGATCCAGTAGCCTCCCGGCCGGTTCATCATCCGCCGGTGCCGCAGCAGCATCTCTCGCACCTCCGGCAGCTGCCGTGCCTCGATGACGTCGATACCTCGCTCCCGGTGCAGACGGCACATCTCCGCCACCACAGCGCCGTCCAGACGGCTCACCGCCTCCTGGGACACCAACTCCGGCCCACGCCCGTCCCGGAAGCGTACACCGGCGGCGCAGTCCCCCAGCACGAATACCTCCACCTGCTCCCCCGTCTCCCGGAGGATCGCCAGCGCCGCCGAGACGCCCTCCGTCTCCGGCGGAACACCGCATCGCCGCCGAAGGGTCTCAATGCCCGCCGCCACCATGTGGGGCAGATCCTCCCCCTCTGCACCGACCACGGCATCCGCCAACAGGCGGACATACTCCCGCACCTCCGGCACACGGGGATCCTTCACCAGCGGTGTGGAGCCGTCCACCACCATGGCGATGTCCTCTCCCAGCCGGATATAGTCCTGATTCTCCGCTGCGCCGGGGCAGCAGAGCTGCTGTGTGATGTTCATGCCTTCTCCTTCCGTTCCGCCAGCAGCGTCCGGACAATGCGCTCCAGATAGTCGCCGCCCGGCTCCGTGGCGTCCACATACTGCATCCCGCCCAAGCTCAGCTCCATGCCCGGCGTCAGCTCCACATCGTCCAAGTTCACCCGCAGGATGGGCTTGCCGCAGTGCAGAGCGTAGTTGATCTCATTGCGGACAAAGCCCGGCTGGATGGACTCGTGGGAGGCAAACAGCAGCACCTGCCACGAATCCCGTATCTTCTCTGCGATGAACTCCCGGAAATCACTGCCGGCCTCGATGCCGTCGTCGTACCACAGTCGGATGCCCCGCTGCATCAGCTGCTCCACTATGGGGTACACCCGGTCGCTGTTGATGTGGGCATAGCTGACGAAGCAGTATGGCTCTGCTCCCTCATAAGCCTTCGGTCCCCGCCCCGGCACAAAGGTCTTGGGCTTAGGCAAGGACGGCACAGATCTGCGCAGCTTCTCCATCTCTCCCTGAAAGTACTCCCGCTGCTCCTGCAGCAGGATCACCGTCTCGCAGTGGCGATAGTCCAGCAGCCGCAGGGCGTAGTCCTTCCGGGCGGAGCTCTCCGTGGCAACGGCCTTGTTGATAAGGCTGTACGCCTCGGCGTAGCGGCCCCGCTGGGCCACCACACGGGCCTTGGTGCAGTAGAACTTGGCATAGGCCGGGTCCAGCCGGATGGCATCCTCCACCGCTCGCTCCACGTCGTCGTAGTACTCTCTGCGCACCTGCTCCCGCATCTCTCCCCGGCTCTTTTCGCAGGTGTAGACGAACAGATGGGCAAACAGATGCAGATACCCTGCATTGTCCCGGTGCTGCCGTGCGTCCTCACGGGCCAGCTCCAGCAGCTCCAGCGCGTCGAAGAAGGTCTCCGCCTCCAGCTGGAACAAGATCAGCAGATGGTGATAGGAGGGGTGTCCCGCAAAGTGTGGATTCTCCTCGAACAGCGCCTGCAGCTGCTGATAGTCCTTCCGATTGCGGTAGATGATGGTCAGGGCATAGAAGGCCCGGTAGGCCAGATCCTCCTCCCCCTCCGCCACCAGCTGCCGCAGCTGCTGCACCAGCTGGGCGTCCATATGCCGGGTGCAGAAGGCGGACAGATCTGCCTCAAACTCCCGTGAGCACTCCTCCTCATGGGCCGTCAGTGCGCTTATCAGCTCCTGCATGGCGCTCCCCCTCTCGCAGTGATTCTTCTCCCCGGATTCTACCACATTCGTCTCCGATTGACAACCACGCAAAAGCACCGACGGCCCCACAGGCCGCCGGTGCTTTCTGTCATTTTACCCCGCCAAACAGATCCCACGGATACACCTGCGGCGGCGGACACGTCACATCCACCGGCTTCCCGGTGACAGGATGCCGGAAGCCCAGATGATACGACCACAGCGCCGCCGTGCAGCCGGGAGCCTTGCTGCCGTAACGGATATCCCCCAGCAGCGGCAGCCCACGGGAGGCAAACTGCACCCGGATCTGATGGGTGCGCCCCGTATAGAGCTGCACCCGTACCAGCGACAGCTCCTCCGTGCGCCCCGCCTCCTCATAGGAGAGCCGGGCCTCCCGGACGCCCTTACGCATCCGCTTCACCACATAGCTCTTGTTGTGGGAGGCGTCCCGGAACAGCAGATCCGTCAGCGTGGCGGCCGGCTCCCGGGGATGCCCCCGCAGCACCGCCAGATACTCCTTGGTGATCTCATGAGCGGCTATGGCCGCCGTCAGCCTGCCTGTGACCTCCCGTCGCCGGGACAATACCATCACTCCGCCCACGATCTTGTCCAGCCGATGCACCGTGGCGATATAGTCGGGCTTTCCCGCCTGCCGGTAGTGCTCCGCCAGCATCCGTGGCAGGGATCGCCCGCTCTCGCTGTCTTCCGACAGCACCCCCACCGGCTTCACGCACACCACCAGATAGGGATCCTCATAGAGGATCCGCAGCTCCTCCGCCATACCATACACCTCCGCCCATAAAAAGCGGGCCTGCCCTTAGGGCAGACCCGCCCGTCTATCGTTTTTCAGCGTCCTCTTCTGCCGCCCCGGTAGGAGCTGCTCCGATACCGTCTGCCGCTGCGGCTGCCGTAGCGCCGGTTGCGGCGGAACACCTTCGCCCAAAGCACCAGCAGGATCACCAGCAGCACCAGTACCACCAGCGCCACCTTCACAATGGTGCGGGAGAGGAACTCCTCCACCGCCGCCTTGGCCACCAAAAACCGGGAGGCGCTGACGTCCGCCTGCGCCAGCAGCGGCACCGTGACGCACACCTGCCCGTTGTAGGAGATGGTCAGGGTCCCCATCTCCTGCCCCCGGGTGATGGGAGCATCCGCCACCTCATTTTTCAGCGTCACCGTCTGCTCCAGCTGATCCTTCGTCACGTCGGAGGGCAGGAACGCCTCGGCGTTCTCCGCCGGATAGAGCATCACGCAGTCCGTCTCCTTGGACAGGGCCACCGGCTGGCGGAACACGTCCTCCGTGGAGACCACCAGCTGCTTGCTGAAGTTGTCATAGCCGTAGTTATAGAGCCGTGCGCTCTCGGAGAAGCTCTCGATATGAGTCCCCTCGCCCTCGGCGCCCAGCACCACCGCCACCAGCCGCTTGCCGTCCCGCAGGCAGCTGGACACCAGACAGTACCCCGCCTCCGGCGTGGAGCCGGTCTTGCCGCAGTCCACCCCGTCATAGAGATAATCCAGAATACGCCAGTTGGAGAGCAGCGAGTTGGTGGTGTGCAGCTCCCGTGCCTCGGACTTGTTGGTGGCCGGCACCTCATAGGCCACGGAGCCGGTGATGGTCATGAAGGTCTCATGCTTCATGGCCTCCCGGAAGAACAGATAGATATCGTAGGCGGTGGTATAGTGGTTCACATCGTGCAGGCCGTTGGTGTTGGCAAAGTGGGTGCCGGTGCAGCCCAGCTCCTGCGCTCGCTGGTTCATCAGCTCCACAAAGGCCTCACGGGAGCCGGATACCGTCTCCGCCAGAATGTCCGCCGCCTCGTTGGCGGACACCAGCAGCAGGCAGTACAGCAGCTGTTCCACCGTCAGCACCTCGCCCTCCTCGATGCCGGCGGAGCTGCCCTCCGGGTCCTGATCGTTCACCACCGCCGATGCGGTGATGGGCTGGTCCAGAGACAGCTTCCCGGCGTCCACGGCCTCCAGCGTCAGCAGAGCCGTCATCACCTTGGTGATGCTGGCGGGGTATTCCCTCTCCTGCTCATTCTGCCCAAAGATGATCCGCCCCTCATCGGCGTCCACCAGTACGGCCGCCTTGGCCTTGATCAGCGCAGGCAGGGCGTAGGCCTGCGGGGTCAGCATCAGGCTGACCATCAGCACGGTCAGCAAAAAAACAGATAGAATACGGCGAATTTTCATAGTAATTTTTCTCCATCTATGCTATAATGAGCCTATCTACCATCCGTAAGCAGGAGCCGGCCCTCATGCTCTCCGCCGGTATCAGCGGCCGTCAGCGGGGCAGCCCCCCTCCCGGCCGCAGGGTCGCTTTCCTCTTATTATAACAAAAATCGACCGGGAGTCAACTGCGGAAAAATGGGAAAGATCACAAAAACAGAAAAATATCTGCTGCTTCTGACGGCCATCTTCCTTCTGTGTCTGGCGCTGCTGTATTTCACCGACCACCGCAGCGCCGGCGGCGGGGACTACACCGTCACGCCCCAGTATACAGCGCAGGAGCCGGAGGCTCCCGATCCTCCCGCCGTCCCCGGCAAGGTGAACATCAACACCGCCGACGCCGCCCAACTGGAAGCGCTGGACGGCATCGGGCCCACACTGGCCCAGCGCATCGTGGCCTATCGGGAGGAGCACGGCCCCTTTGCCGATATCGAGTCCATCATGGATGTCAACGGCATCGGTGAGGGCATTTTTGAAACCATCCGGCAGCAGATCACCGTGGAGGACGATACATGAAAATACTGGTAGTAGACGACGAAAAGCTCTTGGTCAAGGGCATCAAATTCAATCTGGAGAACGAGGGCTATCAGGTCCTCACCGCCTATGACGGCGCAACCGCCGTGGAGCTGGCCCGTCAGGAGACACTGGACCTCATCATTCTGGACCTGATGATGCCCGGCCTCTCCGGCAGCGAGGCCTGCATGAAGATACGGGAATTTTCCGACGTTCCCATCATCATGCTCACCGCCCGCAGCGAGGATGCCGACAAGATCATGGGCTTTGCCTGCGGGGCCGACGACTATGTCACCAAGCCCTTCAACATTCTGGAGCTGAAGGCCCGCATCCGGGCGCTGCTGCGGCGCTCCTCCGGCCAGAGCCGTCCGGCAGCCCAGCCGGATCCGGAGGTGCTGACGGTGGGTGACCTGACGCTGGACACCCGCCAGCGGGTGGGGACCATGATGTCGGTGCTGGATTACGTCGTGTGGATGGTGACGGTGTGCGCCGGGGCGCTGGCTTTTATCGTGCTGTATAACCTCACCAACATCAATATCAACGAGCGCATCCGGGAGATCGCCACCATCAAGGTGCTGGGCTTCTATCCCGGAGAGACGTCGGCCTATGTGTTCCGGGAGAACAACACCCTGACGTTTTTGGGGATGCTGGTGGGTCTGCCGCTGGGCAAGTGG
>OMCM01000621.1_pt1 | contig 22903 bp, 16 predicted proteins | sample 1645021 | NCBI WGS metagenome assembly OMCM01 (sample SAMEA103958142, study PRJEB25191) | human gut metagenome | biome: human-associated habitat [ENVO:00009003]; feature: intestine environment [ENVO:2100002]; material: feces | place: Germany | collected 2013/2015
GGAGCGCCTTGCACTGCTTATCGGACAAGTCGTATTCCTCCAGCGCCAGCACGATGTCCTCCCGCACCGTATACTCGTAGCAGTGGTTCAGGATTTCGTCGGGCGGCTGGGAAAGCAGCCACTCCCGATACTTCTCCTGTTCTGCGAACACCTTCTTATATAAAGCGGTGTTCAGTTCTTCGTTTGTCATTTTGCTTCCTCCTTCATTTATGTTTTTGGGATAACACGCTCTATAGAAAAAGCCGCTTGATTTCTCTTGGAAACCAAGCGGCTGTGTATAGAATATTTATTTTTGGAACGAAATCAGATTATCCACACGGGGACAATGTATGTGTTGCTGTCGATTGCGCTCAATGTCTCCCGAAGGCAGATGATCGCGCCTGTCCCTCTCGGTACGGAGGCCTTATCCAGCAGCTTGAAAGCGCCCGTAATTTGTGTGGGCGGGTTGATGCTTTTTTTGATCTCGATGGGGTGCAGCTGACCGTCGCTCTCCATGTCGATGGCACTCCACCGCAGTCCGAGAACTTCGCTTCGCCGCAAGCCATAGTAAGACAGCCAGTTATACACATTCCCACAATGCCGACTACTACGGAATCCCTCTCATACTATCTACAAAAACACGATAAGGATTCAATACCTTAATTTGGAAATATTTGTTGGCAGAAAAAATACTTGCGTGCGCACGCATATTGATGTATAATACGTTCTGATTGGAGGTATATATCTATGCAACTATTAAAATGGCTTTCCGTAACAGACCGATTTTACAAAATCTATTTGGACAAGCAACTTGCCCCTTATGGAATCAACAACAGTCAATATATGTTCTTAATCAAAATCTGTCGTTCGCCCGGTATTCTACAAGATTCTTTGTTGAATATGTTCTATGTTCATCCAAGCAATATTGTACGGACAGTTGCGACATTGGAAAAGCAGGGAATGATTACACGTTCTCCCAATGATAAGGATAAGCGGACATGTAAATTGTATCCTACAGAAAGAGCATTGTCTATTATTGACGAGATACAGATGATATGCGAAAAGACAGAAGCTTTTTTATTGCAGGGTATGAGCGAATCCGAGCAGAACCTTTTTATGGATTTCTTAATACAGGCGGGCAGAAATATCACATCGGAACTCCATATAGAGAGAAAGGGGGAGGAGTTCAATGACTGAAAATCCTCTGGGCTATGAAAAAATTTCAAAGCTGTTGAAAAATTTTGCTGTTCCCAGTATTGTGGCGTCTCTTGTCGGCTCAATCTACAATATTATGGATCAGATTTTTATTGGTCAAGGGGTCGGTTATTTGGGAAATGCAGCAACCAATGTTGCCTACCCGTTTTCTACCATCTGCCTTGCCATTGCACTACTGGTCGGAATTGGCAGTGCTTCCCTTGTTTCCCTCTGTCTTGGACGCAAAGAGCCGAAAGCTGCCGCCAAAGCAGCGGGAAATGGTATTGTTCTGATGGGAATTTTCGGAATTATTTATTTGCTGGTTGGAGAAACTTTTCTGTCTTTGCTCCTAAAGGCATTTGGGGCAACGACAGATGTATTTCCATATGCAAAGCAGTATGCCAGCATAACATTGATTGGAATGCCGTTTCTCATTGTAACGAATGGTATGAGCAATTTGATTCGAGCAGATGGAAAACCAAAGTATTCAATGGTCTGCATGGTTGTGGGAGCTATTATCAATACCATTCTTGACCCCATTTTTATTTTTGTTTGCGATTGGGGAATTGCCGGCGCAGCTTGGGCAACAGTTATTGGACAAATTTTTTCCTTCATACTCGCACTCCGTTATCTATGGCGTTTCCAAACAATCCATTTTGAAAAAGAGTCGTTTTTATTGGACATCAAAGAAAGCATGAAAATTTGCAACATGGGAATCAGCAGCAGCTCAAACCAGATTGCAGTTACCGTGATTCAAATCATTCAGTACAATTCGTTGACTTATTACGGCGCATTAACAAAATATGGAACAGATATTCCCTTAGCTGCTTGCGGAATCGTTATGAAAACAAATGCCATAATCCTTGCGATTGTTGTAGGAATCTCGCAGGGAACACAGCCGATTATCGGCTTCAACTATGGGGCAAGGCAATACCATCGTGTACGGGAGGCTTACCTGCTTGCGGTAAAATGGAACCTTGTTGTTTCCACTATTGCTTTCATCGCATTTCAATTTTTCCCGCAATCTATCATTTCGCTATTCGGAGATGGGGACGAGCTGTATTTTGAATTTGCTGTTTTGTTCATGCGTACCTATCTTTTCATGGTGTTGGTAAATGGTGTGCAGTTGCTTTCTTCCAGCTTTTTTACCGCAATAGGAAAATCGTTAAGAGGTGCTCTGTTGGCATTAACAAGGCAGACCTTTTTCTTGATTCCGCTTACCCTGCTGCTCCCGCTTCGTTTCGGAATTATGGGAGTATTGCTAGCGGGGCCTGTTGCTGATTTTTCAGCGTTTGTGCTATCTATTGTGTTAGTGGGAACAGAATTAAGAAAGCAAAAAAATGCAACACATATTAGTCCACAGTAAAATGAACGGGCTACGTCCGCTATTGACAGCCCCGCCCGGTTTCGCAGACGGGTAATCAAGGGGCGACAGACTAAAGTGCTGCCGCATGTAGCTTATCTCAATTTACAGCGCCGCCTTTTTCCACCTTCTGATCTTCGTCCTAAAGGTTCCGAAGGGCGCAACCGTATTTACATAGATGCCTCCATACTGAGTTGCTCTCATCGCTCTGCGCGTTCCGTCCTATCAAAGCGGCATCGGCGTCCGGGCAATCAGAATGACCGCCAGAATTGCACCCACAAATGCCGCCGCTCCGATGGCAGCCAACAGCTTTTTGCTGAGTTTCTTTTTCGCTGCCTTGCCAATCAGCGCGGTGCAAGCCGTGCAGACAGCCGCAGCCACAAGTGCAATGCCCAGCGTTTCCCATAGCCAAGAAAGTTCATGTAGGATCCTCATGCGACCATCTCCTAACTAACTGTTTTGATGTACCTGTCATGATATAGTCCTCCAAACAGGATACTTGCTTATATTTTTCCTGGAAATTACAGTTCTCAATAATCTATCTTCAAAATTAGCTGTATATCTAATGGCTCTTTTAATGGCTCTTTATCGCTCCATTACTTCACGCATAGAACCACTCCGAGAACCAAGGCAACACTTACGCATAGTGCACCCACACCAATAAACACTTTTCGCACGAAAGCTGATTTATCGGCAGGAGAGTAGAATTCATCTGGACGGTTTGGATTAACGTAAAGGTTGACCTTTTGACCGATGGATACCTCTGGTCTCACTGTTCCTACAGATGCTCGTTTTCTCAGCACTGTGCCATGAACGCTGTATTCATAAACAGGAAACCATGACATCATCTTCACTTCATCGGCATCGGTGTAGCCAGAGGCGCCGATTGCCCGATGCTGTATGTCGGTCACTGATGCAATGACTTGTTGTGTGCAGGAGGCTCTCTTTTGCTTCTCTCTTGCATATAGCGCAGCGCCAATACATAGGAAAATCACACCAAGCAGACCAAGCACAGATATGATCAGCAATAGCACCCAATAGAATTCATTCGCCGCTTTCATGTATAACCTCCACAACTTCATATTTGCCAGCCCCATTATATCACACGCTCGGCGTATTTTCCAGCTTGCAAATCACAGCGGCAACGCAGATGTCCTGCACTGCCGCTGTGATTTTGCCTTTTTAACGTTCTCTGTCTATGGTCGCTTTCTGCGGCTCCTCTTCGCCTCGCTCGCCGTCCACGATCTCATTCTCCTTCTTGTCCAGATTGAGCAGGGCGTTCAGCTCGTTCAGGCGGGCCGTTTTCGCCGCAAGCTCTTCCTCCTGGGGAAAGGACTTCTGTACCTCGGCCTTTGCATTTTCAAGCTGAACCCGCGTATTCTCCAGCTGCTCGGCACACGCCGTCATCCGTTCCTCAAAAGCGCCGAGGGTGTTATCCAGTCGCTGAATATTGCCGAAGATGTCCGTACCCAGCGTGACCGTGTGCCGCAGCTGATGAATCAGTGTGATCTTATATTCTCGGCTGAAGGTGTCGAAGGACAGCTCCATATCGAAGCCTCTGTACTGGCCGAAGGGAATCGGATCGGGGCTTGTCATGGACTTGCAAAGGCCGAGGATGGCATCGCCGGCAGCCTTCTTTTCCCTTACCGTGCCGCCCGGCATAATCATGGGAGAGAAACCGTCCTCGTTGGGCTCGGTATTTCTATTTCGCTGGTCAATGTCCGCCCGATAGCCCTCAATGCGCTGCTCCAACGATTTGATTTTCTGGGGAAACTCCTTCAAAATCTGATCCTCCAGCGAATAGCGCTGACTCAAATGGTTGGCCTTGAGCAGCTTTAGGCGAGACACATCAATGTCCAGATCCATCTTCTCCTTGATGTGGGGATTGCCGGCGCACAGCGCCTTGATTTCCGCATAGCTCAGGGCGGTTTCGTCAATGTCCTCTGCAGAGCGCACCGGGGATTTGCTGGTCATGATCTGCCCAATGAATTTCTGCTTGGATTCCACCAACTGATACAGGTAGCTGTCGAAGGTGCTCTCCGTGACATAGGTGTAAATATCGACCTCCTTGTTTTCGTTGCCTTGGCGGATGATACGGCCTTCCCGCTGCTGCAGGTCAGACGGGCGCCACGGACAATCCAAATGATGAAGTGCCGCAAGCTTCGTCTGCACATTGGTGCCGGCTCCCATTTTCTGCGTGGAGCCGATGAGCACACGCACCTGACCGGAGCGCACCTTGCCAAACAGTTCTTTCTTTTGCGCCTCGGAATTCGCCGTATGAATATAAGCGATTTCCTCTGCCGGAACGCCCTTGGTAATCAGCTTATCCCGTAGGTCGTCATAGACATTGAACTTGCCGTCGCCGTGGGGCGTAGACAGGTCGCAGAACACCATCTGCGTCGATTTCCGGTCGGCAGTGCGCTGCCAGATGTCAAAAACATTCTCCGCACAGGCCCCAACTTTGCTTGTCTCGCTGTCGGGGAGCATATCGTTCATGAGCCGCTGATCCAAGGCGAGCTTTCTGCCGTCATTGGTGATGAGGAGCATGTTATCCACGCTGGAATCCACCATCTTATTGCGGACACGCTCGGCTCGTTCTGAAAGGGAGGCCACCATTTCCTTTTGCGTTTCCGATGGCTTCAAAACAACGCTGTGATAATGGGCCTCCGGCACGGGGAGCTTGAGCATATCCGCCGTTTGAATATCTGCGGTCTCCTTGAACATTGCCATGAGCTCCGGCAGATTATAGAACTTGGCAAACCTCGTTTTGGCGCGGTAGCCCGTGCCCTCCGGGGAGAGCTCGATGGCTGTCACCGTCTCGCCGAAGGTGGAAGCCCAAGCATCAAAGTGGAGAAGGTCATTCCTTCGCAGCGCTCCGTACTGGAGATACTTCTGCATGGTGTACATCTCCACCATGCTGTTGGAGATGGGTGTTCCGGTGGCAAACACAACGCCTCTGCCGCCGGTCAACTCGTCCAGATAGCGGCACTTCATATACAGGTCGCTGGACTTCATGGCCTCGGTTTGGCTGATGCCGCCCACATTCCGCATTTTTGTAAATGCGGCGAGGTTTTTATAGTAATGCGCCTCATCGATGAAGATACGGTCAACGCCCAACTCTTCAAAGGTCACCACATCATCCTTGCGGGACTGATCGTTGAGCTTATCCAGCTTCTGCTTGACCGTTTTCTTGGTTCGCTCCAGCTGCTTGATGGAGAAATTATCCCCACGGTTTTTCTTCAATTCGGAAATACCGTCCAGTACCTCATCCAGCTGTTGCTGCAGGATGGCCCGCTGGCGTTCTAGGGACATGGGGATCTTTTCAAATTGGCTGTGCCCAATAATGACCGCATCGTAGTCGCCGGTAGCAATACGCCCGCAGAACTTCTTTCGATTCTTGGTCTCGAAGTCCTTCTTGGTGGCCACAAGAATGTTGGCAGAGGGGTAGAGCTGGAGGTATTCGCTCGCCCATTGCTCCGTCAGATGATTGGGGACCACAAACAGACTTTTTTGGCACAAGCCCAGCCGTTTGCTCTCCTGCGCAGCCGCTACCATCTCGAACGTCTTCCCGGCCCCCACTACATGGGCAAGCAGGGTGTTACCGCCGTAGAGGATATGGGCAATGGCATTGACCTGATGCGGCCTCAGTGTGATCTCCGGGTTGATTCCCACAAAATTCAGGTGGCTGCCGTCATACTCACGCGGGCGAATGCTGTTGAACTTCTCATTATACAGCTTGGTCAGCTGCTCCCGGCGTTCCGGATCGCTCCAAATCCAATCAGCAAAGGCCTGCTTAATAAGCTCCTGCTTGCCCTGTGCGATGGCGGTTTCTTTCTTGTTGAGCACAGCCGTTTTTCTGCCGTTTCCGTCCTCGATGTAGTCAAAGATTCTTACATCTCGGAGGTTCAGGGTTTCCTCCATGATCTTATAGCCATTAACTCTGCCGGTGCCGTAGGTATTGTGGGCTTTCACATTGCTGCGGTCGTAGGATTTCCCCTCCACATTCCATTCGCCGGTGTACTGCGCGTAGTGAACATGGATGTTCCACTGGCAGTAGCGTGGGGTGCTGAACAGTTCAAACATGAACTCCTCAATGATTTCCGGAGGCAGCCATGTTGCGCCCAACCTTACGGAAATCTCACTTGCCGTCAGGTCAACCGGCTGCACCGCCTCAAGCGCACGAATATTCTCACCGTAATCTTCGGGGTAGAGCTCCGCACTCCGCTTTGCCCAACGGAGCTTTTCACGGACATTGCCGGAGAGATATTCATCGGCAGGGAGATACTTCGGCTTGCCGTCCTCTTCGCTTATGTGCATGGGGTTGAGGAAGATCACACCCTTTAAATCCTCAAACAGCTCCTGCTCGGTTTTACCGGTAAGCTGCGACATATACGGCATATCGATTCTTGCTTTTTCTGCAAGGGACAGAGCATAGGCCTCGGAAGCCGTGTCAACCGACTGCACCGTTACCTTCTGCTTGATGGTTCGTTTGGAGAACATATCTGCCTTGCGGATGAAGTTACCCTCATCGTCCAGCACCTCCAGCGAAGCAAGCAGGCAGTAGGAGCTGTCGGAATTGAAAGCCGAGTTGTTAGCTCTTGCGCTGATAAGCCCATATTTTTTGCTGAAATCATCATAGAGCCGATTGAGTTTTTCCTGCTCTGCCTTGATATCGGCATCGGGATAGTCCTCCGTCTGGTACTCAATCAGCGTCCGGACACAATCACGGATGGCAATCATGCCTTTGATGCGGCTTTCGGCAGTCGCGGAAACATCCACGGGATTCATGCGGCTGTTTTCACGGTAATAGATTTTACCGTCCACCACCGTGAAGCTGAAATTGCGCACATCAGGGTCAGCGGGAATAGAAAGGTCCTCATCCTCCTCTTCAAGATCGTCGATTTCAAATTCGGTAATCTCGGCATGAATGTTCTGGATGGCATCCCGCAAGAGGTCCCCAAGCTCTGCATTTTCATAAGCAATACAGGCGGACTCCATGCCGTGAGGCCCGCTGACCATCTGCATCTCGCCCAACACCATTTCAGGGTTGTCCACAAAATAGGCGTTCATCCGGATGCCATTGGCGTCGGTGGCCAGATGCACCCAATCGGGTTCAATGTCGATCAGCCTGTCACGCTTTTGGAGGAAGAGAATGTCCGATGTGATCTCCGTACCGGCAGCGGCCTTGAAGGTATCGTTCGGCAGCCGGATCGCACCGAGCAGGTCGGCTCTCTGGGCAATATACTTTCGGACATTGGGGTTTTCCTTATCCAGCGTACCCTTTGAGGTGATGAAGGCGATTACGCCGCCGGGTCTCACCTTATCCAAAGTGCGGGCGAAGAAATAGTCATGGATGAGGAAGTTGTGCTTGTCATAGCGCTTGTCCGGCACCTTGAACTGCCCGAAGGGGACATTGCCGATTGCAGCGTCAAAGAAGCTGTCGGGAAGGTTTGTATTCTCGAAGCCCTGCACTGCGATGCTGTTTTTCTGATAGAGCTGCTGGGCGATCCGCCCGGAAATGTTGTCCAGCTCCACGCCATAGAACTTCGCGTCATTCATGCTTTCGGGAACAAGTCCCATAAAGTTTCCGATGCCGCAGGAGGGCTCCAGCACATTGCCGGTCTGAAAGTGCATGTTCTCCAGGGCACTGTACACCGCCTTGATCACCACGGGCGGCGTATAGAAGGCCGTCAGCGTAGATTCTCTTGCCGACGCATATTCCTCATCGGAAAGCACTGCCTTCAGCTCGGTATAGTGGGGATTGTCCTCTTTGAAAAACTCGGAGAGACCGCCCCAGCCTACATAGTCGGCAAGCACACGCTGCTCGGTGGGTGTCGCCAATCGGCTTTCCGCATCCAGCTTATTCAGAAGCTGAATGGCACGGATATTGTGATAGAACCGTTCCAGCGGTGTGCCCACGCCGATATCATCGCTCTCGATTTGAAAGTTGGTTCGGTACTCGGTGTTGATTTCCGGATGCAGCACATGAGGCGCAACCCTGGAGGATCTTTTCACCTGCGGAGGCGGAGCGAGCGCTTCTTCCTGGTCATCCAGCAAGGCTTCCGCATTGGGGTAGGTCACGACCTCGCCGTCTTTGACGGTGCTGATGGGCAGAGCATCCAATTCTTCGTCCGTTAGGCTCTCAATTTCGGAATCGTCTTCTGCCAAATCTTCCGTTTCTCTGAATACCCGTGTGCCGTCCGCACCAAACTCCGCCTCATATCGATCAGTCTCTCGCGCCGCTTCCCGGTCTGCCTCAAAAGACAGAATATCCTCGTGAATCTTCAGGAGGTTTTCCGGCGTGAACTCGATATAATCGCAGTCCATCTCATAGTCATTTTCAGCTTCCATGAAGAACGGAGTATTGATGTCCGCAAGGAACTGATCCGACATTTCTTCAAGGTCATTTCGGAAGTCGGCGGCGTTTTCCGGATGGTTGGCAATGTCATACTGCTCGACAAGCTCTTCAAAAACAGAGAAATCAAGATCTCCGGAAACATACTGTCCGCCTGCATCTGCATCGGGATTGAAGTAAATCCAGTGAACCTTGTTGCTGCCGGTGTCAAGGGATATTCTCGCCTTCGTATTGTCTGCGACAGGGGGTTCTTCCACGGCTTGCAGCAGCCTGTCATTCAGCGGATTTTCTTTGAGCCGGTTATCGAACTCTTCACGAGTCAGCTCCTTGTTAAACAGCGGGAACTGCGTATCAAAGAGGACGACCTTCTTCTCGTCAAAAGACAGCAGCTCGTATTCCTGTGTGCCGATATAGACTGCATCGCCGAGATGATAGCGGTATTCCTTCCGGGGTTCCGGTGGAGGGTTCAGCTCATCGAAGGTCGGCTCAAGCGGCTTTGCCACATCGCTGTTCAACGCTTCCAGCATGGCTTCGCATCTTGCGGTCAGGTGGGTGTTGTCCGCAATGATCGAATTCATTGCCTCGCACATCATGGGGAGGATGAAGTCACCCTCAGCTGTACGGGCGTGCATTTTCTTATCGCCCACGCTGAACGCACCCCAGCAGCTTGACAAATAATACAGATTCAGCGCTTTGCTTTCCTCGCCAAGCTGCGCCACAAAGTCATTGTAATCATAGACAATCGACCGGAACTCCTCAGAGATTTCACCTCGCTTCCTCCGAGCTTCTGCCTGCTCCCGGTAGGCAGGATAGTTGTCCTTTTCTGCTTGGCTCAGATAGCGGTCGGCTCGGATCAATTCCCCGATCCGCTTCTCGACCTTGTTCCACCGCAAAAGCAGTTCTGCATCGGGCCGAGAGATTCTGCCTCTGCTGATTTTGATTCCCTTGGCGTCGTGGCTTTCATCGAGATTTCTGCCGGAAACGGCAGGATACGCGCCGCCGATGCCATATTCGTTTTTCAAAAAGGCGATGTTGCTCTCGGAAGACTCTTGTTTGAGAAACTGTTCATAGATGCGGAATTTGCCCTGATGGATGCCGCTGCCCCGTGTCAGAATGGCGTCGATGTCCTCCTGAGAAATAGAAAAAGCGGAGGACTTTTCTTCCTCCGCCTCTGCGATAATTTCCTGTTGCTGTTCAACTGTGGGGAGCGTTACGCGTAGATCAGATCGTTCAGAATCACTTCCTCCGCCGAGTGACGAATGGAGTTCATCATCTGAACCCACCGCATCTGATCCTCTGCCTTCAGCTGCTCTGTCACTCCGTTCAGCGCCTTCATCTGCTCGGTCAGGTCGTCCAGCATCTTCTGCGCCTGCCGGTCCACTTCCTCCAGATGACTGTTCAGTGTTCCGTTCAGCAGCATCCCGGTGTAAATCCCATCCCGGTGTTTGCGGAGGAATGTCCGTCGCAGCATTCCATACTTCCCAAGCTTCGGGCTCTCCGGCACGGTCAGATCGGGAATCAGATAATCCCCCTGCATTGTATAGGTCAGTTCCATATTCGTTGCTCCTTTCCTTGTTTTCTGTTCGGTTCTTATGATACGCAGAAGAACCGGTCTGCGCAAATGTGCGAATCTTCCGCTTTTCCTCCTTCTCCATCTCCTTGACGGTTTCTCCCATTTCACGGATGACCATCTCAGAAATATCGCTGACTGCGGCACCGAGCACGGAGATAACCTCCACGGTGTTGAAGTCAAAGAGGTGGCTGAAATCCTCTCGGTCAAAATACCGCCTCGGCTCATAACCTGCACGGGAGAGCGCCATAAAAGCGACGCTGCTTTTCAGCGTGGTTTTCAGCCACGCCTCAAGGCTTGTGTCGTCCAGCTCCTCCAGAAAGCTGCCGGCTTTGACAGCGTTCAGTTCCATGAGATAATCTGAAAGATTATCCTCCACGGCATAACCGGAAATATCTATGAGAAGGTGCGGGAAATCTCGCGGCTCCTCCACATCGCCGAAGCTGGCCTGAAGGCTTTCCGATACCGCATATTCGTACTCCGGCTTCATCTGCCAAAGGGTGATGTTCCTTCCGGCACGGCTGTTGGTGTCGGAGATATCAAAGACATGTCTCAGCTTGTAGGGAACATCTCTGTCGATCAGCAGCGCGATGCCTTTCGTGCCCTTGTTTACCCATCTGCCGAGTTTATTCCATGTGTCGATTTCCGCACACGCCGTTGCATCCGGCTTCTGCGCATGGATGAGCAGCTGCTCCTTAAAGCTGTACTTGTAGTTGTTTGCCGCCGTAATCAGAAAATCGGTCGGCATTGGAGGCGATATCCCTGGCAGTCTGGGACGCCATCTCCAAAATGATTCTGTATTTGCTCGGCATGGGAACTCCCTCCTTATCTTACTTTGATCGTGACCTCAACGGTCTGCGCATTCTCTCCGAGGATCGATGCAAATAAAAGCCCGGTTCTGGCGTTGGACACCTTCGTCACAAGCTCATTCAGCCGGCAGACGGTGGTATTGATCTCTTTCTGGTTATCTGCGTAATAGTAGCCCGTTTCATCGCTGCAAATAGGAAAGCCATCCTGTCGCAAGGCACTGATCTTGCGGCGAATATTTCGTCCGTCAAGCAGAAACAGCTTTTCAAGCTCCTTGCTGTGGATGGCATTTTCTTTGCCAATATGATTTTTACGGAGATACTCGCAGATGGCTTTCTTCTTATCCATAGCTTCTCCTTATCTCACAGGTTCGTGGTCTTTTTGCTTATGAACCGCCGGTGGATTCTTCTCCATGTACTCCTTCACGGTAGTAAGCGTGCCCTCATAGTTCCAATCGTTTTCAGGATCAATGTCGCGGTAGGCGTTTCTCCCATCCGGTCGGGGCTCCAAGCGAATGGGTCTATTGGAAATCAACGTTCCCCAATGATTCACCATGATCCAGTTGGCAATCTGAACCGGCTCGCCCTGTTGGTCATCATCGTGGCGAACCTCGTACATGTACATGCCCTGTGGAACGGTATCGCGGTCTACCCGCAGGCAGGTAAAAAGCATGGGATGTCCCAGAACCGTCACATCCTCAAACTTCTCTGTCATGGCATTTACCCTCATCGTGCTTCACCCCTTTCCTTCGGCTTTCTGGGTGAACTGTCCTCTATGAAAAGTCCTTTTGGCAGTGTATCCAGGTCGTTCAGAAACGCACGAGAAATCGTCTTGCCGTTCCGGTCTCGGTAGAGAACGACGCACAGCGGCTCTCCGTGATAGAGCGACTCCTTCAGGTCTTCCAGGAAGCGCTGCTCATCGCTGTACGCAACGCTGCTGCATACTTTTCCGTTGAAAGCCAAATAGTCCAGTCTGGCAATATAACTTTCGCTCGGCAGTGCGTGGTTCATCGTGCTTCACCTCGCTCTCTCTGCCTGGTTGGAAAGCTCCAGCCGTACACTTTTCCGATCTCATCGCCAAGCCTGCGGGTGACACGGACAATGTCTGCCCTGGTGGCTGTGCCGTTGTAGATTTTTTCCTTGAGCCGGTCTTTCTGCGCCTGGGAAACATTGTCCTTATATACCCGATAGAGATAATGGTTTGTGCCGTCATGGTGGGTGTCATCGCACCGGAAGTCTCCGTTTCGGTCCACATACCATGTGGTGTAGTCGTAATCAGAGTAAAGGCAGTCCCGGATATTGCCGCTGGGAATTTCTTTGTATCCCGTGCGCCTGCCATTCCAAAGCCCCAGATCGGCAACAACCAGTATCGGCTGCGAAAGCTGGATGTCCAAATTCAGGCGTTCGTCCTCAAGATAATGCCCATTTTCCTCATACATCATGGCGACGCGCTCGTCCTCGGAAAGCGTCGGATATTCTTCCTCCATCCAGTCTTTCCACTCCTCATAGTCAAGGTCAGCATTGGACCAGATGCGATAATCGTCCTTACTCATCGTGCATCACCTCTGTTCTTCGGCATCACCGGCTTTCCGTCTGCGTCATAATTTCTCGGGTCTGCGGCGGGCACCTGAAAGCCGAACATAGAGCCGGCCTTCATTGCTTCTTCCTGCGCTCGGCTGACGCCGAGCTTTGCATTATACTCATTCGCGATGCTCCGGGCTTCGTCCTTGTCGGTGACGGGAATGTCCGTCTTGAAGTAGCCCTTTTCGCCGCGCTTGATGATAATGATTTCGTCGCTGCCGGAAAGAACGCTGTAGCACCGCTCGGGCAGGTTGTCCCGAACCGGCTCGCAGGTATGGCCGCCGTATTCCATGCGCTCGGCAAACTCGCAAATGTGATAGAGGTTGCTCCCGATCTCCACATGGTAATCGTCGATATACCGGCAGGTGCGAATCTGGTCTTCATTCCACGAATAGTGGATTTTCACCTTGCCGCCATCCGGAATGCGAAACAGTTCCTTGTAATGGCTGTCAATAAAACGGATTCCTTTCTCTGCGTCCTTCAGGTGCTGATCGAGCCAGTCCCGGCGATAGCAGTAGCAGTACAGGTTGTATTCGCCCCTGTCCGGGTTCAGGCGCAGAAGGTAGGCGTATTTTTCGGTGTCCACACGGACGCCATAGTAGCCCGGTTCCTCCTGCATCCGGCTTTGGGGTGTGCAATAGCAGTACTTGGCAAGCGCCCTGCGGTTATGAAGAATGTCGCCTTCCTCACGCAGAGAGTTGATTACATCATCAAACTCTGCCTTGAACTCATCGGTTTTCAGCTCCTCCCGGAAATCAAACCAACTGCTGAAAAAGCCGTTGCCGTCCGTGTCCATATCAGCCCGGAGGTGGCCGATCAGCCCGGTTTGCATGGAAATCTGCGTGCTCTGGCGAAAAGTATATTTGTCCTCCGCCTCGATCATTGCTCTTTTTTCATACTCGATCATCTTGCGTCACCTCTTTCTTTAGTCGGTTTCTTTTCCTGCGCGTGCATCTCTTTCGCTTTTTCCAAGCCCTTCTGCGCCCATTCGGGAAGCTTCTTTTCATCCATGACGCCGAGAAAATCCGTGCGGTAAAAGGAGGTCTTTCTCCCGTCGTACAGAGAAATGCAGCAGCAGGTACGGCCTCGCGCATTGGCCTGCGCGCCGAAGCCGCCGGTACACAGCATAAGCTGGTGATTGGCGTGGCGGAACTCAGGCCGGAGAATGCTGCCCTTGACGACAACCACCTTGTTCTCGATGGAATCCTCATAGGAAATGGGCTTACAACTATTTGTTGTGAGTTCCTCATTCATGCCGACCTCCTGACAGGCTCTTTCGTTTTCCTGAATAATTTCCTCGGCTGCGTCTGCTACGCGCTGTCCGAACACCTTTGCAATCTCCGCAAAATCGTCGCTGACCAGCACCCCGGAATAGCGCTCGAAAATAGCGTTGGTCTCTACAAAGCAGCACATATACCGTTCATCCTTGTCGGCGTTGGGATTCTCGCCCAGAGCAATATCCTTGTGCCCGATATACATGGAATACTTTACGGAGTAATCTCCGATTTTTCTTGTCTCTTCCATAGCGTCTCCTTTTATAAGCGGGGCGGCATCTGTAAAAAGATGCCGCCCCTTGCCGTTTTTACTTTCTGTTCTTCAGGCGAAGAACGATCAGCCCTGCGATGATAAACACCACAAGACCGATGCCGATAATGACCTTAGCGTTCATGCTTGCCTACCTCCTTCTTTTTGCGGAAGGTAAAGAAGGCCGCCGCACCTGCACCGATTGCAGAGATACCGGCAAGTGCTGCCCAAAGAGGCATATTGGTGGTATCTCCGGTCTTGGGTATATCCGTAACAGGCTTGAGCTTGTTATGGAACTTGGCAACGACCGTCTTTCCTTCGTGAACGGTTACGGTGACATTTGCGGGAAGCTCATACTTTTCGTTGGCTTTGTTGGACACCTCGGAGATCACATAATCGCCGATGCGCAGCCCCTCGATGCGGATCTGACCATTTTCATCGGTCACAAAGTCCTTGCTGAAGGCATTGCCGGTGATATCCGTGCCCTCAACGCGGAAGGTAAAGCCCTTCAGCACGCCGTCATCCGAAGTCTTTTCAATGCGGATGCCTCCGGTCTGTGCCTGGTTGACAAAGCCCTTTCCGGCCTCATTTTCCACGACGACGGTTTTACCATCTTCCTTAATGGAGAAGCTATAGGTTTTCTCATCAAGGAAGAAGCCCTTGGGGGCCTCGGTTTCCTTCAGCGTGTAATCGCCGTAGGGCAGATCATCCAGCTTGTAGACACCGTCGGACAGCTCCTCCATCTGATCCACGAGCTTTCCATCACGGTATACCTCAAAGACTGCGCCACTCAGGTGATGATCGGGATAGCTTTTATCCACCTTGGTCAGCTGAACTCTGCCGCGAATGAGCTTGTTGGTGATCTCGATCTCGACCACAGCGCCGTTCTGATCCACCTTTACAGCATAGTGGGCCTTATCCATCACATAGCCCTCCGGCGCGGCGATTTCACGGACCACATACTCGCCATAGGGGATACCTGTAAAGGAGAAGCTGCCGTCCCCTGCGGAAACAGTGGTCAGAATAGGCTCTGTGCCGTCTGTGAGGAACAGCCCGATGGTGGCCCCGGCCAGTGCCTTGCCGTCCTCATCCTTCTTCATGCCGTGGATCTCCCCGTAGGTCATCTCGTTGGTAATGCTCTTTCCGTCATTGACGGCAAGCTCCACAACGGGGATTTCCTGCCCGGCATAGGCGAAGGTCACAGGGTACTTCTCATCAGAGAGAATGTAGTGGCTGTCGGTACTGATTTCCTTGACATAGTAGCTGCCGAAGGGGACATCGCTCTTGAGCACGGCTTTTCCGTTTTCGTCAAGGGACAGAATCTCAATCAGTCCGTCCGCAGGAATGACAGAGCCGTCTGCTGCGGTAAGCTCCTCGGCGGCATAGAAGCCGAAGGTCACGGCGGAAAGCTCGTTATTCATACCGATGCCGAACTGCTTGTTCTGCTCCAGTACCTTGGAAAGAGAAATCCGCGCCTTCTGTCTGTCATTGCAGAAGCTGGCAGCGGTTTCGGTGATCTCAATCTCCTGGCCGGCGTAGACAAGCTCTGCGGTATGGGCGTCCTTGTTTACGACCATGCCATCGGGAGCTTTTATCTCGGTGATTTCATATTTGCCCAGATACAGCGGTTTGCTTTCCGCCGTGCCGTCTGCGCCGGTAGTCACCGTATCCACCACCTCGCCGGCGCTGCAGCGCAGCGTGCCGTCCGGGGTGTAGATGTCCGCCGCTGCCTTGATCTCATAGGTCGCTCCCGCAAGGCCCTGCACCGCATAGACCGGCTGATAGACCCCGTCCGCCGCCGTGACGGTGGCAAACACCTCACCGGTTTTGGAAATCTTGATGATGCCCTTCTGTGCGTAATTGCCCAGCTTCACCGCAACAACCGTCACGCCGCTTTCCTCGGTGGAATTATCTTCGGTTACATCGAACTTGACCGCCTCATGACTGAGCACATAGCCGTAAGGGGCGGAGACCTCCTTGAGGGAGTAGCCCTTGCTGAACTCCAGCTTTTCCGGCGTGATGAGCATGCCGGCATCATTGGTGTAGAAGGTGTCGATGGTGGTAACCTCCGGATAGGTAAAGGTCATTTCCACCTTGGAGCCATCCGGGCGAAAGATTTGGAAACCTGCTCCCGCATAGGGAATGGTATTGCCGGTCTCTGCGTCCACCTTGATGACCTTAATAAAGGACTCGAAGTTGGCATTGTTGATAAGGTAGCGGTAGGTCTCACCGTCCTTGGCAATAAACACATCAAAGTCGCTCATCAGCTCACGGCCCTCCCAGCCGGAGACCTGATGCACGGTATACACGCCGTAGGGCAGGTCCTTGCTTTGGGCAAAGCCGTTTTCATCGCAGGTCAGGTAGTCCCGCTCCGTATCCTTTGCCGCCTCATAGCTGCCGGCAGATTTCAGATAGACGGCGAATACTGCACCCTCCTCGGGAGTTTCGATCTGCGTATCGCCGTTACCCGAGTGCTTGATGATGGCGATATTGCCCTTCTGCACCTGCTCGGCAACAGCCACAGCAGGCGCAGCGTTCAGCTCAACGGTGTAATTGGCCGCCTCTGCACCGACAGGATAAACGGTGCTGTCCAGAAGATAGCCCTCGGAGGGGCTGATCTCACGAATCGTCCAGTCGTCGCCGCAGACATAATAGCCGGTGGTGAACTGGCCGTTCTCGTCGGTGTAGTAGGTATCCACAAGCTGATCGCCCTTATAGATGCCGTAGGCGGCACCGGCAAGCGAAGCGTCGCCCTGCGCCGTTCCGACCTCACAGTCACTCTTAGTGACAGTGACATTGAATTTCTTGAGGATGTTGGAAAAGCTCTTATTGGTTACACTGTTCCATTCCACTGCGGCGCTCTGACTGTCGGGAATCACATAGCGAATGGCGGCGTCCATCTCCTCCAGCGTGTAGCCGGTGCCGATAAGCACATCCTTGAAAGCCGCCACACCGTTTTCATCGGTGACGGCGTATTCATCTACAGGCAGACCGCTGAGGGAGGTTCCAAAAAGGTGGAACTTCACGCCCTGATTCAGTCCGTCATCGGAGGTTTTGGTCACGGTCAGATCACCGCGGCGGAGTACATTGTTGAAGGAAACCGTCGCCGTCTGTCCGGCAAGCACGGTAACACGGTGGCTTTCCTGGGGCTCGTATTTGTCATAGCTCTGCTCGGTGACGGTATAGGTGCCGGGCATCAGATTATCGATGCGAATTTCACCGTTTCGGTCGGTGGTAACGGTCTGATTGACGCCCTCGCCGGTGATGGTGAAGGTAATGCCATCCACCTTGCCGTCCTCGCTGGTCTTGATGATTTTAGCGCCGCCATAGCTGACCTTCAGATTCAGAAAGGCTGTGACCGGGTCGCTGACCGTAGCACTGTAGGTAACAACATCCTGCATGGTGCCGTCTGGGCCATAGTGCCCATCGCTCCACACCACAACACCCTTACGCAGAGCCTCCTTTTCGGCAGTGACACGGAGCGTGCCGGTAGGCGCATTCTGAGTTGAGATCGTCAGCACATTCCCATGAACAGAGAAGGACACACCTGTTTGGTTAGCAGAGAAACGGTAATTGCCCAGGACGCCGTTGGTATCTGTCAGCGTGGCCGAATAGCAGCTGCCGTCCCAGTTCAGCTCGACAGTCTTTGCCTTGCCGGTACTTCTGGCCATGAAGCTGGGAACGATGGTATGCTTCTGCACGCTGTCCTCAATGCTGTCATAATAAGCGGAAAAGCGGCTGTACAGCGGGTGGCTGGTACGGTAAACGGATTTCACTGCGTCGGCACTGCCAGGGTCCACATGGTTGAAGTTGGCATCCCGCTCTCCAACGACCGTTTCCCACACTAACGCCTGGGTGGCCATCATATGTGCCAGTTTGTCGGCATCCGCATCATTCTGCGATCTCCACGAGGTGGAAAGATTGCCCTGATAACCGTACTGCATGATCCGGCCCAGCAGGGTTTTGATGGTGTCAGCGTCGATGGTGCTGTTGCAGTCGGACGGGTAGTTCTTCCAATAATCCTCGCCATGGTGGGAATATGTCTTGCCCAGCAAGCGGGGCACGCCCGGCTCAATGCAGTAGCAGGCCTGTCCATCGAAGGAGCCGATGGTGTGCAGCGTGGTCATCCAGGTTGCCTCGCCGGAGGTCCAGCCATTCATGTAGTGAAGCTCATCGTGACCCCATGTGCCGCTGTAATCCAGATTGGCGTCCCCGTCTCTGGGGAAGCCTACGGAATAGGACTCAGCGGTTTCTCCGGCAGTCGAGGCAGCAAAGGCCGTAGTCGTGCCGATGCCCATGAGCGCGGTGAATGTCATCAGGACTGCAAGCAGTCCCGATATTCCCCGTCTGAAAATGCTTGTTTTCATATTAGTTTCATTCCTCCTGAAATTGAATTTTGGCATGAAAAAGCGCCGTATTTCTACGACGCTTCTCAATGTGGTATAAAGTTTTATGCGTACCCGATATAAATCAGGTAACTGCCTGTGCCGATGCATTCGTACCAAATACAGATATCCGTGATACTCTCGTCCTCGGCATATCGCTTCAAGCGCGAGTTAATGTCTCGCTCCAGATAGATGCAGCCCTGATCTGCGGTGATCGGATTGTCCCAGCATTCTGTTGCCGAGTTCTCCAAGGTCAGTCCCAAGCTCACCGCCGTGCTTTTTGCGTAAGAAATCCAGTGCTCGATATCAAATGTGGGCTCGGGCTCCGAAGTCGGTTCCGGCTCGGTTATCGCAGGAACGGATGGTTCCTCTTTTGGACTTTCTATTTTCTCCGGCTTCTCCGGAATCACGGGGGCCTGTTCGTTTTCTTCCGATGACGGCGCATTCGATTCCGTGGGTGCGCTTACCGGCTCAGAAGAAATAGCAGCGTCACTTCCGTGCTTGTCCTCATTCGGTAAGTAATCTGTTGGATTGGCGGCATCTGTCGGGGCTTCGGTAGGAGCGCTTGATTCTGTGGATGCCGGCTTAAAGAAGGCCGATGTCTCTTCCTGCGGCGTTGAATCCTTCGGTGTGTTTGTTGCTGATTGCCTCTGCGAGGGCTCTGCGGCGCATCCGGAAAGCAATGCGGCAAGCAAAAGTACGCACAATATAAGAAGCTTTTTCATGGGATGACCTCCAATGACTGTTTTTCTCATATTGTACGAATGCACCTGGTCTTCTTCAATTATGTCGCTTCTCTATTTTCTCTTTGAGCTGGTATTGCCGGTAAATGAGGGGGAGAGTGTGAGAGGGGGAACGGCGCTGACGCAGCGTCAAAAGGGTAGACTGCCCCCTTGGCGAAGAACCTATCTTGCGTCATCCCGACTTTTCTGTCTTTCCTGATACCGGTGATAATATTCCAGCGCTTTTAGAATATACTCACCGGTTTTTTCGTAAGGAACACTGGCGGGGATAAATCTTCTGGCCTCAGCGTACTTGATGTTGATTTTCTCCCTCTGGTTCGGCTTTTCCTCGCTCATGATCGACTCGATGACCTCGTTATTCAGCTTTCCGTCCTGAGAGAACCGCTTCAGCTTAATGGCCTGGGCAAGGGACGGCGTGGCATCCGCGTAGGCGATTTGCTCCAGCAAGGCACTCTGTTCCTCTTTTTGCAGGTAAGAGAGTTCCACCGCCGGTCTGAACGCAATGCGCCCTTCATCAACCAAATCCAGAAGCTCCGGAATGAGCTCTGTAAGACGAATATAGCGGAACACCTGTCTTTCACTGTCTGAACTCTGCTGTGCGATTTCTCCTGCGCTGTTTAACTTTGTGCCCACTGGGCAGAAAGTTAAATCTGTACGCTGTCCTTGGCGATTCATGGCCTCCAAGCGCATCTTGTAGGAAAAAGCCTTTTCACTCGGCAGGATCACAGAACGCTGCAGGTTCGATTCCACCATTAGAATGATGGCCTCGTCTCGGGTCATCTCCCGCACCTCGGCCTTCACGGTATCAAACCCGGCAAGCTCACAGGCCTTCCTTCTGCGATGCCCTGATACGATCTCGTACCGACCATCTTCCTTCGGTCGGAGTGTGACAGGGGTGATGATCCCACGCTCCTTGATGCTCTGGACAAGCTGATCCATGTCCTCGTCCAGCTTCACCTTGAAGGGATGGTCGGGAAAATCGTCGATCTCCGAGAGAGGGATATCATAAATGCGCGGGAGTTTATTTTCCTTTCGCTCCGCATCATTCATGAAAAGCTCATCGTACCCGGTCAGGCCCAGATCGATTTTTTGCACGCTCTTCAAGCTCTGTCACCTCCTTTGTGAGTGCCTCATACGCTGCTGCGACCTTGCCGTTCCTGTCATGGGAGAAGATGCTTTCTCCGGAAAGACTGCACTCCGCAGCTCTTACCGAAAAAGGAATTTCGGAACGGAACACGCGGATGTTCTCTCCCACGGTGGAACGAAGCGAGGAAATAATCGCCTTGGCGTTGTTGGTGCGGTTATCCACCATCGTCAGCAAAATGCCATCGATCTTCAGTCTCGGGTTGATCTGCCGCTTAATCTTTGAAATGGAGCGCAGAAGCAGGTTAAGACCTTTGGTTGACAGGAAATTCGGCTGAGATGGGATAATCACACTGTCTGCCGCAACCAGCGCGTTGACCGTCATCATACCCAGAGAGGGCATACAGTCAATCAGAATGTAGTCGTAGCTTTTTCTCATGCCGTCGATGGCGTTCTTCAGAACATACTCACGGCTCATGACATTGAACAGACCTGTTTCCATACCGGAGAGCTCAATGTTCGAGGGAAGCAAATCCACACTCTCCTGGTGCCGGATAATCGCACCCTCCGCAAGCGGCTCATCATCAATGACCGACTGCATAAGGGACGTCAGCGATACCTCCAGCTCGTCGGGGTTCTTTATGCCGAGGCTCACGGTTAAGCTGCCCTGCGGATCTGCATCCACCAGCAGGACCCGTTTGCCGGAGCTTGCAAGTCCCACACCGAGATTGACTGTGGTCGTCGTCTTGCCGACGCCGCCCTTCTGATTCGTGATGGCGATCACCTTACAGTTTTCCATGGGGTTTCCTCCTTTCTCTGAATTTGAATCATTTCTGATCCACGAAAGCCTCAAAATACCTTTTGGGGCTTTCGTCGCTGCATTTCATTTTTCCTCGAACCCTAAATGCAGAAAAGGAAGTCATCAGACGCCCGATAGCGAATCGGGTCCATGGGAATCTCACCCCCGCCGGGTACTCCGCCGGTTCCGTAGAAAAGTATCATTATACCCTAAGCCTGTCGTGGCCGTATCCGTAGCTGCCAGATATTTCAGAATGGTCTCGGGGTCGCTCTCCACCTTTTGTCCCGCTGATACCGTTAGCGGCAGGTGGGTCTTGGCGTACCTTCATTTGGCTGTTGGCTCAAGGAATGTATCTGATGAATGTATATGAAATTTTCAAGGTTCCCGGAAGGCTTTTCGCCTTCTCACTTTCTCTTTGCCGAATTTTTTTGCGAGATTCCCACACTTTTTCAAAAAAATTTTTTGTGCCGGTTCCAGAAAACAAAAAAGCGCCCACTGCACCTGTTTAGTAGGCGTAGTGAGCGCAAAAAATAAGACCCGGTGATTTCTCACCGAGTCTCATATCTGAATATATAGTTTTCAAAAAAACAGCCCCGCAGAATCACTTCTGCGAGGCTGAAATTCAATCGCACATTTTTCTCGGCATCCGTGGTGCACCCTTGGTGTAAATTGGTGTACGGATTGGTGTACGAGAGGCTTTTTTAACCCGATCAGGGGGGCAATCAATAGAGCTTTGCGCCGGCGGGGATGTGGGGATCAACCATCAGCAAATGGAGCTTTTCCTCGCCGTTTTCGTGATGCACAGCGGAGATCAGCATACCGCAAGAGTCAATGCCCATCATCGCTCTCGGAGGCAGATTGGTGATTGCAATGCAGGTCTTACCAACCAGTTCTTCGCATTCCTTGACCTTCACGGCGCGGAAATCGCTCTTGGAGAAGGTGTCAAAATCCACCTGATCTTGGAACAGAGGCTCGATCTGAACATTGGAAAAATCGATTTTTTCCTCCACAACCGGAGCCGCCTGAGCAGCCTCCGCAGGAGCCGAAACACACTTTTCAACCTTCTTGTCAGAGTCCAACGGCTTCATTGTAGGAAACAGCAAAACATCGCGGATGGCCGGGGAATCCGTCAGCAGCATCACAAGGCGGTCGATGCCGTAGCCGATGCCGCCCGTCGGGGGCATGCCGTACTCAAGCGCATTCAGGAAATCTTCGTCCGTGTGGTTCGCTTCCTCGTCGCCCGCAGCAAACGCCGCGTCCTGCGCCGCAAAACGCTCTCTCTGGTCGATCGGGTCGTTCAGCTCGGAATATGCATTACACATTTCCCATGTATTGATAAAGAGCTCGAAACGCTCTACCTTGTTCGGATCAGAAGGTTTCTTCTTGGTCAGAGGAGAAATCTCGATCGGATGATCCATGATGAATGTCGGCTGGATCAGCTCTTTCTCACAGTACTCCTCGAAGAAGAGGTTGATGATATCACCTTTCTTATGACGGTCCTCATACTCGATATGATGCTCG
>OMCM01000622.1_pt1 | contig 22896 bp, 18 predicted proteins | sample 1645021 | NCBI WGS metagenome assembly OMCM01 (sample SAMEA103958142, study PRJEB25191) | human gut metagenome | biome: human-associated habitat [ENVO:00009003]; feature: intestine environment [ENVO:2100002]; material: feces | place: Germany | collected 2013/2015
ATTAAGAAACAAGCCCTATGAAACTATTGGACTACATACGAGGACTCCGCAAAGGAAAAGAGGCACACCGGCTGGAAAAAGAGTCGATGCAAGACCCTTTCCTGGCCGATGCTATGGATGGATACAACCAGGTGGAGGGAAATCACGAACAACGGATCGAGAAACTGCGGATGCAGGTTTCTGCTCATTCGGCAAAGAAAAAGAACACTTATGCTATCACCTGGAGCATCGCTGCGTGTCTGATTATCGGATTCGGTATCAGCAGTTATTTCCTGTTCCTGAAAAAGAGCATGACAGATGAAGTGTTCATTGCGGAAGAGAGTGTTTCCACAAAGTTGGCTGAACCCGCAGCTCCACCAACTCCGGCAATTCCTGCCACTCCAACAGTTCCCGCAACTCCGCAAAAGGAAATCGCATTAGCTACTACAAAGGTAAAAACGGATTCCACTCCTATTTCCGAAATTACTGCGAGACAAGCGGATAAGAAAGATATGATTGCCAAAATCCAAACGGCTTCGCAACCACAAGGTGCGCCTGTGGCAGCTGTGCCGATGATGGAAGAAGTCTCGGAAGAGACTGCTGCATTGCAAGAAGTAGTAGCAACGATAGATACTTTCGAATCTGAATCAGATAAGAAAATGAAGATGGCTAAGATAGCGACTATCCTTCCTCAAAATAACATGATTAAAGGGAGAGTGACCGACGAAAAAGGAGAACCGCTTATCGGAGCCAGTGTGACATATAAAGGAACGAATATCGGAACCATCACAAATATGAATGGAGAATTTTCGTTAGTCAAAAAGGATGATAAGAAACGATTGACAGCTGAATATATCGGATATGATCCGGTAGAAATCCGGGTAGATACCAGCCGGACGATGCTCATTGCCATGAACGAAAACAAACAAACACTCAATGAAGTGGTGGTAGTGGGATATGGCGCTAAGAAAAATAAGAAGTCAACAACCCTCGGAAGTGTTGTGAAGGTTGAGGAACAGGCAGAGAAAGAGATTACTCCGCAACCTGTCATCGGTAAACGTAACTATCAGAAGTATCTGAAGGAAAATCTCGTTCGTCCGGCGGATGAAAAGTGCGCACAAGTGAAAGGGGAAGTTGTATTAACTTTCCTTGTTAATAAAGAAGGGCGTCCCTTCTACATCAAAGTAAAAGAGAGCCTTTGCGAGTCTGCTGATAAGGAAGCAATCCGCCTGATCCAGGAGGGACCGGACTGGATTTACGGCAACAAACTTGCAGAAGTAACTGTCAAATTCGAATAGTGGGAAGTCACTAAATCCAAGTACCCTTACGCCATAAGAATTCGAGTGGACCCTGTTTATGACGGGCAAGCCACCAACGGCTGAATATCAGCTGAACAATGAAGATAAGCAGTGCGATAAGCAGGCTTGCCGTTGCTCCGGCGTATTTGTACATGGCTAATCCGAATCCATAATAGATAATAACTCCCATGATAGATTGAGAGATGTAGTTTGTCAGGCTCATACGCCCGTAAGGAATCAGCAGACTTTGCCAGCCATATCCTTTTTCTTTCTTAAACCAAAGCAAGGTGAAGATAGAAACCAGGATAATCATAAATGCAAAATTGGCATAAGACGGAACGGCAATCTTATAAGGAATTTGTACGGACGGATTGGTGAGTAAGTCCGGTACAAAGGTTTTCAGGCAATAGAGAGGAATGAATGCAAGGACAGCACCTTTCAACATCTTCTTCCAAAAGCGTACGGATTCTTCGCTCTTTATTAAATATTTCCGGCGCCCCAGTAACATTCCGAACATGAACAGGGCAGCCGTCTGAAACAAACGACCATTTTCTACTTGCCAGATATTGCTGTATAATTGTCCGTCGGAGATGTTGGAACAGAGTACTTCGAAGAAGTTACCATTGGCAGTTGCCTCCTGTGCACGCATAGCATAAGGCATAAAATGACCGGTTGATACAACATAGTCTGGATTTATCATCGCATAAATGGCACGTCCCCACTCATAAGGTTGAAGAAGCAGAATGAGGGCAATCCAAAAGACCGTTTTGTCCTTTAGCTTGCACACGGGTATCAACGCAAAACCCACTACCGCATAGAGTAAAAGGATATCCCCGTTATAGAATAAGGCATGTAACTGCGCAAACAGGAAAAGTAAACACATCCGCCAGGCAAATCGTCCGCGGAAGTCTATGCCACGCTTCTCTGCATTGTGAAACTGAATGTAAAAACTAAAGCCAAACAACAAGGAGAAAGTAGCATACGCCTTTCCCGCAAACAGGAAAAACAGGGTGTCCCATGCATATTTATCAATCGTTTGTAACCATGCAGGCACATTCTCCGGTGCTAAGAACAGGTTATAATGCTCCAGATTATGTAATAATACAATTGCCAAAAGGGCAAATCCGCGCAGAGCATCTACTACTCCCAGACGTTCGGATGTCTTCAGTGTTTGAGTCATTAGTCAGATATAGTTATTCCATTTTTTAATGCCGGCAAAATTAATGGAAATATTTGAAACACAAAAGCTTGTAAACGTTAAAAAGGGCTGACTAAAAAGACTGGGAAATCGTTTTTCATCCCTACTACGTACATGCGCAGATGAGATGGTTATACCAATTTCGTCCTTTTTAGTCAGCCCTTATTCTCTATCTTTATAGTGTGATTTTTTTCTTAGCTGTGGAGACTCTTTATCTTTTATATTAATTCATAACTAGCCATCTGTATTGGCATATCCAAATTATGAAGCACTTTCTCCAATAGAATACCCTCACGGTTATCATATTCATACCCGAAAGTGGCACGAATACCTTGCAGGATAAACTGTGTGGCACGGTCCAACGCCATCGGCAGACTGTCTCCCTGCATCAAAGAGCCGGTGATGACACTGGTGAAAGTATCTCCCGTGCCGGGATAATGTGCAGGCAGATAAGGGCAGGTCACTTTCCAGTAGCGGTTTCCCTGACGGTTATAAGCATAGACAGACGTTTTATGAGGCTCATCATGTACAGGAACACTGGTGATGATAACCACTTGCGGACCTTTGTCGGACAAAAGACGAAGATATTCTTTCAGCTCTTCATCCGTGTTATCTGCTTTATAAGGTTTATCCAATAAATAAAATAGTTCCGTCAGATTGGGGGTAATCACATCTGCTTTAGTAATCAGGTGGCGCATCTCTTTTATCATCTCTCCATCAAAGTTGGTGTACAACCGTCCGTTATCTCCCAACACCGGATCGGCAACGATCAAACTGTCCGGCCGACGAAAGTCCCTGATAAAATCAGAAACAATCTGAATTTGTCTCGGAGAACCCAGATATCCGGTATAGATAGCGTCGAACTCCACCTCCAGTTTCTTCCATTGGGCAATAATTTTCGGCATTTCGTCCGTCAGGTCAAGGAAGGAGAAACCGGGATATTGCGTATGATTGGATAATACAGCCGTAGGAAGCGGACAGACCTGAAAACCCATGGATGAAAGAATAGGAATGACGACGGTCAGAGATACGCGTCCCATTCCCGAAAGGTCATGGACGGCGGCTATTTTCTTTACTTTATTGGCATACATATAATTTATAATTAAACGTTTTACTACTCTTATCCTACAAATTCATTTATCTACTATGGACAAACAGAAACAGATATTCAATTTACATCAAAGGAGATTCGACTATATTCTCCAAAAGCCTCTACTACATCAGATGAAAGCCGGACTTTATCCAAACAGAGCCTCTATTTACATCAAACGGAAGCTCTGTTTATATGAAACAAAGGCTCTATTTCTTACCAATAGAGCCTCTGTTTTTACAGCGTCAACAGAGTCTCCATTTCGTTTGTACTAACAAATATAAAACTCCATTGTTTTGAAACCAAATTTATTTTAGAATAATCAAAAGGGAAACATTAGGTTAATATCACTAACACGTCCCGTGCCCCATGCGCTCCCATCACTAAAGCCTGCTCAATATCAGCAGTCTTTGACGGACCGGAGATGAACGTTCCGAACTGATATTCCTGTCCGTCCAGTTCGCGGTAGGCATCATACATGGTATCTACAATTTTATTCCGGTCGAGCAGAATAACCAACTTCTCCGAGATAAAATAGATTGCTTTATATTTCACCGTCTGCGGTATCCAGATGGCTCCGTTTTCGGCCACTCCGATTTCTCCTTTCACTACGGCAACATCTGTACCGTCCAACTCTTTCGGATCATCCAGATTATCGGGATTGAACGTAGCACAGGAAATATCCGGCAATACGGAAGCAATGCGCATGGCGTCCGGATAAGTCCGGCGTATGACCGCATTCACATCTTCCCCTTCACCCAATACAACTGCCGTACCCCCCACCGCACGGCTGATTGCACAGAACTGTTCTATCTTATCAGGATATGACAATCGTTTCATATCCGCAATATCCGGTTTATCATAACGCGTCTGCGTATGCTGGCGGATGCTGGCTAATATATCTTCTCTGCTGCTCATTTTGATTCCTCCTTTCCCTGTACTTTGTTTTTCTTCCACATTTCATTGAACGACTCGCTGGCAAATTCCGGCAGTTCACGCCCCTTTCCCCAATCGTCGAAATCGTTGTATTTCATGAAACGGGGCAGGCCATTTACCACCGGGGCTGCCCACAAGGCTGCGTTGAACAATGCCGGACGCTCCATCAGAAACTTCATACCACCGGACATGATCTTCTTTCCCGTATTGGCTTTCCCCAGTCCGTCCAAATCCTGACGCCATTTGTAAATTTGTTCGGCCAAATCTACTTTCACCGGACAGACATCGGAACAGGACATACACAGAGAACACGCCGAAAGATTATCATAATATTTCTCCGGAGCGTGAGCCATACCCAAGTTGATGCCAATAGGTCCGGGGATGAAGTACGTATAAGAGTAACCTCCACTCCGGCGGTACACCGGACAGGTATTCATACACGCACCACAACGAATACAGTTCAATGTCTTGATATGGTCGGGCTTGGACAGTAAGGCACTCCGGCCGTTGTCTACGATGATAATATGGTATTCACCGCCTTCGCGGGGACGGCGGTAATGAGAGGTATATGTTGTCACCGGTTGTCCGGTGGCCGAACGGGCGAGTAATCGGGTGAACACACCTAATGCGTCCAAATCCGGGACGATCTTTTCCATACCGAAAGCGGCAATGTTCAGTTTCGGGTAGGAAGTACCCATATCGGCATTTCCTTCATTGGTGCAGACCACAATGTCACCGGTTGAGGCGACGGCAAAGTTGGCGCCTGTCATGGCAGCTTCAGCATTGAGGAAGAGATGACGCAGGTTCTTACGTGCGGCATGAGTCAGGTAGGTAGGATCAAAGTTTCCCTTTTCCGTGCCCATCTCCTTTTCGAATAGTTCGCCTACCTGTTCCCGTTTGATATGAATGGCAGGCAGTACGATGTGGCTCGGTTCGAGATGCATCAATTGCAGGATGCGTTCGCCCAAATCGGACTCTACGACATCGATGCCCCGCTCCATTAGGAAAGGATTCAATCCACACTCTTCGGCGAGCATAGATTTGCTCTTGATGAAATGGTGGACGTTATGCTCATTCAGTATTTCGTAGACGATGGCGCAGTATTCATCGGCATCTTTTGCCCAATGTACGATGGCACCGTTGGCGGTAGCATTCTTCTCAAACTCCAGCAGAAGTTCTTCGAGGTGGCTGTTGGAGTATAGTTTCAACTCGCAAGCCTTATTGCGCAACTCTTCCCATTCGGGAACTTCCTTGCTCATCTTGTCCCTTTTGGCACGGACCATCCAAAGGGTTTCGTTATGCCATGCTGCCATCTTGCTGTCCTGCAAGAACTTTTCGGCAGCCTTTGAATGTTTTGTACTCATGATTGCGACGCTAGAATTTCTACAATATGGATAATCTGAATAGGCAGATGCTCCCGTTTGATGACACCTTGCATGTGCATCAGGCAGGAACTGTCCGCTCCGACAATATACTCGGCTCCGGTAGCGATATGATCTTTTACCTTATCACGCCCCATGCAGACGGAGACTGCCTGCTCTTCCACCGCAAACATTCCGCCAAAGCCGCAACACTCGTCAATATGGCTGGGCTCGAATACTTCGATGCCTTCTACCAGATCGAGCAGGTCACGCAATTTATTGTAATAAGGGATGTTCAGTTCGGTGGGAGCGGAAATCAACAGTTCGCGTACCCCATGACAGCTATTGTGAATACTGACTTTATGAGGAAAGCGTGCAGGTATTTTGGAAGGTTTCAAGACATCGTGAATGAACTCACAAATATCATAAATCTTTCCCGCACTCTGACAAACATGTCCTTCTTTCTCCAGAATACCGGGATGATTCTCTTTCACAAATGCCACACAACTGGCGGAAGGGCCGACGATGTAATCGTATTCCCGAAACAGATCGTCAAAACGGAGTGCCAATTTCATCGATTCATCTTCAAAACCGGCATTTGCCATCGGTTGTCCGCAACAAGTCTGATCCAACGGATAATCGACGTCTACTCCCAAACTTTTCAATAGTCTATACGATGCCACTCCCACATTGGGGTAAATAGCATTGATATAACAAGGAATAAACAAACCTACTTTCATACTATATTTTGTAATAATTTAAGCTTCTTCCGCATCACCCGTCTATTTCGTTCAACGGATGTCGATTAATTTGTGTGTTTGCAGGCTGAGTCTCCATTTGGGATGTCGCATTACACAGTCCACTGTTGAAGCAGTGTTATTACAAGAACAAGGCTGGAGGAAAAAATGTTCGGCCGGAAGTAGTTCAAAAATACTTATATCTTGTCCTTCATAGACCACTTTCACTTCATCCATCCGGTCGATGGCAAGTTTCACCCCTTGTTTGGGGGAGCAGGTCACCCAGTCGATAGCTGCCGGCAGGGGGCGTGTACCGTTGGTTTCGATAGTCACATATTTGCCTGCCTGGTGCAAACGGTCGATCAATTCATCGTCTATCCATAAGGAAGGTTCGCCGCCCGTAAGGACAACAGTGACGGCAGGATATTTTTTCACTTCGGCGATAATTTCATCGTCGGTCATCATTTTTCCTTCTTCGTGTTGTGTGTCGCAAAAGTCACATTTCAGGTTACAGCCGGAAAAACGGACGAAGATGGCCGGAGTTCCGGTATGGTAGCCTTCGCCCTGCAAGCTGTAAAAGATTTCATTAATCTTTCTCATCATCAAAATTTGTTTGGTTTGCTATTCTTGTCCTTCTGCGCCGACGGGATCTTTCTCGTAGATGACAATGTTTCCTTCCGATTCCTGCACTTCTACTTTATAGCATTGAGGAATCTGTTTGCATACCCACCGGGCGATATTCTCCGCTGTGGGATTAAATGGGAGTACTTCGTTGAGATTTTGATGGTCGAGTTTCTCCGTGACTACTTCTTTGATGCGGGTGAAATCTACCACCATTCCTTCGGAGTTGAGCCGCGCGGAACGGCAATAGACGGTGATAATCCAGTTGTGACCGTGTAAACTGGCGCATTTACTGCGATACGGGAGTACCAGCTTATGTGAAGCCGAGATCTCCATGCGTTTGATTACTGTAAACATGAGTGTATGTATTTTAATAGTTACACGCATCTAATGTCACCTCGATGCAACGGCAAAGGTAATATAAAATAGAGTTTTCATCCAGCTAAGAGTGTTATTTTTTTCCTTTTTTTGCACTATCTTTGCCGCATGAAAACTCTATATATTGTTTTAGGTAGTATTTCCCTTGCGCTCGGTATTCTTGGCATCTTTCTGCCGCTACTGCCCACTACCCCTTTTCTATTGCTCACCGCCGCCCTTTATTTCAAAGGGTCACCCCGATTATATAACTGGCTGCTCAACCATCGGCACTTCGGTCCTTACATCCGCAATTTCCGCGAAAACAAGGCGATTCCTCTCCGTGCCAAAATAATTTCTCTCGTATTAATGTGGGGAACGATGCTTTATTGCATTTTCTTCCTGATTCTTTTTATATGGGTAAAGATTCTCCTGGGATTGATAGCCGCAGGAGTCACTTATCATATTCTTTCTTTCAAGACGTTAAAGTAATGCGATAGCCCCTGCCGTGCATCGGCAAGTTTATCTTCCCAATGTTTCACGGAGTTCTGACCAATAATGTCAGTCACGTATTTCACGGAAATAAATGGGATTCCTTTTGAACGGCAGACAAATGCCTGTGCGTAGGCTTCCATATCCACGACGTCTCCGCTAACATGGGTCAACTCGGTGAGGAAGCCATCTCCTGTATTGCAGATTCCATCTTCCGTCCAATGCGTGCAATATCCTTTTTCTTCGAGCAAAGCCGATGAATTGATTTCACACTCCAACCCGAATTCTGCCATCTTCTGCATATCACGGTCTACGAACTTACGGCATACAAAGATGTCTCCTACCTGATGGTTGACTGTTCCGGCACTTCCGATATTAAGCACCAAGTCCGGTTGTACCTGACGGATTGCCTCTGCCAAATGAAAGGCTGATTTCACTTTACCAATGCCTGTACGAATGTAGTAAGGTTCTATATCCGGCCATTTAATCTCTACAAATTCGCCTTGTACGGCGTAGGTTACTAATATTTTCAACATGGGTTCCTTTATTTCGTAAAAATTACTATTCAAATCCAATTGTACTCAACCGCTCCACGAGATAGACTATAGCCCTATTTATCCAGGCTATTTCACCTGACAAACTTTTGATGTTCCATCTGAATGAACTCCAATTTTCTATTTCATGGATAAACATACCATCAGTTATTTCTGCAAAAATAACTATTTAACTGGAGTTATCTATAAAATGCGGCCAAAAGAGGTATGCTAAGCCGCAAATTCTGCGGTTAACTAACGGAATTAAACTGCAATCAACAAGAACAAGGCATATCCACCACGCTTGGTTTGAAGAATCATTCAAACCAAGTACGAAACTTCCTTATGTGGAGTACCCAATATTACTTTTTACTATCCGGCAACGGATTAATAGCCCCCCTTTGTGTACAAGTATATGCCGATACATCTACCGCTTTGCGGTGTGATTCAGCGACCGACGCCCCTCTAAGTATGTTCACAACAAAGGTAGCAGTAAACGAGTCGCCTGCACCTACAGTATCGGCCACCTCGACTTTAGGTGTATCTATGGATGAAATTTCCCCACTTACATCATATATGCCACTACGTACTGCCCCCTGTGTGAATATAACATATTTGAGCGAGAAACGAGCAATGAGTTCTGCGATAGCTTCCACAAAATCAGTCGAAAGAGAAAGGAGAGAGATCAATAACGGCAATTCGTCTTCATTCAATTTGAGTACATTTGCTTTTTGCAAGGATTCCACAATCAAGTCTGTCGAATAAAAATGTTGCCTGATATTAATATCAAACACCTTCAAAGAGGTATCCGGCACGGCATCTATGAGCCTTAAGATTGCAGCACGTGACTTTTCGCTTCGCTGTGCCAAAGAGCCCCAACAAACAGCATCTGCATCGCTGACAAGTTTCATGGTCGCAGGACTACACTCGATAGCATCCCAAGCAACATTCTCAACAATGTCATATTGCGGTACACCGGCTTCATTCAACGACACAAGCACTTTACCTGTCGGCAAAATATTACGGGAAATATATCCTAAATCAAGTCCGGTCTCTTTAAGCACCGCAAATGTTTCATCACCAAGTTCATCCTCACCTATTGCCGTAACGGGATATGATTCTGCTCCCAACTCCTTTGCAAAAAAACAGAAATTGATAGGCGCTCCGCCAAGTCTCTTACCTTCCGGGAAGCAATCCCAAACAACTTCTCCTATACCTATTATTTTCATGGTTTTATAGTTTAATAATTATTTTCATGGATGTTGCACTATTCTCGTCTATAAATTTATATGCCTCGTCATACTGCTCGAACGGAAAATGATTCGAAATAAGCGGTTCGAGACAAATAGCTCCCGAACTTACCTGATCGATAGCCGTAAGATAATCTTCGTGGCGATACATCATCGTTCCGTTCACCTTCAGTTCGTGCTCTCCCAAATAGAACATATTAAGCGAGGGATCCTTGCCAAATACCGCCACTACAACGATGGTACTCCCTTTTTCGATACACTCCATAAGCGAACGAATACTCGACTCAACTCCGGCAACCTCAAACGCAGCTTGAAAATCTTTATCCCCGAAAAGCCTCTTCGCTCCTTCTTTGAGTGATGTCTTAGCTACATTGAGCGTATCTACTATACCACATTTACGAGCTATTTCAAGCCTGAAATCACTTACATCGGTAATAAGAACCCGTTTGGCTCCTCTTGCCTTAGCGAACTGCGCCACGAGGTTACCGATCGTTCCGGCACCCGATACAACCACATTCTTACCTTTCAAGTCCCCGCCACGCATGGTTGCGTGCGCAGCCACTGCCACCGGTTCTATCATAGCCCCATAATCAAGTGACATACCTTCAGGCAACACCGCAACCCTGTCATCATCAACCACAAAAAAGTCTTGCGCAGCTCCATTTGCCTGAAAAGCTTGTACTCTTAGCTCTTCACAAATATTATACTCTCCCCGCTGACAAGGCTTGCACTTCCCACACGCAAGTTGCGGACGTGCGGTGACAACGTCACCCGCCTTGCAGATCGTAACCGCCGCCCCCGTAGCGACTACCACTGCCGAATATTCATGCCCCTGAACTACCGGATAGAAAGTTGCCGGATGACATCCGTGATAAGAATGTATCTCACTTCCACAAATACCTATTCTCTTAATATTCAGAAGCACCTGATGTTCTTTCAGGTCCGACGCCTTAGGCGCCTCAACCTCACGAAATTCAATATGTTTTGGTTCTACTAATACCGCTTGTCTCATTTTATACCATATTTACTTAAAATTTCTATTACCGGAGTCTCTATTGACTTCGCCCAAAGTGCATATCCATAACTACTTGGATGAGTTCCGTCGACCGATGTCTCATGGGCATCGGAAGCATCAGGCGTAATCAGATAAACGTCTTTATATTTCGGGTTCGTGAGGATTTTTGCAAACAACCCCTCTACGGTTGCCGCCTTAGCCCGTTCTTTCGCATCAAGAACTGTATCGAATGAACGTCGTTCACGATAGATAGTACGCTGAAATATCAACGGAGTAGCCGGATGTGCCGCTATAAGCCGATCGATAAACGGCATCAGGCGCTCTCTTATCAGTTCTGCGTCAGGATTTGAAAAAGTATCGAATATAAAGGCATCAGCCTTGACTTCCGCAAGAACGTCGAGCATGTAAGGTTGCATCAGGCAACGTCCGCTTGTTGCGAGCGACACGACTTGAAGACCCGTATTACGCATAAATTGCATGGGATAACTCATACCGGATCGATCCGTGCTCACTCCCTGCGTAAACGAAGAGCCATATACCGCTATCCTGTGACGAAAATCGGACTTCAACGGTTCGATAACAGCATCGTCATCTATCCCTATCTTACAAGAAATGACCTCCGAATACATCGGCATATACATCATACATTCGTGCATCGTACCATCCATATTCTCAATGAGCGTGAATGTCTCGGTTTTCTCGCCCTTATACGCTTTCAATGAACCGCTTGCCGCATACTGCCATTGACCGTCTGCATTTTTGATATAAAGATCATATCCTTTATAAGAGATCGGCATGGTTGAATGGCTCGAATATACATATCCCCACTTTGTCGTAATCTGTATATTACGCGTGTTCGTTTTAAACAACACAGCCATACCGGCAGAGCAACGGAGTTGTCGATTCTCCGTCCTGTTAAAACCTTTATAAACCAATGTATCGACTCTATGATACGGATTGGGAGTCGATTCAAACGGCTTACCTATCAGGTTAAGCGTTGACGCCTCCGTCTGTTTTTGTGCCGAAACCGACAATACGCACAAAAGCGACAGAACAACCGTTATGAAAAACTTCTTCATTGCCTTGTATTTTTTAGTTGTTTACTGTAATAAGACCTTCAATCCTTCTGCTACCTGCATAGCATAAAACTGCTCATACTTTTCCATAAACACAGGATATTTGTCCAGTCCCAATGACACAAAAGGTGATATTTTCAAGAACTCGGCCGGCGATCCTCCGGAAATCAACTTCCTGTCCGCCGGGGTGATGTGAGGTTCGGAGATAGCTATATTTTCACCGGACTCGGTGCGCGCACCTATCAGGTATTTGCAATAAACAGCTATCAGGAAAGCCTCTATCGAAATATCCTTCCCATCCTGCAACATCTGTCTGAGTATGGGTACCACATAAACCGCAAACTTAGCAATGCCATCGCCGCAAAGCCGTGATACCTGATCGCTGATCGCCTTGTTTGAAAATCGTTCGATAAGCTGGTCTTTATACGCTTCAAGGTCAACGCCCTCGGGAACCGGAACATAAGGAGTAACATCCCTGTTCATAAACAGCTTTATCATTGCACGATACCTCTCGTCTGCCATTACAGCATCGACCTTCCTGAATCCTTCCATATAGGCAGGATAAGAAAGAAGAGTATGTGACGCATTGAGAAGACTTAATTTCATGATTTCATACGGGGTCACATCATGGGTGAATGTAACTCCCACCTTCTCCCATGCAGGACGGCCTGCAATGAAATTATCTTCAATCACCCATTGTATAAAGTCTTCACAACACACATCTGTAACCTTACCCGGTTTTGTTACGGGAGTGATTCGATCTACCATCGAATTCGGGAACGTCACTTTCTTTTTCGCCCACGCTGCCACCTCGGGATATTTCGCTTCGAAGTATGACATAAACGCACATTTGGCGGCATTGCCGTTCATCTGCATGTTGTCGCACGAAAGAATCGTAATCGGCAAATCTTTCTCCATCCGACGTTTAAGTCCTTCGGCTACATACCAGAACACACTGCGCGATTGGTTAAAATCAACCTTATATCCCCCTTCGGTAATGGTGAGAGAGATGATTTTTATCTCCTCCGATGCTATTTTAGCGATGATAGGCTCACTATCTATTTCCCCCCATGCCAGTTCTACAAGCGAACCAATCAGCATACTATCCTGTTCGCCGGAAGGGCTGCATGTCGTCAACTGATATATGCCGTCATCTTTTTTGAGGGCGTTGAACAATACCCCGTCCGTAGGCATAATCATGGCTCCGAATACCCCCCAGCATCTTTGTGACGGATCTTCAAGTAATAGATTTGTGTAAGCTTCGAGATGTGCACGATGGAAGTTTCCAACGCCGAAATGTACTATTCCGGCCTTTATTTCAGCACGATTATAATTAAAAGTCTTCATACGATAATTTCAATGTTTCGGCAAGTGATTTTTCCACCTTGTCGCAATGTTCTATATAGAATTTATAAACCTCATTCCATTTGTAATAAGATGCTTCAACCGCTTCCAACGGCAGCCGGAGGTCTTTTTCATTCAGCATAAACTTAACTAAAACGTCCGGATTGCCTTCTGATTGGTAAAAGATCATCTGAAGATTCGCACCCATCGGAATATCCCAGTACTTCCAACTCCGCAACGCTTCTTTGGAATTACTAGCCTCCCGCGCCCACGTTCCGGCTTGCAGATTTGTCAAGATGGCCATCAGAACGCCATCGTGTCCGAAGTTGAGATTGATGCCATGACGCTTGCGAACCAGATCTTCGGCAGATTCGTCTAACAAATGGCGTAACGTGCGGGATGCAAGTCCCCAACTACGCCCGTGAGATACCGGTTCAGGACCTTTCTGCGCAAAATACTTATAGTTCTCGATTTCTGCCCAAGCCAATATTTCCTCTTCTGTAAAGATATCCCATATAGGCACTTGGCGGTCGAGGCATTGCATCAGCGATGCCATTAACCAGAAACGATGGATCAGGTCGTACTTGTCATACTCACTTTCTACTTGCGTAACATCTATAAACAGTCTTGTAAAAAAAGCATCCACATCCAACTTTTCATCTATATATGAACGATATTTCTTATACCAACTGTTTTCTTTACCGAGTATATACTTATCAAGCGGACTCCTGTCGGGACATACGTTACCGTATGGATTCAGTGTGGCAAGGAACGAACGGGAGTTGTCTATCTCCGCCCATTCAAGCCCGGGACGCAGCGACAAAATGCCCGAATTTACAGATTGCATGGTGGCCGCCACCCGAAGCACATTCGTTGCGTTAGTCTTCAAATAGGGATGGCCTTCAAATACTTCCGGATAATTTTGTACCATCCTCCGGCCTATCTCCCTTGTCTGACGATAACCGATTTGCGTCAGATCGCCTTCTTTGTAAAACACATTCTTCTTGAACGGTTCAAGACGTTCGTACAAGGCTTTCCCAAAATCGGTAAGGTTGTTTGTGGCATGAGCTTTCTCCAATACGCCGTATATGGCAGGATAAGTCACCTCATCGTCTATCTGACGCGCTCCGTGACGAAAATAGCCGTTTATATAGAAAGGCGTATATCCTTTGGGCGCCGGCGTAACCGGATGTGAAAGATCAGTCACATAATACACGCCGCCCGCACGTTCCGGATCCCTGCGTATCTCGTCGAGAGGATTTTCGGCCACCGGCTTTTCTTTCGGAAGAGAGAGTTTGAATATGCAAGGAAGATCAGACGTCTTTTTCGCATTCGTATTGGTATTGACATACATAACCCCGTCTTTAACCACAATATCTTCCGGCTCGTAAATAACCTGTTCCTGCACATTGTATCGGGCAGTAATTGTCCGCCTATCCGTATCGTACACCCGGATGCAGGAAGGACGGCTGTCATCCTGTTTCCCAACTCCGAAGCAGAAATAGATTTTACCATCATGCATACAGCCCGCTTGTGTGAACCATACCTCATAGGGGAACACCACTTGATCGAGAATGTCATTTTCGTCGAGGCGCACCTTTGCCCCCTCACTCAACGACGGTATGCGGAATTTGGTGGCGACATACTGGTTTTCCCATGCATGCTTTGTCACCTTCGCCACAGTACGTTTACGCGCCGAGAATATCCATATAAATCCCCGTTCCCGATCGACCAGCCAGCTTGGCGCACCAAAGATGGGGACATACCCTTTCTCCGCCCACTTCGAGCCATCAAGTTCAATTGTCTGTGCGATTTCGCTGCTAAAACGTTTTCCACGACGGGTAATGCTCTCCACAAAGCACAACCATTCCAACTCGCTTCCTACCTTCCCGTTTGTGATATACAAGAGAGGAAACGATGCTCCGCGTTTTGTCTCGACGCCAAAGCATACATTATTTACATGGTTGTCCGGATGGGAGGACGCCAATTCAAAGCCTGCCACTGGTTTCGGATCGGCACTTTTGAAATCATAGATATTCACGTGTCCTCCATCCTCGCACGAGAATATGTAATCATCCCATATTTCAAGTCCTTGCTGTGCCCGCCCCCGTCCTTCCTTTGCCAGGAAGACAGAGCACTCTACCTCTTTCTCCGGCTCTACATACAACTGGGCGATAAGGGGAATAGAGATCAGTAAGCACACGACAGACAAATATATCTTTTTCATAAGTATGCTCTATAAATTTAAAGTATGATTATGTTCTACGTTAATCGAACAGCTCTACGCCTAACGACTCAAGCCGTTTCTGCAACTCTCCTACATCGAGAGCCCGCGGAGTACAATGCTGCGACGCACTCATGGCAGCAGCAATACCAACTGCCTCTCCCATCGCCATGCAAATACTCATGACACGATAGGAAGCGTGAGCTCTGTGAGTACCCGATATACACCGTCCCGCCACCAGAAGCCCTTCCAAGCCCAACGGGAGAAAACAACGATACGGCAAATCGTATGGTTTGCAATATTGGATGGTTGGTTCCGCCTGTCCGGCTCCGTCAGGATTATGTATATCGACAATGAACAATGCTTTATGTACCACCACATCGGCAAAACGGCAGCCTTCCGCCATCTCATCGGCATCGATCACATAGTCGCCCATCACCCTGCGGCTTTCGCGCACTCCGGTTGTTGTACCACTTCCGATCACTCTACAGTTTTCGTAACCCGGCAAATTTTCTTTCAAGAATTGAGTCAGGAGGCGTATCTGTTGCCTAAGTTCAAGATCGGCGGCGAAAATAGAGCTTACCGAAGTAATATCCACTCTATTGACTTGTGTCGTATTTACCTGACGGCAACCCGGTCTGACCGACGGATGCAAACGCACGGCAGCAAGCATCCGGGGAAGTTTGCCCTCATCGGCTTTCTTTTTACACCAATCAAGAAAACACTCGCCATTCAATTGAACATTGTCTACATCTCCAATGCAGATAATTCCTTTCGACTCATCTACGCCATCAATGGTGTATTCAAGGGTTACAGGCTGCATGAGTCCGTCAGCACGTCCTTTTTCTATTTTTGCACCGGCAAAAAAAGATACTATGGCATCACCGGTACAATCAATTGTAACCGCGGCTTCAAAACAGAGCGTCCCCTCGTTACTTGCACACTTAATGCCTTTTACCACCTTTCCGTCACGAATAACATCCGACACACAACATTGCAAAAAGACATCGACGTTCTTTTCCCTGGCGACAAATTCTGCCAATGTAAGTTTTGCCTCTTCGAAATCGTGAGCATTTCCATGTTCGCCAATCCAGTCATTGTCTTTGACGCCAAGAATAGCACAAACCTCATCGCGCATCGTGTTCTTGCTTACACTACCGAGAATAGGGCCGACATACCCGGCGGTCAGGTTACCTCCGATGACTCCGTATCTTTCGATAAGGGCAACACGTGCTCCTTGCCGGGCGGCGGCTACAGCCGCACATATCCCGGCAGGACCTGCACCTGCTACTATTACATCATAATATTTTGTATTCATTATCTGCTTGTATATGGACCGGAAATAGTCTTAACAGTCATTGCCCCGTCAGAATCTGTGATTGTCACAACTCTATATTTGTTTCCCCCGTCGGTCACACGAACTACAATATGTCCATCATATCCCTTTACTCTCGCAGCCTCTTCCGCCGTAACCCGGTCGTCTACTCCGCTGGGGCGATCGCCTTGCCAGAAGTTAGTGATAAACATGTCACACGCAGGGAGTGTTGTCTCCATCGAATTCAGTATATCGGTGCGGGGATGACAATCTACCCACGAATTGATAACAATCGTTTGTGGATTGAGTGCTTTCAGAGCATCCACCTGATTGGTGTTGGTTACCCCGTGATGGTTAGCTTTCAATAGTTCCACCTGACCTACTGCTTTTGCACAGGGTAGTTCGGCATCTTTCCACGCATGACTCGAACGTCCGTTATACTGAAGGTCACCACCGGCAAAGAAATCAAAGTTGCCATACGAAACTTTCATCACACAACTGGTTATATTCTCCGGCGGACAATTATCACTGGAGGTAATGTTCTTACTGTTTTCGTATGTAATCTCCGAGAGTTCAGGGAATGTCTTCTTTGTGGTAGTGCCCGAACCTGTCCAGATCTCTCCATTCACTGCCACGTTTTGCACCTTTGCAGTAGGGTACTTTGCAGGATTATACTTCTGAACGATCTGATTATTCGCCCCTGCTTTGAATATCGCAGCATCAAACTTTTGATTGGCGACATGCCATTTCACTGCATTGATATAGTTATTACAACTTGGAGCATTGTCTGCCATTGTCGCCATGTTGAACGGATAGTTATAATCGGGATAGCCACGATCAAGAAGCGTACCAATCTTGAAATTGTCGAAAATCTCGGCAAAACCTATCAACGAATAAGTGTCGGAGTTGGAAGATTTCGGCAAGGAAGAAGTATAACCGCCGAAGTGGTCATTATGGAAGTGGGTAAGTACGGCATAATCAATCGTGCTGTTACCTGTCCATACCATACACTTACGAATGTAATCAGTTATAATCTGTGAACCACGGGTAGAAGTCAGAGTCGGATCCCAACGGCTACGGATACCGGTGTTGGTCGTATTACTATTAGAGTTGGTCGTAACACTCGAACTTGCGGCATCGATAAGCATTTGCGTACCATCCGGAAATATTACAAACATGCTTTCACCGGTAGTCGTATTGATGAAATGAATATCCATCACACCCTCCTGCCAGGCAGGAATCGTTTTACCTACCTCTTTCAGTGGCAGCATCTTCTCCACCTCCATCCGGACGAATCAAAAATGAGTGAGACTCATTGGAGCTGCATCCTACAATCGCAAGGATGAACAGACTAAGTATAAATATTAACCTTTGCATGCTATATGAAGATTTAAAAACATCTCTCCGCCTTCAATGCTGACGGCAAGACGAATATAATTACCAAAATTTGAATTTACCTTTATAATATGTTGGCCAAGTCCTTTGAAGATTACAGGCTCACTACCGTCGTCAGCCCAATGTATACCGTCTTGCGATAGTTGTACACGACCTTCGAATACGGGATCTCCTTCTATTTTCTCAACCATAACAAAGAATATAGCCTCATCTGCCCAACCAGCCTCGTAAGGATGAGTGAAGAAAGTACCTTTAAAGAACTTCTTTACCTCAAGATGGGAATCATTAAACATTTTCATATATTACATTCCTCCTTTTATTCTTGTGAAACAACAACAGAATCTATATAAAAGAATACACGACGATTGGTATCAGTACCCACCCAGAAAAGAGGATTGATAAGATTGTCGATGCGTCCATATCCGTCAACGGTATCGGCTGCAATGCCACGCATATCCCAAATTTTGTCCTGACATTGGAACTCTACATATTCACGAAGCTCTGTGTCAAGTTTCAGACGCATGTATTGCCAATTGAGTTTACAGTCGGTCTCATTGTAAATGAGTTTCTGATGACCATCTTTCAAATCCTTGAACCCATCGTGGTCGCCATTAGGATAACGGCGGCCGAACCACCAGGGATCGACTCCCCTCTTACACCAGTCTCCGTCAAGTCCATAAGCCCAATCGCGGTCGGTTATGTCTTCATTGGAATGTTCATACTGCCACTTCTGCATTAATTTGCCATCTACTGCATTGAGATAGCGAATTCCTACATGGTAACGTTTTCCACCCTCCTGTACATCGAATCCCATACCAAAATCACGGATGGAACTCTCATGCAAACCCGGTTGCGGACGGTCACCGCCATCCACCACATCCTGCTCCGCCGTGTATGTAAACCAACATTCTATCTGCAAATATTTGCAGCCCGGACGAGAGAACGAAAGCCGCTTAATGGCATGTCCCAGACAACCTTCCGCCGGAATCTCCGTATAAGGAGCGGCAACAGGTCTTGTCGAAAGTTTAAGAGAGTAAGTGCCGGACATTGCCCCGTGAGTGCCCGGATACCTGAAAGTAGCGGAACTAAGCATGACCGGTGGCCACTGGTCTTTATTGACCAATGTCTTGGGAACATCAAAATCGGGATATTCCGTAAAGTTAGGCATCAATGTCATCCAACCGTTAAAGCCGGTGTTGAATACATCATAGCTCAACACCCTTTTCAATGGTTGATAGCGACTGCGCAATAAAATTTCTCCAATGCTCATAATATCATTTATTTAATAAAGTTAGTACCCTGGATTTTGAACAAGTTTGCCATTCATTATCAATACATCATCACTTGGCAATGGCCATAAATAAATCTTCTCATCATACTTACGTTCACCATGCTGGACGATATAGGTTCCGTCGGCCATCGCTTCAAAAGAAGGAAATCCGTCTTTGTCAAATGTCGGAGTCTCCGGCCAAAACCAGTTGCCTGCCGCAAAGTATTCCTTTGCCCTGTTGGCTGTACGGGTAAATCCGTACATATTGTGTCCAAAAGCATTCTCAAACTGATGCCAACGAAGCAAATCGAAATAGCGCAGATTTTCCCATGCAAACTCCACACGACGCTCACGACGGAGCACTTTGCGCAATGCTGCCTGATCGGTTGTCGTAATGGACGGATAGTCGTTGGTTTGTGTACGGGTGGTGCCATAAGCACGGGCACGGACATCGTTGATGCAAGCAAGGACGGTAGCGTCAATCTCCCCCAGTTCAATCTTAGCTTCGGCATACATCAACAAGACATCGGCATAACGCATGAGAATGACGGGGTTGTCGTTATACAAAGTAGTACGCCATGACTCTTGCGCGCCTTTGCGCAGGCAACAACCATTGTAAGCACAGTTGGAAGCATCCGAACCGCCTTTGGAATCTTTGTTTGTAATCATACGATTTTGCGTATAGTCCATTACTTCGAGTGCGTTTGGCGCAGGGTTCCACTCAATACCATAGATACGGCTACCGGGAGCTGCAAATGTTTCCAGGCAACGGGGATCGCGGTTGGCAAATGGATCGTGAGGATCAAAACCGCTGCCCGGTTCATCAATCGTCTTGCCATTCGTCATTTCGTAGACAGCAAGAAGTTCCCACGAAGGTTGCGCATTATGTGTACCGCCTGCCGAACGGGCAATAAAGGAACCGATAGCCTGTGTAGTAGGTTTACCGTTTTCATCCAACTCAAGGTCGCTTGAGTGAACAACAGAGAAGATAACTTCTTTGCTTCCTCTTGTCTTGTCGCGGAAAAGTTCTCCATAATCAGGGGCCAAGTCATATACTTCCAGATCCATACAGTCTTGCGCAGCCTTTGCGGCAGTCCCGTAGTCGTGTTGATAGAGAGCGGTACGAGCCTTGTAAGCATAAGCCGTTCCTTTGTCTACACGGGTGGCACCGCTATTATTATTTGCGGCCGGCAAATTTTCTGCGGCATAGTCATAATCTTCATAAATTTGTTTCAGAACGACAGCTTTGTCGGTACGCCCCATCTCAAATGCTTCCTCCGGAGTAATCGAAGTCACGTAGAAAGGAACATCTCCCCAAAGAGTAATCAAACGTGAATAAGCAAACGCTCTGAAAAAACGGGCTTCGGCACGAAGCGTATTCAGTTCAGTAGTGGAATATTTGCCTTCAAGTTTGTCGAGTGCCTCCAAAATCCGGTTGGCACGACTAATGTTTTTATAAGTATAACTCCAAACAGTATTGATGTTGGGATTACTTGTAGAAGACGCATTCAGTGAACCTGCCGCAATGGTATAAATGTTAGTTCGTTGCGACCAGTCATCTGTATTGCGATCTAACATCCAACCTCCTTCTATAACAAAGAAAGCACTGCGATAAAAATCGTTCAATGAGATTCGTACTTCCTCCGGTGACGAGAACCAGTTTTCACTGGATGCAGCTGAAGGAGGATTCAAGTCGAGGTTCACACAAGAAGTTACAGATAGAAGAGCTATCATGCAAATCAATATATGTATTTTTTTCATATTATGTAATTTTTTCATACTCCATTAGAATTTGATATCCACTCCAAATGTATAAGTGCGTGTGATATAGGTAGAAGCACCTGCTTCAGGGTCCCATCCCGAAAGATAACTATCAAAGCAGTATGGATCATCGATATTGACGTACACCCGAAGTCCCTTGATTCCGACTTTAGAGACGATTTTTTTAGGAACTGTATAGCCAACGTTGATATTCTTTATACGCATATAGGCACTACTCTTGAGCCAGTAGTCCGACATTTTGTAGTTGTTGTATTCACCGCCCTGATGACTCAAACGGGGATAGCTGGCTGCCGCGTTCTGTTCTGCAGTGTTGTACACACTCCAATAATTACGGCTGCCATTGTCGTTCAGAAGGACTGACGGAGCCGGAAGCCATTGTCCCTGCATGGGGCGAATCATACTTTCGGTGAGGCGTGAAAGTTGTTTCCCGACACCATTGAAGAGTAAGGAGAAAGAGATGCCTTTCCAGCCCAAACTAATAGAACCTCCATATAGATAATGCGGCAATGAGCTGCCAAGCACTACGCGGTCGTATGTCTCACTGATGATCCCGTCAGGAGTGCCGTCCGCACCGCTGACATCTACATATTTCACATCACCCGGTTTGGTAGAAGCAGAAAGCAGAGCGCTTTCACTGACTTCCTCTGCGGTCTGGAACAAACCAGCAGTCTTATATCCGTACCAGGAGTTATATTCTGCACCTTCAGTAATAATGGTACCATCGCTATTAAACTGCTGCTTGCCGTTAAGATTATCTATCATAGACTTGTAATCAGAGATATTAAAACTTACCGCATAACTTACATCTCCAATACGGTCAGACCAGCCGAGTTTCACTTCCCAACCGCGGGTATGCATTTTACCTACATTCCTGTCAGGTGCCGAATAACCTGTAAACGATGGGATTGCCACCGACAAAAGCATATCTGTTGTCTTCTTATAATAATAGTCTGCGCTAAAGTCAAGACGATTGTTAAAGAAAGCGGCATCCACACCTATATCCCAGCTCTGTGTTTTCTCCCAATGAATATTCTCATACGCATAATCCTGTTGTGCGGCGGACATTAAGGATTGGGGCGTAGAACCTGCACTGTCATACATAATGGCATTGTTGAATGAAATGTATGTCTGGTAAGGATAATTTCCAATCCGCTCGTTACCGAGCGTACCGATAGAGGCACGGAACTTCAGATAGTTTATCGGGGTTATGTTTTGCATGAATTTCTCGTTAGAGATGACCCAACCCACCGATGCGGACGGGAAGAATCCCCAACGGTGATCCTTGTGAAAACGTGAAGATCCGTCTTCACGAGCATTGAGCTGGAGGTAGTAACGGCTGTCGTAATTATACATGACACGGCCAAAAAATGAACGGTATGCATTCTGATAAGAATTGCCGGCTACAGCAAGAGCATTCTTGTTCGCCAAATCAAGATAAGGGAAAGAAGACAAAGACATATCGTTGGTCGATCCCGACATCGTTTCATACGTATAACTATAATCTTCATAACCGACCATGGCATTGAAGTTATGTACCTTACTGAAGGTCTTGTCGTATGTGGCGATGAATTGTTTCTCCAATGATTTGATGTTACGGCGTTCTTCACTTAGAGAATTGGAAGTATA
>OMCM01000634.1_pt1 | contig 22559 bp, 17 predicted proteins | sample 1645021 | NCBI WGS metagenome assembly OMCM01 (sample SAMEA103958142, study PRJEB25191) | human gut metagenome | biome: human-associated habitat [ENVO:00009003]; feature: intestine environment [ENVO:2100002]; material: feces | place: Germany | collected 2013/2015
ACACCTATACAAGAAATATGTGTATATTCCTCACCTTCAGCCAATGCTTCAACATTCTGTAACGACAAAGAATCCAACTTATAAGGTTGCTCTCTGAAATACGAGAATACAGCCAATACAAAAATGGCAAAGCAGCCAATTGCTTTTAAAAACTTTTTCATATACTCGGTTGTTTTAGTAACACATAACAAATATAGACGATTTTTTCTATCTATTAAGAAAACGTTCCTTACTAAAACTTACAAGTTGAAAATCAATAAAATGCCTCCTTACAAGAACTTACATCAAAAGAGTTCTCTCTGCGAGAAGTCATCACTCTCCTTAGGCAGCACTAACTGATACCCGCCTTCATTTTTCACCTTTATGATAACACGAGTAGGCGCTAAAGCTTTACGCAAACGAGAAACAGCCGTCCATAAACGATTCTTATCCTTTCGACGATCAGCCCACATCATTTCAAGCAGTTCTTCATATGATAGTTTATTTTCAGAGGCCTCTAAAAAAAGGAGTAAAAGCCGGCTACCCTGAGCATCCAGTTTTATCCGGTTTCCGGCACAATCCAAAATATGATTTCGAGGATCAAAAGTCAACCCTGAACAGAGTTTATAAATGACTAATTCTTCACCCAACATTTCTTTTATTTTTCTCAGTTCCGCTATTTGCAGTTCGCATGCAGCCAACTTTTGTTGAAGCTCTCCCCGGTCTATCTTTTCCTTTTCCAATTTATCGGAAAGCATCGTTATTTGGAGCATACCCTCTTGACATTCCTTTTCAAGAATACTTTGCTGTTCTTTGCTACGTTTCTTCTCTACTGACAATACTTCAATCTGAGCTTCTTTTTGTTTATGCTTCTCCCGTAGATCACTCAGTTCTCTTATCCGCATTTTTTCTTCTTGTTGAAGCAAATTCAATTGTTGTTCATATTGCCTGCGTTTCTCTTCTAAATCTTGATACCGCTCTCTCTCCTTCTCCAGCCTTTCCTTTAGAAGCTCTTCTTCAACCTCCGAATCAGACAAATGTTTTTTCACCTTATACACATAGTAGAAAAAAGCAAAAAGTATAAAAGTCACTCCAACAATAAGGACAAATGAAGAAGAAGAGTATCGAATCACCGACCAACAAGTAGAAGATAAAAAACCGGCAACCTCTACCTCACACTCGTTCCCGACATAGGCAATCCAAATGGGCGATACAAAACAATTATTGTCACAACTCCCTTCAGAACGAATACATTTACTTGAATCGGCACTAACTACCTGTACAGAGGTTTTAGCGACAATATGCCGCATTCTCAAACTATCTGCCCAAATCCGATTCAAAGTATCAGCAGAAAGCTGCTTCTCCATGCAAACAACAGAATGCAAAGAACGCTCATTAAAATCAGAAGATATATTTTTCAAATCCTTTTTTACATCTACAACATAATCTTTTGTACCAAACTCAGTTTTCACAGAAAGTCTGGTCCAAAGAGCCGTTGCACCCGATACATTCATAGACACACATGATAGATCCAGTTCCCTTTCCATTCGCAGCATTTCACCTTTTAATGCCTGTATGAATAGATTTTTTGATTCCACACGCATCATCTCATTACTTCTCTGATAGAAATAACAACCTATTAATAAAGCTACCAATAGTGTCCCTCCAATACCCCAAATTAGTTTTATCGGCCTCATATCTAATTCTCTATTTATACAAATATCGTGTATTTATTTCTGATTTTAAAGAAAATAAAGAAAAATTTCAAGACAATAAATTCCCCAATAGCATAAACGTATCAAAGCGCATCAAACAGACTACGTATCATTCATTCTTTATTTACTCGCATCCTGTTTGGGTGATATACCCAAAACCACTACCTTTGCACCCTCAAAACCCAAACAAAAGCGACTGATGAAATACAAACTCCTCGTACTCGACTTGGACGGAACACTGACCAACGCTAAAAAAGAGATAACTCCACGCAACCGAGAAGCACTGATACGTGTACAGCAACAGGGTGTGAAACTGATACTTGCATCGGGACGTCCTACCTTCGGCATTGCACCCTTGGCCGACGAACTGCGCATGAAGGAGTTCGGCGGATTTATCCTCTCCTATAACGGCGGAGAAATTATCGACTGGAGTACCGGAGAGATCGTTTATGCCAATGTATTGCCGGACGAAGTGATACCTCGGCTATACGAATGCGCCACACGCAACCAACTCCCTATCCTGACTTACGACCGGCAATATATCATCACTGAATATCCCGATGACGTGTATGTCCGGAAAGAGGCTTTCCTCAATAAAATGCAGATATATCCTTCCAAGGATTTTCTGAAAGATATCCGTCTGCCGCTTCCTAAGTGCTTGATTGTGGGTGAGCCACATCGTCTGATTCCCATTGAAGCCGAACTTTCGGTAGAACTGCAAGGTCAACTGAGTGTTTACCGCTCGGAGCCCTTCTTCCTCGAACTGGTACCACAGGGAATAGACAAGGCACAATCTTTATCTGTCTTACTTAACAAGCTGAACATGAACCGGGAAGAGATAGTGGCTGTAGGCGACGGCTACAACGATCTTTCAATGATTCAATTTGCCGGATTGGGTGTAGCCATGGGCAATGCACAGGAACCGGTAAAGAAAGCCGCCGACTACATTACCCTTAGCAACGAGGAGGACGGTGTAGCTGCGGTCGTAAACAAGTTCTTTACAAAAGCACCCGAGAAGGGGGAGACAACAGCTTAAACACAGAAATTAATAAGAAAGCAAGTTGATTTCTCCATGATATTAACGCGTTATATATAAGTATATTATCATTCATCATACTAAACTTATCTCAGCCCGTATACCCGGGCCGGTGGGCCCGGGTATACGGGCTCATGGGCACAGGTATGCGGGCTTATGGGCCCGGGCATGCGGGACGAGATAAAGTCCGGACCATTTTCACTAAAGATACTAAGGAAAAGGAAATGCTTTAAACGGCATAAACAGATAGATAATACGCTATATACAATTACAGATCAATACCTTATCCATCAAAAACAGTGGGTGGAAGATGGAAGATAAAGGTGGAAGATAAACGGCTTGAAAACGCTATCTTCCACCCATTCATTTCGTTGATAATTAGATAAGTAAACAGAAAAAGGTGGAAGATGGAAGATCGGAATGCATTTTTCGTATGAGTGGCCCGATCTTACATCAGACACATATACTTACAGAGAATAATCCGGCAGAACACGTCCCAATTCAAATTATTTATTCTAACTTTGTGGTTTAAAACAGAATAAATCTCAAACGTTATGGAACATCAACTGACGATTTACAACACTTTAGATAGAAAAAAAGAGCTGTTTGTGCCTTTGCACGCTCCACATGTGGGCATGTATGTCTGCGGACCGACGGTATATGGCGATGCACATCTGGGACATGCCCGTCCGGCCATCACGTTCGACGTACTCTTCCGTTATCTCACCCGGTTAGGTTATAAAGTGCGATACGTGCGTAACATTACCGACGTAGGCCACCTGGAACATGACGCAGATGAAGGCGAAGATAAGATTGCCAAGAAAGCCCGCCTGGAACAATTGGAACCCATGGAAGTAGTGCAATACTACCTGAACCGGTACCATAAAGCCATGGAGGCACTGAACGTACTTCCCCCCAGCATTGAACCACATGCCTCGGGACATATCATCGAGCAGATCGAATTGGTAAAAAAGATTCTGGATGCCGGCTATGCATACGAAAGCCAGGGTTCGGTATACTTCGATGTAGCCAAATACAATAAAGACTACCATTATGGTAAACTCTCGGGACGCAATCTGGACGATGTACTGAATACAACCCGCGAACTGGACGGACAGGAAGAAAAACATAATCCTGCCGACTTTGCCCTTTGGAAGCGGGCACAACCGGAACACATCATGCGCTGGCCTTCGCCATGGGGTGACGGTTTCCCCGGCTGGCATGCCGAGTGTACAGCCATGGGACGTAAGTATCTGGGCGAACACTTCGACATTCACGGAGGAGGCATGGACCTTATCTTCCCGCACCACGAATGCGAAATCGCACAGTCGGTAGCTTCACAGGGTGACGATATGGTGCGCTACTGGATGCACAACAACATGATCACCATCAACGGCACCAAGATGGGCAAGAGTCTCGGAAACTTCATCACGCTGGATGAATTCTTCAGCGGCTCGCACAAATTGCTGACTCAGGCTTACAGCCCGATGACCATACGCTTCTTTATCTTGCAGGCACACTACCGCAGTCCGGTGGATTTCAGCAACGAAGCCTTGCAAGCAGCAGAAAAGGGACTGAGCCGACTGATGGAAGCAGTAGACAGTCTGGAAAAAATCACTCCCGCAGCTACTTCGAACGTCGATGTAAAAAGCTTGCGCACGAAGTGTTTTGAAGCAATGAACGATGACCTGAATACTCCGATTGTGATTTCACATCTCTTTGACGGAGCCAAGATGATCAATAATATCATTGCCGGCAACAACACCATTTCTGCCGATGACCTGAAAGACCTGAAAGAAGTATTCCATACATTCTGCTTCGATATCCTGGGTCTGAAAGAAGAAATCGGTTCGTCGGACGGACGTGAAGCCGCTTATGGAAAAGTGGTCGATATGTTGCTGGAACAACGTGTGAAGGCAAAAGCCAACAAAGACTGGGCAACCAGTGACTTGATCCGTAACGAACTGACTGCATTGGGATTCGAAATTAAAGATACTAAGGACGGATTTGAGTGGAAACTGAATAAATAAAAAGCTTCAGAAAGTTGTATTTAGAAAACATCACAGAGGATGCGGAGGGAACAAAGTAATAGCTTTGTATGCTCCGCGTCCTCTGTGGCTAATTCAGAACAGATATAAAAATGACAGCACAAGAATTTTTCAAAAACGACCTGTTTGCCACCAATGCGGGTGTAGAGCTGATCGAGATACGAGAAGGATACAGCAAAGCAAAACTGGAAATAAAACCCGAACATCTGAATGCGGGACAACGGACACAGGGAGGCGCCATCTTTACTTTAGCCGATCTGGCACTTGCAGCAGCAGCTAACTCACATGGCACATTGGCCTTTTCGCTCTCTTCCAATATCACTTTCTTGCGCGCCAGCGGCCCCGGAGACACACTCTATGCCGAAGCACGCGAACGCTATACCGGACGCAGCACAGGTTATTATCAGATAGATGTAACCGATCAGGAAGGCAGACTGATAGCTACCTTCGAGTCGAGCGTATTCCGCAAAAAAGACGAAGTTCCGTTCACTTTGTGACAATAGAAGTCTGAGGATGTCGGTAACCACTGACACTCTTCAGGAATGCCTTGGCCGAACCAAAGTTAAGGTGCATATCCAGACGTACCGGAAGGTGATTCCGGTCGTCCGTCACATAGAACGTTATGACCTCTTTCTCCTTTCCCTTTTTATTATATTCCACGAGTGAGAATATCAGGCAGCGATAGGTAGTATCGTTCTCGGCAGTAATCTTCTTAATTCCCCGGTAAATCAGGGTCTGTTCTTCTACTCTACGCCCCGTCGCCATCGGGAACTGGATACGTTGACCGATGGTATATTCCTTTGGATCGAACGAACGGGCCTGCGCCAGAATAGTAAGCATATCATAGATACAACGATTGTCACTTTGCTCCGTCTCGGTGATACTCCCGTCTTTACGCACCCGTTTTTGATTGACATAACACATGCCCTCCCGAAACGAGAAACGGGCTTCATCGACGGTATAACGTTTTCCTTCTTCGGCTCCCTTCCGAAAATAGCGGGGTTCCAGCTTTTCAGTCATGACGCTTGTCAGCGTATCCCGCATCTTAAAGAAGAAGTCGGCCTCTTTACTGCTAATGGCCAATAAATTGACCCGATAGGCCGGCTCGGAGTGATAAGTCGTCGAGTTAGTAGTAAGGCTGGCAAGTCCCACTTTCTTCCAAATGAATTTCCAGTTGAAATAAAGTTCGTACATGACGTGCTCACCGGACTTAAACGCATCGTTCTTTGCTTCACACTGGGCATTGCCCGATGATGGGAAAGCAAAAAGCAGGGCGATAATAAGACATATCCACTCTTTCCGCCTAATTGCGGCGGCTACGGTTTGCGTTTTGACTATCTCGGGTCTTTTTCTTCTTGTCTTCATCTGGTTTCTGTTTTTTAAGTTCGTCCGGCTTTTGCTTATCCAGAGGCACAGCTGTCACATTCCAGTCCTGAGTAGCATCCCAGTTTGCTTTAAATTCAATAATATGCGGATAATAGTATACCATCTCAGGCTGTATACCCTTCTCATAGTCACCGGCATCCCACACTCCGTTGCCATTGGTATCGTTTACCAACCGGGCTCCGTATTTGCCGGGATTCAGATAGTAAAACTCCGCTCTCCCGTCAATCACCGGACGCCTGCGAAGAACTTTATCCTGATTATCCAACAGTTCGACAAAAGCGATAGAATCTGCTCCGGTTATGTTGAGGAACACATTACCGTATTCTTCGATTTGACGAACCTTGAAGGCTTGCTTTATCTTATCGGTAAACAGCCCGTAAATGCCATGAAAAGCTGTGGAATCGACGGCAAATTCATACTCGCCTCCGGGTTCCCAATCATAATAGAGGTTATAGCGGCGCACATCGAGCGAATCATGTTCGAGCTCAAAAGGAACGTCGGTCCATATCGTATCTACTTTCTGGCGAAGATGAATAGCCGCACTGTCAAAGCGGGCTACCGGTTCTTCAAAAGTCATGGTGATATAATCGAACACGTCCATAGACGAAGGAGCGTGTGTGTTTACCGACAAGAACTTAGTCGGTTCCGGCTCATCGTCTTTCTTCTTTTTCTTTTTAGGCTCTTCTTTCTTCACTTTCTTTGCGGCCAACCTTAGCGTATCCGTACGAGGAACTAATTGATTTAACGTATCAGTGTACAAATAGTTCAGGCTCAACGTAAGTGTATCTTGCTGATAAAGCAAAGAGTCGCGTATCCAATAATGAATAGTGTCGTTGCGGAATGTCTTTTCTATCACAAAAGCATCCTTCTCGTCGAAATTCAAGCCTTTCAACACAGGCAAAGAATCTGCCGGAGCCGAAAAATACAAAGAAAATTTATTCGGAGTAAGGCGTTCGCTCTTAACCAGGTATTGTGAAACAGAAGGCTTTTTAAATGAGCGAAGCACAATATTATCGGGCAGGAAGTAAGTATATTTCTGCTCAACAATCGTATCGATGGTCAGTGAATCGACCCAGGCAGTATCCTGGCGTATCCGCTCTTCGAAGCGGGGAATAATCAGCGAGTCATTGAAAGCCACCGCTTCACCTTTTTGGTTATAGAAGAAATTCTGATCGGCATCCATTAAACCGAAAATACGATATTTGCCCGGTGCAATCCCACGAATCGTGAAGTGTCCACGACTATCGGTACGAGCTACACGATCAAAAGGAAGTTTGGTAAAAGCCGAGTCATTCAGGTTGGAATGTAGTCCCACCAACATACCTTTAATGGGTTCCAGATCAGAAGCTTCAAGCAAGGTGCCCGATACCTCCATTGTATCGATAGAGGCCCCTGTAGAGAATGTAAACGCAAAATTACCGAGCGGATTGCCCTCGTTGTTATCGACGATCGCATCCGAGAAATCGATTGTATAGGTGGTATTGGGCTTCAAAGAGTCGAGCAGGTTTACAGTAATCCGCTTCCCTCCGGGTTTAATCTCCGGTTGTTGCAACTGGGGAGGCGAAACCACTACCTTTTCACTGGCCTTTTCAAGTTTAATAAACTCATCGAAATCAAGGACAATCTTTGACTTTTTAGTATTTACGGCTCCTGCTGCCGGCGTACTGCCGATGAAGCGGGGTGGAGTTTCATCAAAAGGTCCCCCATCCGGACGTCCCATACTGGCACAAGAATAAAGGGTAGCTACCAGAGCAGCAACTCCCAACAGACTACGGATGAGTCGTTTTTTTCTATATATATTGTCTTTTAACATGCTGCAAAAATAAGCCTTATCCATTAATTAATGCTATACTTTACACTAATTTATCCAAAAAGACTCTGTCCGACAAGACAAAAAACGTATCTTTGACCAACAATTTACAAACCTAATAAGATTAACCCCATGAAAAGACAACTGCTGACTTGCTGCCTGGCGATGTGTAGCCTGGCGACCATGGCTCAACATGACGAATGGAAAAACCCCGAAATTAATGCGGTAAACCGTGCACCGATGCACACCAATTACTTTGCTTACTCTTCAAGTGAAGAAGCCGCAAAAGCCGATAAGGAAAACTCAAGCAACTTTATGACCCTGAATGGCATCTGGAAATTCAACTGGGTGAAAAATGCAGATGCTCGACCGACCGACTTCTACCGGACAGACTATAATGATAAAGGTTGGGGACAGATGAAAGTCCCCGGTGTTTGGGAAATGTCAACGTAGGTTACGCCTGGAGAAGCCAATACAAAAACAATCCTCCTTATGTGCCCATAGAAAACAACCATGTAGGATCGTATCGGAAAGAAATCATTATTCCTGCCGAATGGTCAGGAAAAGAAATATTCGCCCACTTTGGTTCGGTCACTTCAAACATGTATCTATGGGTCAACGGTAAATATGTGGGATATAGTGAAGACAGTAAACTGGAAGCTGAATTTAACCTGACCAAATATTTGAAACCGGGCAAGAACCTGATTGCGTTTCAGGTATTCCGCTGGTGTGACGGTACGTACCTGGAAGATCAGGACTTTTTCCGCTACTCGGGAGTGGGACGTAACTGCTATTTGTACAGCCGCAATAAAAAATATATTCAAGATATCCGTGTAACTCCCGACTTGGACAGCAATTATACAAACGGTACACTGAACGTGGCACTCAATCTGAACGGAAGCGGAACAGTAGAGTTGAACCTGACAGATCCGGCAGGAAAAAGTGTTGCTACGGCACAGGTTAACGGAAATGGACAAAAGTCTGTTGTCATGGACGTGAGCAATCCTGAAAAATGGACAGCAGAAGCACCCAACTTATATACACTGACTGCAACCCTGAAAAACGGCAGCAACACGCTGGAAGTGATCCCGGTAAAAGTAGGTTTCCGCAAAATTGAATTGAAGGACGGACAGATACTGGTGAACGGGCAACCGGTGCTCTTTAAAGGTGCCGACCGCCACGAAATGGATCCGGACGGAGGATACGTAGTTTCCCGTGAACGCATGCTGCAAGATATTCTGCGTATGAAGCAGCTGAACATTAACGCGGTACGTACCTGTCACTATCCGGACGACAATCTGTGGTATGACCTTTGCGACCAATACGGTATCTATGTAGTGGCAGAGGCCAATATCGAGTCGCACGGAATGGGATATGGCAAAGAAACACTTGCCAAAAATCCATCTTACAAAAAAGCACACATGGAACGCAACCAACGCAATGTACAGAGAGGGTATAACCATCCTTCCATCATTTTCTGGTCATTAGGAAACGAAGCCGGATACGGCCCGAACTTCGAACAGTGCTATACATGGATCAAAAACGAGGACAAAACACGCGCCGTACAATATGAGCAGGCGGGTACCAATGAATTTACAGACATTTTCTGCCCGATGTATTACGATTATGACGCCTGCAAGAAGTACAGCGAAGGCAATATAGACAAACCTTTGATCCAATGTGAATATGCTCATGCTATGGGTAACTCGCAAGGGGGCTTCAAAGAGTATTGGGATCTGATACGCAAATATCCCAAATATCAGGGCGGTTTTATCTGGGACTTTGTAGACCAGTCGAACCATTGGAAAAATAAGGATGGAATAGACATCTACGGATATGGCGGTGACTTCAATAAATACGATGCTTCGGACAATAATTTTAACGACAACGGACTGATCAGCCCCGACCGTCGCCCCAACCCGCATGCCCATGAAGTGGGATACTTCTACCAGTCAATCTGGACTACTCCCGGCGATCTGTCAAAGGGAGAAATAAAGGTATATAACGAAAACTTCTTCCGCGATTTGTCCGCTTATTATATGGAGTGGCAATTACTGGCAAACGGTGAAGTAATGCAAACCGGAGTCGTTCAGGACCTGAACGTGGCTCCCCAACAAACAGCGACTCTCAAACTGAATCTGAATACGGAAAAGATCTGTCCATGTAAAGAGTTGTTGCTCAACGTAACTTATAAGTTGAAAGCTGCCGAAACACTGATGCCGGCAGGAAGTACAGTAGCATATGACCAGCTGACTATCCGTCCGTATACAGCCAAAGCATTGGAATTAAAGAACCAGAAAGCATCTAATCTTGACATTGTCGTACCGGTCATTAAGGACAACGACCATAATTATCTGATTGTAGAAGGCGAAAACTTCATAATCGAATTCAATAAGCACAATGGATATCTCTCTCGTTACGAAGCAGATGGTATGCAATTATTAAATCCGGGAGCTCAACTGACTCCTAACTTCTGGCGTGCTCCTACCGATAATGATTATGGAGCAGGATTACAGCACCGGTATGCTGTCTGGAAAAATCCGGGACTGAAGTTGACTTCATTGAAACAAAGTATCGAAAACGAACAGGCAATCGTTCAGGCTGAATATGAAATGAAAGCTGTAAAAGGAAAACTATTCCTGACTTATGTTATCAACAATGAGGGAGCGGTCAAAGTAACTCAAAAGATGGAAGCCGGCAAAGAAGAAAAGGTTTCTGATATGTTCCGTTTCGGCATGCAAATGCAAATGCCCGAAAACTTCAATGAAGTGGAATATTATGGCCGTGGTCCGGTTGAAAATTATGCCGACCGCAATCACTCTACTTTAATTGGCAAATATCGCCAGACAGTTGCCGAACAGTTCTACCCGTACATCCGTCCGCAAGAAACCGGTACCAAAACCGATTTGCGCTGGTGGAGAGTATTGAATATCAGCGGAAACGGTCTGCAGTTTGTAGGTGACGCTCCTTTCTCCGCCTCTGCCTTGAACTATAGCATCGAGTCTTTGGATGACGGAGTACAAAAAGACCAACGCCACTCTCCTGAAGTAGCGAAAGCTCCTTTCACTAACCTTTGCATCGATAAAGTACAGATGGGTCTGGGATGTGTCAACAGTTGGGGAACACTTCCACTGGAGAAATACCGTGTACCTTATCAGGATTATGAATTCAGTTTCATCCTGACCCCCGTACGCCACAAAGTGAATATGTGAAACAAGATTCCATGACAACAGGGACAGTGGTCCGGAATTTTCCGGATCACTGTTTTTTTATCATCTTTTTTCTGCCCCCGCCTGTTTCGCACCCATCTGAAGTAATTTTGAGCTTTACACCTATATTAATTAGAGAAAAACATCGTTAAAAACAGATATTAAAAAACAACGGTATAGAAAATAAAGAGTACTTTTGTCGCGGAAAACTAATTAAGGGTAATCAGTTTTCACCTATACCTGATAAGGTTATCACGATAAACCACTTTGCCACAAAATGAACATCATTAAAAATTGAATATAAAGAAGGTATGAAAAGTAAAATTGTTTTGTTTGCATTTTGTTTAGCCTTGTTGTCGGGTTGCGGCAAAAAGGGCTTCAACATGGGAGGAACTCCCGAATGTGCAGTAGAGACATTGCAGCCCACCACTGTCAATCTGAAAAGCTCCTATCCGGCCACAATCAAGGGTAAACAGGATATCGAAATCCGCCCGCAGGTTTCCGGGTTTATCACTAAACTGAATATTGATGAAGGATCTATGGTCAAAAAAGGACAGGTACTGTTCGTCATCGATCCGGTGCAGTATGAATCTGCCGCCCGTGCAGCAAAAGCCGCTGTAGCCACAGCTAAAGCGAATGTTTCTACTCAGGAAATCACTGTAAAAAACAAACGTGAATTAAACAAGAAAAACATCATCAGCGACTATGATCTGGAAATGGCTGAAAATACACTTGCATCTGCAAAAGCTCAATTGGCATCTGCCGAAGCCCAGCTGATCAGCGCTAACCAAAATCTGGCATACACACGCGTAACAAGCCCTTCGGACGGTGTAGCCGGAACAATCCCTTACCGTGTAGGTAGCTTGGTAAGCGCTTCAAGCCCGTCACCTCTCACTGTGATCTCGGACATCACTCAGATGTACGTTTACTTTTCACTGACAGAAAAGGAATTACTGAACCTGATCCGTCAGGACGGTTCTCAGACTGAATTTCTGAATAGCTTCCCGGCTGTTCAACTGACATTGGCTGACGGAACGTTGTATGCCGATAGCGGTAAAATAGAGACAGTAAGCGGAGTCATCGACCAAAACACAGGTGCTGTAAGCATGCGTGCCACTTTCCCGAATCACGGACATCTGTTGAGAACAGGCGGTACCGGTAACATCCAGATTCCTTATAGCAAGGAGAATGTAATCGTTATCCCTCAAAAAGCAACTTACGAAATACAGGATAAGAAATTCGTATATCTGCTCCAGCCGGATAACACTGTGAAAAATACCGAAATAGAAATATTAAATCTCAACGACGGACAAAACTATGTAGTCACTGCAGGACTGAAAGCCGGCGACAAAATCGTTGTCGAAAACGTCAGCACCCTGAAAGACGGTGCTACTATCAAGCCGCTCACCCAACAGGAATCGGCCGAACGCTTTAAAGCAGCTTTGGAAGAACGCAAAAATCAGTAAACGAGTTAACTCAAAAAGCAGAATATGAAATTAGATAGATTTATTAATCGTCCGGTACTATCAACGGTTATCTCCATCGTGATAGTGATTCTGGGTGTGTTAGGCCTGCTGTCGCTGCCTATCTCCCAGTATCCGGATATTGCCCCTCCTACTGTACGTGTCAACACGACGTATCAGGGAGCCAATGCACAAACTGTATTGAACAGTGTGATTGCTCCGTTGGAGGAGCAGATCAACGGTGTAGAAAACATGATGTACATGACTTCTACTGCCACCAATACCGGAGAGGCCTCTATCGAGGTTTACTTTAAACAGGGTACGGACCCGGATATGGCTGCCGTAAACGTACAGAACCGTGTAGCCAAAGCACAGGGTCTGTTGCCGGCCGAAGTAACCAAGGTAGGTGTGATTACCTCAAAACGACAAACCAGTATGTTGCTGGTATTCTCCCTGTATAGTTCGGATGACAAATATGATAACGAATTCCTTGAGAACTATGCTAAAATCAACGTGTACCGGGTGTAGGTGACGCCATGGTGCTCGGTGCAGACTATTCTATGCGTATCTGGTTGAAACCGGACGTAATGGCCCAATATCACCTGATGCCTACCGATGTTTCGGCAGCATTGGCCGAACAGAATATCGAGGCTGCTCCGGGTTCATTCGGTGAACAGGGCAAACAGACTTTCCAATATACGCTGCGTTATAAAGGACGTCTGCAGAGCCAGGAAGAGTTTGAGAACATCGTGATCCGTGCCAATTCTGACGGGCAGGTGCTCCGATTGAAAGATATTGCCACAATCGAGTTAGGTCGTCTGACATACGGATTCTCTAACAACGTAAATGGTCACCCTGCCGTAACGGTTATCGTATTCCAGACAGCCGGTTCGAATGCGACTGCCATCATCAATGACATCCTCGACTTGCTTGAAAAATCAGAATCGACTTTCCCGCCGGGAGTTAAAGTAAATATCTCACAAAATGCCAACGACTTCTTGTTTGCTTCTATCCACGAAGTTGTAAAGACTTTGATTGAAGCCTTTATCTTGGTATTTATCGTGGTTTACATTTTCTTGCAGGATCTACGCTCGACACTGATTCCGGCCATCGCGATCCCGGTAGCATTGATCGGTACATTCTTTGTGCTTTACATCATCGGATTCAGTATCAACTTGCTTACCCTCTGTGCCATGGTACTCGCCATTGCCATAGTGGTGGACGATGCCATCGTCGTCGTCGAGGGTGTCCATGCCAAGCTCGACCAAGGCTATAAATCAGCTCGGTTAGCTTCCATCGACGCCATGAACGAATTGGGTGGCGCTATCGTCTCCATTACATTGGTTATGATGTCCGTGTTTATTCCGGTAAGCTTTATGACCGGTACTTCCGGTACATTCTACCGTCAGTTTGGTCTGACTATGGCTATTGCTATTGCCTTGTCGGCAGTAAATGCCTTGACACTGAGCCCTGCATTGTGCGCCATCTTACTGAAACCCCACGATCCTGATGCTAAAAAGAAATCGACTTTAGCAAGCCGTTTCCATGCTTCGTTCAATGCTGCTTATGACACAGTATTGAAGAAATATAAAAAACGTGTTCTCTTCTTCATCCAGAAACCGGTGCTGACCATCGGCTCCGTAGTAGTGGGTTTCGCACTGCTCATCTTCCTGATGAAAGTGACTCCGACCGGTTTGGTACCGAATGAAGATACAGGAACGATTATGGCAGTAGTCGATATGCCTCCCGGAAGCTCACTGGAACGCACTCAGGAAGTGATGTGGCAGGTAGATAGCCTACTGGCCTCCGACCCGGCTATCGAAAGCCGTACCATGATCGCCGGTTATAGCTTTATCGCCGGTCAGGGTCCCAGCTACGGTTCATTTATCTGTAAAATGAAGAACTGGGATGAGCGTTCCATCGCTCAACGTTCTGACTTCGTTTCAGGTATGCTGTATCTGAAAGCCCGTGAAGTGATTAAAGACGCCCGCGTACTGTTATTCGCTCCCCCTATGATTCCGGGTTACAGTGTATCCAACGGTTTCGAAATGAACTTACAGGATAAGACAGGCGGTAGTCTGGATAAATTCTATGAAGTAGCTCAGGACTTTATCACCAAGCTACAGGCACGCCCCGAAATTCAGTCGGCACAGACTTCGTTCAACCCGAACTTCCCGCAGTACATGATCGATATCGATGCCGCTGCTTGTAAGAAGGCCGGATTATCTCCGAGCGACATCCTTACTACCCTGCAAGGATATTACGGTGGTCTATATTCGTCCAACTTCAACCGGTTCGGTAAGATGTACCGTGTAATGATTCAGGCCGATCCGAACAGCCGTACCAATCTGGAGTCACTGAACTCGGTTAAAGTACGCAACGGCAACGAGATGGCTCCTATCACTCAGTTTATGAGCGTTAAACGTATTTACGGACCGGACAACATCAAGCGTTTCAACATGTTTACGGCGATGACTATCAATGGTTCGCCGGCTGACGGATACAGTTCCGGTCAGGCCATCCAAGCCATGCAGGAAGTGGCAGAACAGACGTTGCCTACCGGATACGGATATGAATTCTCGGGTATGACCCGTGAAGAACAAAGTTCGAGCGGCAGTACTACTGCGATGATCTTCGTCCTCTGCTTCGTATTTGTTTATCTGTTGCTGAGTGCACAATACGAAAGTTATATTCTTCCGTTTGCTGTACTGCTTTCTATACCGTTCGGTCTGGCAGGTAGCTTCATTTTCGCCCACCTGATGGGATTGGCAAACAATGTCCTTCCGATACTGGGAGCAGCTACCAACAACATTTATATGCAGATCGCATTGATCATGTTGATGGGTCTGTTGGCAAAGAACGCCATCCTAATTGTAGAGTTTGCTCTCGACCGTCGTAAGATGGGTATGAGTATCACTTGGGCTGCCGTATTGGGTGCAGGTGCCCGTCTCCGCCCGATCCTGATGACTTCATTGGCCATGGTTGTCGGCCTGTTGCCTTTGATGTTTGCCATGGGCGTAGGTGCCAATGGTAACCGTGCTTTGGGTACGGCTGCGGTAGGCGGTATGTTTATCGGTATGATATGCCAGATATTCGTGGTTCCTGCTTTGTTCGTTATCTTCCAGTATCTACAAGAGAAGGTGAAACCTATTGAATGGGAAGACATCGATAATACGGATGCAGAAACAGAAATTGAACAATACGCTAAATAGGAATAAAGAAAAGAATATGAAGAAACAAATTATAGGTATGTTGTGTGCAACTGCTCTCTTGAGCAGCTGCCACATCTACAAATCATATGACAGACCTAAAGATATTGAAGCCTCCGGTCTTTACCGGGACACAGTATCTGTTGCCGATACACTGGTATCCGATACTGTCAACTTCGGAAATCTGCCTTGGAGAGAGGTCTTCACCGATCCTCAACTGCAAGCGTTAATCGAACAGGGATTAACCCACAATACAGATCTGCTGACTGCTGCGCTGAAAGTGAAAGAGGCACAGGCATCACTGATGTCAGCCCGTCTGGCTTACGCTCCTTCACTCGGATTGTCACCACAAGGAACCATCAGCAGCTTTGATAAGCATGCCGCAACCAAAACCTATTCGCTGCCGGCAACAGCCAGCTGGGAGATCGATCTATTCGGCAAGTTGCTGAATGCCAAACGCGGTGCACAAGTAACATTGTTGCAAACCAAAGCATATCGTCAGGCTGTACAGACTCAGATCATTTCGGGCATTGCCAATACCTATTACACCTTATTGATGCTCGACCGTCAGCTCGATATTACCGAACAGACTGCCGACATCATGAAGCGTAATGTTGAAACCATGCAGGCAATGAAAGATGCGGCTATGTTCAACACTACCTCTGCAGGGGTGGAACAAAGCAAGGCTGCCTATGCACAAGTACTGGCGTCTATTCCGGCTATCCAGAAGAGTATCCGTGAAGCTGAGAACGCTATGTCCATGCTATTGGCACAAGCACCACAGACCATCAAACGGGGGGTTCTGGAAGAGCAGCAATTACCTGAAGATTTCTCAGTGGGCGTTCCTTTGCAACTACTCTCTAACCGTCCGGATGTGAAAGCAGCCGAAATGGCATTGGCCGGTACTTACTACAATGCAAATTCGGCCCGTGCCGCCTTCTATCCGCAAATCACTATCAGCGGCTCGGCCGGTTGGACCAATAGCGCCGGTAGTGCCATTATCAATCCTGGTAAACTGCTTGCCTCTGTACTTGGTTCGCTTACCCAGCCTCTCTTCTACCGTGGTGCAAACATTGCCCGCCTGAAGATAGCCAAGGCACAACAGGAAGAGGCTAAACTGGCCTTCCAGCAGAGTTTGTTGAATGCCGGAAGTGAAGTAAGCAATGCATTGTATCAATATCAGAGTGCTTCTGAAAAAACTGCTTCCCGCAAATTACAGGTAGAATCTTCAGAAAAAGCATCCGAATATACAAAAGAATTGTTTAAATTAGGGACGTCTACTTATCTGGAGGTATTGTCGGCCGAACAGTCTTTGCTCAGTGCCCGTTTATCTCAGGTAAACGACACCTTCGACCGGATGCAGGCTGTAGTGAGCCTCTATCAGGCATTGGGCGGCGGAAGAGAAGATTAACTTTAAATACAATACAATTATGATTAGTCCATTAGCATCGATAGCCCCCGGGGCCAAAATCGGAAAGAATGTGATCATTCAACCGTTTGCTTACATTGAAGATAATGTCGAAATAGGGGACGACTGTATCATTATGCCCTATGCCAGTGTGCTGAATGGTACACGGCTGGGAAAAGGTAACAAAGTATATCAACATGCCGTATTAGGAGCAGAGCCACAGGATTTCCACTACAAAGGAGAAGAAAGTTCACTGATTATCGGGGATAACAACCATATCCGCGAAAACGTAGTTATCAGTCGGGCTACTTTCGGTGGGAATGCTACCAAAATAGGCAATGGCAATTTCCTGATGGATAAAGTCCACATTTGTCACGATGTACAAATCGGAGATAATTGTGTAGCCGGTATCGGCACCACCATCGCCGGAGAATGTACCTTGGATGATTGTGTCATCCTGAGTGGCAATGTTACCCTCCATCAATATTGTCATGTGGGACAATGGACATTGGTACAGAGCGGTTGCCGTATTTCAAAAGATGTGCCCCCATACAGCATTATGGCCGGTAACCCGGTAGAATATCACGGAGTAAATGCCGTAGTATTGCAACAACATAAAAATACGAGCGAAAGAGTTCTACGCCACATAGCCAATGCTTATCGCCTGATCTATCAGGGCAACTTCAGCCTGCAGGATGCAGTGCAAAAAATTATAGACCAGGTTCCCATGAGCGAAGAGATAGAGAATATAGTGGCTTTTGTCAAAGAGTCTAAGCGTGGAATCGTAAAATAGAAACCATTCTCTGCTTATAAAAGAAGGTGTAGCCATCTCAGAAAGAAGGCTACACCTTTTTTAGTAGTATCGAGGCCCTTTAGAGGCAGGTTCATCACAGACTATTCAAATTCCAACGTACCGAAGAAGTCGGGACGGTGAAAATCCGGCTTTTCTATTTTGATCGGATTCCATGAGAGGAAATGCGGAGTTTGCAGTTCGTCGCCACATTTATAGAAGTTGGCTGTGATTGTTTTCCCGTCCAAAGAGGTAATGTGATGTTTGAAGAAAGCTGTATATGGGATCACCAATGCCACCTCCCAGTTGCACTCACCGATACGTTCATCGAAAGGCTGGCGTCCCAGACTGGCCCAACGTTCCACCTGATCTGTCACTTCCCGAGAAGCGCGTTCACGGTTGTTGCGTTCTGCTCCTGCACCAATAAGAATGGTTCCGATACAGTTGCATTCGATGTTATAATAGATACCGTCGCCGGTAGGTACAGAGAAAAACTCCACACAGGAATCAGTCCATACGGAGCCATCGTCTTCTCCATACTTGGCCCGTACACTGGCCTCTTTTACATTGAAGTGTAACAAAACAGCATCATCGCTATGTGCTATACGGAACTCCACTTTCGGACGATAAGGGTAGGCTTCCCAATTCACATTATCAATGGGTTGGAAACCGATCTTTTCTTTATCCAGTAATTCGGGAAGTGCATCGACCTCCACATTAGCAATACTGATCTTCTTTACTTTCATGGTCTATTCTATTTTTATCTTGCAAAAATATATACTTTATTTCAGTATTCCGTTCTCCATCCGATGCTATTTTACAACCTTTCCCGAAAACGTTTACTTTCGGATCTCCTTTTTTATGGTCAGTCAGATGATTTCCTTACCTTTGCAGCGTGAAACAACCACTTTGCATTGATTTAAGATAATAACTTCAACGGGTAAATCCCTAATGTATCTAACAAATAACACAAAAAATGAAGAAGCATCTGATTTTATCTGCTTGCCTGATAATGGCAATAAGCAGTTTTGCTCAAAAAAAGGACTTTAGTTATAAGTTTTACGGACAGATTCGCACAGACCTTTATTACAACAGTCGTGCCAACGAAGAGACAGTAGACGGATTGTTTTACATGTACCCCAAAGACGAAGTATTCGATAGCAATGGCAGAGATTTAAATGCAACTGCCAACGGTAGCTTTTACACCCTATATACCCGCCTGGGATTGGATGTAAAGGGACCTAAACTGGGACGCGCCATGACTTCCGCCAAAGTGGAAGCAGACTTCCGCGGTTCAGGTACTTCTTACTCTACTATACGCTTGCGTCACGCTTACCTGAACCTGGATTGGGGACGTTCGGCTCTTTTGCTCGGACAAACCTGGCATCCGCTCTTCGGTGACGTATCACCTCAGATCCTGAATCTTTCGGTCGGAGCACCTTTCCAACCGTTCAGCCGTGCTCCGCAAATTCGTTACCGCTATACACACAAAGGGTTCCAACTGACGGGAGCAGCTATCTGGCAATCACAGTATCTGTCACAAGGTATTGTCGGTAAAAGTCAGACTTATATAAAGAACAGTTGTGTTCCTGAGTTCTATCTGGGACTCGACTATAAAGCCAATGGATGGATAGCCGGAGCAGGAATCGAACTGCTCTCTCTGAAGCCTCGTACAGAGTCTAAAGTAGAGGACCAAGTCTATAAAGTGAACGAGCGCATCACCACCCTGTCTTACGAAGGTCATGTGAAGTATAGCAATAAAGATTGGTTTGTAGGTGCTAAAACCGTATTAGGCTCCAACCTGACACAAACCTCCATGCTGGGAGGATTCGGAATCAAATCCATCGATAATCGGACCGGAGAACAAAAGTATACACCGATCCGGGTATCCAGTTCATGGCTGAACGTAGTATACGGACAGAAATGGAAACCGGGTATCTTCCTGGGATATGTCAAGAATATGGGAACAAGCGATGCCCTGGCATCCAATCAAGTATACGGAACAGGAACCAATGTGGACCAAGTGGTGACAGCCGGTGCTGAACTGACCTATAATGTCAACCACTGGAAGTTTGGAGTGGAATATACCTATACTTCCGCCGCTTATGGCTCACTGTATCTTAAAAACGGTAAAATCATCGATACACACTACGTTGGTAACAACCGCATCGTAGGTGTAGCCATGTTTATGTTCTAAAAACAGATGAATACATTACCTATCCACCTCGCTCCGCTGCAAGGTTATACCGAAGCAGCCTATCGCAATGCCCATGCCGCCGTTTTCGGCGGTGTGGATGTCTATCATACTCCTTTCGTACGAATAGATCGGGGAGAATTCCGCCATAAGGATGTACGGGATATTCTTCCCGAAAACAACCGGGTTCCTCACCTCATTCCACAACTTATAGCCTCCGAGATGGACAAAACAGAGCGAATAATCGCCCTTTTCATCGAACAAGGCTATCGGGAGATGGACATTAACCTCGGTTGCCCTTTCCCGATGTTGGCAAAACGGCAATGTGGATCGGGCATGCTGCCCCACCCTGATAAAGTGGAAACATTACTCAAACAGATCGAACAGTATCCCGATGTGAGCTTCTCAGTAAAAATGCGCCTGGGATGGGAAAAGCCGGATGAATGTTTGACCCTGTTGCCTCTATTGAATGCGGCTCCGCTGACCGAGATTATCGTTCACCCCCGCTTAGGTATCCAGCAATACAAAGGAGAAGTAAATATGGAGGGATTTACAGCTTTCTACGAAGCATGCAGACATCCTGTTATCTACAACGGAGACATCCTGACCATAGAAGATATCCGGTGCATCACCGAAAAGTTTCCGAAACTTACCGGAGTGATGATCGGCCGCGGATTATTGGCAAACCCTGCATTGGGTTGGGAATATAAAGAAGGCAGGAAACTTACGCCTGAAGAATGGAGAGAAAAGTTGAGAGCACTGCACACAGCCGTTTTCCAACACTACGAGACACAGATACAAGGTGGCGAAGCACAACTGGTGACTAAGATGAAAACGTTCTGGGAGTATCTGGCCCCACAAATAGACCGAAAGAGCTGGAAAGCTATCCATAAAAGCACTACGCTTGCCAAATACAACATTGCCGTCCGTTCGGCATTTTGATAAAAAATGTAATTCACCACAGAGTAACACAGAGTTTCACTGAGTGAGCCTCATCCATTAATAACTAATGATAGTTATCTGTGTTACTCTGTGGCAAATACGAATTTTGATACATCCCTCTTAAATTGACGCACCGGTATCCGAAAAAAGGGAGAGGCCTCTTAGCCCTTCTCTCCCACCGTTTTTTACGTTCCTACGGATGCAATTCTTTGAAAGTGTCGTTTTCTTCTTTCACTTGTTTCACAGTTTCGTTCAGATCGTCAATCGGAAGGTCGTATCCATACCATCCGGTATAGCAATCGGTCACGTACCACTTACCATCAATCAAGTCGAATATCACACGAAGATCTACTTCCGACTCTTCATATCCGGCTTCAAACTCTTTATGTGTCGGTTCGTTTACCGTAAACTTAGAAACATAAATTCCTCCTTCTTCCTGAGTGATGCGTTCCTCTTTCAGAGTCTCGGCATCCAGCAACGGCCATTTTTCCTGAGTAAAGGGGAAGGTCTTTTCACTATTCCCATCGTCCGTCATCAAGGTGATGGGAGTTTTCAACGGAAACTTGACACGGGTATACTGGAAAGAAGCACTTGAGGTGAATTTCTTCAGAAACGACTGGAAGGTCTCCTCAGCCGTCTCCGCAGCAACATCACTCTCTGCCTTCGCTTTCGAAGTATTTCCACAGGAAATAAAGCAAATACCCCCTATCAGGGTAAGCATAAACAGACAAAGCACAAATCTTTTCACTTTCATAACGAATGGATTTAGAACGGGGAATCTCACCCCGCATTTTCAGCGGGCAAAGATAATATATCTTCCTAATATCCAACTCGGAGGGACAGAATTATTTATGTCTCAGATACTCATAGCCGAAACGGCAATAAAGACACTTCTTCTTATCGCAATATTCTTTCTGCAATTGTAACAACGCCTGGCTATCTGCCGCTGTCTGAACCGGAATGCCGGCTCCGCTCCACATACGGGTAACATAATTATTTTCAGCTTTCAGTTCTTCAAGTAATGAGGCCGCACGCTCACACAGCCATTCGTCGGCTTTATGCAGGCCATATGCATACAGAAAAGGAATGACCGTATTGATAATGATCAGCTCCTTTGCACCGGCACCAATACTTTTCTCTCTCCGTGGGGAGGATTTGCCAAACATGAAATGTTCTTCCCAATAAGCAGAAGTGTGACCGGCAAAAATCTGTTTCAGATCTTTCAGAGTCTCCGCTTCCATGACCCGTGAAAACAAAGAGCGTTCTCTGTAATAAAGTGAAGCTAATTGTGCCAGTCTCACATGGGGAAAGTTACCCGGACGAAGACGGAGGAAACGCCACAAAGAGGGATTCATCACCGGAGGAAGTTC
>OMCM01000638.1_pt1 | contig 22484 bp, 20 predicted proteins | sample 1645021 | NCBI WGS metagenome assembly OMCM01 (sample SAMEA103958142, study PRJEB25191) | human gut metagenome | biome: human-associated habitat [ENVO:00009003]; feature: intestine environment [ENVO:2100002]; material: feces | place: Germany | collected 2013/2015
CGCGCTCCGCCAGCCCCAGCGCCAGCTCCGCCGTCTCCACGCCTGTGATGCCCAGCACCCCCGGTGCAACGGCGCACACGCTCCGCAGGCGTTCCTCCTGCATGTGCCGCGTGACGAGGATGCCGCTGACCACCCGGTCGCCCAGCGCATCCGCCGTCATCCGTCGATTGCCCAGCCCCAGCACCAGCACGTCGCCCTGCGGCGGCAGCATCATCCGCAGCATCTGCGCCACCTCGCGGGCGATGTCCATCCGCTCCTCCGGCAGCATGTGCGGCAATTTCGGGTGTGTCAGCGTCCAGTACAGCCCCTGCGCCTTGCCGAGTCGCTCCGCCGCCTTCTCCGACGACACGCGCACCCACGTCACCTCCGCGCCCGCCTGGTGCTGCGTGTGCACCGAAACGCCCTCGCCCATGCCGCCGGGGCGGACAGTGCGCTCCATCGCCAAGTCTGTTCTGTAATCCATACGCATTCCTCCTTTTTGAGGAAGGATGCGCTGGATTTTCATTTTGTATACACGAAAAAAAGCGGCGCCCGCTGCATCACGAACGCCGCCGAACAAGAAACTGCATCCAGTTCCTTCCGAGACCCCAGATTGACTTGATTTACCCGATGATTTCGCCCTTCGCGTTGAACACCGGCAGCTTTTCGAGGTAGATGAGGTCCGTGCGCTCCTGCGCGTCGCCCTCCGCCAGAATCGCCATGCGACCCACGATTTCGCCGCCTGCCTGATTGACCAGCGCTTCCAGCGCGTGGAGGGATTCGCCCGTGGAAATCACGTCGTCCACAATCAGCACACGCTTGCCCTTCATCAGCGCCGCATCCGCGCCGTCGAGGTAGAGCTTCTGCACCGCTGCGGTCGTAATGGACTTCACTTCCACGCCGACGACATTCTGCATGTAGAGCTTCGCGCCCTTGCGCGCCAGCAGCCACTTCTTGTCGCCATGCTGACGAGCCATTTCATATGCCAGCGGAATGCCCTTCGACTCCGCCGTGATAAGGTAGTCATATTCCGGCGCTTTCTTGAGCAGCTCCGTCGCGCACGCCATCGTCAGCTCACAGTCGCCGAAGATGACAAACGCGCCAATATACAGGTTGTCGTTCACGCGGCAAATCGGCAGCGCGCGCTTCAGCCCCGCGATGGTCATTTCATGCGTCAACATAATTCCGTATCCCCTTCGTTATTTCCAAATTGTAGCGGCGCATTCTCGTGCGCTTTTTACAATCTATTGTACCGCGAAATTCCGCTTCTGTCAATTGATTTCCCAACATTTTTGAACAAACAGGCGCGTTTGTACGGATTGATCAGAGCAGGATGCAGATCATGCCGCCGTCGCCATCGTTGATGATTCGTGTCAGCGTCTCCTGCACCTTCTCCTGCGCATCGGCAGGCATCCGCATCAGCTTGCCGTTCAGCCCCTCGCGCACCATGTCGCTCAGCGGCTTGCCGAAGAAGGACATCGCCCACATCTTCTGCGGGTCGCTCTCCAGCTCGCTGCTCATCTGCCGCGCCAGCTCCTCGGACTGCTCCTCCGTGCCGACGGTCGGGGTGACTTCCGTCTCGATATCCACGCGAATCAGATGCAGCGACGGGGCGTGCGCTTTCAGGCGGATGCCGAACTGCCCGCCCTGCCGCACGATTTCCGGCGCTTCCATCGTCATCTCCGCCATCGTCGGCGATACCAGCCCGTAACCCGTCTCGCGCACGGATTTCAGCGCCCCGGCGATCTGGTCGTACTCCGTTTTCGCCGCGACCAACTCCTTCATCAGGCGCAGCAGGTGCTTATCGCCGTGGATTTCTGTGCCGCATTCCTCGCCCAGAATGCGGTTGAACATTCCGTCCTTCATCGTCAGCGACAGGTCGATTCGCCCCTCGCCGGGCCGAAGCTGTTCCAGCTGCACGCCGTCCAACTCGCTGCACGACGCGAACATAGGCGTCAGCAAGTTCGTCTCGCGCATCCGGTGCGTCTCCTGCCCCGCCTTCTTCAGCCCCGTCAGCACTTCCTGCACGAGATAATGCCCTTCGTCGAGCGCTTCCAGCCACTTCGGGACGCTCAAGCGCACCTGCCGCACGGGGAATTCCAGCAGCACGGATTCCAGCACCTTCTGCACGTCCGCGCTCTGCATGTCCTTCACGCTCATCAGCATGACCGGCACGCCATACGCCTCCTGCAAATCAGTACGCAGCGTCTGCGCATCGGGGCTGTTCGGCACAGCGGAATTGAGGATGATGACGAACGGCTTGCCCAGTGCTTTCAGCTCGCTGACGACGCGGTTTTCCGCCTCGATATAGGCGCTGCGTGGCAATTCGGCGATTGTACCGTCCGTCGTCACGACGACGCCGATGGTCGCGTGGTCGGTCATCACCTTGCGCGTGCCGACTTCCGCCGCTTGCTCGAAGGGAATATCATGGTCATACCACGGCGTATGCACCATGCGGCTGCCGGTTTTGTCCACCGAACCGAGTGCGCCGCGCACCATATAGCCCACGCTGTCCACCAGCCGGACGCGCACAGGGGCGTTGTCGCTCAGGCTGACCGTGACCGCCTCGCTGGGCACAAACTGCGGCTGCGTCGTCATGATGGTGCGGCCCGACCCGCTCTGCGGCAGCTCATCCGCAATGCGCTCTTTGCGCGCGCCTTCGGGGATTTTGGGCATCACCAGCAATTCCATCAGGCGGGTGATAAAGGTGCTTTTGCCCGTCCGCACCGGCCCTACAACGCCCAGATACACGTCGCCGTCGGTGCGCTCGGCAATATCGCGATACAAATCAAACGTCGCGCTTTCCATTTCTGTCCCTCCTCTGCTTCGCTTGCTCCACCATATGAGGGATGGGTGAAGTTTAGACTTGCCAGCGTGGGAAAATGCAAAATCCGCACGCACACAAAAAGGGAAAGCAGATTGCTCCGCTTTCCCTTCTGTGTTCTGTTTCCGAGTTCAGGGCTGTGGGTTGTGACGTCCCGCATCCCCGTACCGTACTCAGACGCGCTTGACTTCCTTGATCTTCGCAGCACGACCCTGCAGAGAACGCAGGTAGTACAGCTTGGCGCGACGCACCTTGCCGTGACGGATGATGGTGATGCTGCCCAGACGGGGAGAATGCACGGGGAACGTGCGCTCCACACCGATGCCGTAGGACACGCGGCGCACCGTGAAGGTTTCACGAATGCCGCCATTGCGCTTCGCAATCACAACGCCCTCAAAAGCCTGAAGACGCTCCGTCTTGCCTTCCACAACCTTCACCATCACCTTGACGGTATCGCCAATGGCAATCGCGGGGATGTCGGTACGCAGCTGCTTCGCTTCGATAGAACGGATAATTTCGCTCATGTTGGTTCCTCCTTCCTTCATAGACGTTCGTATCCGGCTCCGCATGAGGTCAGAGTTTTCCGGAAAGAGGACCGCCCGTATGTCACGCCGACTATTATACCACACTGCATAGGCATTTGGCAAGGGGGTTTTTGCATTTTCTCCGGCATTTTTCGGGGAAAATTTGCGTTCTGCACGCCTTATACCCGCCCGTTGACCTCTTCCGGCGTTTTGAAGGACGGAAGCAGACGGTGCATACACGCCTTGATATCGCCGTGATTGTCGAGGCATTCGTGCAGCGTGCGCAGCATGTTTTCCACGTCCGCCCACGCCACCTGCTCCGGCTTGGCGATGAAAATCTTTTCCTTGCTCGTCGCGGTGTCGGTTTCCTCGTCACGCAGAAGCTCTTCGTAGAGCTTTTCGCCCGGACGCAAGCCGGTGTAAACGATTTCCACTGGAGGCTTCAAGGGGTCGGAATACAGCTGAATCATCCGCTCCGCCAGTTCGCGGATTTTGACGGGCTTGCCCATGTCCAGCACGAACAGCTCGCCGCCGCGGGCAATCGACGCGGCTTGCAGCACAAGGCTCGCCGCCTCCGGGATGGTCATGAAGTAGCGGATGATGTCCGGGTGCGTCAGCGTGACCGGGCCGCCCGCGCGAATCTGCCGCTCGAACAGCGGGACGACGCTGCCGTTCGACCCCAGCACATTGCCGAAGCGGACAGCGGTGAACTGCGTCGTGCTGCTCTGCTTCTGCATGGCTTCGATGATGATTTCCGCCATGCGCTTCGAGGCGCCCATGACGTTGGTGGGATTGACCGCCTTGTCGGTGGAGATCATCACGAACCGCTTTGCGCCGTGTTCCTTGGCGCACTTGGCGACGTTATATGTGCCGAAAACGTTGTTGCGCACCGCCTGTTCGGGGCTGTCCTCCATCAGCGGGACGTGCTTATGCGCCGCCGCGTGGATGACGATTTCCGGCTTAAACTCATCAAACACCTGATTCAGCGTCGCTTCGTCGCGAATCGAGCCGACGCGCAGGACGACCGTGTTCTTGACAATCTCGCCGTACTTGTTTTTCAGCTCGGCGAACAGGTCATACATGTAGTTTTCGCTGATGTCGTACAGCACCAGCTTTTCGGGGATGAACGCCATCATCTGCCGGCACATTTCCGACCCGATTGACCCGCCGCCGCCCGTGACCAGCACGCGCCGCCCGGCAATCACCTGCTCCACTTCGGACATATCGAGGTGCTTCTCGTCGCGCCCCAGCAAGTCCGCGATGTTGATGTCGCGCATCTGCCCCTGCCCGCCGTTCATCTCCTGCATCACGGTATAGCGGCGGACGTGGCAGCCGGTGTCCACACAGGTGTGCATCAGCTCCGTCAGGTCGGATTTCGGCGTGGCAATGGCGATGATGATGTCGTCAATCGCGTACTGCTTGACGTACTCAGCGATTTTCCCCGTATCCATCACCACGCGGACACGCCCGATGCGGGTGTTGCGCCGGCTCTCGTCGTCATCCACCACAATCACCGGCACGCAGTCGCCATAGCGCCCTGCCTGCATATCGCGGATGACCTGCGCGCCGCCCCAGCCGCCGCCGACGACCATCACGCGCCGTGCCTTGGCGCTGCCGCCGGTGAAGAAGTGCGTCCATCCGCCGCCCTGCGCGACCTTGATGACGAACCGGCTTGCCGCAAGCATCACCATCAGCAGCAGCCACTGCACAAGGTAGACCGGGCGCGGCATGAGGAAGATGTTCGGTTCGCGGCGAATCGAATAGCACAGGAACGACACGAGATACGTTATCCCCGTGCCGCCGAGCGTACCGCAGGCGATTTGCAGCAGCAGATCCACGCCCGCATATTTGAGGATGCCGCGGTAGAAGCCCATCATATGCAAAAGCGCGACGGTGGAGACAATCAGCAGCGGCAGGCTGCGCCAGACGTGGAGGATATGCGCTGCCGGGGCGTGCATGTCATAATACACCTGCAAGCCCATCAGCAGCGAAGCCGAAATCAGCAGCGCGTCCAGGAGCATGAGCAGCCCAATGCGCATGGTCTGATTGGCGAAAACGGATTTTTTCTTCAAAGCGGAAGCAGCTCCTTTGCCATTTTCCCGAACGCAGCGAAAATAGACATATTTCGCGCGTCCTCTTCATTATAGGACACTTGCGCGGCAAATGCAAGCGGCTGAGGGGCTTTTTGCGGCGTTTCTACTACTATTATGGCGTTTGCAGGCTGCTGGTCAGCCCCAAGCGAATCATGCGGTCGCTGAGGACTGCCATGTCGTCGGCTTTCTCCACGCAGTCGCGCTCCAGCCACGTCCGCAGCAGACCCACAAAGCCCAGCGCGCCGAACGCATAGCTGTAATCGAACGTCACTTCGTCCTTCTTCATCATCAGCCATTCGCGGCGGAAGGCCTCCTGCACCACGTCGGACAGCTTTTTCAGGAACTTCATATCGCCGTTCTGTCCCAGCAGCACTTGGCACAGTTCCTTGTTCTCCTCCACCAAATGGAACAACTCCTTCAGCACGGGCAGTGTATGCGTAAGCACGGTTTCGCCCTTATGCGCGGCAATCAGCTGGTTCACCTGATTGAACAGCTCCTGCTCGATGCTGTCCAGCATGTCGAATATATCGCGGTAGTACAGGTAGAACGTGCCGCGGTTGACGTCCACCAAATCCGCCAGCTCTCGCACGGTAATGTCCTGCACCTGCTTTTCCTTCATCAGCTGAATCAGCCCGTGGGTAAGCAGCTTCTTCGTCCGGCGCACCCGGCGGTCTTCCTTCTTCTCCGGCTTAACCTGCATCGTATCCTTTTCTGTCATCATGGCGACCCCCTTGTTTTTCAACTCTTTCGCCAATTTTGTTGATTGTTTCCGCAATTGGCGTTTGTCCTGTTGTTTAATCAGCGTCCGAAAACAAATCTGATGATTGATTTTCGGTACACATGCTATTATACTATCCCTCGTTGAGAAAGTCAACACATTGTTCACTAAAAGTTATGGATTTCAGAAAAGGAGGAACTGTTGTGAACCGATTCGCAAGGTGGATTGTCAAGCACCGTGTTGCCGTCGTCATCATCTGTCTGCTGATGCTGATTCCGTCGGTGCTGGGCATGAACGCCACAAAGGTCAAGTATGACCTGCTGTATTATTTGCCGGAAGACCTTGACACGGTCAAGGGGCAGAACATCCTGATGGAAGAGTTCGGCAAGGGCGCGTTCTCCCTGTGCATCACGGAAGGGATGAGCGAAACCGACCAGCAGGCGCTGGAGGACGCTATCCGCGACGTGCCGCATGTGGATACGGTCATCGGCTATGCGTCCATCACCAAGGGCACGATTCCTTCCGAGATTCTGCCGGACGAATACCGGAACATCTTCGAGAAGGGCGACGCGCGGCTGATGGCGGTGTTCTTCGATGACACGTCGTCGGCGGAAGGGACGATGGAAGCCATTGCGCAGATTCGCAAAATTGCGGGTCAGCAGTGCTTCGTGTCCGGTCTGTCGGCGGTTGTGACCGATACCAAGCAGCTGGTGGAGGATCAGGAAGCCATCTACGTCGCCATCGCCGTTGCGCTGTGCTGCGTCGTGCTGATGCTGACGATGGACTCCATCCTCCTGCCGTTTATCTTCCTGCTGTGCATCGGCGTGAGCATCCTGTGGAACATGGGCACGAACTACTTCCTCGGTGAGATTTCCTACATCACCAAAGCAGTCGCCGCCGTGCTGCAATTGGGCGTGACGCTGGACTACTCCATCTTCCTGTGGCACAGCTACAAGGAAGAGCAGCAGTCCTGTTCGGACAAGGACGAAGCGATGGCGAGCGCCATCTGCAAGACCATTTCCTCCATCGTCGGCAGCAGCCTGACGACGGTCGCGGGCTTCGTCGCCATTTGCTTCATGAGCTTCACGCTCGGCCGTGACCTTGGCATCGTGATGAGCAAGGGCGTTATCCTCGGCGTACTGGGCACGGTCATCCTGCTGCCCTGCGTCATCCGCCTCCTTGACCGCGCGCTGGAAAAGACGTCGCACAAGCCGCTGCTGCCCAGCGTTGCGGGCATCAGCAAGTTCGTCACGAAGCACTACAAGGTGCTGTTCGTCATCCTGATTGTGCTGTGCATCCCGGCATTCTACGGCTACAATAACGTCGGCAAGTATTACGACATGTCCGCCTGCCTGCCGCAGGAGCTGGAAAGCGTGAAGGCGAACACGAAGCTGTCCGAAACCTTTGACGTGTCCACGAACCATCTTGTGCTGGTCGATGCGGACGTGCCGCAGAAGGACGTTGTCGCGATGACGGACGAAATGGCGGAAGTCGACGGTGTGAAGCAAGTGCTGTCGATTGACTCGCTGCTGGGCGCGGGTATCCCCGAAAGCATCGTGCCGGACGAAATCCTCAGCGAACTCAAGAGCGACGAATACCAGCTGATGCTGATTTCCTCGGAATACATTATTTCCTCCGACGCGGTGAATCGGCAAATTGATGAGCTGAACGAAATCCTCAAAAAGTACGACGAGGGCGGGATGCTCATCGGCGAAGCGCCCTGCACGAAAGACCTCATTTCCTGCACCGACCACGACTTCGAGGTCGTCAGCCTGATTTCCATTATCGCCATTTTCCTGATTATCGCGCTGGTGCTGCGCTCGATTTCCCTGCCGGTGATTCTGGTCGCCGTCATTGAAACCGCAATTGCCGCGAACCTGTGCATCCCCTACTACACGAACGTGACGCTGCCGTTCGTCGCGCCGATTCTGATTTCGACCATTCAGCTGGGTTCGACGGTGGACTACGCCATCCTGATGACGACGCGCTACTTGCAGAACCGCCGTGCGGGGTCTGACAAGCGCGAGGCCGTCAGCAAGGCGGTCGCGTCCTCCGCGCAGTCGATTCTCGTCAGCGGCATCGGCTTCTTCGCCGCGACGTTCGGCGTGGGGCTGTACTCCAATGTCGATATTATTTCCTCCATGTGCTCCCTGATGGCGCGCGGCGCGCTGTGCTCGGTGGTGGTCGTGCTGTTCCTGCTGCCGGCAGTGCTGCTGGTGCTGGACAAGGTGATTATCCACACGACGCTGAAAGTGAACGCGAAGAACTGATTATAAGTTGAAAGGATGGTAACTCCGATGAAAAAGCGTGCTTTTGCTCTTATCACTGCGCTTTGCATGACGCTGACCTGCTTTGCCAGCGCGGAAACCGTGAAACACGAGCGTGTTTATGCCGTGACGAATGCCGCCGGCGACGCGCTGACCGTCATTGACAACGTTCGCCTTGAAAACGGCGACGCTTTGACGGAAATCGACGACCGGACGCTGCTGACCGCGCTGGAAAACGTCGGCGGCACGGAAAAATTCACCCAGAGCGGCGAAACCGTGACGTGGAAAGCCGACGGAAACAGCATCATCTATCAGGGCACGTCGGACAAGGCGCTGAACGTGACCCCCGTCGTCCACATGACGCTGGACGGCAAGGAAGTCACCGCCGCGGACGTGAAAAACGCATCCGGCGAACTGGTGATGACCGTCTCCTACCGCGCCGAATCCCCCTTCCTCGCCGTGACGGTGATGCCGCTATCTGACGACGTGACCAGCGTGACCGTGGACAACGGCGCGGTGCTGACCGACGGCGCGCACAGCTTCCTGATGGGCTTCGGCGTTCCCGGCGCGGATGCGGATCTGGAACTGCCCGATTCCTTCACCATGACGGCGCATGTGGATCATGCCGACCTGAACTGGATGATGACGATTGCGACAGCGCAGCCCGTGAAGGTGCTGACCGACGCGCTCTCCGACCATGCGGCGGACGCGCACACCCTCGTCAGCGACCTGACGGCGGGGCTGAACGCGCTGGCGGACGGCTCGGAAATTCCCGAAAGCAACGAAGACATTCACGAACTGCTGACCGCGCTGAACACGCTCTTTGACGGCGCGGCGCAGCTCAAGGACGGCTCCATCACCCTGCTGAACGGCGTGAAGACGCTCAAAGACGGCTTGGATACGCTAAGCAGCAACAGCACTGCGCTCAACGACGGCGCGGCGCAGCTGTTTGCCGCTGTGCTGGATACCGCGAACACGCAGCTGGCCGCCGCGGGGCTGGATGCGCTGAGCATCGAAGTGCCGACGCTGACCGCCAGCAACTACGCAGCCGTGCTGGACGACCTGATTGCCCAGCTTGACCCCGCTGTCATTGACAAGACCATCGAGGATTTGGCAAAGGCACAGGTGCGCGAGGCCGTCATGGCGCAGGAGGACAAGGTTCGCGAGGCCGTGACCGAAGTGGTGCGCGGTCAGGTGCGGGACGCGGTTGTCGCGCAGGAAGAAACCATCCGCGCCGCTGTGACCGACGTAGTGAAGGAACAGGTGCGTCAGGCAGTTGCGGCACAGGAAGACACCATTCGCGCGGCAGTGACGCAGGCGGTTCAGGCGCAGGTGCAGGACGCGGTTCAAGCGCAGGAGGACACCATCCGCGCCGGCGTGACGCAGGCGGTTCAAGCGCAAGTGCTGGAGGGCGTGCTGGCGCAGGTGGGTCTCAATATGACGGCGCAGCAGTATCAGGACGCCGTCGCGGCGGGTCAGGTGCCGGACGCGCAGCAGAAGCAGATCAGCGCGGCGGTTGACCAGATGATGGCGTCCGATGACATCAAGGCGAAAGTCGAAGCGGCTGTGACCGAGCAGGAAAATCAGCTGGTCGCGCAGAACATGGCGTCCGACGACATCAAGGCGAAGATTGAATCCGCCGTCACCGAGCAAGAAAATCAGCTGATTGCCCAGAACATGGCATCGGGCGACATCAAGGCGAAGATTGAATCCGCCGTCGCCGAACAGGAAGAGAAGCTGGTGGAAGAAAACTTCGCATCCGCCGATGTGCAGGCGAAGCTGGAAGCCGCTGTGACCGAGCAGATTGACAAGCTGGTGGAAGAGAACTACGCCAGCGAGGACGTGCAGAACACCGTGGCGGAAAAGAAGGCGACCATTGCCGCGGCGGTGGATTCGCTCAAGCGCCTGAAGGAGCAGCTGGCATCCGTGGAGACGTTCGTGAACGGCCTGAAGGCGTACACCGACGGCGTGGCGCAGGCGGGCAACGGCGCGTCCCAGCTCTACGATGGCGCAAACACGCTGTCGGGCGGCATGACGGAGCTTTCCGACGGCTTGGCGGAACTCAAGGCGAAGCTGACCGAAGAAGGGCTCGACCTGCTGAGCGGCGACGTGCAGAAGGCGCTTGACCTCTTCGACAACCTCGAAAGCCAGATGGCGAATGTGCCGAGCTTCGACCTCGTGGCGGACGGCATGGCGCATGACATGCTGCTGATTATCCGCACGGACTTGCAGAAATAAGCGCAAAGAAAAGGAACCCGTTTCCCCTGCTGAAAAGTGAGGATTCGGGTTCCTTTTTTGTGTGCGGATTAGCTTTCCGTGGATTCTTCCTCGGCTTCCGTGTTCTCGCGAATTGCGTGGGTGTCCTCCACCAGCTGACCGAACGCATAGAGGACGAGCGAGCCAATCCACGAGACCAGCACACCGACGATGATGGTCACAATGCTCACTAACACGCCGGCTGCGCTGCTTGCTGTCACATACGAGCCGGTCAGCTGGTGCGTCATGGACAAGCTGCCAATGAGATCAATCCCCTTGATGGTCCAGAAGACGATGCCAATCCACCAGAACGCTTTCGCCAGCTTCTGAATCTTGTGACCGATGTCGTTAAACATACAGTTTTCCCCCCCCTTCCGCGCTTTTTCGTTGCTGGTTCGTAATATCAGTATATGTATCTGCCTGTTTTTTGTCAAGTAAAAAAACAGCGTCCACAGGTGCAGGCTGTGGACGCAGGAAGGGAGAGTAAGTTGTGTATCAGGCTTTTGTGCAGTAATCCTTGTACCACAGGAACGCGGGCTGGTAGGTGATGGCGGATTCCTCGCAGTCCATGCAGAAGCGGCGAATCGCCTTCTTCTGCGCCGCCGTGATAGGCAGCGTCTGCGCCGTCCGTGCGCCTTGAATCACCCACCGTGCCTCCACCGCATCCGACGCTTCCAGCAGCATCTTCATGCCGACTTTCCCCAGCGGAATCGCCATCGTTTCCAGAAAGCCGCCGTCCGTGTCGCCGCGCTTGGTGTACTGCTGCACGTTGTCGGGCAGAATCGCGTACGTCGTATCCCCCGTGCGCAGCTCCATCCGGCGCACCTGAAACAGCATTCCCTCGCTGTACACGGACAGCATCACCCGCGGAAGCGCCTCAATTTCGCCGCCGCGCGGACGAATGCGCACGTCCAGCGACAGCACCACGCTGCCGTCGTCGCTCGTCACCTCGCACTGTTCCGCTTCATAGCAACGCTCATTGCGGCGGAAGTTTTCGGCATAGGTGTAGCCCGTGTGGTCGAAAGCGGACAAGTTCAGCGGCGGCGCTTCGTTCGGGAAGCGCTGGTAGAAGGATACGATGGTGGGCATGGTGAAAGCCTCCTTGGGGGTATTTTTTGTTAGATGCGACCAGCATTGTCCGCGAAGCATTTCGCGATGATTTCCAGCAATTCAACCGTGCGATATGTGCCATTCACTGCTTGCTGAACGGCACTGTCACAACTGTAATTGTTCAAGCGGTAACTGCTCATCACAGAAGAAATGTCCGATGTATATTTTCCCTTGGTATCGACTTCTTTTGCGATAATTTCCAGCAATTCAACCGTGCGGTATGTACCATTTGCAACCTGCTGTGGTGCGCCGCTGCAGCTGTAATTGTTTAAGCGGTAGCTGCTCATGATGGAGGAAATATCGCTGGTGTACTTGCCATTCGCATCAAGTTCCTTTGCGATAATTTCCAGCATTTCCACCATGCGGTAGGCACCATTCGCCTGCTGCTGCGGTGCGCCATTGCAGCTATAATTGTTCAGGCGATAGCTACTCATGACCGACGAAATATCACTGGTGTACTTGTTATTCTTGTCAAGCGCCTTTGCAATAATTTCCAGTATTTCCACTGAGCGATAGAATCCGTTGACCGCCTGCTGAACCGCGCTTTCACAGCTGTAATTGCTCAGCCGATAGTTGCTCATGACAGATGAAATATCCGTTGTATACTTGTTTCCCGTGTCAACCTCTTTTGCAATGATCTCCAGCATTTCGACGGTGCGGTATGTCCCGTTGACCTTTTGCTGCGGCGCGCTTTCGCAGCTGTAATTGTTCAGCCGATAACTGCTCATAACCGACGAAATGTCACTGCTGTAATCTGCAAAAGCTGTAGTCGTCAGAAGTGCCAGCAGAAGGATGCAGCTAATGAAAACTGTACTTATTTTTTTCATGGTGTTTCCTCTTTTCGAGTGTTGCGTTTTATTCGCTCAGGCTCTCCTGAACGAGTGTTTTCCCTTTCCTTATCCGTCGATTTCTTCCTCCACGCCCAGACAGACGTCATATCTGTTGAAGCGCAGGGCGATTTGGTAACGTTCGCTCACCCAGCGGCGGATGGTGTCCTCCCCGCACGGGGTGATGCTCGTCGGTGCGGCCTTCGCAATCTGTTGAACCTCCCAGTACGTCAGGCCGCGGTAAACAGGTACGCTTCTCATCCGCTGGCAGAGGCTTGTCTGCGTTCCGCTCAGCGCGGTCAGCAGCAGTGCGATGCCCACCAGCAGCCATCCCCAGTACGTCATGTTCCTCCCTTCTTTGTCGCTTGGTTCTGTCTGCATTGTAGCGCCGCCCCCCCAAATGTCACGCTCACGATGTTTACATTCGCCCGATATCGCGCTCAAAACGTGTACATTTGCCTTATATCGCGCTTTTTTCCGCCAAAACGCAAAAAAATCGCCCCCGAAGGGACGATTTTTGCGAACATTTGTTCAGTTTTCTGATTCTGGCGGAAACTCGTGAATCAGGTCAATGCTGATAGAAAATTTCAGCTCGTGACCGTTCGCATCCGTGCCGGAGATGATAAACACGCCGCGATCGACATTCTGTCTGTCTGTTCCGTAGTACAAATCCAGCGGCGTTTCGCCCTTGACGAGCGCGTCGCTCTCCATCCAGTTGCGCATGTAATTGTAATCAACAGCAGGCGACGAACCATTTAGTTTATCTCCCACATACCATTTTGCCTGCGCATAGGTCGGCGTGAAGGGTACGTCGCTGACGTTCGTGCTGTAAAAGTGAATCTGCCAGCCGACAAACCCGCCGTCTTCTTTCATCATGTACGCATTTTCCGGCGGATAGGACAGTTCGATTTGCGCCTGCGCCTTGGGCAGCATCGGCAGCACAATGCCGACAACCGCCGCCACGATGATGACGACCGCCGCGCAGATGACCGCGATTCGCTTGCGCTGACTGGGCTGCTTCGGCTGCTCCGGCGGATTAACAAACCGACCGTCGGTTTGTTCCTGCGTTTCCTGTACCGGCTCCTGCACCGTCGGTACGGCTTCAGGCGGCTGGACTGCCGTGTCTTCCGCCGCTTCATCCGCCAGAAAGTTCACATCCAGCACCTTCGACAGCTGCGCCGCCGTCGCCACGTCCGGCATGGCGCGCCCGTTCTCCCAGTGCGACACCGTCTGCCGCGACACGTTGACCAGCTGCGCCAGTGTGTCCTGCGTCATGCCCTTTGTCTTGCGTGCCTGCATGATTTTATCGCCTATGTTTTCCATATTTTGCCCCCCCCCACAAAAACAAGCAACATATCATTATTATAACGATAATTGTCGCCTGTGTCAACAAAAAAAGACCCGATTTCCGCAGAAATCAAGCCTTGCAAACGATTTTTTATCGCGGCAGACGGGCAGAAATACAGTTTTTATTCGCCCATCATCCTGTGCAGCAAATCCTGATACGCCTGCTCAACGCCGCCCAAATCACGGCGGAAGCGGTCGAGGTCCATCGGCTCATGCGTCCGGGCATCCCAGAAGCGCGCGGAATCAGGGCTGATTTCATCCGCAACGAGCAGTTGACCGTGGTAGCGCCCGAACTCCAGCTTAAAATCCACCAGTTCCACGCCGATTTCCGACGTGAAATCCGACAGAATTTGGTTGATTTTCCGTGCCGTCTCGATGACGTAGTTCATTTCCTCGCGCGTCGCAAGATGCAGCGCCTCAACATGCGTGATGTTGATGAGCGGGTAGTCCATCTCGCTGCCCTTCAGTTCCAGCTCGATGACGGTCGTGTCCAGCTTCGTGCCAGTCGGCAGACCGATGCGCTTCGCCAGCGACCCCGCCACGCGGTTGCGCACCTTCACGGATACCGGCAGAATCTGACATCGCTTGACAAGGCTCTGCCGCGCGTCCAGCCGTCGCAGGTAGTGCGTCGGGATGCCGTTTTCTTCCAGCATTTTGAAGAACTGTTCGCTAATCGCGTTGTTGACTTCGCCCTTGCCCAGAATCCGCCCGCGCTTCAGCCCATGAAACGCCATTGCCTCATCCTTGAAGTACACGATTGCCTGATCCGGATCGTCGGTTGCGTAAACGCGTTTGCCTTTTCCTTCCGTCAGCAGCTTGCCCAGTTCCATCGCGCCAGCGCCCCTTTCATTGCGTACAGACTCCTCTGCGGGTAGGGTTTATTGTACCATTTTTCGCCCCGCAGGACAAGGGAATTTCCGCAGCTTGCAAAAGTTTGTCGGTTTTTCACGAAAGTCAAGGATTTTTATCCGCACTGAAACACACCATCAGCAGCCCTTCGCGGAAGGTGACCTCCGCCATGTCCGCCGTGAACTCGTTGCTGCACCCCAGCGGATAGCGGTACGTCAGCGTCGCGCGGGTGAGCGTCCATTTCGCGCCCGTCAGCGTCACATCCCGCACTTCCGGTGAATACGCCAGCAGCGACAGCTTTCGCCCCGGCATTTTCGGCAGATGATGCGTGCCCGGCGCAAGAATCGTCGCGCGATTCTGCCCATCCACCAGCCACGCGCGTTCGCCGCGCAGGGCGCAGTCCGCCGCGCATTGCAGGCAAGATAGCGTGTGGTCGAAGCGCCCGCCAATCGCCCCCGCGAGGATAAACTCAGTGTACCCGCGTTTGCGCCCTTCATGCAGGCAGACGACCAAATCCGTATCATCTTTTTCCGTCGGCAAGGTCAGCGTGGGCACATCCGGGCGCATTGCAGGCGGCATGGAGTCAAAATCCCCCACGACGAGCTGCGGCGTCAGCCCGAATTGCCGCGCGCGCGCCCAGCCGCCATCCGCGCAAATCAGGAAATCCCCCGGCTGCGGCGCAATCCACGGCAGCTCTTCGCCCGCATACAGCGGCGTCAGGATGATGCAGCGCGGCATAGCAATTCTCCTCGCTTTGATGATGGTTTTCATTGCCCCTCGTCGCTTCGAGAAGCCAAAATCCCCCTCAATATAATAAGAAAGCAGGAGACAAGCAGTATCCCACTTGCCTCCTGCTGCGGGGCGAAATCAGAAATTCCGCAATTACTCCTGCACGGGCGCTTCTTCCGCGTCCACGGGAGCTTCCTCGCCCATCGCCTCGTCGTCGAAGGAGAATTCGTCTTCGGCGGCCTGACGGATGGACAGGGAGATGCGTTTCTTCTCGGTGTCAACGCTCAGCACCTTCACGCGGACAATCTGACCTTCCTGCACGGCGTCAGTGACCTTCGCGACGCGGTTCTGCGCGCACTGGGAGATGTGCACCAGGCCATCCAGACCGGGCTGGAGTTCAACGAACGCGCCGAAGTCCGCAATACGGACAACCTTGCCTTCGACGATGCAGCCTTCCGGATAGCGCTCGGCGGCGTTATCCCACGGACGGGGCTGGAGCTGCTTGTAGCCAAGCTGGATGCGTTCACGTTCGCGGTCGAGGGACAGAATCTTCACGTCAACTTCCTGACCGGGCTTGACGACCTCGGACGGATGGTTGATGTGGCCCCAGGACAGATCCGTGATGTGGATCAGGCCGTCCACACCGCCGACATCGACGAACGCGCCGAACTGGGTCAGGCGGCGAACGACGCCGTGGATGATAGCGCCCTCTTCAAGGTTCTCCCAAGCAGCCTTCTTGCGGGCAGCGGTCTGCTCAGCAATGACAGCCTTGCGGGAAGCCACGATGCGCTTCTTCTGCTTGTCCACTTCGATGATCTTGAGTTCCATTTCCTTGCCAACGAACTCTTCAATCTTGTCAACATAGTGCTGCGCGAGCTGGGAGGCGGGCACGAAAGCACGCACGCCCTCAACATCAGCAATCAGGCCGCCCTTGACGGCTTCCTTGCCAACGCCCTTGACATACTCGCCCGCGTCGTACTTGGCGACGAGCGCTTCCCACGCCTTGCGGTTGACGATGTTGCGCTGGGACAGAACGACATTGCCTTCGCCATCGTTCACTTTGACGATCTCAGCTTCCAGTTCGTCACCTTCTTTGACGTCCTGCTGGGTCAGGTCGGAGCGCTTGATGATGCCATCGGCCTTGTAGCCAATGTTCACATACACTTCGTCCGGGGTCACCTGCACAACTTTGCCGGTCACCGTCTGTCCAGCCTTGATGCGCGTCATCGTGGCCACGATGGCGTCCATGGTGAAGTCAGAGGACTGAGCCATGTTTTCGTTTTCGGTCATATGGGTTGCAACCTCCTCTAATGAGCCATCCGGTGTGGAAGCACCGGCGGTTATTCCAATTTTATCGGAATGAATATTTGCAAAGGCAGGCGGAATTTCCGCCGCGCACTCTACCAAAATTGTTCGGGGGCAAAGCGCCTTGCACGCCTCAAAGAGCTTGTGCGTATTCGCACTGGTGCGGCCGCCGACGACAATCATAGCGTCGGATGCTGCGGCAAGCTTCTTGGCTTCCCGCTGGCGCACCGCGGTGGCGTTGCAGATGGTGTTATGCTCCTTCAAATGCTGGACACGCCCGCGCAGAACGGCGACAATCGCCTCCCAGCGTTCCGGGGGGAAGGTCGTCTGCACGGCGGCTGCCGCCTGATCCATTTCGGGCAGCTGCGCCGCTTCCTCCGCCGTCGCCACGACGTAAACCTTGCCGCGCGCCCAGCCGCATGTTCCCTTGACCTCCGGGTGTTCCCGTTCGCCCACCATAATCAGCGGGCAATCCTCGCTCGTATCCTCCGCGACGACGCGGTGGAGCTTGTTGACGAAGGGGCAGGTCAGGTCAACCACCTTGCAGCCGGCATTTTCCAGCTGCCTGATGACCTCCGGCGCAACGCCGTGACTGCGGATGAGCACCTGCCGACCCGCTGCTTCCTCGGCGGAAGCGACCGGCGGAATCCCGCGCTGACGAAGCATGTCCACGACCGTCGGGTTGTGGATCAGTTCCCCCAGCGTACAAGAGGGCACGCCGCTGTCCGCCACCTGCACGGCGCTTTCGACCGCGCGGCGGACGCCCATGCAGAACCCCGCATGAGCCGCGATTTCAATCGGCATTTCCCGTTTGCATCCTTTCCAGCATGGTCAGACCATTTTCTGACCTCTATATTGATTCTACATATCTTCTGATTTTCCTGCTTCCTTCGCATTTTTTTTTGAAAAAATTTTCTGTTCGCGAAAAAAGCGCGCAAAATCAGGATTTTCCGCAGATTTTGGTGTTCACGCCTCCGGGTGTGCCGTCAGCGCGCGGTAGGTTTCGGTGATGCGGGCGAGCAGCTCCTCGCAGGTGTCGCGGTTCACGCCGCGCTCGCGCAGGTCGTCCATCGCAATCGGGTCGCCGACGCGCACGTCCAGACGGCGGAACAGGCGCGGCTTGCCGCCGATGTACAGGGGAATCATCGGCACGCCGCTGCGCAGGGCAATCAGCGCCACGCCGGACTCAACGTGCTCCATAATCCCCTCTTTGTGGCGCGTGCCTTCGGGGAAAATGCCCAGCACGCCGCCCGCCTTCGTCACCCGCAGACAGGCGCGCATCGCCTCCATGTCGCTGTGGTGGCGGTCAACGGGAATCATGTGCAGGTGCATCAGCAGCTTTCCGACCACGGGCGCTTTCGCCAGCTCGATTTTCCCCAGGAAGTTCACTTCGTAGCGGCGAATCAGCATCGCGGCAATAATCGGGTCTGCGAAGGACGTGTGATTCGCGATGACGATGTATGGCGCGTCGAGATTCAGCTTCTCCCTGCCCGTGCAGTGCATAAAGCAGAACAGGTGGAAGTAAAGCCAAAAAATCCCGCGTGCAATCGTATAGATGATGCCCTTTTTGCCCGGAACAGCCATGTGATGCTGGAAATTCTTCTTTTCCGGCTTCTTCTCCTGCTTTTCCGGCTGATTCTGCTCGCTCATGCCCATGCGCCCCCCGTCTTGTCCGCGACGATGCGCAGAATCGCCTCGACCACCTCGTCAAACGTCAGGTTCGTCGAATCGACCGTCACGGCGTCCTCTGCCGCGCGGAGCGGGTCAACAGCGCGGTGCGTGTCCTGTTCGTCGCGGGCGCGCAGATCGCGCAGCACATCGTCGAAATTCGCGTCCATGCCCTTATTGACCATCTCTTGATAGCGGCGGCGGGCGCGTTCCTCGGCGCTGGCAGTCAGGAAGATTTTGACGGGCGCGTTCATCAGCACACGCGTGCCAATATCGCGGCCATCCACCAGCATGGGCGTTTCCTGCGCAAGGCGGCGCTGGAGCGCGACCATTGCCGCGCGCACGCCCGCGTACTTAGCGACGGTGGACGCCGCCATGCTGACCTCCGGCGTGCGGATGAAACCCGTCACGTCGCGGCCATCCACGAGGGTATGCTGACCATCCGCCGCGTGACCGACCGTCATTGACAGTGACTGGCACAGCGCCGTAACCGCCTGTTCGTCCTGCACGGGAACGCCCTTCTCCAGCGCGGTCAGGCCGATGGCGCGGTACATCGCGCCGGTGTCGAGGTGGAGGATGCCCAGCCGCTTGGCGACGGCGTCCGCAATGCTTGATTTTCCTGCGCCGACAGGGCCGTCCATGGCAATATTCAGCACCATGAGGAATGTCTCCTTTTGTTTGCTTTCTATATAATACTTTTTATGTGAATCTGCTGCTTGCAGGGGATTTCGCTCCTGCGGGAGCGCAAGGGAACTTTGCGGTCGCTCCCTTAAACCCATTCGGTCAAATCGCCCGGTGTCCCATGCCGACGACGACCTCGTTGAGGTGCACCAAGCCCACGGTAAAGAACACCGCCACCGCCACATGCTCGCCGGAGCGGGCGACGCCGATTTTGCCGCCGACGGAAAAGCCCATCGCTTTCTCGCTGACTTGGCACACCGCGTCGTGCGCTGCCCCAGCAACTGCGCCCTCCTCGCGGTGCGTATCACTGATGACGCCCTCGCGCTTGGCGGCGACCACGGCACGCTCAATCATCTTCATCATCGAATCCACGAATGTGCCGCCGAAGTCCGATGCCGCGCCGACAATATCCTTTTCGGTCAGCGACGCCTTCAGCTCGGTTTCTTCCTCGCGTGTCGCCGTCATCGCCAGCTGAATCGCCGCACGAGCCACCGCGCGGCTGTCCCCGATGATTTCCAGCATTTCCTTCGCTCCTTTCATCCGGCATACCTGTTTATTATACATGATTTTCCCCTTTCCTGCAAGCGATTTTCCTGATTTTTCAGCAGATTAGCCCGCAAACCCACGCGCACGTCAGGTAGGACAGCAGCGACACGCCCAGCGCGCCCGGCAGCTTTTTCACGCCCGCCGCGCCGAGATAGACGCTCATCGTGTAGAAAATCGTCTCGCTTGACCCCATCAGCACCGACGCGATTCGCCCAACGCGGCTGTCCGCGCCGTACTGCGCGAAAATCTCCTGCAGCGCCGCCAAACTGCCCGACCCGGTCATCGGGCGGAGGATGAGCATCGGCGCAACCTCCTGCGGCAGGTTCAATATTGCCGTCAGGGGCGATAGCAGGCGTACAAGAAGCGCCGTCAGCCCGGAGGCGTTCATCAAGGAAAGCATGAGCAGCATCCCCGTCAGCGCGGGCAGAAGCTGCCACGCGGCGTCCATTCCTTTCTTCGCGCCGGAAAGGAACGCGCCGTAGACCTCAACGCCCGCGCATTTGCCGCGCAGAAGAATCAGCAGAACGGTCAGGATGAGGGTGACAGCGGCGGCTTTCTCCATGCGGATTCGCTCCTTTTTGGCGGATTTTGTCGTACACGCCCAGCAGAATGACCCCAGCTGCCGTCGCGGCGGCGGACGAAATCAGCATAGCGCCCCAAATGTCCGCCGGATGCTGTGCGCCTGCCGCCTGACGAAGCGTCAGCACCGTCGTCGGCAGCACCTGCAGGCCGGAATTGTTGAGCACCAGCAACAGCGCCAGCACGCGCAGTCCCGGCTCGCCGTGTGCCGCCAATTGCTTCGCTGCGGACACACCCGGCGGCGTGGCGGCATTCCCCAGACCGAGGACGTTCGCCGCCAGATTCATGCCGATTGCCTCCCAGCAATCAGCGTCCGGAAGCGCGCGGCTGTGTCTTCCGAATAATTTTCGGATAAGCAGCCCAAGTTTCGCCACGTCGCCCGTGCGCAGAAGCACTTCCATCAAGCCACTCCAGAGCGTCATCGTTCCCAGCAGCGTCAACATCAGCGAAACGCCGCTTTCCGCCGAGTTCAGCAGTGCCGACGCCGCTGAAGGCGCACGGTTTGTGAGCAGTGCCAGTATCAGCGACAGCGTTGTCAGGATGAAAAATACCCTGCCCATAAATACTTCTCCTTTCAGAAGCAATTTAGCACGGATGTTATACCCATTTTGTGCATATCTGTATATTGTCTGCGCGCCAAACTACGGAACTTTTCAAGCGTATCTCGAAATTTTTTTCTTGAAAATAGCAAGAAAAAACTTATAATTCATGAAAACCCCTTGACAAACGTTAGAAAAAAATGTAGAATGACAATGCAATATGTGGAATCGTCCTGCGCTGTGCAGGAGTGCCGGACAATCCCTCATGGCAATATTACCGCTATCGAACGGAAGGGAGAAATTACTATGAAGTCTACCGGTGTTGTGCGTCAGTTGGATACCCTTGGTCGGATCGTCCTGCCCATCGAGCTTCGTCGCACGATGGACATTGGCGTGAAGGACATGCTGGAAATTTTCGTCGAAGGTGACGAAATCATCCTCAAGAAGTATCATCCGAGCTGCATTTTCTGCTCTGATGCCCGTGACGTCGTTCCCTACAAGGGCAAGCTCGTCTGCAAGAGCTGCCTGGCAGAACTGCGGAACGCGCAGGACTAATCAGCAGAAGCAGGATGGGCGGAAGCATGGCAACGTGCCCATCCCCCAGCGGACTGCACTGAGTGGTGCAGCCCGTTTTTTCTATGCGGATTTTTCTCCGCTCATGCGAAAAGCACTTGCCATTTTCCTGCTGATGGCGTATAATATTCTTGCAGCCTTTTCTATATTGGTTGCTTTTATCAACAAAATGACCAAAGGAAGGATACCCATTATGCTCAAAATCTACAAGGAGGATTTCACTGTTCGCTCCTACCAGACCGATTTGAACGCCCGCATGAAGCCCAGCGCAATTCTGGAAGTGATGCAGGAAGCCGCCGGACAGCACTCCGAGCTCCTTGGTCTGGGGCGCAGTGCCCTGCTGGCAAAGAACACCGCGTGGGTGCTCACGCGCGTGGAGGTCGATATGGATCGCTATCCGGCGTTCGAGGAGACGTTCTCCGTCGAGACGTTCCCGATGCCCGTGCGCCGCTGCTTCTTCCCGCGTTACTTTATTTTCCGCGACAGCAATGGCATCGAAATCGGACGCGCCGCGACGCTGTGGGTGCTGCTTGACCTCGGCACACGCAGCATGACGAAGCTCGACGTGGTGAAGGCGCTGATGCCGACAACTCCGACCTGCTCGCGCCGCTGGGTTTGCCCGCCGCCGTGACCGAGGTGTCCGGCACGCTGCAAACCGAAATGCGCCAGCCGCGCTACACCGATTTGGATTTCAACGGTCACGTCAACAACACGCGCTATCTGGACTGGTGCTGCGACGCGCTGGGGATTGACACCATGCGCGGCGCGTACCTGAAGCACTTCGCGGTCAATTTCGACGCGGAAGTAATGCCGATGCAGCAGATTCGGACGGAGCTGCGCCGGCTGGGCGACGATTTCTCCTACTGCGGCTTCGAGGGCGACAAGCGGCACTTTGATGTCGGCGGGCTGCTCGCGCGGCAGAATTAAGCTACGTTTTCTCGGTGTCGCGAATTTCCCCACACTTTCCCATCTTGAAAAGAAGGCGTCGGTTCTCATGACCGGCTCCTTCTTTTTTGGTTCTTCACGGAATCTTGGGGGAAGAGCAGCTTGGGGGCGCGTCTGCGGACGCG
>OMCM01000655.1_pt1 | contig 22088 bp, 20 predicted proteins | sample 1645021 | NCBI WGS metagenome assembly OMCM01 (sample SAMEA103958142, study PRJEB25191) | human gut metagenome | biome: human-associated habitat [ENVO:00009003]; feature: intestine environment [ENVO:2100002]; material: feces | place: Germany | collected 2013/2015
GAAGTCTGCCATCGGCATCGGCGGACTTCTCTGCGAGGGCATCGGCGACACGATGCGCGTTTCGCTGACCGCCGACCCGGTGGAGGAGGTCTATGCCGCCAAGCGCATTCTGCGCGCCTGCGGGCTGCGAAGAAGCGGCGTGAATCTGATCTCCTGCCCGACCTGCGGGCGCACGGCTTACGATATGATCCCGCTGGCCGAGGAGCTGGAGCGCCGGCTGGAGGACTGCGACAAGCCCATCACCGTCGCGGTCATGGGCTGCGTGGTCAACGGCCCCGGCGAGGCGAGCGCGGCGGACATCGGCGTCGCGGGCGGCAAGGGCGAGGGCCTTATTTTCCGTCATGGCGAGGTATTGTACAAGGTAGCGCAGGAAAAGCTGCTGGACGCCCTGCTTGAAGAGATCGAGAAACTGTAAGAGAGAAGCGAAAAAATGGCACAAAGGATACCTTTTTTTGAATTATTTGAGGGCTTTGCGCCGCCCATCGGACTGCGTGTGCTGCTCACCGACGCCCGCGTGACCGACGTCACCGTGGAGCAGGAGAGCCGCATGATGGCGCTTGCGCTGACGGTGCTGCAGGAGATCACGGATTCCGAGCGCACCCTGCTCGAGCAGCTTTTGGCGGACCGCTTCGCGCTCAACGGCGTGCGGATCTCGCTGACGCAGGGCGGCTTTCCCAAGCAGGAGCCGCGGCCCTCGAACGCGGGCGGCGGCGCGAGGAAGGAGTCAAGCGCCGGCAAGATCATCATGGGCCGCGAGATCAAGGGGCATCCCATGCCGATGAGCGAGCTGAACCCCAAGGCGGGAAACGTCGTGGTCGAGGGCAAGGTCTTCAAGTGCGAGTTCCGTGAGCTGCGCCAGCCGGGTATGTGGCTGGCGCTCATCGAGATGACCGACTACGAGGGCTCGGTCATCGTGCGCAAGCGGATGCTGGAGAAGGACGTCGCGCCGCTGCGCGACCGCGTTTCGACCGGTATGTGGCTGCGCGTCGCGGGCACGATGGAGCTGACCTACGACGGTCACGATATGCAGCTCAACCCGCGCGACGTGACCGAGATCACGCACGAGCCGCGCATGGACACCGCAGAGGTCAAGCGCGTGGAGCTGCACCTGCATACGCGAATGTCCAACATGGACGCGCTGACCGACATCGGCAGCGTCGTCAAGCTCGCCGCCAAGTGGGGGATGCCCGCCATCGCCATCACCGACCACGGTGTAGCACAGTCCTTTCCGGATGCCTGGCACGCCGGTGAGGGTAAAATAAAAATACTTTACGGCTGCGAGGGCTATTTTGTCAACAACATTGACGACCGCATCGCCATTCATGGGCATCAGGACATCGGTTTTTCCGATGAGATCGTCTGCTTCGACATTGAAACGACCGGCCTCAAGGTCACGCAGGAGGCCATCACGGAGATCGGCGCGGTGCGGCTCAGGAACGGCGAGATCGTTGAGACCTTCCAGACCTTTGTGGACCCCGAGCGCCGGCTGACGCCGGAGATTATCGGTCTGACCGGTATCACGGACGAGATGCTGCGCGGCGCGCCAAAGCTCAAGGACGCGCTGACGGCGTTCCTCGCTTTCGCGGGTGACGCGCCGCTTGCGGCACACAACGCGGAATTTGATATCAGCTTTATCCGCGCGGGCTGCCGGAAGTGCAGCATTCCGTTCGAGCCGACCTATATTGATACGCTCATTCTGGCGCAGAATCTGCTGCCAGGCTTGGGCAAGTATAAGCTGGACATCGTGGCGGAGCATTTGCAGCTCCCGCAGTTCAACCACCACCGCGCGTCGGACGACGCCGTGCCGGTCGCGCAGATGCTGACAAAATTTTTCCCCATGCTTGAAGAACGGGGCGTGACGCGCCTGCAGCAGATCAACAACGAAATGCTCAAACTGCGCCCGCTGGGAAGCAAATCCAATCGCTTCCCGAAGCACATCATTCTGCTGGCCAAGAACAAGGCGGGCCTGAAGAATCTTTACCAGCTCATTTCACTATCCAACCTCAAGTATTTCAAGCGTGTGCCCATCATCCCGAAGAGCGAGCTGATCGCGCACCGCGAGGGACTTATCATCGGCTCGGCCTGCGAGGCGGGCGAGCTGTTCCGTGCGGTCGCGGACCACAAGGACTGGGAGGAGCTCAAGCGCATCGCGTCCTTCTACGATTATCTCGAGATCCAGCCCATCTGCAACAATCGCTTCATGCTGCGCGAGGGTGCGGCTAGGAGCGAGGAGGAGCTGCGCGACTTCAATCGCACCATCGTCCGGCTCGGCGAAGAGCTGGGCAAGCGGGTTGTCGCCACCGGCGACGTGCATTTTCAGGAGCCGGAGGACGAGGTCTACCGCCATATCCTGCTGGCCTCCAAGAAATTCCCCGACGCGAACGCGCCGCTGCCCATCTACTTCCGCACAACGGACGAGATGCTCCGTGAATTTGAGTATCTCGGCAAGGAAAAGGCCTACGAGGTGGTCGTGACCAACACGCGCGCCATTGCGGATCAGATCGAGAACATCGAGCTGCTGCCCAAGGGCAAGCTCTTCCCGCCGCGCCTGGAAAATTCCCGAGAGGATCTGAACCGCCTCGTCTGGGACAAGGTGCACGAGCTTTACGGCGACGAGCCGCCGAAGCTCATCAAGGACCGTCTGGACATTGAGCTGGGCGGCATTCTCGGCAAGTACGACGTGGTGTATATGTCGGCGCAGAAGCTCGTCCAGCGCTCGCTGGAGTGCGGCTATCTGGTCGGCTCGCGAGGGTCGGTCGGCTCGTCGCTCGTCGCCTATATGTCGGGCATCACCGAGGTCAACTCGCTCCCGCCGCACTACCGCTGCCCGAAGTGCAGACACAGCGAGTTCATCACCGATGGCAGCTACGGCTGCGGCGCAGATATGCCGGATAAGAACTGCCCGGAATGCGGCACGAAGTACGTCAAGGACGGCTTTGACATTCCGTTTGAGACCTTCCTCGGCTTCGGCGGCGGCAAGGTGCCGGATATTGACCTGAACTTCTCGGGTGAGTATCAGGCGCGGGCGCACCGCCACGCCATCGAAATGTTCGGCGAAACGCAGGTGTTCCGCGCGGGCACCATCGGCACGCTGGCGGAAAAGACCGCCTTCGGCTTTGTCAAGAAATATCTGGAGGAAAACGGCATCCAGTCGGGCGCGGCGGAGATCGACCGCCTGACGGCGGGCTGCGTCGGCGTGCGCCGCACGACGGGCCAGCACCCCGGCGGCTTGGTCGTCGTGCCGGACGATCTGGAGATCGAGGATTTCTGCCCCGTGCAGCACCCGGCCGACGCGGAGGACAGCGACACCATAACCACGCACTTTGAATATCACTGCATGGAGGATAACCTCCTCAAGCTCGATATGCTCGGACACGATGACCCGACGATGATCCGTATGCTCGAGGATCTCACCGGCGTGAACGCCCGCACGATCCCGCTCGACGATCCGGATACGATGAGCATTTTCACCTCGTCGAAGGTGCTGGGCTTTGAGAACGACGACCTGCTCGGCCCGACCGGCGCGGTCGCCATTCCCGAGTTCAACACGCGCTTCACGCGCCAGATGCTCATTGACACGCAGCCGAAGGACTTCAACACCCTCGTGCGTCTTTCCGGCTTCTCGCACGGCACGGACGTGTGGCTCGGCAACGCGCGCGAGCTGATCGTCAGCGGCACAGCAAGCGTTCTGGAGACGGTCGGCTGCCGCGACGACATCATGCTCTACCTCATTTCCATGGGGCTTGACCCGAAGATGAGCTTCAAGATCATGGAGGCCGTGCGGAAGGGCAAGGTCAAAAAGGGTGGCTTTCAGGACGGCTGGGTAGAGGCGATGCAGGAGCACGATGTGCCGGAATGGTACATCGAGTCGCTCGCCAAGATCGGCTATCTGTTTCCGAAGGCGCATGCGGTCGCATATGTTATGATGGCGTTCCGCATCGCGTGGTTCAAGGTGCATGAGCCGCTGGCGTTCTACGCGACCTTCTTCACCGTGCGCGCGAAGGCGTTCGACGCGGAATACTGCTGCGCGGGACTGGACGCGGTCAAGCGGAAGATCCGCGAGATCGAGAACAACAAGGACGCGTCGGCGGTCGAGCAGGATCTGATGACCACGCTCGAGGTCTGCTACGAGTTCTATCGTCGCGGCTTTCACTTTGACACCATCGACATCTACCGCTCCGACGCGACAAAGTTCACCGTCACCGAAGGCGGCCTCCTGCCGCCGTTCATCTCCGTCCACGGACTCGGCGAGGCCGCGGCGCTGGACACGGTGGAAAAGCGCAGGGGCAAGGAGTTCATCTCGGTCGAGGAGTTCTCCATGTGCTGCAATAAGCTCTCCAAGACGCACATCGAGCAGCTGCGCGCCCTCGGCGCGTTTGCCGGCATGGCGGACACCAGCCAGCTCACGCTGTTCGGATAAATAGGGGGAGGGGAAGATGGAGAAGTATCCCTGCCCATGCTGCGGATATTTGACCTATCCGGTGCCGCGGGAGGATGCGATTGCCTATATCTGCCCTGTCTGCTTTTGGGAGAACGATGTGTTTGTTACATCGGACGATGAACCGAGCGACGAAAATCACGGCATCTCACTCCGCACGGCGCAGGAAAATTACCGCAGCTTCGGCGCCTGTGCGCGCACGATGCTCCGCTATGTCAGAGAGCCGAAGCCGGAGGAAATTCCACAATAGAAAAACGCAGGACCTGCACTTGGCAGGCCCTGCGTTTTTTCATGCAGCAATGCAAAAGATGTGTTACAGCCCCAGCTCTACGGCGCGGCGCAGGCGCACCTTGCCGTCCAGCGCGGCGTCGATGGTCTGAATCAGCGCCTCGCGGTCACGGTTGAGCGTACCGCCGAGGGGAAGGTAGTTTGAGGCGTGGTTCGAACGGAACACGCTGCCCTCGGAGTCGATGTGTTCCAGGAAGAGCCGCGTCTCGCGCATCAGATCGACGGGCCCCATCATCTGAAACTCGCCCGCCTCGATCCAATCGTGCAGGGGAGTGCCGGAGTAGACGCGCAGCGTCAGAAAAGCGATAAACTCCGGCTTCATGGCGCTCACGGCCTTCGCCGTGTCGATGGCATGAGCCTGCCAGTCGCCGTTGAGCCCAGCCATGCCGTTGATGGCGGTGACGGAGATGGCGATGCCCGCCGCCTTGCAGCGCAGCGCATTTTTCACGGTCTCCGCCGCGGTGACGCCCTTGTTGAATTTCAAGAGCAGTTCCTCATTGCCGCTTTCCAGACCGATGTAGACGAGCGCCAGCCCGTGCTCACGCAGCTTGCGCAGCTCCTCGTCCGTTTTGCGTTCGACGGCCTTGGTGGTGGCATAGGCGGCAACGCGCGTACACTCGGGGAAGTATTCGCGGATGAAGTCCAGCACCTGCAGCAGATAGTCCATCGGCAGGATCAGCGCGTCGCCGTCGGCGAGAAAGATGCGCTCGATGCGCCGCTCGTAGCTGCGCGCCTCGGCGAGGTCACGCAGGACCTCCTCCACCGGACGGATGGAGAACTTCTTATCCTTGTACATATTGCAGAACGCACATTTGTTGTGGCTGCACCCAAGTGTGCATTGCACGATCAGGCTGTACGCCTCGCTCGGCGGACGGTAAACGGCTCCGTAATAGTGCATGGGCTTCCTCCTTGCCTGTTCAGTCTTCCAGCTTGGCCAGGCACTTCTTCATGAAGCGCTCGCAGTCGATGATGGCGCGCTCGTGCGTGCCCTCGCCGATGAGGCCCTTGTTATCGTATGCCTCGACCTTGAAGGTATACATCTTGCCGTTCTCGGAAATGGCGATCAGCTCGGCCTTGGCGGTGATCTCCGCGCCGATGGGGGAGGGGGAAACGTGGCGGACGTTGACCATCGTGCCGACGCTGCTCTTGCCCTCGGGAAACTGCTCCTTCATGTAGTAGTAGGCCGCGGCCTCCATCCAGCAAATGAGGAAGGGCGTGGCGAAGATGTCCAGTCCGCCCGAGCCGAGCGCGCCGGCGGTGATCTCCTTGGTGACGACATTTTTGTATTCGTAAGTGTCTCCGATCTGCATGGGTTTGATTCCTTTCTTTCGTGCGATGTTTTTACTTGGCTGCCTTGACCTTGATCCAGAGCTTGCTCAGCTCGCGCATGAGCGTCTGGTTGTCGTGGAACATCTCGTCCTTCTCGTAGCCGGAACGGGGAAGGTAGGCGGCGTTCTCGGCGTAAAGGTCCTCGGAGGAGGTCATCTCCTCAAAGACCTCTGCGTTGGGAGAAGTATACCCCACCGTCTCCGTATTGTCAAATGCGGCCTCATAGGTGAGCATATAGTTGATGAACTCGTGGGCGAGCAGGGGATTTTCCGCGTTCGCGGGAATGACCATCGCGTCGCACCAGATGTTCGTGCCCTGCTCCGGCATATAGAAGCTCATGTCCTCGTTCTCGTCGAGAATGACGGTGGCGTCGCCGGAGTAGACGACCGCGAGATCCTTGTAGCCATTCATCATGCCGTCGATGACCTCGTCGGTGACGTAGACGGGCGACATGGTGTCGTTCATCTGCAGCAGCCATTCGTAGGCGGCGTTGATCTCGTCGGGGTCGGAGGTGTTCATCGAGTAGCCGAGCGCCTTGAACGCCATCATGAACGAGTCGCGCTCGGAGTCGTAGATGTAGAGGTGACCGGCGTAGTCGGTGTTGCGCAGCACCTCCCAGCCCTGTTCCTCCACCACGGCGGGATCGACGTTCTCGTGGTTGTAGACGATGCCGACGCTGCCCCAGAAGTAGGGAACGGACCACTCGTTATCGGGGTCATAGCTCATGCCGCGCACCGCGTCGTCCATATTCTCAAGGTTTGGAAGCAGGCTGTGATCGAGCGGCTGGAGATAATTCTCCTTCATCAGGCGTTCGATCATGTAGTCCGAGGGAATGACCACGTCGTACTTGTCGCCCGCCATGAGCTTGGTGTACATCATCTCATTGGAGTCGAAATTCTCCACGATGACGCGCACGCCGAACTGCTTTTCAAAGTCGCCGATGACATTCTCACCGAGGTACTCGCCGGGGAGATAGAGCTTGAGGACGTTGCTGCCGTACTTTTCGACGGCGGCAGCGTTCTTGTGCTGCTGAGAAAGGCTGACGCCGACCGTTCCGCCGAGAATGGCGAGCACCAGCACGCCGGCGACAGCGGCCATCAGCTTGCGGCTTTGTGCAAAGGATTTTCCCTTTTCACTTCCTTCTTTTTCACGCTTTTCGTGCAGGATCGGGACAAGGTTGACGATGCCGAGCACCAGCGTGATGGCGACAATGACGAGCGTGGAGAGTGCGTTGATGGAGGGATTGACGCGCTTGGACATGGTGTAGACCAGAATGGAAATGTTATTCACGCCGTTGCCCGTGGTGAAGTAGGAGATCACGAAGTCGTCAAAGCTCATGGTGAACGCGATGAGCGCGCCGGAGACGATGCCCGGGCGGATCTGCGGCACGATGACGCGGGTGAGCGCCTGGAACGGCGTGGCGCCGAGGTCCATCGCCGCGTCGATGAGGTTCGGGTCGAGCGAGCGCAGCTTCGGTGTGACGGAGAGCATGACGTAGGGGATGCAGAACATGATGTGCGCGAGCAGCAGCGTCAGAAAGCCCTTCTTCACCGCCAGCACGCTGAAGAACATCAGCAGACTGATGCCGGTGACAATATCGGGATTCATCACGGGCAGGTCGTTCACGCGCTCGACCATCGCCTGAAGGACCTTCTTCGACTTTGACAGTCCGATGGCGGTGACGGTGCCGACGATGGTGGAAACGACGGTAGCAAGAATGGCGATGACGACCGTATAGAGCACGGCCTCCATCATCGTGGAGTCCGCGAACATCTTTTCATACCAGCGCAGGGAAAAGCCGCCGAACTTCGTGAGCGAGCGGGAATCGTTGAACGAAAAGACGATGATATAGAGAATGGGGAGGTAGAAGAACAGCAGCGTCAGCGTGAGAATGACCTTGGAGGCGGCAGAGGTTTTCTTTTTCATCGTCCGTCACTCCTTTCCGCGGCTGGCGGGCTGCACGTCGACCTTGCGCGTGAGCCACATCGAAAGCATGATGATGATCGCCATGATGAGGGAAATGGCGCTGCCGAAGTTCCAGTCGCCGGAGGTGAGGAACTGCGACTCGATGATGTTGCCGACGAGCACGAACTGGCCGCCGCCGAGGAGCTTCGGAATGAAGAAGCTGGAAACGGCGGGCAGGAACACGAGCGTGATGCCGGAAATGACGCCGGGGAGGGAGAGCGGCAGCGTCACGCGCAGGAACGCCTGCACGGGCGTGGCGCCGAGGTCGTTGGCGGCCTCCAGCAGGCTCTTGTCCATCTTGGCGAGTGAGGTGTGGATCTGCAGGATCATAAAGGGAATAAAGTTATACACCATGCCGAGAATGACGGCGAAGCTCGTGTGGATCATCGAGACCGGCCCAATGCCGAAAAAGCCGAGAATGGTGTTGAGGATACCCTCGTCCTGCAGAATGCCCATCCACGCATAGGTGCGCACGAGCATATTGACCCATGTCGGCATCGTGATGAGCAGGATCATGATGGTGTTCGAGCGGCTGTTCATCTGGGCGATGGCATAGGCGATGGGGTAGCCGAGCGCGATGCAGATGAGCGTCGTGAGCACGGCGATGTAGAGCGAGCGGCCGAGCACCTCCATAAACACGGTGTCGGTGACAAAGCGCTTGAAGTTATCAAAGGTGAACTGAAAGGTCAGCACCTCATTGCCGGAAACGGTGAAGGCGTAGAGCACGATGAGCAGCATCGGCAGCACGATCATCACGCTGATCCAGGCGACGTAGGGGTACGTCATGGAACGGAACTGCTTCACCACTGCCCCTCCTTCTTCATGACGTGAATGTCCTCGGGGCGGAAGATGAGGCCGACCTCCGCGCCCTCCTCGCAGGCGCGCGTGGTGGAGACCTTGTACTCATAGCCCTCGGTGGAGAAGGTCACGTCGTAGACGCCCGGCTCGATGGTCTCGGGGTCGAAATCGTACTTGACATCGGAGATCTCGACCTGCTCGCCGTCCTCGAGGGACCACGCGGACGCGCTCGCCCAGGTCTCAAGGTCGGTGTCGAGCGCCATGCTCTCCTGAATGTCCTCGACCTTTTTGAAGAAGTTCATCGCGTAGATCTCTTCCTGATAGACCTTGCTCTCCACGCGGTTCTCCGCCATGACCGCGGCCTTGACCGTGATGGACGTTCCGGCGGCGGTGGTGAAGGTGACGGAGTAGCTGCCGACCTCGGGCTTGATGTCGTGCTCGACGCTCTTGATGGAGATGTAGTCCTCGGTCTCGCTGTCCCACGCCTCGGCGGAGGCGAGGGTGACGATCTTGGCCTCGTCCAGCTCGCCGACGTCCTCCACGTCAAGGAGGAAGGAGTTGGCGCTGATCTTCTCGCCCGCCTCTTCGTTGAACACGGGGCGGTCCTGCGAGACCTGCATCTTGACGGTGATGGTCGTGCCGACGCGGGTCTCGACCACGGTATCGTAGTGCATCCCCTTGAAAAGCTGGGACTTCACCACGCCCTTGAGCATACCCTCGGAGCGGGGGACAATGTCAAGATGCTCGGGACGGACGACGTCCACCTTTTCATTCTTGTTGAAGCCGCGGGCACGGCAGGGGAACTTCTTGTCCTCAAAGACCACGAGGTCGTCGCCCTGCATCACGCCGTCGATGATGTTCGTCTCGCCGATGAAGTTGGCGACAAACTCGTTGACGGGGTAGCGGTAGATCTCGGTCGGCGTACCGATCTGCTGGATCTCGCCTGCGTTCATGACCACGATCTTGTCGGACATGGTCAGCGCTTCCTCCTGGTCGTGGGTGACGAAGATGAAGGTGATGCCGACCTCCTGCTGAATGTACTTGAGCTCCTGCTGCATCTCCTTGCGCAGCTTCAGGTCGAGCGCGCCGAGCGGCTCGTCGAGCAGCAGCACGCTCGGCTCGTTGACGAGCGCGCGGGCGATGGCGATGCGCTGCTGCTGACCGCCGGAGAGCTCAGTCACATTGCGGTCGGCGTAGTCCTCAAGGCTCACCAGACGCAGCATACGCATGACCTTCTGCGCGATAACGTCCTTCGGCTCCTTCTTGATGGTCAGGCCGAAGGCGATGTTGTCGTAGACGTTCATGTGCGGGAAGAGCGCGTATTTCTGGAATACGGTGTTGATCTCGCGCTTGTAGGGCGGGACGTTCACGATGTCCTCGCCGTCGAAGAGGACCTTGCCCTCGGTGGGCTGCAGGAAGCCGCCGAGGATACGCAGCAGCGTCGTCTTGCCGCAGCCGGAGGGACCGAGCAGGGTGACGAACTCGTTTTCGTAAATATCCAGGCTGACGCCCTTGAGGACGACCTGCCCGTCCTCAAAGCTCTTGACGATATTCTTGAACTGGATCAGTTTTTTCTGTTCAGGCATGGTTCCAATATCCTTTCCTTATATCGATAGAAGTCAGAACAGGGGAGGGGTCGAGACCCACAGCACGCGCGCAGTGGTCTTGCGCACGTTTTTGAGCAGATGGAAGCTGCGTCCGTGGAGGTAGAAGGTCTCTCCGCGGCGCAGGGGATGCTCCTCGCCGTCGCAGACCAGCACGACGCTGCCTTCGACGACATAGCCGAATTCCTCGCCGTCATGCGGCTCGACCGTGAAGCTCTCGCCGCCCTCGGGCAGCTCGAGCAATATCGGCTCCATCTGATTCTTCTGCGTGTTGGGAACGATCCAGTTGACCGTGCAGTCCTCGCGCTCGTCAACGAAGAAATCGTCGGCGTGGAAGATGAACTGGTCGTTTTTATCCTCCTGAAAGAACTCGGCAAGATTCGTGCCGAGCGCCTCCAGAATGTCGCTCAGAGAGTCGATGGACGGGGAGGTAAGGTCGCGCTCTAACTGGGACAAAAACCCCTTTGTCAGCTCGCTTCGGCTGGCGAGCTCCTCCAGAGTCAGTCCCTTGCGCGTTCGCAGCTCTCGGATCTTATTTCCAATGTCCATACAATGACCTCCCGATTCCTAAGCGTTCGATTTGCTAAACTTTCAGTTTATTTTTATAAAACCAAGCTTATTATACACAAAGAGAAAAAGATTGCAAGCATAAAATAAACAAAAAGTTTAATATTTTGAACGCTGACAGTTTCGAAGGCAAAAAAAGGAAGGGCTCTGTGCAATCGGTACAGAGTCCTTCGCTGTTTTCGGCTTATTGATAGTCGCTCACAAGGAACAGAGGCTTGATGACCACGACCTCGTCGTGCTCCTCCTGCTCGACCTGCACGTCGGCGGTGAGCGCCCTGAGGTCGGCTTTGAGCACGTCGAGCGCTTCCTCCTTGCTCTGCGCGCGGCCCTCGCGCAGAATGCGGATCATGCGGTCGAGCACGATCGGATGCGCGTAGCGGGCGGGGAGGGGAAAGTCCTCGGGCAGAACATTCGCCATGGCGGCCTGCGCCTCGTCCCAGGCACGCTCGACCGCCCTGCGGTTATTCTTTGCCGTGGGCAGAACGTGCGCTCCCGAGAAGAAGAACACGGCGGCAAAGCCGAAGAGCGCGAAGTAGACGCCGAAATCGCTGCCGCCGCGCCACGAGATGATGCCGTACACCAATGCCGCCGCGCCCGCGAGGACGATCGCCAGCGCGACCCAGCGGTAGGCGGGATTTGTGTGCTCGTTGATGCGCTTGGCCTTGGCGGCTGCGGCAAGCTGAGCGGTCAGCTCGGGATAGCCGGAGAGAAATTTACGCGCGCGCTCCAGCTCCTCGCGCGCGCTCTGCGCCTGCGGTGTGAGCTCCTTGAGGTAGCGGGATGCCTCCTGCTGCGCCTTTTTTGCAAGCCGCTGCTCGCCGCCGACGCTCAGGCGCGGAATCTCGGGATGGACCTGCCCCAGATAGGCAAGCAGCTCGTCCACGTCCTCCTCACGCTTGAAGGTGCATTGCTTCTCCTGCCCGTCGTCGTATTGCACGACGAGGTAGGGGATGGAGCCAAACGCACCCTTGCCGCTGAAGCCGCCCTGGCTCATCGCCACGCGCTTGAAAACGCGCCGCACGGAGCCGAAGCCGACATAAAAGTGCCGGTCGATGAGAAGATCATTGAGATATAGTGCCTTTTCTCCCACACCGCAGGGGCCGAAGCGGCGGCAGGACTTTCGGTCCGCGGCCGCGGTCTCCGCTTCCAAGACGGTGTTTCCAAGGCGTACAGGTGCAAAGCTCATAATCGCTCCTCCAGAGTGAGCAAAGCGGCGGGAGGGACGCTCTCGCCGCTTTGCGGAATAGGGTTTACTTGTGCAGGGTCTCGTAGTGCGGCTGGGTGTGGCGCTTCTTGATGGTGTACAGGAAGATACCGAGGAACAGAGCCGCGACCAGGATACCGATGGGATAGGCGACCGCCGTGTTGTAAACGGTAGCACCCTCCGCGGTCTTGGTGTTGATCAGCTTGCCGAGGCACTCGTTGCCCAGCAGGAAATAGGTGGCGGAGACCGCGCTCATGAAGGTAGCGGGGACGGCGGTGATCCAGTAGTTCTTCTTTTCGTAGAAGAGGTACATGGAGGCAGCCCACAGAACGATCATAGCGAGGGTCTGATTGGTCCAGCTGAAATAACGCCAGATGATGGTGTAGTCGATCTTGCCGAGGGCATTGCCGATGCCGAGGAAGGCGCCGACGCCCAGCACGGGGATGCAGAGGATCAGACGGTTCTTCATGCTCTTCTGATCAAGCTTGAGCCAGTCGGCCAGTACCAGACGCGCGGAACGGAACGCGGTGTCGCCGGAGGTGATGGGGCAGGCGATGACGCCGAGCATGGCGAGTGCAGTACCGATGCCGCCCATGGTCTTGAGGCAGACGTCATAGATGGCAGCGGACTGACCGTTGGCAAGCGCCGCAGCAAGACCGGTGTTCAGACCGCCGGTGACCTCATACAGGGAGCAGCCGGCAGCGGCCCAGATCAGGGCAATGATGCCCTCGGAGACCATCGCGCCATAGAAGACGAAGTGGCCCTGCTTCTCGCTCTTCATGCAGCGTGCCATCAGGGGGCTCTGTGTGGCATGGAAGCCGGAGATCGCGCCGCAGGCGACGGTGATGAACATGAAGCTCCAGATCGGTGTGCCGGAGGGATGCATGGAACCGAAGTGGCTCCAGATCTCGGGAATGGTGTAGGCGGGGTTGACAAAAATGCCGATGGCCACGCCGACTGCCATGACGATCAGGCAGATGCCGAACAGGGGATAGATCTTGCCGATGATCTTATCAATGGAAAGGAAGGTTGCGATGAAATAGTAGATCAGAACGATGATCAGCCAGAACAGCGTCGTGGCAACGATGCCCGTATGGCCACCCTGCTTGAACAGCGTCACGATCAGACCGGCGGGGCCGACAGCAAACACGGTGCCGACCATGACCAGAAGAACGACGCTGAACACGCGCATGACATTCTTCATCGCGCCGCCGAGGTAAATGCCGGCGATCTCGGAGATGGACGCGCCTTCGTTACGCTCGCTCATCATACCGGAGAAATAGTCGTGGACCGCACCGGCGAAGATGGTGCCGAAGGTGATCCACAGGAAAACGATGGGGCCCCACAGAGCGCCCTGAAGTGCGCCGAAGATCGGACCAAGGCCGGCAATGTTCAGAAGCTGGATCATAAAGAGCTTCCATTCCGGCAGGACAACATAGTCCACACCGTCGTTGATCTTGACGGCAGGGGTCTCACGGTCATCCGGCCCGAAGGTGTTTTCGACGACCTTACCGTAGACAAGATAGCCGCCGATCAGCAGTGCCAGACACAGCAGAAAGCTAATCATTTGTACTCTCCTCCTTAATTTGTCCCATGATGGCATGGGTATGCATCGATTGGAAACGTTTCCACCCGACGCCAAACATCATAGCACGAAAGAAAAAAAGTTCAAGCGACAAAAAGAACAAAAATTTGATAAAAATTTTATGCGAATTTATGTATCGATTTCACATATCTCACGCAGGTATCGCGGAAAATGATGGAAGAATATTTATATATAAATTAAATATGTATTCTCCCGCATGTTCAGCCGAAGTATTTCCGCCGGAAGGGGACCTCATCGGCGATGAACTCGCGCCCGCGCAGGTAGTTGAGAATGCCCGCGTCGGTGGGGAAGTCAAAGCGCAGGCGGTAGGAGTAGAGCGCCTGCTGCGCTTCGCCATAGCGGCGGTTGACGCTGCCGACGCCGTATTTTCCGTCGCCGAGCAGGGGGTGGCCCATATCGGCGAAGCTCGCGCGGATCTGGTGCGTGCGCCCCGTGAGCAGCTCGACCTCGACGAGGGAGAGACGGTCGCGCGTTTCCAGCGTTTCGTAGAGCGTGACGGCGCTGCGTCCGTCCGGCACGGGATGGTGATAGACGCGCACGGTGTTCGTTTTGCTGTCCTTGCGCAGGAAGCATTCGATGCGGCCCTTCGGCGGCTCGGGGCGGCCGAGGCAGATGCAGAGGTAGAATTTGGACAGCTCGCGTTCGCGGATCTTTTCGTTCAGGACGCGCAGCGCCTCGGCGTTTTTTGCCGCGATGACGATGCCACCCGTGTTGCGGTCGATGCGGTTGCACAGCGCGGGCGTGAAGGCGTTCTCCTCGCGCGGCTTCCATTCGCGCTTTTGATAGAGATAGGCGAGCATGTGGTTGACGAGCGTGTTGACCTTCTCCCCCTCGTCGGCATGGACGACCATTCCGGCGGGCTTATCAAGCAGCATGATGTTTTCATCCTCATAGATGATATGCAGCCTTGGGTTGACGATCGTGAGGTAGACGTTCTCCTCGCTCGGCGTTTCAAAGAATTCGTCGTTGAGGTAAAGCTGGAGCCGGTCGCCCTCGCGCAGGCGGTAGTCGCGCTCGGCGCGGGCTCCGTTGACCTTGATGCGCTTGAGGCGGATGTACTTCTGCGCCAGCGAGGCGGGCAGCAGGGGAACGGCCTTGAGCAGAAAGCGGTCGAGCCGCTGGTCGGCGTCATTTTTATGGATGGTAAGCTCTCGCATAATGCCGCTCCTTTCACGCGCAAAAACACTTCGAGGTCATTCTACGATACCCACCGTCAAATGTAAAGAAAAGCAAAGAAAAAAGTTGTAAAAAATCCTCAAAAAATGTTTGACATTCCGGGGCGCGTCCTCTATAATACTACTCGTGTCATTGCGAGGTGTATCATGCTTTTAGACGTCAAACGAATCGTTAACACCCCCGGAGGCAGAATCCCCTTTGAGTTTTCAGAGGACTTTTCTGATGTGGACTTCGGCGGCGTGTGTCCGGCCGTTCGGCCTGTCTTAGTGGTAGGGCAGGTGCGGAACATCGCGGGGATGCTTCGTTTGGAGCTGGCGCTTGATACGACCCTTGCGGCTGTGTGCGACCGCTGCGGCGAGGTCTTTGACAAGCCCTTTCATCTCGACTGCGAGTATCTGCTCGCAACTGAGCTGGAGGACGAGGAAAATGACGAGATACTGCTGCTCGAGGACGGCACGGTCGATCTGGGAGAGCTCTCCCGCGAAGTGTTCATCCTCAATATGCCCACAAAGCTGCTTTGCAGAGAGGATTGCAGGGGCCTGTGTCCCGGCTGCGGCGTGAACCTCAATTATGAGGTCTGCCGCTGCAAAAAGGAAGTGGACCCGCGGCTCGCAAAGCTGGCACAGCTGCTCGACAGGAGCGAAAACAAGTAATTTTTACTGCGATCCGCAGTTTTCGATCAAGGAGGTGTCAACATGGCAGTCCCCAAGGGGAAAGTATCCCGCGCAAGACGCGATAAGAGACGTTCTTCTCACTGGAAGCTGGAAACTCCGGGCCTCGTCGCTTGCCCGAAGTGCGGCGCTCTGCGCCTGCCTCACAGAATGTGCAAGGAGTGCGGTACCTATAACGGCCGTCAGGTCAAGGTCATCAAGTCCAACGTTGCCGCTGAGTAAGCACATCGGAAAAGATCTACCAAAAAACGAGCGGGAAGAGCGATCTTCCCGCTTGCTTTTTACGCCCTGCGGACAATGCGTGGGCTTTGCGCAAAAAGGGCACCGTTTTTCTTGCGAAAACGCAAAGGATACGCTATACTATATATGTTTATATTATGCGTTAAGGGAGGGCTGAGCGCGTGAGCACTGTCATTACATCCGTCGACGCAGGCTCTCCCGCCGAACGTGCCGGTATCCGCGCCGGCGAACAGCTGCTGATGATCAATCATCACGAGATCGTCGACGTGCTGGACTACCGCTTTTTCTGCTACGATCCGTCGGTGAGTCTCCGGCTGCGCGAGGCCGACGGGACCACACGCCACCTGACGATCGAAAAGGAGGAGGGCGAGGATCTCGGCCTCAATTTTGATACCTACCTGATGGACGAGCCGCGCCCCTGCTCGAACCACTGCCTGTTCTGCTTTGTCGATCAGATGCCGCCGAATATGCGCGACACGCTCTATTTTAAGGACGATGACGCGCGCCTGAGCTTTCTCATGGGCAACTACATCACGCTCACGAACCTCACCGAGCGCGAGGCGCAGCGCATCATCGACCTGCGCATCAGCCCCATCAACGTCTCCGTGCAGGCGACCGAGCCGCAGCTCCGGCGCACGCTGCTGGGCAACAAAGACGCCGATAAGAGCCTGGAGTATATGCGCGCCTTCGGCGAGGCCGGCATCGAGATGAACGGCCAGATCGTTGTCTGTCCCGGCTGGAACGACGGCGAGCATCTGCGCCGCAGCATCGAGGACCTGATGGACATCGGCTTCAACTCCTGTTCGATCGTGCCGGTTGGGCTGACGAAGTTCCGTAAGGGCCTTTCAAGGCATCGTGGGGCGGGAGCCATACCCCGTGTCGGAAAAGGCAGGGGAGATCATCGACCTTGTGGACGAGTACGGCGCAAAGTGCCTTGAGAAGTACGGTACGCGGATGTTCTTCTGCGCCGATGAATTCTACATCAAGGCCGAGCGTCCGCTGCCCGACGAGGAGTATTACGAGGAATACCAGCAGCTCGACAACGGCGTCGGGATGCTCCGCAGCACCATGAACGAATTTCTCAGCGGACTGGAGGACGCGGAGAGCGGCGATGTGGCGAGCTTCACCGTTGCGACCGGAAAGGCCGCCGAGCCGTTCATCGCGCGGCTCGTGGCGGAGGCGAAAAAGAAATTTCCGCAGCTTCGCGGCGAGGTCGTCGGCATCGTGAACGACTTTTTCGGCCACAGCATCACCGTTTCCGGCCTTGTGACCGCGCAGGACCTCATCACGCAGCTCAAGGACCGGCCCACGCTCGGCGAGCGGGTGCTGATCCCCGCGAATATGCTCCGCCACGGCGAGGGCGTGTTCCTCGACGATTACACCGTCGAGCAGGTCGAGCAGGCGCTCGGACGCAGGCTGACGATCTCCGAGACCGACGGCTATTCGCTCTGCGACGCCATTTTCCGGCAGGAGCCCTGATACAAAAATCTACCCCCGACAGGAGGAACGCAATATGTCCAAGCCCATCGTTGCCATCGTCGGCCGACCGAACGTCGGCAAGTCGATGCTGTTCAATAAGCTCATCGGCCAGCGCCTTTCCATCGTGGAGGACACGCCCGGCGTGACCCGCGACCGCATTTACGGCGAATGCGAGTGGTGCGGCCACAAATTCACGCTCGTCGACACCGGCGGCATCGAGCCGCGCACCGACAGCCAGATATTGACCTTCATGCGCGAGCAGGCACAGATCGCCATTGAGAACGCGACGGTCATCATCTTCCTGACCGATATTAAAACCGGTCTGACGGCCTCCGATCAGGAGGTCGCGAATATGCTGCTGCGCTCGCGCAAGCCGATCGTGCTGGCGGTCAACAAGATGGACTCCGTCGGCGCGCCGAATCCCGATTACTACGAGTTCTACAACCTCGGCCTCGGCGACCCTGTGGCGGTCTCCGCCGTCCACGGCCACGGCACGGGCGACTTGCTCGACGCCTGCGTCGCCTACTTCCCCGACGAAGAGGAGGCAGAGGAGGAGAGCGATGTGCTCAAGGTCGCCATCATCGGCAAGCCGAACGTCGGCAAATCCTCGCTGACGAACCGCATTCTCGGTCAGGAGCGCGTCATCGTCTCCAATGTCGCGGGCACGACGCGCGACGCCATCGACTCCTACTTTGAAAACGAGACTGGCAAATATGTCTTCATCGACACCGCCGGTATGCGCAAAAAGTCCAGGATTGAGGAGAGTATCGAAAAATACAGCGTGCTGCGCGCGACCATGGCCATCGACCGCGCGGACGTCTGCCTCATCATGATCGACGCGACCGAGGGCGTGACCGAGCAGGACACCAAGGTCGCGGGGCTTGCGCACGAGGCGGGCAAGGCCTGCATCATCGTGGTCAACAAGTGGGACCTTGTCGAGAAGGACGGCAAGACCATGGACAAGATGCGCGAGGACATCCGCCGCGATCTGAGCTATATGACCTACGCGCCCATTCTCTTCATCTCGGCGGCGACCGGCCAGCGCGTGCCGCGGCTCTTCGAGCTCATCAACTACGTTCACTCGCAGGCCTGCACCCGCATCACCACGGGGATGCTCAACAACGTTCTCGAGGACGCGCAGACGCGCGTCCAGCCGCCCACGGACAAGGGCAAGCGCCTGAAGATCTACTACATGACGCAGGTGGGCGTGTGCCCGCCGCACTTCGTCATCTTCTGCAATGACCGGCAGCTCTTCCATTTCTCGTACCAGCGCTACATCGAAAACTGCATCCGCAATGTGTTCGGTCTGGAAGGCACGCCCATCATTCTCTCCATTCGTCAGAAGGGGGATAAGGAGGAGTAAAGGAAATGTACTTGCTGGTAACTGGTTTCTATGCTTTCCTTTCTCATTTGGATTACCTTTACGCGGCGGTCGCCGCCTATCTCTGCGGCTGCTTCAATGGAGCGCTCTTTACCTCAAGGCTCTTTTTTCACGACGATGTGCGCACCCACGGCAGCGGCAACGCGGGCCTGACGAATTTCTACCGCACCTACGGCGCGAGGTACGCGCTGCTCGTCATCGCCTGCGATATGCTCAAGGCGGTCGCGGCGGTGAGTCTTGCGGCGTGGCTCGGCGCGCGCTTTGACCCGCGTATGCTGCCGGACCTTCCGCTGACCGCGGCGGAGCAGGCGGAGTATGTGCTGCATTTCAAATACTGGGCCGGATTCTTCTGTGTGGTCGGGCACATGTTCCCCTGTACGGCAAAATTTAGGGGCGGCAAGGGCATCCTGTGCTCCGCGACGCTCACGCTGCTGCTCGACTGGCGCATTGCGCTGGTGTGCTGGAGCCTGTTTGCCGTGCTGTGGCTGACGACGCGCTATGTGTCGCTCGGCTCGGTGAGCGCGGCGGCGGTCTTCCCGGTCATGACGCACGTTGTGTTCGGCGACGCGTTTGCGACCGCATTTTCCGTTCTGATCGCGGCGCTCGTGCTCTTTGCACACCGTGAAAACATCAAGCGGCTTCTGAATGGGACGGAGAATAAGTTCCGCTTCCACGTCAACGCACCGAAATCGGAGGGAGAGGCATGAACATTGTTGTACTCGGCAGCGGCGGCTGGGGCACCGCCCTTGCCATGCTGCTGGAACAGAACCGGCACACGGTCACGCTCTGGTCGCATGACCACAAAAAGGCGGAGCAGCTTAAGCTGAAAAGGGAAAACCCTTTACTGCCAGGTGTGCAGCTTCCGGTCAAATTGCAGATCACAAATGACCTGAATTGCCTGAGAAACGCCGAGCTGGTCGTGTTCGCGTCGCCGTCGTTCGCGCTGCGCGCGGTGGCGAAGGAGGCAGCGCCGTACCTGCCGGACGGCGCGCCGCTGCTCTCGGTCACAAAGGGCATCGAGCGCGGCACGCATCTGCGTATGTCGCAGGTCATCACGCAGGAGACGGGTGGGGAGCATCCTATTGCCGTGCTCTCGGGTCCCTCGCACGCGGAGGAGGTCGCGCGCGCCATGCCGACCGGCGTGGTCGCCGCGTCGAACCGCGCGGAGACCGCGGAGCTTGTTCAGCGCGTGTTTACCAATGAGCGCTTCCGCGTCTATACGCATGACGACATGGTCGGCGTGGAGCTGGCCGGCGCGCTCAAGAACGTGGCGGCGCTGTGCTGCGGCGTGAGCGACGGTCTCGGCCTCGGCGACAACACCAAGGCGCTGCTGATCACCCGCGCGATGGCGGAGACCTCGCGGCTGGCCGAATGCCTCGGCGGACGCAAGGAAACGCTTGCGGGTCTGGCCGGCATGGGCGATCTGATCGTCACCTGCACGTCGATGCACTCGCGCAACCGCCGCGCCGGCATCGCCATCGGCGAGGGCCGGACGCCGCAGGAGGTCGTCGCCGATATGGGCGGCGTGGTCGAGGGCTACTATGCCGCCGTCAGCGCCAAGGAGCTGGCGGACTCGCTGGGCGTGGAAATGCCGATCTGCGAGGCGATGTACGACGTTCTCTACAACGGCGCGGAGGTCCGGGGCATGGTCCACCGGCTGATGAGCCGCGCGCCGAAGCGCGAAACCGACAACGGATGGGTATAAACCGAAAGGCGGTCAGCACAGACCGCCTTTTTCAACAGGGAGAGAAAACAATGTGTCTTTTGGAGCAGCTGGAACGCTATGAGCCATACAACGAGCAGGAAGCGCGCGACCGCGCGCTTTTGCTCCGTGCCCTGCGCGAGGAAGCAGATGTGTTCACGCGCGAGAATGACCGGATGCACATGACGGCCTCGGCGTGGGTGACGAACGAAGCGCATGACGGCGTGCTGATGGCCTACCACAACATCTATGATTCCTGGGCGTGGCTCGGCGGGCACGCCGACGGGGAGGAGGACCTGCTCGCGGTCGCGCTGCGTGAGGTGCGGGAGGAGAGCGGTGTGAAGCACGCCCGTCCGGCGAGCGAGAATATTTTCTCGCTCGAGGTCCTGACCGTGGACGGACATGAGAAGCGGGGCGCATACGTTTCCTCGCATCTGCACCTGAATGTGACCTATCTTCTCATCGCGGACGACAGCGACGCGCTGACCGTCAAGCCGGACGAGAACAGCGGCGTCCGCTGGTTCACACCGGAGGGAGCGATCGAAGCCAGCAGCGAGCCGTGGTTCCGCGAGCGCATTTATAAAAAGCTCAACGCCAAGCTCGCCGCGCTGCGGTGAAGGCAAAAAAGAACAGAAAAAAGCCGCTCGGAACGAGCGGCTTTTACTGCTATCTTTTAGATCGCGCGGGTAACCTTACCGGAACGCAGACAGCGGGTACAAACATAGACATGGCGGGGCGTACCGTTGACCATCGCCTTGACGCGCTTGACATTGGGCTTCCAAGGACGATTGGAGCGTCTGTGGGAGTGGGAGACCTGAATACCAAAGGTCACACCCTTGTCGCAAAACTCGCACTTTGCCATCCGTTGCACCTCCTTGCTGTAATCAAATCAAGACTTGCGCATTGCAAGCATTGGCTATGATAGCAGATTCCAAACGAAATTGCAAGCAAAATTTTTCATTTTCTCAGATTTTTTTGCATTTTTTTCTCTGAGCGCTCCGAAGCGGACGGCGAATGAAAAAATGATGCCGCGTACCCTTGTAAAAACAGGGGAAAACCGATATAATGTATGTGGAAAAATTTTGACCCGACGGGAGAGAGCTTATGAATACCGATCGCAGCGTAAAGGTAAAGGATATTGTGGAAAAATTTCAGATGGAGGTGCTCTATCCCGGTGCGGATTTCGAGACGGAGACGCTGACCATCACGGACGTCAACCGCCCGGGGCTGCAGTTCGTCGGCTTTTTCGACTACTTTGACCCGCGCAGGCTCCAGATCATCGGCAAGGCGGAGACGATGTTCCTCAAGAGCTTTTCCTCCGCCGAGCGGCGCAAATGCTTTGAGGATCTGTTCAAGTACGAGATCCCCGCGCTGGTCATCTCCCGCAAGCTCGACGTGTTCCCCGAGTGCATGGAGATGGCGCAGAAATACGGCCGCACCCTGCTGCGCACGGAGCACACCTCGGTCGAGTTTACGAGCATGACCATCGACTTCCTCAACCACGAGCTGGCGCCCATGATCACGCGCCACGGCGTGCTGATGGACGTGTACGGCGAGGGCGTGCTGATCCTCGGCGACAGCGGCATCGGCAAGAGCGAGACGGCCATCGAGCTGATCAAGCGCGGCCACCGGCTCGTTGC